>Ga0209038_10000457_pt1 | contig 12518 bp, 13 predicted proteins | sample BogFormECP03_OM3_FD_188237 | JGI IMG/M metagenome (GOLD analysis project Ga0209038, IMG submission 188237) | Bog forest soil microbial communities from Calvert Island, British Columbia, Canada - ECP03_OM3 (SPAdes) (version 2) | ecosystem: Environmental > Aquatic > Freshwater > Wetlands > Bog ...
CAAGTCCACGCACGGACCAGCCGCGTGGGAAAGCTCTGATGCGTACGCGATTCCTGATCGTGGACGATAGCGAACTGGTGCGGAAATCTCTGCGCACTGTCTTGCAGGCAAATCCCGAATGGGAAGTCTGCGGCGAGGCGCCTGACGGCGAGACGGGCGTCCAGATGTTCAAAGAATTGCATCCCAACATTGTAATCCTGGATTTTCAAATGCCGGGCATCAACGGAATCGAAACGGCGCGGCGCATGTCGGAGATCGCGCCGGCCGTGCCCATTGTGCTGTTTACGCAGCATGCCAGCAGCGACCTGGAGAAACACGCGCGGGAAGCCGGCATTCGGTCCGTGGTGTCCAAAACGAATGCGTTTCCGATGGTGGGAATGATTGAGGCGCTACTGGGGCCCACGGATTCCGAGCCGTCCGCCGCGGATCCAGGCAATTCTGAACAGGGCCAAGCTGAATAATTCGCCGCCTGGTATCGCAGCGCCACGGCCATAAAGCCCGCCCGAATTAAATATACGTTAGTTACTGTATGGCGCGCCTGCGCGGAGGGGTTCATATTGCACGCAGGCTCCTCAGGCAACACCCCTTGCCATGACCATGCCGGGAGGATGTTCCCCCATCCTCCCAGCCCCCCTTTCAACGAGCCCCGCGATCAAATCAGCGCGCCGCACTTGCCTGCGCAGACCATTGGCTACATCAGTCCAAGCGACCGCACGATTGCGCCGTCCGGGATTAGTGTATTACTCGCGCTTTAGGCGATCGAGCAGCGGGGGCGGCAATTCGTGCAGCAATTCCAGGAAGACGCCGTTCGTCCAGCCAAATCCAATTACATTCTGGCTGTAGCCCTTCACGATCCGCGTTATGGAAGTGCGTTTCACGACGTTGTACTTCTCCCGAATGTATTTGTCGGTCACGAAATCTTCAATCACCATGCTCAGGAAATTATAGGCGACGCGGTCGGCTTCCGCGTTGAAGCCGTAGCGGCGCATGCCGTCCACCGCCAGCAATTGAATCGGCGCCCAACCGTACGGGTAATCCCATTGCGCTTGCGATTCCACGCGGCTCATCGTTAGGCCGCCGGGCTGTTCGAAGAGCGGAAGATTTTTCACCACCGCCTGTGCTTGCTCCGGGGATGCCAGGCCTGCCCAAAGCGGATAGAACGTGGTGGCGTACTCGTAGGTGGAAAGCGTCTGGGTCACGAAGTTGTAGTCGAAGTAGAGGCCCTGCTTCGCGTCCCACAGATATTTCTGTATCAGCTTTTGGCGCTCGCTCGCGAGGGCGTTCCAGTGCGCGGCTTCTTCGGGGCGCCCGAGAAGGGAACTCATGCGCGCCAGATCCTTTTCGGTTTTGTACAGCAGGCTATTCAGGCAGACGGGCGCGTAATGGTGCGTCTCCCCGCTGAAGGGGCCAAAGCGAAACGAAACGTCGAATCCCGATTCGCGCATGCTGCGGTCACCTTTGTAGAAGTCCGCGGACAGAGTGACCTGCTCGACCGGTGAATCCTCCGACGTATGATTCTCTATCGAGTTGTGGTCGGTTTGTTCATCGCTGGTGAAAACCGGGAAGAGCGGTCCCACGAGAGACTCGACCGGATGATCTTTATCGACCAGCACGAGATGCGGATCTTTTGTGCCGTTGTGCAGCAGGAAGTATTGCGCGGCGCCGCGGTAATAATCGCTGGGATCGCCGATGATTTCCGGAACAGGGCCTTCGCCGTGATCAAAGTAACGGGACAAGCCCGTGTCGCCGGCCAAATGAGGCGGGTGAGTCCATTGCTCATAGTCGGTCACCGCGAAATCGTAAGCTTTTTGCAGCCACGCGATATCCTTCTGTTGCGCAGAAGGGTCCTCTGCCTCATACACCGCCAGAATCATGGAAGTAAGAAACGGAGGTTGCGAGCGCGTCAGATAATAAGTGCGGTTCGCGTTGAGGATCGAACCATAATGCTGAATTTCGTAAAAGAAATTTTCGACCATTCCCTTCGCAAGCTCCAGGCGATGCGCCCGCAGCAGGCCGAGAATAGTGAAGTAGCTATCCCAGCCGTACATTTCATTGAATTGGCCGCCCGGCACGACGTAAGCGTGAGGCAGATAGAGCAGTCCGGCATGGGAGATTTTGTTCAAGTGCACATCGTCGGGACCGGTAATGAGTTCGGGCAAGCGCTCGACGCGGACCTTGCAATCTTTCACAAGCTCTTCAAAGGCCGGCAAGCTCTGGAAATCCGCCGGGAAATACAGATACTGCTCGTCGCCGATTTTCTGGTCTTCATACGTTTTGCATTTGTCGAGAGAGCGGGTGAGGTGGTCCCAGCTTACTGCGATGTAATGCTGCACGGCGTCGAAGTGTTGAAACTCATTGTTCATTGAACGCTGCTGCAAGGCAGATTCAGTATACGACGCATCGAGCCACATCATTGGGAGCAGGAAAAAAACGAGTGCCAGGACAGGGCGCACCCGGAGTGAAAACCGGTCCGCAACCGCGACCACACGACGCGAATTCAGCGCACAAGGCATCCAACCCTTCAACCGCACATATGTGCGTGAGCCGCCGCGCAGCGTAACGATATTACGCCGCGGCCCGAAAGAAAATCAGGTGAACACTGGATTCAGTTTACGCGTCCACCCGCGTACTTATCTAGCTGGTTCCCAGGAGAATCTACCGCGTACCCGGAGAATTTCCACAGCTTGATTTTCGCTGGCTGGCCTAAGTGTTCTATTTTGAACACCCAAAATCCTGGCCGACTGGCAACATTCGTGCTGCGTTTGCGGCAGCGAGGCTTGTCTGGACCTCTCTAAATCCAGCTCGAGGTTAACGTGAAGCTGAGCTTACGCCTGATTTTATTCCTGGCTGCGGCCGTCACCATCGTTACTTTCGTTGTGTCCAAAAATGAAGTGCGCGCGGAGAAGCGCGGCCTGCGCACGGACCTAGTGCACCGCGCCGAAATTCTCTCAGAGAGCTTGCAGGAAATCGTGGAGCCGGCCCTGGAGAAAGGTTCGCGCGAACAGCTGCGCCACATCGTGGAACGCTTCGGGAATCGCGAGCAGCTCGCGGGCGTGGCGGTTTACGATAATCATGGGCAACTGCTTGCCGAAAGTTCCAATCTGCAGAACCGTTTCGTTCCTCCGCCTGTTCCGTTGGCCCAAGTGATTTCCAGCAACACGGGCCTCAGCCAATTCATAAACGTCGGCACCGAGCCGATGCATGTGTACTACATGCCGCTGCACGATAAGACTTCCGTCGTCGGCGTGCTGGCGATTTTTCATGATGTGGGCTACATCGAAACACAGAGTGCGCGCATGTGGCGTGCGACGTTTTGGCACGTGATCCTGGAGGTGCTGCTGATCGTTCTGATCACCGTGCTGATCATCCGCTGGACCATCGTTCTGCCGATTTCGCGCACCGCGCAATGGATGAAAGATATACGCCGCGGCCGCGTGCTGCCCAGTCCCCCGGGCCCCAAGGAGAGTTTTCTCGCTCCCTTCACAAACGAGGTGATGAATCTCACCCGCAGTTTAGCTGACGCGCGTTCTGCCGCAGAAGAAGAGGCGCGCCTGCGCGAATCAGGCGAATCCGTGTGGACTGCAGAGCGGCTGCGCGTAAGCATTCAGGGAAAGGCTTCGCAAGGCTCGCTTGTGGTTGTGTCCAATCGCGAGCCGTACATGCACGTGCACAAAGGGAAGGCGATCGAACTGCTAGTTCCGGCCAGCGGCCTGGTGACAGCGTTGGAACCGATTTTGCGCGCCTGCGACGGGATCTGGATTGCTTCCGGTTCCGGCGACGCCGATCGCGAGACCGTGGACCATCAGGACCACATCCGCGTTCCGCCGGACAAGCCGGACTACACTTTGCGTCGCGTGTGGCTCTCAAGAGAAGTGGAGAAAGGGCATTACTACGGATTTTCGAATGAGGGCTTGTGGCCGCTGTGCCACATCGCGCATACCCGGCCAATTTTCCGTGCCTCGGACTGGCAAAGTTATCAGGAAGCGAACCGCGAATTCGCAAGAGCGGTGCTCCAAGAGATCGAAGGGGTCGAGAACCCACTGGTACTCGTGCAGGATTATCACTTTGCATTGCTTCCGCGCATGGTGAAGGAAGCGCGCCCCGATGCGCGCGTGGCGATTTTCTGGCACATTCCATGGCCTAATCCCGAAGCGTTCGGCATCTGTCCTTGGCAACGCGAGCTGGTGAGCGGCCTGCTAGGCGCGGACTTGATTGGATTCCAGATACAGGCGCATTGCGATAATTTCCTGGAGACGGTGGACGCCGCTCTGGAATCTCAAATCGAATGGGAACGTTTTGCAGTGAAACGCGGTGGACACCTCACCTTCGTCAAGCCGTTTCCCATCAGCGTGGATTTTCGCGAGGCGCAGCGAAGCTTGGAACCGGGCGTGTCGCCCTACGTATTGCGCAGTGAGCTGCTAGGCAAGCTAGGCATCAAGGCGAACTTTATCGGAGTGGGCGTTGACCGCGTGGACTACACCAAGGGTTTGTTGGAACGCCTGCGCGGCGTCGAAAGGTTCCTGGAAAAGTGGCCAGCGTATCGAGAAAAATTCACGTTCGTGCAGATCGGTGCGCCCAGCCGCACGGAAATCGAGCGCTATCACGATTTCCTGCAAGAGCTGGAAGCGGAAGCCGCGCGTATCAATGCGCGCTGGCAGACGCCGGATTGGAAGCCCATCGCGCTGCTCACGCGCCACCACAGCCACGAGGAAATTCTGCCGTATTACCGCGCCGCTGATTTCTGCATGGTCACGTCACTGCACGACGGCATGAACCTGGTGGCCAAGGAATTCATTGCTTCGCGCGACGACCAGGAAGGCGCGCTGATTCTGAGCCAGTTCACCGGAGCCGCCCGCGAATTGCGCGACGCCATCATTGTGAATCCCTACGACGTGGAGCAGCTGGCCGAAGCGATTCGCGTGGCGCTGGAGATGGATACGGAGGAACGCAAGACGCGGATGAAACTGATGCGCAGCACCGTGATGCGTCATAATGTATTTGCATGGGCGGGAAGTCTGATCACGGAGCTTTCCGAAATCCGCATCGAGGAAACGCAGCCAGAACTCGGCCAGACCCGATGAACGAATCGCAAGCCGCAACCAAACACACATTGCAGATCGGGCCAAAAGCGAAGCGCACGATCGAACATTTGCGCGCCCAAAGCGTTCCGGGCGCGGCGAAAGGCAATCCCGCCGTTCATTCGCCGCGCTATTTGTTTCGCGCTTGGGGCGAAATCGCAGACCGGCTGCGCGACGCGAAGACTTGCGCGTTGCTGCTGGATTTCGACGGCACGTTGGTGAAGCTGCAGCGCAGGCCGTGGGAAGTGCGCGTGCCGCAGCGTACCAAGCGGCTGCTGCAACGTCTGGCGCGGCATCCGAGACTGTTTGTCGCGATCGTTAGCGGAAGGCGCTGCCTGGACCTGCAAACACGCGTTGGCGTCGAGGCCCTGCACTTCATCGGGCTGCACGGAGCTGAACGGGAGCGCATAACTACAAAAATCACCAAGGCGGCGGCCAGGATTCTGGCGCGAGCGCAACACGGAGCCCGCAAGCGCATGGCTGCAATGCGCGGCATGCGCATCGAAGACAAGGGGATGAGTTTCGCGGTTCACTATCGCGAAGCCAGCGCCCCGATCGCGCGAGCCGCGAAATCCTGCTTGTTGGACGTGGTCGAGCCGCATCAAGAAACGCTGAGAGTGCTCGATGGCGCGATGGTGTGGGAAGTTCTGCCCAATGAGATCCGCGGCAAAGGCGGCGCGGTGCTAGACCTGCTCAGCGAATTCCCGCCGGGCACGCCCGCGATTTATATTGGCGACGACGGCACGGACGAAACCGCGTTTTGCGCGCTGGGCGATCAGATCACTATACGCGTGGGAAAGCCGCAAGGGAGCGCCGCGAAATATTATGTGCGGGATCCTGGCGAAGTGATTCGCTTTCTCTTGCAGCTTGAAGCGGAACTCGCACAGCGGTGATTTGCGATATTCGCGTACTCGTCCGGCGGCACTAAAGTTGCCAACGGCTTGAGCGCATTCGCGAATTCAGCATCACGCGGACTTGCAGACCTCGCCCTGCGGCAATGCGCTGGCAGCCTGTTGCGCGAATGTGATCCGCCTGGTTCGTGCGTGTTCGTTGCGCAGCGCTTGCAAGATCACCCATTCCACATCGGTAGGACGGCCGGGAGCCGAGATGACGTCGAAGGCGCCCAGCCGCATCGCCTCCAGATACTCGTCCCAATCGGTAATCCGCGCGGTGAGCACGATTCGGGTTCTGCGCTTGCTGGCACGCGCGGCAAGCAACAAGCCGCGGTAATTCCCATCAGCCAATGAGCGGGCGCAGAAGATCAATCCCACATTTTCCTGGGCCATGCTCTGCTGGCATTCGGCGACGCTGGACGCAACAATCGGATCCAATCCCTGTTTCGCGAAAATATTCACCATCGTCCGGCGGTCTTCCAGGTCGGCCGAAGCAATCACAATCTGCCAGGGGACGTTCATGCGTGCCTCCAGTAACGTTCAGTGAGATGTTTCATCGAGCCGATCATTGCGACGCGCGCGCTCCGCGATTCATTTACGCGGCCCGGCCCAATGGCTGAAAAGCATAATCAGGGAATTCAGAACCAGAAGCGTGTCCATCAACGCATTGCGAGTTTTGTTTTGCTTGCGGACTGGGGGCATGGGCGTGATGGACTATGCAGCGCGCCGTCTCTGGCGCGTGCGAGCTGCCTTACGAGCTGCGGCGCGCAGGCCGGCTTTTCCTTTGGTATGCATTGCCTTCTCTGCGGTATGGTGCTTGGCGCTTGCGCCGCGGCGACGGGCGCTGTCCTGAGGCTGTTGCGAAAGCGCGCGCCGCGATACCGAACCAGTGCTTTGCTGCTGCAACGCTCGCAACGTAGCGCGCGATCGGGTGCGCGAAACCTTATGCAGCGGCGATTTGCCTTTGCGCAAACCGCGTCGCGCCTGAGCGCGAATTTTCGCGGGGCCCTTCGCCGGCGGTGGTAGTTTTATGCCGGCGCGTCGCGCTTTCGATAGCCCGATCGCGATCGCCTGCTGCACGCTGGCCGCGCCGTGTTTGCCTTCCCGCACATGATCGATTTCCTCGCGCACGAATTCGCCTGCCTGCGTGGTGGGAGATTTCCCTTCGCGGGCATCTTCGCGTGCGCGTTCCAGGGCTTCCTGATCATCCGTAGTCGGCATTAGGTTCGCTCCTTTTTAGATCGCGTCACTGGCATTTCGAAAATTTCGGCAAGGGGAAGTGGGAGCCGGCCCAGCCCTCATGCCCTGTCTTTGCAAGGCACCCAACTCCCATTCCTCCCCTGCGCCGGCCATTCTGCCGGGGAACGCGGCGCCGCGGAATACGGACTAATTCCTAAGGCGCAGAGGGAATTGCTGTACGCGCGAGAAATTCCATCAGGCGCAGAAAGATATTCGCGCGCATGAAGGTAAGTGGCTTCCTGAAACGAAGGGGGGAAGGGGCTGCCGATTCTCGGCGGCAACCCCTTTTTGGAGGAGGCAGTCGTGCGGATTTATTTCGATGGATAGTGTTTCAGAGTCTTTTCCACGGCCTTATGCCGTCTTGGAGAGCGGTTGCAAAGAGTCCCGGATCTCGATCGCGCGCCCGGACACAGCCAGCGGCGCGCCGCTTTCTGTCACGTAATAGCGTTCCGGCGCAAACGCGGATTCGCAGAATGGGCATATCTGATGCCGGGGACGCGGCCGCACCGGCCGATGCAACAGATACATGGACTCCGCCCATTCTTCCAACACAATGCGCGCAGCGCATTTGGTGCATCGGCAGCAAAGATACGTGTACATCGCAAGCCTCCCAGGGTAATCGCCATAAATCGGCACCACGCGCTCGCGGCAGGTACGAACTCGGGCGAATGCCGGACTGATCAGGAAACGCGTTCGCGCGTTTCCCACTTTACGTTTTTCCCGATTTCATTCAATACAGTGGAATACCTAGGGAGAGACGCGTGATCTCGTACCCCCCCGAAACTACGCGGATAGTGGATGGAGCGTGCAGCTCCGCAAATCTCGCGCGTGAAGCCCAGAGTGTCTGGCGCAGGGTGAACAATTTCGGGCTACGAGCTACTTTGCCTGGTTTTACAGGCAAATCCCTATTGGCGGCAACCGCGCACACCATTATATTTACGTACATTACGAGATGCCAGGCATCTCACTTCGACCCCATGTTTAATACTATTATTTGCTGCTCACTGAACACCACCGACCGGGGGAAAGCGCCCTCGCGCAACCGGCGGAGAATTATCAAGAGGAGATGATCTCTAATGCGTAGCCGATTCATTCGTCCGTTGCTGTTGGCAATCGCAATGTTATTTCTTTCTTCGGCATCATTCGCGCAAATTGGTGTAGCGATCACCATCGCGCCACCCGCGCTGCCCGTTTACGAGCAGCCGGTTTGCCCCGGCGACGGATATATCTGGACGCCCGGCTATTGGGCCTGGGGCGACGACGGTTATTTCTGGGTTCCCGGCACATGGGTGGAAGCGCCGCAAGTCGGCTTCTTCTGGACGCCAGGCTACTGGGGCTGGGGCGGCAGCAGTTTTGTTTGGTATGACGGCTACTGGGGCCCGACGGTAGGCTTCTACGGCGGGATCAACTACGGTTTCGGCTACTTCGGCCACGGTTTTGAAGGCGGGCGTTGGGACAACGGCCATTTCTTTTACAACCGCGCCGTGACCAACGTCAACGTCACCGTAATTCATAACGTGTACCAAACGAAAGTGGACGTCAGAAACGATGTACACGTGAGCTACAACGGCCATGGCGGGATCAACGCTCGTCCCACGCCCCAGGAAGAAGCTGCCGCGCACGATCGGCATATTGGTCCCGTCGCCGCGCAAACCGCACATATAAACGCCGCGCGGGAGAACCCGGCGCTGCGCGATTCCGCCAACCACGGCAGGCCGCCGATCACTGCTACCGCCAGACCGGGAGAGTTTAACGATCGCGGCGCCGAAAACGCCGCTGCTCACACCAACCCGGCTATACATCCGAAAGATCTTCCGCCTGCCGAGCGGGCCGCTCCACCTAACACAGGCAACGCAAAGCTGGACCAGAAATACCAGCAGCAGCAGACCAAGCTTGCCGCACAGCAGGACAAGGAACGCCAGAACCTGCAGGCGCAGCAAGACAAGGAACATCAGCAACTGGCGAAGCAAAAAGCCAGCGATGAGAGGACGCAGCAAGTCGAGCAGAAGCACCAGCAGCAGACGCAGCAATTAGTTCAAAAACACACGCAGCAGCAACAACAGCTGCAGCAGAGGCAAGCGCCACCGGCTGCCCACGCAGCTCCAGCGGCCAAGCCTAAGTAAGCGCAGATGCATCCGTACCAACTGCGCAGCGAGGGCATGCGCCACTCGGCCGATGCCCTCGCTGTTTTTTTTCGCGACGCAGCCCGAACGATCCCCTCGTTCGCGCAGCTCTGAAAAGAATTGCAGACGGGATTTCCGGAAGTGTCACAGCGGAGGCGTGGATGTTTTGATCAGCAGGTGGGATCGCCGGCCACCAAAGCCGCGAAAATTGCGGCCTTGATGGCCAACGAAGAATTGCCGGATCGTCCAAGAATTGCGTTAAGACTTTTTCCGCGGTACCTTGGCGCCCTTCTTGCGCGCCTCGGAAAGTCCAATCGCAATCGCTTGCTTGCGGCTGGTCACTCTGCCGCCCTTGCCGCCTTTGCTCGAACGCAGCGTGCCGCGCTTTTCGCGGTGCATCGCGCTCTTCACGCTCTTGCCGGCCGCTTTGCCGTATCTTGCCATTACGCACCTCCTGTTTTTCGATTCGCGGAATTACTGCGGCTCCCGCTTAGGCTTTGGCTCTCTTTGCGGTGCTTTGTACGACGACATCTGATTTGTAAGCACGTGTAAATTCATCCACCTGCTTTTGTGCCACGTCCTTGGCGATGCCGTAGCGTTCCTGAATTTTTCCGATCAGCTGATCCCGTTGGCCGTTGATCGCCGTGAGATCATCGTCGGTCAGTTTCCCCCACTTTTCTTTCACTTTGCCGACGGACTGCTTCCACTTCCCTTCGATTTGATCCCAGTTCATTTTGTGCCTCCTGAATTGAATATTCAACTGCACAGCCATAGTGGAGACAAACTCTGCAGCGCGGAATACAGCGCAACACCTAACTGCACGGGACAATTCGCCTTATGTTCCAAGATCGGCCGCGCGATGCCACATCGGAACGTCGGGGAACTGTTGCTTATGCTTCGCCTAGGGGAACCAGGACTGAAGGCTACAGGGATTGCTTGATGGTTAAGTTCGGATAGGAAGCCTAGTCTAACCGTGCCATCGCGAAAATCTGGTCGGAAACACGGCCCACATCAGCACCAAGGGGGATTCGAATGAGTCACAATAACTTGAAAAGTCTTTACGTGGACGAACTGCGAGACATCTACAATTCCGAGCAGCAATTGATCAAAGCGCTGCCCAAAATGGCGAAAGCCGCAAATTCGGATGAACTTCGCAAAGGATTCGAGGAACATCTAGAACAGACTCGCGGACACGCTACACGCCTGGAGCAAATTCTGAGCGCCTTGGGCGAGCCGGTGAAGGGCAAGAAATGCAAGGGCATGGCCGGCATAGTCGCGGAAGGCGGCGAAATGTTGTCCGAAGATTTCGAGGGCGCGCTGATGGATGCGGCCCTGATTTCCGCGGCGCAACGCGTGGAACATTACGAAATCGCAGCCTACGGCGCGGTGCACGCCTACGCCGAACTTATGGGCGAAAGCGAAGCCGCCTCGTTGCTGCAGCAGACGCTCGAAGAAGAGAAGGAAACCAATCAGAAGCTCACAGAACTCTCGGAAGGAATTAACTCCGAAGCTTTCGAAGGTGGTTCGGAAGCGGAAGAAGTAGAAGAAACCAGGCCGCGCCACAAGACCGCAAAGGCTGGCAGCGCGAATTGATTTAGCTCGCGGGCTGCCAGGGGCGCGGACCGTTGCCGCGCCCCTCGGCAAAAACTAAAGGGAGGGCCACATGTTACTGCTCATTCTGACGATCGTTCTGATTCTGGCGCTCTTCGGCAGTTTGCCCACGTGGCCGCACAGCAGAGAATGGGGATATTACCCAAGCGGTGGGATCGGTTTGGTGCTGGTGATCCTGCTGATACTTTTTCTGATGGGCCGCTTGTAGAAGCCCTCGTCTAGTATTGCTGGGAGCGGCCAGCGAGCGTCACAGGCACTTGCATTTGCGCCGATTTAAAGGCTGACGCAATCACTTTGGCGGCAAATGGATCATAGATGAAATAATTTCCCGGACGCGTGGCAAGCAATTCCGTGACGCGTGCCTTTGCATTCTCTAAACCGTGAACAGCTTCGATCCAAATCGGCCCGGTGTCCGCAAGGTCCCTGAAGATATCGTAGCTCTCGCTCATATTTCCCCCTCACAGGCTGCAGGCAAACCGCTCCGCAGGGCATCAAGGTCGGTATATGAAAAGCAATTCAGCTACCAATGGTGCTGGGGCAGGCGCACGCAATCTATTATAAACAGGGAGGTTACCACCTGATTCTTGCGGCAACAGGACAACGGTCTGCTGGACGTGTAAATAGGGATGAACTCCGGTACATATTTCGCAATCGCCGGCTGGTTCTAGGGATTGGTCTGCAGGTTGACCGCAGGGTTGCACGCAGCAAAGGAAGCCGCGAATTGTTCGTAGCAGGTCGCATGAAAGCTGAGTGCGGATTCACGGTCGTACGATAAAATATGCGAGGCATAGGCTTAGTGACCCTTCGAATTTTGATCGTGGATGACGAAAAAGCGGTGCGCACGGCCCTGGGAAGGCTGCTAGCCACGCGCATGGAATGGCAAGTTGTCGGCGAGGCCGCTGATGGCGCGGCGGCCATTGGAATGGCGCGAGAACTGCAGCCTGATATCGTGATTATGGATATTACGATGCCGCGGATGAATGGTTTGGACGCCACGCCAGAGATCAAGAAGGCGCTGCCGGCCGCCGAAGTGTTGATCTTCACCCAGCACGATTCGACGCAAATGATTCGCCAAGCGCGGAATGCCGGTGCGAGCGGCTATCTGCTGAAGTCGCAGGCCAATTGGTTGGTGGCGGCCGTGGAGCTCATGGGCCAGCACAAACCCTTTTTTGAAGGCAAGAATCTGCCGCAGCTCGAGTAAGTCTGGCGATGCGCTCGTTTTTTTGTCTTTCATGGCAAAGCTTACCCATCGGCAGTTCTCCGGCCAACCGGTCACGGCATCTGTCTACGGCCCAAGTCTGAGCAATTTCCGTCACCATTCGTGCCCGGCTCAAGGTAGTCTGAGATATGCCCGCTAAAGCCGCTGGGAAGAAAAGCGTAAAACAAACTCGTGCCACTCGCGCCGCCAGCGGAAGGCTTCAGTCCGAATTACTGGAGCTCGCTCACGACGCCATCATCGTCCGCGATGTAGATGGCGTAATCCTCTACTGGAATGGCGGCGCGCAGAAGACCTACGGCTGGACTGCCGCGGAAGCCTGTGGAAACGTGACGCATCAATTTCTAAAAACGGAATT
>Ga0209038_10000459_pt1 | contig 12492 bp, 9 predicted proteins | sample BogFormECP03_OM3_FD_188237 | JGI IMG/M metagenome (GOLD analysis project Ga0209038, IMG submission 188237) | Bog forest soil microbial communities from Calvert Island, British Columbia, Canada - ECP03_OM3 (SPAdes) (version 2) | ecosystem: Environmental > Aquatic > Freshwater > Wetlands > Bog ...
GCAGGCTCCGGCCCATACTGATCACCGCGGTTACGATGGTGGTGTCGTCCGGGGCGGAAGTGATTTGCCGCACAAACGATTGGTCGATCTTGAGCGCATCGATGGGAAACTTCCGCAGGTAGCTCAAGCTCGAATAACCGGTGCCGAAATCATCGACGGCCACCTGCACGCCGCCGGCTCGCAGCGCTTTGAGCACGGAGGCAGCGGACTCGGCGCGCTTCATCAGCACGCTCTCGGTCAATTCGAGTTCCAGAGACCGCGGGTCCAGGTTGGTTTCCTTGAGCGTGGCGAAGACGTTGTCGAGAAAATTGTCGTCGCGGAATTCCATCGCGGAGATATTCACGGCCATGGTGCCGAGCGGCAGGCCGGCATCGAGCCAGGCGCGCGCTTGCGCGCAGGCTTCGCGAAGAACCCAGTTGCCAATGGGCAAAATCAAGCCGCAGTCTTCCGCCACGGGAATAAATTGCGCCGGCGAGACCGGGCCACGAACAGGATGGGACCAGCGCAGCAAGGCCTCGGCGCCGGAAATTTCTCCGGTGCGGAGATTGATCACGGGCTGATAGTGCAGCGTGAATTCCCGGCGCTCCACGGCGCGCCGTAAACTTTCCTCGATCCATTGACGCTCGACCGCGCGCACATTCATGGCCGGCTCGAAGAATTGGTAGCTCTGGCGGCCGTTTTCCTTGGCCTGGTACATGGCCGTATCCGCATTTTTGATGAGTGTCTCAGCATCCATGCCGTCTTCTGGAAAGATACTCAGGCCGATGCTCGCGGTGATGTGAAGTTCGTGCTGGTCAATGGAGTGAGGCTGTGCAACGGCTCGCAACATTCTTCTAGCGGTAATAGCCGCATCCTCCGAATGTTCCACTTCGGAAAGCAGGACGACGAATTCATCGCCGCCCTGGCGGCTTACCGTATCGGAGCCGCGGACGCAATTCTCCAGGCGCTTTGAGACGGATTGAAGCAGCTTGTCGCCGATCGGATGTCCCAGGGAATCGTTGATGTGTTTGAAACCATCCAAATCCAGAAATAGAACCGCTACTTCTTTCGCGTGACGCCGCGCTAGGCTAATCGCCTGGGTTAGGCGGTCGTTCACCAGCGCTCGATTCGGCAAGCCAGTTAGAAAGTCGTGCTGGGCGGAGTGAGCCATTTCCAAAGCCATGGCGCGGGCCACGCTGACGTCGCGGAAGACGATGACCGCGCCGGTGGCCTGCCCTCCGCGATCGTGGATAGGCGCCACGGAGTCTTCAATGGGAATTTCGAAGCCGTCGCGGCGAATGAGAATGCAGTTCGCTGGCAGGTGCACGGTGCAATTTTGTCCCACGGCTATCTCCATGGGATTCGGGACGACCGAGCGGTTGGTGGCATCCAGGATGCGAAACACTTCGGCCATGGGCAGGCCTGCGGCCTCTTGCCGCGGCCAGCCGGTCATTTGTTCCGCCGCCAGATTTAGGAAAGTGATATTTCCCGGGAAGTCGGTGCACACCACGGCGTCGCCGATGCAGTTCAGGGTGACCTGTGCGCGTTCCTTCTCGACGAACAGCGCTTCTTCCAGGGACTTGCGTTCAATGGCGTAGCGCAGCGAACGTAGCAGGCCGCGCGCTTCGATTTGGCCTTTGATGAGATAGTCTTGCGCGCCTTCCTGCAGCGCTTCCGCGGCAATCGCCTCGTCATCCAGGGCCGTGAGGACTACCAGGGGAATGCGCGGCGCGGCCGCGCGGGCGCGACGCAGCGCTCCCAATCCTTGTGCGTCGGGCAGCCCCAGATCGAGCAGGATAATGTCACATGAGCGCTCGAGGAGATGCTTCTCGGCCGCGCTCATGGTCTCGACGTGCGTCAACTCGGTGGCGTGGACACTGGGGTCCTGGAGCATTTCGCGGAGCAGCCGGGCATCGCCGGGATTGTCTTCCACGAGCAGAAGCACCTTGAGCGGCTTCTGGGTCATGGGGTTTGTCTCTGCGGCGGGAGCTTTACTTTCGTCAGCCAGAAATCGTTGATGCTCTTCACCAGATTCTCGAAGTTGTCCAACTGCACGGGCTTGACCAGGTAACAGTTGGCCTGCAGTTGATAGCTCTTAGCAATGTCCGCCTCCGCGTCCGAAGTCGTCAGGATCACCGTGGGGATGGTTTTGAGCCGCTCGTCTTCCTTGATGAGCGCCAGCACCTCGCGGCCATCCATCTTCGGCAGATTCAGATCCAGCAAAATAAGATCGGGCCGCGGAGAACTGGCGTGATGGCCCTCACGCCTGAGAAACTGCATGGCTTCGACTCCGTCGGCCGCCACGTGCAGATGGATCGTCGAATTGGCATCGCGGAAGGCTTCCCGCGTTAGCCGCACATCACCAGGACTGTCTTCAACTAAAAGAACTTCGATAGGCATACCGTCTCCTCCGATCAATCGCATAACTTCCTCTCGTCGCTCGAAAAGATGTCTCGCCGGGCTTTCGCGCTCGAGTTCATCCCACGCGGTCTGCTCTAACGAGGCCTGCGGAACATTTTGCGGCGTTTGCAGGCATGTGCCGTGCAGCCCTGGTCGAAAAGGCATTTCTCGAACGAGTGCGCCGTCATGCCGGCTCGTTTTGCGGCGGCAACTTGGCTTTGGTGAGCCAAAAATCATTGATGCTCTTCACCAGATTTTCGAAGGCGTCCAGTTCCACCGGCTTGCTGAGGTAGCAGTTAGCCTGGAGTTGATAGCTTTTTACGATATCGGCTTCGGCCTCGGAGGTGGTCAGGATGACGGTCGGGATGGTTTTCAGACTCTCGTCTTCCTTGATGTGGGCTAGAACCTCCCGGCCATCCATTTTCGGAAGGTTGAGATCGAGCAGGATAAGATCCGGTCGAGGAGATTTGGCATGGACTCCCCGGTGTGTCAGCATGGCCATGGCTTCCACGCCGTCGGTGGCCACCTGCAAACGGATAGTCGAATTCGTGTCGCGGAAGGCTTCCTGAGTCAGCCGCACGTCTCCGGGACTGTCCTCCACGAGAAGCACCTCGATAGGCACGCCTTTTGCTCCGTCATCTTTCATGATTTCCTCTCCATCCGCGAGTTGCTTCGCGGCTATCCTGATTTTTTCGACGATCCTAAATCCGGAAGCCCCCACGAACCGCTGGCGACCGTCCGCGCGGGGAATTTGACTCTTTTCAGCCAAAAATCGTTGATGCAGTTCACCAACACGAGAAAAGCATCCCACTGCGCGGGTTTGGCGATGTAGCAGTTGGCCTGAAGCTGATAGCTTTTTGTGATGTCCGCGGGATTTTCGGAGATGGACAAGATCGCGGTGGGGATTGATTTCAGGCTGCGATCCTGCTTGATGTGCGCCAGAACCTCGCGGCCGTCAACCTTGGGGAGGTTCAGATCCAGCAGGATGATGTCCGGACGTGGAGCCTCGGAGTGCTCGCCTTCGCGATGCAGAAAGGCAATGGCCTCCGCGCCGTCGGAAGTCACGTGCAAGCGCGTGGCGGTATTGGCATCGCGAAAGGCTTCGCGCGTCAACAGCACGTCTCCGGGGCTATCTTCCACCAACAGAACCTCGAGGTATTTGCGGCCTTCTTCCGGGATGGGATTCATGATTTCCCTTTGCTTCCTGCAAGCTCGAAGCTGAAAGTAGAACCTTCTCCGGGTTGCGACTCGACGGAGATGGTGCCACCGTGCCGTTCGACAATCTTTTTGCAGATAGCCAAGCCGATGCCGGTGCCGGCGAATTCTTCGCGCTTATGTAGGCGCTGGAACATGCCGAAAATCCTTTCGAAGTATTGCGGATCGATTCCCAGACCGTTGTCTTTTACCGCGAAAGTCCATTGTTTCCCGCCATTCTTGATCGCGGAGATGTGCACCTTCGGGACGCCAGGCTTTTGATACTTGATGGCATTGCCGACCAGGTTTTGAAATAGCTGCACCAGTTGCATCTCGTCTGCCAGCACGGAAGGCAGCGGATCGTGAGTGACCAGCGCGCCGCTTTCTTCAATCGCGCCGCGCAGATTGATGAGCGCCTGCTGCAAGGCTTCTTCACTGGAGGTCTCGAGGAGATCCTTTCCCTTCGTACCGACACGCGAGAACGCCAGCAGGTCCTGGATCAAGCGCTGCATGCGGCCGGCGCCGTCCACCGCGAAGGCGATGAATTCGTCGGCATCGGCGTCCAGTTTTCCTTTGTAGCGCCGGGAGAGAAGCTGGGTGTAACTCGCCACCATACGCAGCGGTTCCTGCAGATCGTGCGAGGCGATGTAGGCAAATTGGCCCAGTTCGACGTTGGAGCGGTTCAGTTCCTCGACTTTGTGGAGCAGATCGGCTTCCGCCATTTTACGCTTGCTGATATCGCGAATCGCCGCGGTGACCAGAATGCCCTCGGCGCTTTCCAGCGGGCTGAGCATCATTTCGATGGGGAATTCGCTGCGATTCTTGCGCCGTCCGGTGAGCTCGATGCCTGTGCCGATTTGTTGCGCGAGCGCGTCTTCGGAAGAACGCAGCGCGTCGGCGATGAGGCGCTCGGCGAAGCCCTCGGGGACGATGTTGGTCATTTTTTGCCCCACGAGTTCATCGCGGTGGTATCCGAATTGGTTTTCGGCTTGCACGTTCAAGAGCACGATTTCTCCGGCCTTGTTTACCACCACCATCGCGTCCGGCGCGGCCTCGAGCAGCCCGCGGTAGCGGCCCTCCATCTGCGCCAAATGCTCTTCTGCGCTCTTGCGGACACTGATGTCGCGAATTGCGGCGGTGACCAGGATTCCTTCGGCGCTTTCGAGCGGGCTAAGCATGATCTCGATGGGGAACTCGGTGCCGTTCTTGCGCCGCGCGATCAGCTCGATCCCCGTGCCGATCTGCTGCGCTAGCGCGTCGGCTGCAGAGCGCAGGTCGTCGGCGATCAAGCGCTCCGCGAAACCTTCGGGAATGATGTTGGTGACTTCTTGTCCGACGAGTTCGTCGCGAGAATATCCGAGTTGCTTTTCCGCCTGCACGTTGAGCAGCACGATTTCACCCGCGGTGTTTACGACAACCATAGCGTCCGGCGCCGCCTCGAGCAGCCCGCGATAGCGGCCCTCCATCTGGGCCAAATGTGTTTCTGCGTTCTTGCGCACGCTGATGTCGCGAATTGCGGCGGTGACCAGGATTCCTTCGGCGCTCTCGAGCGGGCTGAGCATGATCTCGATGGGGAACTCGGTGCCGTTCTTGCGCCGGGCGATCAGCTCGATCCCCGTGCCGATCTGCTGCGCTAGCGCGTCGGCTGCAGAGCGCAGGTCGTCGGCGATCAGTCGTTCCGCGAAACCTTCGGGAATGATGTTGGTCACCTTCTGCCCGACGAGTTCATCGCGGCGATAGCCAAATTGTTTTTCGGCTTGCACGTTGAGCAGCACGATTTCCCCGGCTTTATTTACAACCACCATGGCGTCAGGAGCGGCTTCCAGCAGTCCCCGATACCGGCCTTCCATCTGCGCCAAGTGTTTTTCGGCGTCCCTGCGCGTGGTGATGTTGCGGATCGCCGCGGTTACCAGGATGCCCTCAGCGCTTTCGAGCGGGCTGAGCATGATCTCGATGGGGAACTCGGTGCCGTTCTTGCGCCGCGCGATCAGCTCGATGCCCGTGCCGATCTGTTGCGCCAGCGCGTCGGCTGCAGATCGAAGATCGTCGGCGATCAGCCGCTCGGCGAATCCTTTCGGGATAATGTTCTTCACTTTCTGCCCGACTAATTCGTCGCGCGAGTAACCGAACTGTTTTTCCGCTTGCACATTCAGCAAGACGATATCTCCCGCTTGATTTACCACCACCATGGCGTCCGGCGCGGCCTCCAGCAGCCCGCGGTAGCGGCCCTCCATCTGCGCCAGATGCGTTTCTGCGTCGCGGCGCTTGGAGATGTCGCGAATTGCGGCGGTCACAAGGATGCCCTCGGCGCTTTCCAGCGGGCTGAGCATGATTTCGATGGGAAACTCGCTGCCATCTTTGCGTCGGGCGATCAGCTCGATGCCCGTGCCGATCTGTTGTGCCAGAGCGTCTGCGGCGGAACGAAGATCGTCGGCGATGAGGCGTTCCGCGAAGCCTACAGGGATGATGTTGGTGACTTTCTGGCCTACGAGTTCGTCGCGGTGATATCCGAATTGCTTCTCGGCTCGCACGTTCAACAAAACGATCTCTCCGGCGGTGTTCACTACCACCATGGCATCCGGGGCGGCCTCGAGAAGCCCGCGATACTTCGCTCCCGAGGACTCGGTCTCGCTGATGTCGGTATTGGTGCCAAACCAGCGCAGCACCTTGCCCTTCGAATCGCGGATGGGAACGGCCCGCGAGAGGAACAGATGGTAGTTGCCGTCTCTGCCGCGCAGCGGAAAGGTGTCCTCCCAGACCTCGCCGCTCTGGAAGCAGCGGGTAATCTTTTCCACCACGCGTTTGACGTGGTCCGGATGCTGCACCTTTTGCCAGCCCCAGCCTTTTACTTGTTCCAGGTTCGTGCCGGTGTAATCGAACCAGCGGTCGTTGTACCAGAAGATGTAGCCTTTCTCGTTGGCCATCCAGGCTAACTGGGGAATGTTATTCGCGAGAGTGCGGAAGCGTTCCTCGCTTTCGATCCGGGCATCCTCGGCGACCATTCGCGCAGATTGGTCGCGCTGCACGCTCCAGCCCGCGCCCAAGGCAATCAACAGTCCGAGCACCGTGCCGAGAACCAGCCCGATTTTTGTCTGCCGCAAGCGCCGCACGGTATTGGCTTGGCGCAGCACCAACAGCCGCATTTCTTCGCCCTCGAAATCGCGAATCACGGTCTGAAATTCATCCATAATCCGCCGGCCTTCTCCGCTGCCGGCGGTTTCCGCGGCGGCCTCCAGGCCTTTGGTCTGGCGAAGCGCGATGACCGTGCCGCCGAATTGAATCTTTCGGGCGATCACCTTATCGAGCACTGGAATTCGTCGCTGCTGTTCGGGATTGTCCACCGTTAAATCGCGAACGATTCCGAGGTACTGCTGCGCGATGGAAATGTTGCTGCGGTAAGAGTCGAGATACGAAGGGTCGCCGGTCAACGCGAATCCGCGATAGCTGGATTCCACGCTTTGCACTGCGACGTTCAAATTCTGAGTGTTTTCAAGCACCTCGTGAGTGTGGCGCACCCAGCCGTCACTTTCGGCGGCCGTCGCCATCCCGCGATAGCCGAGCACGCCCACTGCGAGCAACACCAGAATGGCGGACCCGAACGCGAGTCCTACCGTGCGCTTCATTTCAGACTTCGTTGTCATCTGGCACCACGTTGGATAAGGAGGTTCTGTTCCGGACGCGATCCCGAGGGCTGAAAGAGGGCAGCCTGTGGCGTCGCGCCGATTTATCGAAGGGAATTCAACTTTATACCAGCGCGCTGCAACGTCAACATACATCTGCTCGCAGATTTCCAGGGGGCTACGGGATTGTGGAGCAATCTTGTCATGGAGCCACGAGTTGCCTGGAAGGATCTTGCGGCAGCGTGAAAGATCTTGGTTCCGAGGTCACCAGGATTCGCGCCACTTCATCGGGATCGAGCGGCTTCGAAAAGAAATATCCCTGTGCATATTCGCAGCCCAGCGATCGCAGCAGCTCTGCCTGTTCATGGCTCTCCACGCCTTCCGCGACGATGCCCATACCCAAATTATTTCCCAGACTCAAAATCGTTCTTACAATTTCCTGGCTCTCGGTGTTCTCCAGCATGGCGGAGACGAAGGAGCGGTCGATTTTCAGTATGTCCAGAGAGAAGCGGCGCAGATAACTCAAAGAGGAATAGCCGGTGCCAAAGTCATCGATGCACAGGCGCACGCCTAGTGATTTGAGTTCGGCGAGAATTCGGGTGGTGCGCTCCTCATCGCGCATGGTCACGCTCTCGGTGAGTTCCAGGTTCAAATTCACAGGGCCGAGCCCGGATTCGTTCAGGATTTGAGCGATCTGGCCCACTACGTAGGGCTGCGCAAATTGCTTCGCGGAAATGTTTACGGCCACTGAAAACGCTTGCGCGCGCGGGAACAGCTGGTTCCAGGCGCACATCTGGCGGCAGGCCTCGAGCATGACCCAGCTTCCGATGGGGAGAATGAGACCGGTGTCTTCCGCCGTGGAGACAAATCCCGACGGCATCACCAGGCCGAATCCCGGCCGTTGCCAGCGCACCAGCGCTTCGAAACCCACGATGCGCGAATCTTCCAGAGAGACGATGGGCTGGTAGTGAATTCGAAATTCGTGCTCGACGATGGCGCGGCGAAGATCGGTTTCCAGCCGTAAACGGCCGGCGGCCGCGGCGTGCATCGAAGGGTCGCACATCTCGTATCGCGCTTTACCAAAAGCTTTCGCGCGCGACATCGCCGTGTTGGCGTCGCCGAGCATGTCTTCCGCCGCGCTATAGCCGCTGCCGCTGAAGGCGATGCCGACGCTGGCGGTGGTGAACACCGGCTGTCCGTCAACGAAGAAGGGCACCTCGATGTTCTGCTCGATTCGCTCGGCCACCCGGATTCCTTCGCTGGCGTCCTGAATGTCATCCAGCAGAATTGTGAATTTGTCGCCGCCGAGCCTGGCCAGCACTCCTTCGCCTTCCGGCTGGCCGGCCATTCCCCCTTGTTCGGCGGAACGTACAATGGCGTCGTCGCGGCGGATCGAGCCCATGAGCCGCTCGGCAATCTGCACCAGCAGCCAATCGCCGGCCGCATTCCCCAGGCTGTCGTTCACCACGCTGAAGCGATCCATGTCCACCGAGAGGACCGCAAATTTATAGTCGGGGTGCTGCATGCCCCAGGTGACGCACAGCGCCAAGCGCTCGAGAAAATATGCGCGATTAGGAAGCTGCGTGAGCGGATCGTGCAGCGCGTCGTGGGTCAGCTTGTCTTCCAGGTTCAGGATGCGGATCCCGGCGCGCAATCGCGCCTTGAGCTCTTCGTTGTCAAACGGCTTGGTGAGGTAGTCGTCCGCTCCCGCTTCCAGGCCACCGATGATGTCTTCTTTGGAATTTCTGGAGCTCAGCATGATTATATAAATGTAGGGATATTCGGAATGCCTGCGGATTTCACGGCAAATCTCGATGCCGTTGATTTCCGGCATCAGCCAATCCAGGAGCGCCAGCCGCGGACCGCCTCGCCCGGAGAGAGCCTCCAGCGCTAAGCGGCCGTTCCCGACGGCGGCCACATCGTAACCGTCATTCTGCAGAGTTTCCTGAAGCACTCGCCGCGTGGATAGATCATCGTCGGCGATCAGGATTCTCAGCTCCTTCGACTTTTTCCCCGGCCTTGACATCATTTGCTTGCTTGTCCTGGGGGCGGATCTGTGTGTCACTTCTCGCCGCGCCGCCCAAATCTGAGGAAGCACACAACGATGGAATTCCCCAGGCTAATGCACGTGCACTCCGAGGCCCACTATCCAATCGGCGTACGCGCACTCCAAGTTATGAAAATGAAAACCTCCGATTCGCTAAAGTGCGCGGCATTTCTCAAACAAACCGGCGCGTCCCTTTATGAACCAAGCTTAGGCATCTGATTGCAGTGCTGGGCCTTGCTGAACCATACCGGCTAGAGATGAGGAAATTACTTCGTATTTGTATCTAGGCGGCATCCGTCGAAGATCTCTTCATGCGAATTTCTTAATGCCTAGTCTGGCCGTGCCGATTCGAGACATTTCGACTTAAATTCCCAATTTGGATTGGCCATCAAATCGAAGAACCCTGAGACCCAGCTACCGTCCGGGAATGTGGGCGAAACCCTATGGCTGCAAATTTCATCACACCTACGAGGGCTAACGCACAGGCATTGGCGCTATCTGGCGCAGGGAGGTTTTCATGAATTCAGTAGTGGGTACGTTCAAATCGCGAGCGGATGCGGACCAGGCAGCGGGCGCACTTCGCGCGGCCGGAATTCCTCAGGACAGAATCAATCTACTTAGCCCCGGGGCGACGGCGGAGCAGGTGCAAAGCGTACCCGTGACGGATGCGGAAGCGCCAGGAATTGGAATGGCCCTGGGCGCGGCAGTCGGCGGCAGCATGGGTGTTGCGGGCGGCTTATTGCTGGGCGACGTGCTGGCTACGGTGCTCTTGCCTGGTATCGGCGCGGTGGCTGCAATCGGAGCGACTGCGGCGGCAATTCTTGGAGCGCTGGGCGCCGTCGGCGGCGGCGCGGCCGGCAAAGCGGCTGACGCGGCAATGTCCGACGGAATTCCCGCCGGCGAATTACACGTTTACGAGGACGCGCTGAAGCAAGGCCGCTCGGTGCTGATCGCCGAAGCCAAAGATGAAGCGCAGGCCGCCGAAATGCGCCGATTATTGACCTCCGCTCATGCTGAAACAATCGATAAGGCCCGGGAGATGTGGTGGCTCGGCGTGCGCGGCGACGAGAAAGAGAAGTACGACGCCAGCGGTGGAAATTTCGAGCGCGACGAGGCTTTCTATCAGCAAGGCTTCGAGGCCGCGCTGCATCTCAACCATCGCGGCAAGACTTACGATGAATCGCGCGATCAACTCGCTTGGGTCTATCCCGATGGTCTCGGGCATACTGCTTTCCGCCACGGCTTCGAACGGGGCCAAACCTATCTGAAGGCGCGCGCCGGACACCCCTTGCTAGACGCCGCGACTGCGACGGCTCGGCGCGAGACCCATAACTAAAACCCAATTCGCGCGTTTGCCTGGGCAGGGCCGCCCCTGCGCGCGAGAATCCTTGACAACCCTCCTGCGTTGGTGGGAATCTTCCCGCCTCTTTACTTAACTTGACGAAGGAGTTCATATGGCATCCAAAGCTAAGTCCAAATCCAAACCCAAAGCGAAGAAAAAGACCTCGAATGTGGAGGTGTTGGAAAGTGCCGGCGTGCTGGTCTCCGAACAGTTCACCGATGCAGACCGCAAGACTGTCGAAAGCCTTTCGGCCTCAGAAGTCTCGGTGCTGGTAAAGATGCGCAAGAAGACGGGAGCCGCGCCGGAAGGGCAGCATCATCTGCGGCCCAACGTTTTCGTTTAGCTCAACGGATCAGTAAATTCCGATCGTTTTAATCTCCTTGAACTCTCTCAGCCACAGCAAACGGCTGCGCGGCAAAATTCGTCTGGCCGAACCTTGTCTTCTCGCGGTGTCGGATCAATTCTGGACGCACGCGCATCTGGGCGAAATCTTCCCCGAATTCCTGTTCATGATGCATTCCATAATCCGCAGCAGCGTTTCGTTGCTCAACGCCGCCGCGGACGCCGCGCAGCGCCGCGCCGATAGCGACCCGGTTTCCCGGAAAATCGCGGACTACTACCGGTCACACGCGCTCGAGGAAACGCACCACGATGATTGGCTTTTGGACGACTTGGTGGCCATCGGGGGCGACCGCTCTGAAGTGCTCGCGAGAATGCCGTCGCCGGCGGTCGCATCGCTCGTCGGCGCGCAATATTACTGGGCGCTGCACGTTCATCCCGTGTCGCTATTCGGCTATCTTGCGGTGCTCGAAGGAAACCCATCCTCGCTGAAGCAACTCAGCGGGATCCGCGCTACGCACAAGCTGGCCGCTGAAGGTTTCCGCACCATGGTCAAACACGCCCGCCTGGATCCGCACCACCGAGACGAAATGTTTGCTCAACTCGACGAATTGCCGCTGACGGCAGCTCAGTCCGAGCTCATCGCTCTGAGCGCGTTCCACGCTATCGAGCACTTAACGCTGGCTCTCGATGAAATCCTGGATTCCCACCGCGACCAGCGAAAAGCATCGTAGCACCAGCAACGGGAGCACTAACTTGGCGTGAGTTGCAATCGTCGGATGCCGGCAGAGACGCCGGCGCTACTTTGCGCCGCCGAGGGCCTCTAAAAGGCGATCTCCGAGCGGCGATCCTAAACCAGTGCAGGCATTCCATCCGGGCCCCGCGCGATAGGCCCCATTTTCACCGTGCGTAATCGGGCGGAATGTTTCTTTGTCCTTCGACTCCTTGGCCACCCGATAGAGCAGGGAATTCAGGTAGCCCGCATGTGCGCCGACGGCATGATTGAGGCGCGCCACGAGCGCCGCCCATAAAGGCGCTACCGCACTCGTCCCGGACGACACTCCCTCGACTCCTCCCACCACGATCCGGCAACCGGTGTGCGGGTCGGCGACGCCCGCAACATCGGGGACCCCGCGTCCTCCGCTCTTTGAAGGTGGATGTGGCACATCGAAATCCTGCTGCCAAAGCGGGCGCGGGAACAACTGGCTCACGCCGCCGCCCGTCGCACCGTGAATTCCATCAAAAACGCAATTCCAGACCACTTCGTTTTGAATCTCGCTGCCGGAAACTTTCAGAGTAGTTCCGCCGCAACCCAAAGCGTAAGGACTGCTCGCGGGGAAATTGACGGAGGGTTTGCCCGGTGTCCCGTTATGCGCGCCAAAGTCGCCGGACGAAACGCACACCGTCACGCCTACATGCGCGAGATTCTTCAGCACCTCGTTGATCAACGCGGCGTATTTCGGCGATACGTTCGGCTCTGGTTCTCCCCAACTTAGCGAGAGCACGGACGGGCGGTTCTTTTTGTCGGTGAGAGCGGTGGTGAGCGCGTGATAAATCCCTTGCTCGGTGTT
>Ga0209038_10000460_pt1 | contig 12487 bp, 13 predicted proteins | sample BogFormECP03_OM3_FD_188237 | JGI IMG/M metagenome (GOLD analysis project Ga0209038, IMG submission 188237) | Bog forest soil microbial communities from Calvert Island, British Columbia, Canada - ECP03_OM3 (SPAdes) (version 2) | ecosystem: Environmental > Aquatic > Freshwater > Wetlands > Bog ...
CTCCCCCTTCCTGTCATGGCCTGCGAATGCGGGCCATGCAGGAAACGCCGCGCCGGCCTTGCAGAGCGCACCCAGATTACGCCTCGCCTTCAGAACGCAATGATGCTTCAACTGGGTGGCTCGCAGTCGCGGGCCATGACAATCAGGGGGAATTTCGTGCCAACTACCAATCGCACGCTCGGTGTGCTTTTGATCCTGACGGCGATCACGACGGTCGCCGCGGCTGGGGCGAAGCTGAATAGGGCGGAATGCTTCCTCATTGGTCAAGCTCCTTTCAAGGTGGCACGATCACGCGCGTGGATCGGGCGGCGAGTCGACCTGCCTGCTGGCAGGCTCAGCCACCGCGCCGAGGACGAGCTGGGTGGAAGGCGCAGCGGCCCCGGCGAATCGCACCGCGTGTCGCCGTGTCGTAGCCGGCGTGCGAGCGGTCGTTCCGAGCCGGGGCGCACCGGTGACTGTTGCCGCCGGGACAAATGTGCAGATGCGTCTCATTGGATAACTCTCCGATCGATCTCTGGCAGCTTGCGTGCGAGCTGGCTTTGGTAGGGATGGGTGCCTCATCTACGACGCAGCGTAGCAGACTTTCAAAGCACCTACTACCACCCCTCGTAGATACCGCCTGTGGCTGTAGTGCTCGCCACTCCTACACAATGTCGTAGAAACGGGAAGGTTCTCGTCAGGGCCGGGGTCTGAACGTGTAACCACCTAAACGAGTCGCACTGCCACCAATCCCGGAGCGGTATGCGACTTGATCTGACTCCAGGAGAGCAAGCCAATGAAACGCAACCGCGTCATATCCTCAAGCCTCGCAGTCGTCATTGCCGGTATCGTCGTGCTCATTATCGCCGTGAGCGGCGGGAGCGCAAGTAAGCCCAAGCCGACACCCGTCAACGGCGGCAGCGCCGTGAGCGTCAAGCACACGTCGCTCGGCAACACGCTCGTCGATGCCAACGGGCGCACGCTTTATCTCTTTCAGGCCGACAAGCCCAACGTCAGCACCCTTTCTCGCGCCGGCTTCGCGGTCTGGCCGGCATTTACCTCTGCCGGAAAACCACTTGCCAACGGCGGCGTGAGCGCGAAACACATCGGCACGATCGCCGGGCCCAAAGGAACTCGACAGGTGACCTACTACGGCCACCCGCTGTACTACTACGTCGGTGACAAGAAGTCGGGCGAAACCAACGGCCAGGGCCTGAACGAGTTCGGAGCTCGCTGGTACGTGCTGTCTGCCAGTGGCACGGCGGTTACGAGCGCGCCAGTCGCTCCGGCGCCGGCCGCGACCGAATCCTCCGGTTACGGTTACTGATCAGCCCAGCCTCGACGTGATCCGCTCCGCATCAGCTGCACAGAGGAGAGCGCGCCGAGCACCGGCGCGCTCTCGTCCGTGGATCTCCCATCGGCGTTCACACGCGCGGGACGGCCTTGCGGCGACGAGCCGTCGGCTCTCGCGCAGTAGGAGGAGATCCGGACCCGCCGCGAATGGCGGGACAGCGGTTCAGGATTTGCGGGCCAGGCGCTGTAGAGCGCGCCGGCGTGCCGGATCGAGGCTTGCGACCTGCCGGGCGAAGTGGCTGAGCGCCACGTCGCCGTACTCAGCGACGAGACCTTCGACCTCGGCGGCTGCGCGCAAGGCCATGAACTCGTCGCGGTCGAGCTTCGGGGAGTAGAAGTCGGTCTTACCCTCGCGGCGGCGATCGAGTACGCCCTTCTTGTGCAGGCGCGCCATGATCGTCATGTAGGTCGTGTAGGCGCGCTCCTTGCCCGCGCCCTTGTTGAGCGCGTCCATCACCGTGCGCACACTCGCCTCGCCCCGGGACCAGAGCTCCTCCATCACCTCCGACTCGAGTTCGTGCAGCGCCGGCAGCGCCGGCTCACTGGGTGAACTTGTCTTCTTCCGCGCCATCTACGACGGAGTGTAGCAACAGATCGCGGCTCACGTCGCGACTCCCTGCCCTCGAAACGCACCCAGCTGAAGTACCGACGTCAATCTACGATGCTATGTAGTACCATTGCTGGAGATGGTCAAGCGCTCGATCCACTCGTCTGACAGCGGGCACGCCCCTGTTGTGCCCCCGAGGCCCGACTGGAGTCGCGCGCTTCACGGGGGGCGCCGAGCGCGAGCCGGCCATCAGGGTCGAGCGCTGACTGCATGCTTTGGCAGGCTCACCGACATCGATGAAGCGCGCATCAGGGGTCTTGCGGAGATTCCGCGGTGTTCACTCGATCGAGGGCCGGGACGATGGTGACCGCACGCCGGCTCCGGGGCCCTACAGCGACAGCTTGGTCGACGTACTCAAATTCGGCCTCAAAGCGGCGCCGAGGAGCCCACTCGTCTAGGATTTCCGGCAGGGAGATGATGACTCCAGCGTCGCGTGCCCAGTCAGCTCTTTACCCTGCCGAAGACGTCATCGAGCCAAGCACGGCCGAGGCCTCGGCCGCGCCCGAAGCGCCGGCAACGATTGCAGCCGGTCGTGTGTTTGGCGTCAGCATGCTGCTCGGGGTCCTCGGCCTGGCCTCGGCGCTGTTCGTAATCACGCGGCTGTTTGAGTCCTGGCGGGTCACCGCAGGTCCCGCCCCCCACCTGATCTCGGTCTTCGGTCAGCAGCTCAGCTACCCGGCGGCGAACGCCGGCGCGATCGTCGTGACGGCGCTCGCCGGGCTCGGCCTGCTGATGGTGGGTGCGGCCGCGTGGGGTCTCGCGCGCGAGCTCCTCGCCGACCGAAGCTTCAGGCGAGCCCTTCAAGCTCGCTCGCCGATGCCACTACACGGAGCGTCGGTGTTCAGCGACGAGCGCCCGCAGGCGTTCTGCGCCGGTCTGTTGCACCCACGCGTGTACTTCTCGACTGGCGCGCTCAAGCTACTGGACGGACCGGCACTCGACGCAGTGCTCGCACACGAGCGCCACCACGCCAGCCGCCATGATCCGCTGCGCCTCGCGTGCGGCCGAGTCCTCGCGGCCGGGCTGTTCTTCATACCTTCCCTCGGCCGTCTTGTGGAGCGCCAGCACGCACTCGCGGAGATCAGCGCCGATGAGACCGCCGTGCGCGCGAGCGGCGGGGACCGCTCGGCACTCGCAAGTGCGATGCTCAGCTTCTCGCAGGCAAGCGACGCGGATGACCTCGGGGTCGATTCCGAGCGGGTCGACCACCTGCTCGGAGAGCGCACTCGGTGGCGGTTCCCCGTCGCCCTCTGCCTTGCCACTGCCGCGATACTGTCGCTGTTGATCACCGTTGCGGTGCTGGCGGCACACGTGGCTAGCGGGTCGGCGACGCTGGCTCCACCGTTCCTCTCAGGCCAGCCCTGCATCGCGGTGCTGGCGATGATTCCCGCGGCCGCGGGCCTAACCGGGCTCGCCTACGCCCGCGCGCGACGGGCACCGCGCGCCGGCGCGCCCGTGCAGAAGTAGAACCCGCCGACCCGGCGACCTGGGCGGCCCGCGGACATTTAGATTGACATCTACTACATGACGTAGTAGTCTCTCCCCGATGTCACCCCCCGCGGAGCGAACGATTCTCCTCACCGGTGCATCCGGCTACATCGGCGGCCGGCTGCTGCAGCGACTGCAGGCCTCGGGCACACCGCTGCGCTGCCTGACGCGCCGGGCCGAGCAGCTGCGGGATCGAGTCGCGCCGCAGACAGAGGTCGTCGCTGGCGACGTCCTCGATCGTGCCTCGCTCGATGGCGCCTTCGAAGGCGTGCACACGGCCTACTACCTCGTGCATTCGATGGGTGGCGACGGAGACTTCGAGGATCTCGACCGCCGTGCTGCGGTCAACTTCGCCGAGGCGGCGAGAGCCGCCGGGGTCGCGCAGGTCGTCTATCTGGGCGGCCTCGGAGCCGACGACGACCTTTCGCCCCATCTCGCCAGTCGCCACGAGGTCGGCAGGCTGCTGCGAGACCATGGCGTCGCAACGGCCGAGCTGCGTGCATCGATCGTGATCGGATCGGGCAGCGCGTCCTTTGAGACCGTGCGAGCACTCGTCGAGCACCTGCCGGTGATCGTCGCACCGCGATGGGTCGAGACGCTCGCCCAGCCGATCGCGATCGAAGATGTCGTCGACTGCCTGCTCGAGGCGATCGAATTCGAGCACCCGGTCGACGAGGTCTATGAGATCGGTGGCGCCGATCAGGTCACCTACGCCGAGGTGATGCGCGAGTACGCCCGCCAGCGCGGCTTGCACCGCCGCGTGATCCGGATGCCCCTGATCACCCCGCGAGCATCGCGCGTGCTGCTCGGGCTGCTGACGCCCGTGTATGGGCGCGTCGCGGGGGCGATGGTCGAGAGCCTTCGCAACGAGACGATCGTGACCAGTCAGAGCGCGGGCACGCCATTCACACGGTCTCGCCGAGGCCTATCGGCAGCGATCGAGCGAGCGCTCGTCAACGAGGACCAGGAGTTCGCCGAGACGAGCTGGTCGGACGCGCTGGGAGCAGAGCGCTCACAGCACTGGGGCGGTCATACGGTCGGCCGTCGCCAAGTCGCCTCACGGGTGGTGCACGTGGACCGCAAGCCCGAGGACGCGTTCGTGCCGATCCAGCGCATCGGCGGGAATACCGGTTGGTATGCGACCAACTGGTTCTGGCGGCTGCGGGGCCTGCTCGACACGCTGCGCGGCGGCGTCGGGTTGCGCCGCGGGCGCCGGGATCCGCTTGACCTGCGAATCGGCGACACGGTCGACTTCTGGCGCGTCGAGCGCCTGGAGTCGGGCCATCTGCTGCGCTTGGCGGCGGAGATGAAGATCCCCGGACGGCTGTGGCTGCAATTCGAAGTCGATCCCGCGGGGCGGGAGTCCGTGGTTCGTCAAACGACCGTCTTTGACCCGTTCGGCTATGTCGGGCTCGCCTACTGGTACCTGCTCTACCCCGTCCACCACCGCGTCTTCAGACGGATGCTGCGAGGCATCCAACGGGCGACGCAGCCCGGGCCGCGGGCGCGGGCGCGGGCGAAGAGCCATGCCGCCTGAATCGACGGCCGCGCCACTGGGCGGTCGCGGATCGGCCGGGAAGCTTTCTGCCGTCCACGCGTCTATCAGACTACTACGTCCACTAGTAGATGGACCAACCACGATACCGATCCAATCGAAGGGTGCGCCAGAAGTCATGCAGCTGTACTACAGGATCACGGTCCCCGGGCTAACGGTGAAGCGGGACTTCACCGCTGCGCGCGAGTGCCTGCTGGCCGACTTCCCCAACGTTCACGAGGTCATCGCAACGACGGCTGCGGCGACGCTGCTGGTGCTCTATTCGGGCCCCGATGACCCCGACGCCTGGGCCGAGACGCTGCGCGACCTGGTGGCGGGACGCCGAGTAAAGGCGACCAGCGGACCCGTCAGCCTGTGCCCTGAGAGCTTGGCTGGAGATGACTCCGCCGCGTAGCTCCCCAACCGCTCGCCAGGGGCGACCAGCGCTTCGTCGGCTCCCGCCACCAACAACGAGCCGTGCCCGAGCGCGACGTGCGCCGCGCGCACTGGAGAAGCCCGAATCGCTGTTGCTCGGGTCGGCGAGACTCGGGCGGCAAGCGCGGCGCCGGCTGCTGGCGACGGCACTCGTCGGGCTAGTGGTAAGTGCCGCGCTGGCCAGCGTGTCAGGGACCGCGCAGATCGGCGCACGGCTGACGAGCGGGCGACCAACGTGGCTGATCTTGGCGGTAGGTTTCGAGCTGGTGGCAACCCTCGGCTTCGCCGTGGCCTTCCAGCTGATGTTCGGTGAGTGGCTTCCGAGGCACACGAGCCTGCGGGTGGGACTGACGGTCGCCGCTGCCACGCTCCTGATTCCGGCCGGCGGGCTGCTCGCGATTGGCGCTGGGGCCAAAGCTCTACGCAGGAGCGGGATGCCCGCCGCGAAGACCCGCGCCCGCGCAATCGCTTTCCTGCTGATCACCAACGCTCCAAACACGATCGTGCTCGGCGTGCTCGGGCTCGCCCTGGGCGCTGGACTGCTCGACGGCCCACATACGCCGGCCCTGACCATCCTTCCCGCCGCGATCGCGTTGGCCACGATTGGCTTGACCCTGCTGCTGCCGCTGGTCTCCCACCAGCGTCTGGCGCAGACGCCGCGCAGGAGCACGCGCGGCGTCGCCGCGACGGTGGTCGCGCAACTCGAGTTGGGGGTAATCGAGGCGGTGGCGCTGCTGGGCGGGCGGAGCTGGAAGCTGCTCGGGGCCGTCGCCTATTACGCGTTCGACAATGCCGTGCTGTGGGCCGCGTTCAAAGCCTTCGGCCACACCGAACCGCCGGTCGCAACCCTCGTCATCGCCTACCTCATAGGGTCGGCCGCCGGGTCGCTGCCGGTACCGGTGGGGCTGGGGGTGGTCGAGGGCGGGATGATCGGACTGCTCGTTTTCTTCGGAGCGCCGGTGGTCTGCACCGGGATCGCGGTCCTCGCCTACCGTGCGGTCTCGACCGGCACGCCGCTTGCGCTAGGAGGCGTCGCCCTCCTGACGCTCCGGTGGGGGGATGGCGGTGCACGGCGCCGTAATCTAGCTACTACGTCATGACGTACTAGATTTCGTAGTATGATGCGCGAATGACCACTTCACCTACGCCACTTCCCCCCATCCTCGCCGCAACCCCGAAGAGCTTCCGCGCATGAGCACACTGAAGACTGGTCAACATCAGGAAAATCCGACGCGCAAGCAGCGCCGCGAGCGAGCACGCACAGAACGTCGCGAAATCGAGCGGGCGCAGGCCGTGGTCGCCGTCAGGCGAACCAGGCTGTCGCTGCTCGGGATCGTCGTGGCCGTCGTCGTCGCGGGGATCGTCGTCGTCCTGATCGCCTCCTCCGGCAGCGGCGAAAGGCACATCAAGCCCGGCAGCGCCGAGGCAACGGCTGCCAGCAGCGAAGTCACGACACTGCTGGCGGGCATCCCGCAGAACGGCAACGTGCTCGGCCGCCCGACGGCTCCGGTCACGCTGCAGTACTTCGGCGACCTCGAGTGCCCCGTCTGCAGGGCGTTCACGATTGGGGCGCTGCCCTCGGTGATCGGGAAGTGGGTACGCGGCGGCGAGCTGAAGGTCGAATACCGCTCGCTGGAGACAGCCACGCGCGAACCGGAAGTCTTCAGGTCCCAGCAGGTCGCGGCGCTCGCGGCGGGCAGGCAGAACAAGATGTGGAACTTCGTCGAGACCTTCTACCACGAGCAGGGAGAAGAGGACACCGGCTACGTCACCGAAAACTTCATCCAGGGCATCGCCAAACAGGTGCCTGGGCTGAATCTCACAGCGTGGACGAGCGAGCGCGACGAACCCGCGCTGTCGAGCCTCGTGGCAAGCGACGAGCAGGCGGCCAACAGCAACGGCCTCGACGGCACGCCGGCGTTCCTGCTCGGACGCTCCGGCGGTGCGCTCACACAGCTCGAACCGAGCTCGTTCACCGAACCGGGGCCGTTCAACGAAGCAATCGAAAAGCTCGTCAAGAGCTAGATCAAGAAAGAGGATCGTCCGATGAGCGCGAGGGCCCTGCGAATCACCCTGATCCTGCTTACAAGCGCCGGCCTCGGCATCGCCGGCTACCTCACCTACGTCCACTATGCAGGCATCAATCCGGTGTGCACGGCTGGGGGCAGCTGCGAGAAGGTGCAGACCTCGGTCTATTCAGAGCTCGCCGGCGTGCCCGTCGCGCTGATCGGCCTGCTCGGCTATGTCTCGATCCTCGGCCTGCTGCTCGCACCGGAAGGCGAGCGGACCCGCTTCGCGATGATGGCGCTGACGCTCGTGGGCTTCGCCTTCAGCGCCTACCTGACCTATCGCGAGCTGTATTCGATTCACGCGATCTGCGAGTGGTGCGCCTCGAGCGCGGCGATCCTCACTGTGATGGCGCCGCTGTCGGTCTGGCGGTTCCTGCGCGTTCCTCCGAGCGCTCAGCTGACACACGGGCGCCCTGCGCCCCAGCGGGCGGACACGCAGTCGCTTTCAAGCGCCTCCTGAGCAGAGGCGGAGCGCCCGAGTCCCGGATCACTACACGCTGCGCAGGGCCGCCGCCGGCGCCAGCCGCGCGGCACGCACGGCGGGGTACAGCCCGGCGAGCGCGCCGAGCATGAGCGCGAGCGCGACGCCGCCCGCGACTGCGAGCACGGGCACAACCACGATCCAGCCTTGCACCTGGGCGTAGCCGGCGGTGGCGGCCGCACCGAGTGCGATCCCCGCGCAGCCTCCGAGAGCGGACAGCAGGATCGACTCGCCGAGGAACTGCACGCCGATGTGCACCGCGCGCGCTCCGAGGGCGCGGCGCAGGCCGATCTCCGGGCGGCGCTCGAGCACGGAGATGACCATCACGTTCGCGATCCCCACGCCGCCCACGAGCAGCGCGACGGCGCCGAGCCCGAGGAACACCGCCGTGAGCGTGCTCTGCGCATCCGCGCGTGCCTGCAGCGCGGCCGATGGGCGGCTGACGGTGGTGTTTTCGGGGTTCTGCGGGTCGGCGGTCGCGGCGAGCAGCGCGTCGGCTTCGGGCACGCGTTCGGGGTCCGCGCGCACGTACAGCATGCTCGCGTGCCGGCTCGTGCCGAACAGGCTGTGGGCGATCGGATAACCGATCAGCGCCGCGCGTTCGATTTCCGGTGCGAGTGGCTGCGGGCCGATCACGCCCGCGACCGTGAACCACGCGTTGCCGAGATAGACCTCCACGCCTCGCCCGTCCACGGTAAGCGTGCTGACGCCGAGACGATGCGCGGCGACCGAGCCGAGCACGACCAGCGGGTAGCCTTCATTGGCGGGATTGAGGAAGCGGCCCTCGAGCACACGCCCACCGAGCGTGGCCAACAACTCGGGGTCGGCAGCGTAGACGCCGATGCCGCTGGTTTCGGCCGCTTCGATGTAGCGGTTGCGGCGAACGCTCGCGCTTGCGATCGCGGTCACGGCGGCCGCCGAGCGAACGCTCGAGAGGTTCCGCACTGCACGCTCGGCCGCTTCGGGCAGCTCCGCCGACTTGCCGAGGAACGTCTGGCCGGGGGCGACCGTCAGCAGGTTGGTCCCCAGTTCGTTCAGCTGGGCCACCAGGCCCGCTTTGCTCGATCCCGAGATTCCCAGCACCGCGACCATCGCGGCGATCCCGATCGCGACGCCCAGCGCCGACAGGGCGGCGCGTACCCGGCGCGTGCGCAGTCCCACGCTGGCCACGCGCAGGACGTCCGCCGGCAGCAGACGGCTGCGCGGGATCGTCGGTTGAGCGCCCGCCGATCGCGGGGGGCGCCGGCGCCACCGATGGCGCGCGCGCAACAGGCCGGCGGTCCTCATGCGGGCACGCCCACCAGCTCGTCGTGAATCAGGCGCCCGTCGCGGAGCTCGACCCGCCGAGGCAGCGTCGCGGCGATCTCGCGATCGTGGGTGATCACCACAACCGTCGTTCCCTGTGTGTTGAGCGCGTGCAGCAGTGACAGGATGCCGGCGCCGCTCGCGGTGTCCAAGTTGCCGGTCGGCTCGTCCGCGAGCACGATCGCCGGCATGCTCACGAGCGCGCGGGCGATCGCAACGCGCTGGCGCTCACCGCCTGAGAGCAGCGCCGAGGTGTGCTCCGCGCGATGGCTCAGTGCGACCCGCTCCAGCGCCGCGGCGGCGACGCGGCGGCGCTCGCGCGCGGGCGTGCCGGTGTAGAGCAGGCCGTTGGCCACGTTCTCGAGCGCACTCTGCGCCTCCAGCAGGTGAAACTGCTGGAACACGAAGCCGATCCGCCGCGCGCGCAGCGCCGCGAGTCCGCCGTCCGATGCCTCGGCGACATCGCTGCCGGCGATCCGCACGACGCCGCTCGTGGGACGTTCGAGCGTGCCCATGATGTGCAGCAGCGTCGACTTGCCCGACCCCGAAGGGCCAACGATCGCGCACAGCTCGCCCTCGCAGACCGTCAGGTTCACCCCACGCAGCGCCTGCACGCCACCCGCGTAGTCCTTGACCACGTCGATCAGCTCGAGAACTGGAGCCCGCCCGCCCGCGGTCATTCGGACTCGATCACCGTCACGCCTTCGCGCACTCCGGGGCCTTCGACCTGCACGTAGCCGTTGGCGAACATCCCCGGCGTCACCGCCAGCTGGACGGCGCGCGCGCCCTCAAGAGCCTCGATCGCGTAGCCGCCGCCGGCGGTGGCCGTCAGCGCCGTCGCTGGGACTGCGAGCACGTCGCGGCGGATGCTCTTGACCAGTTGGACGCTGACCGGCGCCTCGTCGAGGTGGGCGACCGAACGCTCGAGCGCCAGCGTCACGGGAATCGTGGCCGATTCCCCTTCCCCTTTTTCTCCTCCCGCACCTTTTTCTTTTTCGCCTTCACTCGACGCGCTGGCCACCGAGCCGACTTCGATGATCCGTCCCTGCACGACGTCACCGCCCGGGAGCGTCACGGGAGCCGGCTGGCCGACGCGGGCGAGCGTCTGCTGTTCGGCTTTCACCTTGAGTTGGACCAGTTGCTGGGTGGATGTCGTGGTGAGCACCGCCATCCCTGCCCCGCTGTCGCCTTCACCTTCACCTTTCTCGGCCGGATCTTTGGCGGACGGTTCTTTCCCGTCGTGTTCTTTGCTCGCCCTTTCGCCGGCGGCCTTTTCCTCGGCCTTTTTTTCCCGGGCCGCCCGTTCACTTACCGCCTTCTGCTTGGCTGCCTTTTCCTTGGCTGCCTTTTCCTTGGCAGCTCTCGTGTGGGCGGCCTTTTCGCTTGCGCTCGGTTCGTCGGCGTCTGGTTCGTGCGAACCCGACGCAGCCGGAGGGTCCTGGCCCAGCGCGACCTTCACAGCCGTGATGCGCCGCGCGCCCGGGGCGAAGATGACCCGGCCGAGTTCGACTTCGCCGGTTTCCCGGAGCCCCTCGGCGGCCTGCCAGCGCCGGACGGCCGCGGCCGTCGCTTCGCTGAAGTCATCGACATCGGTGATTGCGCCGTAGGTATCGAAGCCGAGATCGATCAGGTTCTCGTTAAGCTGGGTCACGTCGGGACCTTCGCCGACACCCTGCTTGAGCGTCCGATAGGCCGGCACCGACCCATACATCAGCGCCACCGGAAGATTGTTGACGCGAAACAGCGTTCCGCCTCGAGCGATGACCGCGCCAGCCGCCGGCAGCCAGGTGAAGGTGCCCGACAGCCGGTCATAGAGTTCGAGCGAGGCACCGTAGCCGAGCGTGCCGTCGACGGTCGAGCTTTCGCTGAGCGTCCGGCGGGTGACCGTCGTCGTGGTCTGGCCCGCCGGCACCCCGGTAGCGGAGCGAGCGTGGGTTGGCGAACCTGACTGCGTCAGGACGACGACGCCGACGGCAACCGCCGCGACGGCCACCGCGCCGGCGGCGAGCGCTCGGCGGCGTTGCCCGCTCCCCGCGGACTGCGCGGAGGGCAAGCCGCTGCCGGAATTGGCCGGGCCGTCGGCTGCGGCTGGAACCTCCCGGTCGCCCTCCACGACGGCGGTAGCGTCGGGGGGCCTCGCCGCGTCCCTGGGCCGATCGCCGATCGGTGCGTCCACGGCCTCAGCCGCCGGCCTGGCTCTGCAAGCTGGCGGAGCCGGAGCCTTCCTTGCCAGACGCATTGCCGGTGGGCGCGGGGGCACCAGTTGCTGTATGGGAGCCGCCCGGCGGAGCCGGAAGCAGGCGCTGGCACGCCCTCTGCGCGGCTTGGAAGGCTGGGCTTTCGGGGTTCGGCGCGCCGGCTTCGCCCGCGCGCACGTGTATCCCGATCTGCACGCCGCCACCTTTGGTGGAGGCTTCGACTTTGATCCCGTGTTCGCGCATGCACTTGGAGAACTTCTGCACCGCTTCTTCCTGTTCAACCTTCTGTTGCGGCGAGAGATTCACCTTCTGCGGTTCGGGCCGGTAGCGGGCGCACGCCTTTTCGGCCGCTTCCATCGCCGCGGGACCGCCGCCCGCCTGACCGGGGCTGACCTTGAGGCCGTGAGCGCCGCCGGCGTGCGAGACGGCTTCGGCGTTGACGCCGTGTTCTCGCAGGCACTTGGCGAAGTCGGCGAACTTCGTTTCGGCCTTCTGTTCCTGCGACCGTTCGGCGGATGCCGCGTTCGTCGGCGAGGACCCCCCGCACGCTGCCAGGAGAAGGCTCGCCGTTGCGATACAGAGGACGGTGAGCGGGACGAGCGGGGGGCGACGGGACACGTGGGCTCCTTTGCGGGTCGATCGCTGATCGAGGTGACGCCGCGCGATTCGGGATCGCTCGCGGCTTCACGCACATCGAACCCGCCCGACCTGAGAATCGCCTTAGAGGAGTGGAGGAACTTCCTGAACGGACCCGGCGATCAGCGGAGCGTCCCGCTTGGCCGCGCGAAGCTCGTCGCCGCTCATCTGGAGCGGCGGCAGCTCGAGTGTCAGCCGCGCGCCGCCGTCGGGGTCGTTGGCGGCGTGTACGGTTCCGCCATGCGTCTCGGCGAACTGGCGCACGATCGCCAGCCCGAGGCCCGACCCGGGACGCCCACGCGCCTCGGGGGAGCGGTAGAAGCGGTCGAACACGCGTGGCAGGTCCTCGGCGGCGATCCCGGGGCCATGGTCGCGCACTTCAAGGCGTCCATCACGTACGCG
>Ga0209038_10000461_pt1 | contig 12487 bp, 12 predicted proteins | sample BogFormECP03_OM3_FD_188237 | JGI IMG/M metagenome (GOLD analysis project Ga0209038, IMG submission 188237) | Bog forest soil microbial communities from Calvert Island, British Columbia, Canada - ECP03_OM3 (SPAdes) (version 2) | ecosystem: Environmental > Aquatic > Freshwater > Wetlands > Bog ...
TCGGTGAGAGGCTACCTGCTAATACCCCGAGGAAGAACCGTCCGAAGTCATGCGAGGTCGCTGCTCGACTCACTATTTCCGCATGGCACGGCAATCCGAATAGTCGACGCGGCCTGATTCTCAACCCGGACCGGCAAGATAAATCTGCGTCTCGGTTTTGATGACGAACAATATCTCCGTCGAGGCTGCAGAACTCTCGCGAAATCTTCGCCAGGCTTCATCCATGTCTTCCGCAGCGGCTTCGAATACCACATCACGACGGATCGCTCCCACAAAATAAAATTTACATTCCCGACTGACAAGTCTGCCCGTGGCCGTCCCGCTCATGGTCGCGCCATTGGCGCGATCTGATCGATCCATAGATCGCGACCACAGATCAAGTACGATCTGAACTATCGTGACGCTCAAAATCGCCTGTACCAGATCGGCACAGATGCGCTTCACCGCCAGCATCGCCCACTCTTCACTGAAATCGATGCCAAGAACTTGCCGCGACGTTCGAAATGCCAAAACCGCCGACGTTCCGCTCCCCAAAAACGGATCGAGGACAAGATCGCCCTCATCCGACGAAGCCAAAATAATCCGCTCAATCAACGCCACGGGCTTTTGCGCAGGATGCTTCCCAAATCGCTTCTCCCAAGTCTCCGGCGGCGGAATCTTCCAAACACTCTTCATCTGCTTCCCGCCATTCGTCTGCCGCATCAACGCGTAATTGAATTTGTGCCGGCTCTTCTTATTCTTCGCCGCCCAAATAATCGTCTCGGTAGCATGCGTGAAATAACGGCAAGAAAGATTCGGCGGCGGATTTGGCTTCACCCAACTAATGTCATTCAGCAATTTAAATTCAAGCTGCTGCATGGCAAACCCGACGGAATGAATCACGTGGCTAGTCCCGCTAACCCAAATCGTCCCATTCGGCTTCAAAACCCGCTGGCAAGCCGCCAGCCAAGCCCGGTTAAATTCATGATTAGCGTCCGCCCCGCGCGAGCGGTCCCACTCGCCCTTATTCACGCTAACCATCTTCCCCGCATGGCAGGTAATCCCATTGTTCGAAAGAAAATAAGGAGGGTCCGCAAAAATCAAATCCACGCAATCCGCAGGCATAGCCGCAAGAATATCGAGGCAATCCCCCTGGTAAATCCGGATGTGATGCTTGTCATCACGAAAAACAGGGTCAGGCATCTTCATCGGCACATGCCCGCCCCCGTCAACCCGAATTAAATTTTCAGCAGTTTTAGACAAGCAGCGCAGCTCTCGCATTCCTGAAGACGGATCGGATCGTTGATCACCCCACAACCGAAGTCAAGCCGCGCTAATACGCAAGTAGCGCCGGCGTCCCTGCCGGCATCCGACGAGCGCAAAATGAAGTTCGATCCCAAATCCCCGACGGAAGAACCACGAAGCCAACTTACGTACCGCTGGTTTACCCTGAGAGCTGTCGAAGGGCGTCCCTGCCGGCTCTTACGGCGACGAATCCGGTCAAAGGCAACAACGATCGGCGGACCTGAGCGAGCCGTCTCGAAGCTCGCCGTTTTTATATCCAACGTACTATTGCTCTTCAATAAATTCCGCGTTACGTTCGGGAAGCGATCCGGAGTCCGGCGCGAGGGCAGCTCTCCAGAGCCAGCCAGGGTCCGGGCTGATGATTCAGCCCGGCGAGTATCGACGACCCCGCGCCAAAAAATTTAAAGACCGGGTGTGGGCTGATGATTCAGCCCACATATATAAAAGGAGGAACCCGCAATTGCCTGGCCCACCCGCCAGCCGCGTAAGCTATGCCGTCAAAGCCAGCGCCTCGGCCCCCGGAAAACCAGCCAAAATGCGAAAAAACGCCGCAGCGCACCCTCCATTTATGTTTCGATTAAACCCGACCCCGATCCTTTATTTTGAACAACTTGCGCGCACTTTTAATCGCACCATGTTTCGATTAAAAATAATTGCAGACGAACAAAAATCGAAACGCGAAATCAGCCATCGCCCGCACCGAACGCTGTTAGCAGATATGCCGAGCGCCCCCGAATCCACGTGGCCGCCCCGCAAAGAAGGGTTTAAGCTGATAAGCGAATCCCGGAGCCAAAAATGTCGCAACCACTAGCCGCCACAAAAGACAAATCCGGCCAACTCTTCGGCGCCATAGCCGCTCTCGAGCCGCCCAAGCCCGAAGAATTCCAATTCGTCCGCTACCACATCGAAGGCCCGGTAGCCCGCCTGACTCTCGATCGCCCCGAACACAATCTCCTCAACGAGCGCATGCTGGTAGAAATCGCCGCGGGCATAAATTCGATAGGCGAAAAACGCGAAATCAAACTAATCGTCATCGACTCCGCAGCAAAATCCTTCTGCGGCGGCATCGAGCTAGGCGAATACACCCAGCGCCGAGTCTTCCAACTTCTCGACGCCTTCCACAACGCCTTCTCCGCCATGATGGACACCTCGAAGCCGCTACTAGTAGTAATCAACGGCCCAGCATTCGGCGGCGGCTCGGAACTAGCCGCGTTAGCGGATCTGGTAGTGGCAACTCCTAAAGCAAGATTCGCACAACCAGAAATCAAACTAGGCGTCTTCCCCCCGCTATCGGCGGTTATCCTGCCGTACGTCCTAGGCCCAAAAGTAGCACTCGAGCTGGTGCTAACCGGTGAAGCAATGACCGCCGAGCGAGCCTACGACCTAGGCCTCGTAAATCGCCTAGTCCCAGAAGACCAACTCGAAAAAACAGTGGACGATCTAATCGCCAAAGTAACCGCCCAATCCGGCCCAGTCCTGACAATGGCAAAAAAAGCAATCCTAGGCAGCGTAGGCGTCCCGTTGCGCGAAGGCGTCCGCAACTCCATGAAAATTTTCCTAAACGAACTATCCGACCTGGAAGATTCACAAGAAGGCCTGCGCGCCCTGGTAGAAAAGCGCGCCCCAAAATGGAAGAATCGCTAAATCCCGCAGCGAAAAATATTTTCCAGCGCCGCGCCACAATACTTTTCGCAACAACCTTCGCCGCATTTTCTTTCACCACCTGGCTACTAACACGAACCCAAATCAGCAGCAACGATTCGCACGACGCCAGCACCCCCGAAGGCGTAGTGAGAATTCAACTAGACGCTCTGGCCCAAGGCGAACTACAAATCGCCTACGCCCAATTCTCCCCGCAATACCGCGAAGAAGTCCCCTACGCGACATTTCAGCAAATAGCCACAACGCACGACCAAATGTTCCGCGCCAACAAAATAGCAATCGAAGAACTCGCAAAGAACTCGCCGCGCGAAGAATTACGAGTGCACATCACCTCAGTCGATGGCCAACATTACGTAGCCCGTTACGCCACAATCCTGATCGACGGCCGCTGGTGGATCGACGCCATGCGCTGGCGTCCCGACGAATCGCCGCCAGAACGAATTTTCTCGTAGGGGGGCGGGTTCACTACGCCCCCGGTTTGGTATTGGGTGTTAATTTTTGTTTTCAGCTTTATTCCGTTCCGCGCAACAAATTTGACAGTCGCGTACGAAGCCGCATAGACTGCGAATGAAAATTAAGCTGGCCGGGGGAACGGGAAGGCCGTGAAATTCGGCCACGGTCCCGCCACTGTGATCGGCCGGCGCTGCGGATGCAAGTCATCCACTGGCACGCGACGCACAATTCAAGCGACGCGCCCCGGGAAGGATCGTCCCGCAAGTTTATCCGGGACAAGCAGCGCCTAAGTTTCCGCCGCAAGCGTGCAAGCAACGAACGCGGCGCGGAAGGCCGAGAGTCAGGAAACCTACCCCGGCGGCAGACGCCACTGCCCTTCGCGAGAAAGGGCACGGCAGCAAGCCCCATTTGTCTCGTGGGGCTTTTTTATTTGAGGCAAACTTTTTGAATTGCACGATGCAGACAAGAAAAATAATCGCACGCGCACTGGCAATCGCCGCGTTAGCGAGCGCTTCGCTCTGTGGGGCCTCGCGCACCGCCGCAAATGATTCCGCGCGCGTAGTCGTGGACGAAACCGGCCGCCGCGTAACTCTCCCCGCGGAAGTTCACCGCATAGTTTCACTAGCGCCAAATCTAACGGAAACAATTTACGCCATCGGCGCCGGAGCACGTCTCGCCGGCGACACCGATTTTTGCGACGTTCCACAAGAAGCCAAATCGAAACCGCACGTCGGCGCGCCAGTAAATCCCAGCCTAGAAGCCATCATCGCGCTGAAGCCCGATCTCGTTCTCGCGTCAGCGTCGATCAATTGGCCGGCCACCGCCGACGCCCTGCTAAAAATGGGCGTGCCTGTCTACACCACCGATCCGCACACCGTCGATGACATGCTCGTGGGCATCACGCACATCGGCGCGGTAATTGGCGCCGAAGCCGAAGCAAATTCCCTCGCCGCCGCATTGCGCGCACGCCTCGACGCGCTCGCTCAAAAGCTTGCAGGCCGCACGCCGCGCCGCGTTCTTTTCATCGTCTGGGATGATCCGCTAATTTCGATCGGTCCGCGCACATTCATCGCCGACGCACTGCGTCTCTCCGGCGGCGTCTCGGTGCTCGATGTCGAGCAAAGCTGGCCGCACGTAAGCCTCGAGCACGTTGTGAAACTTCAACCGGAATTTCTGGTTTTCACCGGCGATCATGGCGACGGCGAAGCTTCAAAGCTCGATGAGCTTCGTGAACGCAAAGTCTGGCGCGATCTAGATGCCGTCAAGTCCGGCCGAGTAGCATTCATCAGCGGCGAAGTCGATCGGCCCGCACCGCAACTGATCGACGCGATCGAAGATCTAGCCAAGCAATTGCATCCGGATGCATTCGCGAAGCCGGCGGAACAGGGAGCCGCGCGCTGATGCGTTCATTGACGCCGCGGCGAATTCTCGGAATTTGCGCGCTGCTCGGCGTCGTGCTGTTCGTCGCCGTCGTGATTTCGCTGCGGCTCGGCGCATATCCGATGTCGTTTCGCGCGATCCTCGAGTCGCTCTATCAAAATGCTGCGGGACGCGGCGATCAAGTTCCCAGCGACTACCGCCTGGTAATTTTCGGTCTTCGGCTTCCGCGAATCGCATTCGGAATCATCGTCGGCGCCGCACTCGCAGTTTCGGGCGCGGGATTCCAGGCGCTGCTGCGAAATCCGCTCGCGGATCCGTATGTGCTCGGTGTTTCCAGCGGCGCGGCGCTGGGTGCAATCGTGAGCCTGATTTTCGCGCCGCATGTGCCGCTGGCCATGCAGGGCGCCGCGTTCGCCGGCGCCGGCATCACCATCCTCGCCGTCTATTTTCTCGGCCGCCGCGGCGGGCAAATCGATAGCTCCACGCTACTGCTCGCTGGAATTATTTCCGCGTCGTTTCTTTCCGCCATCATCATGTTCTTGATGACCACGCTAAGCGGCCGCGACTTGCGAGGCATGGCCTTCTGGCTCATGGGCGATCTCGCCACTCCGCCGCAGATGCCTCTCGGATTGCTATCTTTCATAACGCTCGCAGCCATCGGCGCGATTTACACCACCGCTTCAGACCTAAATCTAATTCTCACCGGCGAGCAGGAAGCCCGGCATCTCGGCGTAAATGTCGCGCGGGTGAAACTCGTAGTTTATATTTCGGCGTCTCTGCTGACCGGCCTCGCAGTCTCGGTGAGCGGCGCAATCGGTTACGTCGGGCTGCTCGTGCCGCACGTGATGCGCATGATGTTTGGCTCGGACTATCGCATTCTGATTCCGGCGTCGGCTCTCGGCGGCGCCATCGCAATCGTCGCCGCTGACACGCTCGCGCGAACCATTGCATCACCGACGGAATTGCCAGTGGGCGCAATGACCGCGATCGTCGGCGCGCCCGTCTTCATCTACTTGCTGCGGCGGAGAATCGGGTGAGCGCGCGCGGCGCATCGCTGGACAGCGCAGGACGCGCCGGAAACCCGCCGCCGGAAACGACCGCCGTCCGTCTGCACGTAGAACAAGCCAGCTACGCCTATCACGTCACCGAGCGCGGCGCCCCAAAATTTGCGCTCGGCCCGGTGAGCTTCAAGGCCAGCCGTCACGAAATCGTTTCAATACTCGGCCCGAACGCCAGCGGCAAATCCACTCTGCTGAAACTTCTCGCCGGCGTGCTAAAGCCGATTTCAGGCTTCGTGCGCGTTGACGGCTTCGACGCCAGCGAACTCGATCCGCGAGCCCGCGCGCAGAAAGTAGCCCTGGTGCAGCAGGAAAGCGCGCTGCTGTTTCCTCTGCGCGTCTGGGAATTCGTCCTGCAAGGCCGCTATCCGCACGGAAAGCGCCTGCGATTCGAATCCGAAGAAGATTTGCTGATAGCCGGCAACGCGCTCGCGCAAGTAGGCGCCACCGATCTGCGCGAACGCTGGATGGATAAACTTTCCGGCGGCGAAAAGCAGCGCGTGATTCTGGCGCGCGCTCTGGCGCAGCAACCGTCGCTGCTGCTTCTCGACGAGCCCACGCAGCATCTGGACATCGGCGGCAAGCTGGAGTTGCTGCGGCGTCTGCGACGCTTGGCGGATGAAAGCCGCTACACCGTAGTCGTCGTAACGCACGAATTAAATCTGGCCTCCGAGTTTTCAGATCGCATCGTGCTGCTGCATCGCGGAAAAGCGCTGGCTTACGGCCCGCCGCAGGAAGTTTACAAGCGGGAGCTTCTGGAGCCGGTATTCGACGCGCCGCTCGATGTGGAAATCTCGCCCAGCGGCCGGCCGCGCGTCATGTTACGAGATGCGAACAGCGGCCAATGGGCGCCGCGAAATTCAAGTGGCAATTAATCTACAACCCGAGGGCAAGCGTCTTTCGTAGCGGCGGGCTTCAGCCCGGCATCTTCGTGCGCGATCGTGCCGCCAACGTATTCGCTCCTATGGCGCATGTGCTCGAACCGCCGAAGACCTTTAGAAAATCCAATTCGCGCACGGCGGCTGTTATAATTCTTCGCCTGTCATGGCGAAGACCACCGAAGAAATGAGCCGCATCGCCCCAGAAGTGATGGCGCGCTACGAGGCAGTAATTGGCCTCGAGGTGCACGCGCAGCTTCTGACGCAGACAAAAGCATTTTGCGCATGCTCGCGCCGATTTGGCGATGCACCGAACTCCAACACGTGTCCCGTGTGCCTGGGCTTGCCGGGAGCGTTGCCGGTTTTGAACCGCAAGGCGCTCGAATTAGCAATCCGCGCTTCGCTGGCGCTGCATTGCAGCGTGCAGGAACGCTCGCGATTCGCGCGCAAAAATTATTTTTATCCCGATCTGCCCAAGGGCTATCAAATTTCGCAGTACGAGTTACCGCTGGCGACAGAAGGCTGGCTCGAGATCGAGCTCGCCGGCGCCACCAAGCGTGTCGGCATCACACGCGTGCACATGGAAGAAGACGCGGCAAAGAATATCCACGAAGGACTCCCGGAGTCCGATCGCTACAGCTACATCGATTTCAATCGCGGCGGCGTTCCGCTAATCGAAATCGTTTCCGAGCCGGATTTGCGGGCACCGCCAGAAGCGCATGCGTATCTGACGGCGCTAAAGCAGATCTTGCTCTACACTGAAGTAAGCGATTGCAATATGGAAGAAGGCTCGCTCCGCTGCGACGCGAACGTGAGCGTGCGGTCGCGCGGCGCTGAGAAATTCGGCACCAAGGTCGAGGTAAAAAATCTGAATTCTTTCCGCTTTTTGCAGCGCGCGCTCGAGCACGAAATCGAGCGGCAAATTGCCGAAATCGAGGCAGGCAGGACCATCGCGCAGGAAACCCGGCTCTACAACGTGGTGGCAGGCCGAACCGAGCCGATGCGCTCAAAAGAATTCGCCCACGATTACCGCTATTTCCCGGATCCGGATTTGCTGCCGGTCGTCGTGGATGCCACGCTGCAAAAGCAAGTGCAAGATTCAATGCCGGAATTGCCGGAAGCGAAGCGCGCCCGGTTCGTACGCGATCTCGGCATCACGCCGTACGACGCCGACGTGCTGGCGGCGACTCGCGCCCTCGCCGATTATTTTGAAGCTGTGGTACAAGCCGGTGCCCCAGGCAAGATTGCAGCAAATTGGATTTCCACCGAGCTTCTAGCCCGCTTAAACGATAGTGGAAAAGAAGTTTCTGAATCGCCCATAACGCCGGAGGAGCTTGCCAGTTTGATCGGAAAAATCGAATCAGGAGAAATCACCGGCGCAACGGCAAAGAAGGTTTTCGCGCGCATGTTTGAAACGGGGAAGACGCCAGCAGAGGTAATCGCGGCGGAAGGCTACGCGCAGATCACCGATACCGGCGAGATCGAACGCATTGCACGTGCGATCGTTGCAAATAATTCCAACAACGTGGCGAAATATCGCAGCGGCAATGAAGGTGTCTTTAAGTTTTTCGTGGGCCAGGTGATGCGTGAAACGCGCGGGCAGGCCAATCCGCAAGCGGTGAACGATATTCTCAAGCGCATCTTGAGCGAGAATTAAGGGAAACGTGGCAACACTCAAAGTAGGGGACAAAGCGCCGGCTTTTCATCTGCACTCCGATGATGGCAGCGAGGTGTCCCTGAAGGATTATCACGGTCGCAACGTAGTGTTCTATTTTTTCCCGAAGGCGCTCACCCCCGGTTGAACGAATGAAGCGACCGAGTTTCGGGACGCAATGAAGAAATTCGAAAAGCTCGACGCCGTGGTGATCGGCTGCAGCGCCGATACCGTCGAATTGCAGGCGAAATTCAAAGCGCGCCATAAATTGAATTTCCCACTGCTGTCCGATCCGGATTTCAAAGCCGTCGAAGCGTATGGCGCGCGGCGCATGAAACAGTTTCTCGGAAAATCGTTTCTCGGCATCGTGCGCATGACTTTTTGGATCGGCACGGACGGCCTCATCAAGCGCATCTGGGACAACGTTTCGATCCAGGGACACGCCGCCGCCGTTTTGAAAGCGATCGAAGAGGGCTGAGCGCGCATGCAGGGAATCGTATCGCTGCTCGATGGCGAGGCGCGCGAGAGGATCGAGCAGTTATGGGAAGAGTTGCGGCGGGATTTTGGCGTTCGCGGAATTCATTCCAGGCGATTTCCTCATTTTTCCTACCACGTCGCCGACGAGTTTGACTTAACAAAGTTGCGCCCGCAGCTGGAGCAACTCGCCGGCGCGACGCGGCAATTCCCGGCTCAAGCTAGTGGAATTGGAATTTTCACACGCAAGGAGCCGGTGATTTACCTGCCCGTCGTTCGTTCCAAAGAGTTGCAAAGCATTCATAGCAGCGTCGCTCGTTTGGCGGATCCGTCGGCCAGCGGGATCAACGAGTATTACGCGCCAGACATTTGGATTCCGCACATCACCATTGCCGAAGGCGACGTGGATATTTTGGTTTTGCCGGAAGTTGTGCGGCGCCTGGGCGAAAGAAATCTGCGATGGGAATTCCCAGTCACGAATTTGGCGGTGATTCGGGCTACGGAGAGCTTGCAGGAGATTTGTTTCCGGTGCGAGGTTTTGTAGGGGAGGGTGCTTCGGCCCTCCCGCAGTTCGGCCCTGTTTTCATTATCTTTATCGTTACAAAACCACCGAAACCGTTTCTTCGTCCGCTTCGATTTGCGCGTTGTCGATTAGCCGCGTTTTGCCAATGAACGCCGCTACTAGCGCCAGGCACGATTTCCGCACGCGCAGCACCGGCTCCAGCGTTTGGGAATCGACGATTTCAGCGTAGTCCAGTGTGGCGGCCGGCTCCGAACTGAAAACGCGGCGCATGGATTCGATCAGTCGCGCCGACTCCAGCTCCCCCGCGTCGATTTCTTTTTTCGCGGCGCTGAGCGCGTGATAGAGAACTGTCGCTGCCCGCCGATCGTCATCTTGCAGATACGCATTGCGCGATGACATCGCCAAACCATCCGGCTCGCGCACGATCGAGCAGGCCACAATTTGCGCGTCAAGATTCAGGTCGGCGGCCATCTGGCGGATGATGCGAAGTTGCTGTGCGTCTTTGCGGCCGAAATACGCGCGCTGCGGCTGAACGATCTCGAAAAGCTTGAGAACTACCGTGGTCACTCCGCGAAAATGCCCGGGGCGCGAGCGGCCCTCGAGCCGGTCGCTGAGCCCTTCGACGGAAACCAGCGTTCGGAAACCGCCGGGATACATTTCGCGAGCTTCGGGCGCAAAAAGATAATTCACGCCCAGCTTTTCGAGCGCATCAGCATCCATTTCGAACCGCCGCGGATACTTCTGTAAATCCTCGCCAGCGCCAAATTGATTGGGATTCACAAAAATCGACGCAACGACGGGCGAGCATTCCTGTTTCGCCGCGCGCACTAACGAAAAATGCCCTTCGTGCAACGCGCCCATCGTAGGGACAAATCCGAGCACGTGCTCCTTGGCGCGAGCATCGCGCGCCACTTGCTTCATCCATTCGATTGTTCGAATGATTTCCATGAGAAACGCGAAGCGAAGTTAATGCGTGGACCAAGACCTACGGCGCAATCGCGATGGAGCGGCCGCGCTCACGCAGTGGCCCGAGCCGCGCGATCGCGATAGAAGATTATCATGTCCGTGCCCTGGCCCTTGGCCCCAAGCTGCCGCAGCATCGTGGCGATCTGCCCGCGATGATACGTGCCGTGGTTCGCCAGATGCTGCAGCATCTGCCAACCCGGCTGCGCCTGCGCAGCGCCGCTCATGGTTTTGAACTCGTACACGCGCGCGAGATCCGCGTCGGTGAGCGAGGCGATGAAATCCGTCAAGTCCCGCTCAACGTCCTCCCAACGCGCGCGCAAGGCGGCGAGATCGGCGTACTTCGCCACCGGAGGCAATGCCGAGTGCGAGCGCCCGTGAAAGCGCTCAAGCCACAACCACTCGACGTCACAATTGTGCGCCAGCGTGTCACGAACAGATTTGAAACTCGAGCCCAGATCGCGCGTGAATTGCTCGTCGCTCAACGCCGCGCAGGATTCCAGCGAGCGATGGTTGGCCCAGGAATTGTATTCAAAGAGATTACGAATGTCTTCGGCGGTCATGGAAGCCTCCATTCAATGCGCGAGCGCAGGTCGGCGCAATCTCAAAAGTTCGCAACCGAGGAAACGTCACCGAAGAATCCGAAAGCCCGCGCCCGGAATATCAAGATGCTATCAGACTCGTTGCCGCGCCAGAAATCGGCTGCGAGCCTCGGCCGAGAGATGATACGACTCGTCATCCGACGGAAATCGGCCGCTGCGCACGTCGTCGCAGAATTCGCCCACCGCGCGCCCAATGATCTCCGCAAGATTCGCATAACGCCGCGCAAATTTCGGCGTGTGCCCGTCCGTAAGCCCCAGCATATCGTGCAGCACGAGCACCTGTCCGTCGCAGTCCGGCCCCGCGCCGATGCCAATGGTCGGAATTGTTAGCTCGCCGGTGATCCGCGCTGCAACTTCGCGCGGCAGCGATTCGAGCACCACCGAGAAAGCACCGGCGGATTCCACAGCGCGAGCGTCGCGCAACACTTGCTGCGCAGCTTCTTCGCTGCGGCCCTGCACTTTGAAACCACCGAGCGCGTTCACCGATTGCGGTGTCAAGCCCACATGGCCCATCACCGGAATTTCCGCGTCGGCCAGCCGCGCGATCAATTCAATCCGCCGCTCGCCGCCTTCCACTTTCACCGCTTCCGCGCCGCCTTCCTGCACGAAGCGCAGCGCCGTGCGAATGGAATCCTCGATCGAAACGTGATAGCTGCCATAAGGCATGTCGGCAACCACCAGTGCGCGCTTCGTGCCGCGGCGCACCGCCTTTACGTGATGCAGCATTTCGTCCACGGTCACGGGCAAAGTGCTGTCGTAACCCAGCACGACCATGCCGACCGAATCGCCGGCAAGAAGAATATCCACACCGGCATCATCAAGCAGACGCGCCGTTGGATAATCATACGCAGTGAGACACGTAATTTTATTCGTGGATGTAGCCAGATCCGAAGAAGAACGAAGGGACTTGCGGGAAACGATGTCGGGCACGGTAATCTTCCCGTTGCCCGCACCACGTGGTGCAGCACTCATGCGAACCTCCGGTGCCGCTCCGTAAACTCAGGATGCAGCCCAGTCAACTCCAGTCTATCAAAACGCCCGGCCGAGAGCCACAGATTACGTCTGCGTGGTGGCCACGGGAGTGGGAACGTGCGGCTCGACGCCCTTCCAACCCACAGGCCGTCCGCGCACGGCTTCTCGCAGCGCGCGGAACAGTACCACGTACATCATTTGGCGATAGTAAAAGCGCTGGATCAACAGAGGCGCAAGCAGCGTCCAGTCTTCATGTTTCTCGAGCGCGAACGCGATCACGCACGTCAACAAATCCACGAACATGAAAATCGCAAAAAACACCAGCGACCGTTCCACGTCCTGCGCGGTCCAAAGCTGCGGCAAGCGAGTGAAATGAAGTTGCGACAGGCCCCACAGTACCAGCGAAATTAGAAAGAGTGAATCGAGCACCGGCGATACCAGCGGCAAAAGAATCTGGAATAAAAATATATTCGGCAACGCGATCAAGCCCAGCGAACCGTATTTTTTTCGCCCCAGCGTGTCGCGATGCTTCCAAACCGCCTGAATCGTGCCAAAAGTCCACCGAAAACGCTGGCGAATCAATG
>Ga0209038_10000464_pt1 | contig 12468 bp, 9 predicted proteins | sample BogFormECP03_OM3_FD_188237 | JGI IMG/M metagenome (GOLD analysis project Ga0209038, IMG submission 188237) | Bog forest soil microbial communities from Calvert Island, British Columbia, Canada - ECP03_OM3 (SPAdes) (version 2) | ecosystem: Environmental > Aquatic > Freshwater > Wetlands > Bog ...
CCGCCATCCGGTCGAAGGGCTAGTGCTGCTTGACACTGGAACGGAGATTGCTCTAGCGTAATTCTTATCAACAATGGCCAAGCTATTTCAAAAAGGCGTTCGCTATCTCCGCTGTTACAACGACCTCACATTCGGCCGCCGTCCGCAAACCCCCGAAGCTGCGGTGGACTTCTGTGTGGACCGCCCCATTCTGATGACCCAGGTGCGCTCGGAGATTCTGGCCCTCGGCAAATTGCTCCAGGACGCCGCGCCCAAACGCTCCCTGGAGATCGGTACGGCTTACGGCGGCACGCTATTTTTTCTCTGCACGCTCTCGCCTCCCGACGCCCTCATGATCAGCGTGGATCTGCGCGCAGGCCAATTCGGCGGCGGTTATCCGCGCCGCAAGATTCCCCTGTTCCGCAAATTCCCCACCAAGCGCCAGAAACTTCATCTGATTCAGGCGGATTCGCATGCGCCGGAAACCAGGGATCGCGTGCAGCGCATTCTCCGCGGCGCCCAGCTCGACTATCTTTTCATTGACGGCGATCACACCTACGCGGGCGTCAAATGCGATTTCGACATGTACGCGCCGCTGGTGCGCAGCAAAGGCATGATCGCATTTCACGATATCGCCACGCACAAGACCGATCCCGAATGCCAGGTGGCGAAATTCTGGGACGAACTCAAGCAGCGTTACGAGTTCCGCGAATTCATTGAGCGCCCCGACCAAGGCTGGGCAGGCATTGGTGTTGTATTTAAACCTTGAGCGCATTGGGTTCCCCCTCTCCCGGCGCTCGGCAGCAGGTTGTGGAACCGGCAACACCCAGCTGGAAATTGCGTCCGCTGGAGTTGCCGGCGAAGCATCCGGCTACGTAAGAATTCGCAGCTCTCGTTTCATGCTCACAGGTACACTGGAATCCTGAGGACCCGCATGGCCAGGCCGTTCGCAACCGTACTGATAGACACCTACAATCACGAGTCCTTCATTGCCGAGGCCATCAGCAGCGTCCTGGCGCAGGATTTCCCTTCAGCGGAATCCGAAATTCTGGTTGTGGACGACGGTTCCACGGATCGCACGCCTGAAATCGTGCGCCAATTCCAGCCGCGCGTGCGCCTGATTCGCAAAGCCAACGGCGGGCAGGCCTCCGCTTTCAACGCCGGCATCGCCGAGGCCCAGGGCGAAATCGTAGCCTTTCTGGACGGCGACGACTGGTGGGCGGCGAACAAGCTCTCGCGCGTCGCGGAAGTTTTTGCCGCGCTACCCTCCGTCGGTCTGGTAGGGCACAGCATCACTGAAGTCCTGCTCGACGGCCGGCACCGCGTGAATGCTCTTCGCGAGGATGGCCGCTTCCGCGCTGACTCACCCTCCGGCGCGCGCATCCTGCGCAATCGCAAGGACCTTCTGGGCACCAGCCGCATGACCATTCGCACTCGTGTCCTGCGTCAGATTTTGCCGGTCCCGGATGCCCTGGTGTTTGAAGCCGATGAATTCCTGTTCACCATCGCCGCCGTGCTCGCCGAAGTCGTCATGCTCGCCCAGCCGCTCACTTTTTATCGCCACCACTCCGCCAATCTATTTCACACTTCCGGCGCCGATTCCGCAAAATCCCACCGCAAGCTGCAAGTCCTTCAGGCGCTTGCGAAGTTGCTCGACGACGCGCTCAGCCACCACAACCTCGACCCCCTCGCGCGCAAGGAAATCGTAGCTGCGGTTCAAGCCGAGGCCGATCATTTGCGGCTGATGCTGGATGGCGGCCGTCCCTGGGAGACAATTCGCACCGAATTGAACCTCATGCGCTTGTTGTATGCCGACGCTTCTTTCTCTCAGCATCTGTTCAGTTATGCCCGGCTGCTGCCCGCCGCCGTCATGCCCGCCCGCGCCTACTATCACTGGAGGAATCAAATCGTGCAAAATAAGCTTTACCAGCGGCTGCGGCAGAAATTTTTCCCGTTTCCTGTGCCGCGACACGCTCATCGCAGTGAGGGACCAGCACGATGAATTCGGCCGCCGGCTCGGACGAATGCTCTCAATAGGCATCAATTATTCCCAGATGCACGATTCTTCGGCGTGTATTGCGCGCGACGGCGAAGTGCTTTTCGCCGTCGCGGAAGAACGCCTCAGCCGCCTGAAGCACGACGCGCGCTTCCCCGCACTGGCCATCCGTGCCTGCCTTGATTTCGCCGGTGTCCGCCCCGATGAAATTGATTACGTCTGCCAGGGCTGGCCGCGTCCGCGCGCCGGGCTGCTGCACGATTTACGCGACTATGCCACCGGCCGGCAGCGGCCGTACGGGCGCGCCGTGCTGAACCTGGCGCGCTATTTCGTCAGCATGTCGCATCAGCGCGGCGGCGAAACTCATTTCCAGCGGCTCTTCGGTCCATCGAAAGCCCAGTTTCGTTTTATGGATCATCATATGGCGCACGCCATCAGCGCCTTTGCCTACTCCGGATTTGAAGATTCCGTCGTGCTGGTCCTCGACGGCCGCGGCGCCTCGGAAGCTACTTCGCTCTGGCGAGGCCGCCACGGGCGCCTCGAACACCTCTGGACGATTCCGTGGCCGAATTCCCTCGGCCTGTTCTACGCCCAGTTTACTCACTATCTCGGCTTCACTCCCTACGCCGACGAATGGAAAGTCATGGGCCTGGCACCCTATGGCGAGCCGGGAATTAATTTGCGCGATTTCATCGTGCCGGACGACAATCCGTACCGCGTCGCCAACAAAGTGCTGCTCGGTCCTGAATCTGCTCCGTTTCGGGGGATCGAGCCGCTGCTCGGCCCGCCGCGCCAGCCCGAATCAGAAATTGGCGCGCGCCACAAGAATCTGGCATTCGCTGTGCAAGACATGTGCGAACAGGCCATGTTGACGCTCGCGCGCGCTGCCGTCGCGCAAACCGGGTGCCGCAATCTCTGCCTCGCCGGCGGCGTCGCGCTCAATTCCAAGGCCAATGGAAAAATCCTTTCCTCCGGAATTGTTGATCGCATCTTCGTGCAGCCCGCCGCCAGCGACGACGGCGTGTGCCTGGGCGCGGCGCTGGGGCCTTCTCTCGACTCCGGCGCCCGGCTCCCGGTGCGCAAAATGCGCCACGCCTATCTGGGTAACGAATGTTCCGACGCCGAAATCGAAAAGACTCTCGCCACTTACAAAATTCGCGCCACCCGCGTTGCTGATCCCGCCGCCGTCGCCGCCGAATTCCTCGCCAACGGAAAAATTCTCGGCTGGGTTCAGGGCCGCATGGAATTCGGACCGCGCGCGCTGGGCAGCCGTTCCATCCTCGCCGATCCGCGCGATCCCGAAATGAATGCCAAAGTGAACAACGCCGTGAAATTTCGCGAGTGGTGGCGCCCCTTCGCCCCCTCGCTGCTCGCGGAAGTCGCCGGTGAATATCTGGAGTCCGCCACCGACTCGCCCTTCATGGTTCTCACCGCGCAGGTGCGGCCCGAAAAACGCGCCGTGATTCCTTCGGTCACGCACGTGGATGGCAGCGCCCGCCCGCAAACCGTCGAGCGCGACGTCAACCCGCTCTACTGGCGCCTCATTCATGAATTCGGCCAGCGCACCGGCGTGCCGGTAGTCATGAATACCTCTTTCAACCTTCGCGGCGAGCCGATCGTCAGCTCACCCACCGACGCCATCCGCACGTTTTTCAGCTCCGGCATGGACGCGCTGATAATCGGCAGCTTCGTGGTGGAAAAATAAAATGCGGCGCAACTCACTCGATATCTTCGCCTGCCCAAAATGCGCCGCTGCGTTTCAGCTTGCCGCCGTCACCTCGGAAGATGCCGCCACCGGCGAAATCGCAGAAGGCACTCTGCAATGCGTCAACTGCCATCTAAGTGTTCCCATCGTCAGAAATCTCCCGCGCTTTGTGCCCGCGGAGTCCTACGCGGACTCGTTCGGTTTTCAGTGGAATCGCTTTGACACGATTCAGGTGGACGCCGTAATGCAAAATGATCTGAGCCGCGATCGCTTTTACAAGACTACCGGCTGGCCCGCGCGCATGGACGGCGAACGCATTCTCGAAGCCGGGTGTGGGGCAGGACGCTTTACGCAGCTCGCCCTGGAAACGGGCGCGGAAGTGTTTGCGTTCGATCTGAGCCTGGCGGTCGAAGCGGCCTGGCGCAACAATTCCGGCGCGCCGAATCTTTCCATGTTTCAGGCCAGCATCTACGAAATTCCCCTGCGCAAGGCTTCCTTCGATAAAATTTTCTGCATGGGCGTCCTGCAACATTGCCCGGACGTAGCCGCCGCATTTCGCAGCCTCCTCCCCTTCCTCCGCCCCGGCGGCGAGATCGTCATAGACGTATATGAAAAGCAATCCGGATTCCCGCCGCTGAAATACATCGTGCGGCCCATCCTGCGGCCCCTCGGTACCCAGGGAATCTACAAGCTGCTCACCTGGCTGATCCCACCGGCGTTCGAAATAAAAAAGGCCCTCCATCACATTCCAGTAGTCGGCCCGCAAATCGGCAGGCTCATCCCCATCGGCCCCATTTCGCACGCGCCGCGCCTGATTTACACCGACGCACAACTGAAACAGGTGAAAATCCTCAGCGCCCTCGACATGTACTCCCCCGTTTACGACCAGCCCCAGCGCATGGACGCCGTCCAGCGCTGGTTCGCCGATGCCGGACTCGTGGATGTCCAACTGCAGCGTGGTTACAATGGCATCAATGCCAAAGGCAAACGCCCCAGCTGAACCATGGATCGCGCTCGTCGGCCGCAGGGATATGCCTACCGACGGCGTCGCGGATTATTGCGCACATCTCTGCCAGGCCCTGGAAACACACGGAATCGAGCTGCAGCTGACCCGTGTCGAATGGCGCGACGGTTCCTGGCTCAGGGCTCTGCGAACCCTTTTCCGCGAGAGCAGGAACTGGCGGGACCACTGGGTCATCTTGCAGTACACCGCTTTCGCGTGGTCGCGGCGCGGTTTCCCCATCGGCGCGCTCGTTTCGTTTGCCATCCTTCGTTATCACGGTGCAAAATGCGCCGTAGTGTTTCACGAGCCCTGGGGAACCACCGGTCCTCGCCTGATTGATCGTATCCGCTGCGCGTTTCAGAATTGGACGGTGCGTGCGCTGCATCGCTTCTCGCGCAAGGGAATCTTCACCGTGCCGCTCAACACCGTTCCCTGGTTGCCGCATCACCCGAAACACTCCGCGTTCATTCCCCTGGGGCCGAATATTCCAGAAGACCTCACCAGCAGGAGCGCCGCGCCAGATCGTAACGGCGCCCTGAAAACCGTCGCCATTTTCTGCGTTAGCGATCCGCCGCATCAGCAGCGCGAAATACGCGACATTTCCCATGCGCTGCGTGCCGCGTCCGGCGCGGGAATCCAGTTGCGCGTTATTTTCGTTGGCCGCGGCACTGCCGAAGCCAGCGGCGAGATAGACCGCGCATTCCAGCGCACGCAGATCGAAGTCTGCAATCGCGGACTTTGCGAGGCCGCGGAGGTGACGCGTATCTTCTGCGAATCCGACGTCATGCTCGCTGTCCGCGGTCGGCTTTATCTTCGCCGGGGCAGCGCGCTCGCTGGCCTGGCCTGCGGCCTGCCGATCATCGGCTACGCGGGTGCGGCTCAGGGCACGGTTATTGAGCAAGCCGGCGTCGCGCTCGTTCCTTTCGGCGATCAAGAAGCGCTGGGCGCGGCGCTGTGCGATGTTCTCCTGAATTCCGCGTTGTGGCGTGAGATGCATGAGAAGAATCTGCGCATCCAGCGCGATGTTTTCTCCTGGAAAGTCATCGCCGCGTCCTACGCCGAATTTCTGTCTGGTACAAGAGCTTGAAGATCAAATTACTTTTGTACTCTCACGATTGGCTCCCCGTTGTCGGCGGCATCCAAACCGTCACTCTCTCGCTCGCTACCGGTCTGGCGCAGTGGGGCAATACTCACCCAGGCGAATCCGTCGAAGTTATTTTTGTCACCCAAACCTCCGCGAACGGCATGGACGACTCCGCACTTCCCTTCCGCGTTGTCCGCCGTCCCGGCCTGCGCCAGTTGCTGGCGCTGTTCCGCTGGTCTGACGTCATCGACCTCGCCGGACCCACGCTCATCCCTCTCGCGCTATCCTGGATTCTCCGCAAGCGCACCGCGCTCGAACATCACGGCTATCAATCCATTTGCCCCAACGGCATCCTCGTCTTCGAACCAAGCCATGCGGTCTGCCCCGGCCACTTCATGGCAGAGCGCTACCTGGAATGCGTTCGCTGCAACAAGAAGGAAATGGGGCTCTATGGAAGCGTTCGCAGCGTGTTGCTCACGTTTCCCCGTCGCTGGCTTGCCAAGCGCGTCACTGTAAACGTGGGCGTCAGCCCGTACGTCGCCCAACGCGTCACGCTTCCGCGAACCGTCACGATTTGGAACGGTGTGCCCGCGCCGAATCCCGCGGCGGTACCGATTCTTTCGCCCGAATGGCATCCCAAATGCTTCGCTTATTTAGGGAGATTGGTGACGGAGAAGGGCCTGCCAGTGCTCCTGCGCGCTTGTCACGACTTGCTTTCCAGCGGTCACGATTTCCAGCTCAGGATTGTGGGCGATGGTCCCGAACGCAGCAATCTGGAAAATTTGGCCAAGGAATATGGCCTCTCCGCCCATGTGCATTTTACAGGGTCCGTGCCGGCTCAAGATGTCCCATTAGTGCTGCAAGGTGTTGCCGCTCTCGTGATGCCTTCGGTCTGCGAGGACGTCGCACCACTCGCTGCGATGGAGCAGATGATGGCAGGCCGTCTGCTCATCGGCTCGGACATTGGCGGTCTCGGCCTCGTCGTGGACGGTGTGGGGCTGAAGTTTCCGCCGGGTGACGCGCAAGCCCTCGCATCCTGCATGCGCCAGGTACTCGATGATCCAGCGCGCGCAATCGCCTTGGGGCACGCGGCCCGGCAGCGCGCCTTGCAGATGTTCACGCAAGACCGCATGGTGCAAGAGCACGTCCGTCTTTATCGTCAGTTGATGCAAGGTAATGCCGCTACCTCGTGAGTTGCAAACTCGGGAGCAACTCGCACCATCATAACAATCGCTTATATCGAGGCGGACAACGATATTCGTGGAACCCTCACGAATTTCGCATCAAATCCTCCTCAGGAGAATCATTCCGCAGGCCTTCAGGCTCCGTCCGGCGGAAGCTGTAGTTCACGAGATATGCTATGCTGAAAACGCAAACTTTTTTGCCACGACGATTCGGGCGACTACATCCGTACAGCCAATCGAGTTCGTGAAAATCCATTCCGCGCATTTGCGGTTGAAGCACGGCCGGTGTTCGCGGCCCCGCCCGAAGCTGATAAGTCGTATCATCCTGCGGATTTCAAAAAGGTACATTCGATGAACGCGACGCCCATCACAAGCCGTCTCAGAAGGCTAGTACCCCTAAAGGTCGAGCGGTTGCTAAGGCAGCTCTTGCCGAAAGAGCTCGTCCAAGCGAAGGACTACGTTGGCACCGATACGTTAAGCGGGCAGCTTCAATTCGAGCTTCTACAACGAGAGGGATGCAAGACCACCTCAAAGGTGCTGGAGGTTGGTTGCGGCTGCCTTCATCTGGGAGTCCCCCTCATTCATTACCTTGAAAAGGGAAACTATGTCGGCGTCGATCCCAACGAATGGTTGCGGCAGGAAGCGATGAAAAGCCGCCGTGTTCGTCAACTCGTTTCCGATAAGCAGCCCCGATTCCTGACGGTGGATGACTTCGACGCCAGCGCGCTGGACGTCAAATTCGATCTTATTTTCTCCCATTCTGTGCTTTCCCACTGTGCCCACTGGCAATTAGACCAATTCCTGCGAAACGTCAGCAAAGTCTTAGCTCCGGAAGGGCGCATTCTTGCTTCAATTCGTTTGGCGGAGGGAAACGCATACGGTAGCAGCGGCACACCGGATAAAAACGACTCCATGGATGAGACGTGGCAGTATCCCTGGATTTCTTGGTTTAAGCTTTCCACAGTCCTGAAAGCCGCGGAAATGCAGGGTCTCGTGGCAGTCCATATCCCTGAATACACTGAGTTCTACACTAAATCGCGGGCGAAAGAATTCCACGATTGGCTCGTTTTCCATTGGAAGAAGTGAAGACCGCAGCAAACTGGAAATAACATGGGGAATAGTTACGCTGGAAAAATATGGATGCGGGCGCGGAATTCATACGGGGAAATCGCCTTTGGCGTAAAGCGCAACTCGAACTGCCTTGACAATTTCTTATGGCGTTCTGGACAATGACGATTGTGGATCCTTCAAGAATTTCGCACCAGACTCTGCTCGGAAAAATTATTCGGCTCCCGTTTAAGCTCATCCCTCCTGGCGCGGTGGTTCGCGTCATTCGCGGCCCGGCTCGAGGGAAACGTTGGATCGCCGATTCCAGCGCGCATGGTTTCTGGCTCGGCTATTGGGAACTGCCGAATCAAAAGCGGTTCGCTTCACGCCTCAAACGTGGTGATGTGGTTTACGATATCGGTGCCCACGTGGGACTATACACTTTGCTTTCAAGTGATCGAGTGGGACCGGCCGGCCATGTGTACGCATTCGAGCCCTTTCCGAGAAACGCTGAATACCTGCGTCATCACATCGCGATCAACCGCCTGCAGAACTGTACGGTAGTCGAAGGAGCAGTTTCCAGTTGCGCCGGCTCGTTGCATTTTGATCCCACTGAACTCAATGCGGCCGGCCACCTCTCCGACTCTGGCGCCCTGGAAGTGCGGGCCGTTTCGATTGACGAATTCTCCTCCTCTGCACGGCCGCCTAGCGCCATGAAGATCAACGCGGAGGGTGCGGAAATTGACGTCTTGACGGGAGGCCGGCAAACAATCATAAAGTTCCGGCCCTTGATATTTCTTTCCACCCACTCCGATGCATTGGACCGCGACTGCTGGCAGTTTTTGCGCGAGTGCGGATATTCCCCGGAGCGCATTGCGGCGGACAAAATTTGGGCCGAAGGTTCTGTTTCGCGCGTGTAACTACGGAGTTGCAAAGGAAAGAGATTGACCGGCGACTCGTCCGCCTGTCCCGGGATTTGTCCTGCATCTGAGCCGTCCATCGTACAATGTTGCCAGAGGCTTCGGCTGGCGGAATGGCTCTGCCGTGCAACAAAGGTTGAAGGTTACTCAGTGATCGACAGTCGCGTTCCCGCGGTCCGCAGCCAAGCCCTAATCGGTCTGAGCATATTTGTGCTCGGCGTTTGGGTTGCCTACCAAGTTGGCGGAAAAATCGCTGGGGACGACATGCGCTCGGTGGAATTCGCTGCGCTCGGCCTCGCCGGCTTCTGGGTAGCCATCACCATCCTGCGCAAATGGCGCACCGGCTTTTATTTGTTCCTGGTCTGGCTGCTGTTCGAAGACCTGGTGCGCAAATATCTCGGCAACAATATGATCATCTATTTCGGCAAGGATGTTCTGGTCGGGCTTGTTTATATTTCGTTTTTTGCTCAGGTCCGCCGCGGCCGCGAAAAACTGTTTCATCCGCCCTTTCTTCTTTTCCTGCTCGTGTTCCTCTGGCTCGGCGTCGTTCAGATATTCAATCAAAACTCTCCCAGCGTCCTCTATGGCTTGCTCGGATTCAAATTATATTTTTACTACATTCCCCTCATGTATGTGGCTTATGCCTTGATTCGCACCGACGAAGATCTTAGAAAATTTCTCATCGCCAACATTTCCCTGGCCGGATTAATCGCACTGATTGCCATCATCCAGGCGATTGTCGGACATTCCTTCCTCAACCCCACCAATCTCGCGCCAGAGCTCAAGGAACTGGGCGAGTTGGATCGCTTCTCGCCCATCACCAACCAGATGCTCAGTCTTCCCACCGCGGTATTTGTCAGTTCTGGACGCTTGGCTATGTACATCGTCACCGTCCTGATCATGGCCATCGGCACCGCCGGATATTTGCTGCTCTCGTCGGGAAGGCACCGCAAACTCGCCTTTCTCGTAATCGCTTTGCTGGGCGGCGCCGCCATTTTCAGCGGCTCGCGCGGCGCAATCGTCTGGGGAGGAGTGAGCGCCGCTGTGTTGGTCGCCGGTCTTCTGTGGGGAGCCCCTTGGCGGTGGAGGCAGGCTCACCGCATGATCAAAGCCGTGCGCACCGCTGCGATCGTTACTGCTTTCGGTTTCGCGGCGATTTTTATCCTTTTCCCGAACGAAGTTGCTCCGCGCATCGCCTTCTATACGGAAACTTTGAACCCCGATAGTTCCGCTTATGAAGGCCAGTTCCGCGCCTGGGATTACCCGATCCGCAATTTTCTCGGCGCCTTCGACAACGAACATTGGATCCTCGGCAGTGGCATCGGAACTGCCTCCCTCGGAGGACAATACGTCGCCAAGATCCTGGGAACGCACCCCCTTGAAATATGGGTCGAAGAAGGCTACGGCGTCCTCATCATTGAGATGGGCATCGTCGCCCCGCTTTTATGGCTTCTCTGGACCGGCGCCCTTATTTACACCTCCTGGGGCGTGGTCAGGCGGCTGCGGCAGACTCGCTTTTTCCCCATCGCCTTCGCGTTCTGGTGGTACGCGTTTATGCTTCTCTATCCCTGGACCTATGGCGGAATATCCGCCTACCAGAATTTTGTCTGCAACATGTACCTATGGATCTGGGTGGGCATCCTTTTCCGCCTGCCGGAAATCCAGGAAGCTTTTCCGTCCTATTACGAGCTGCCCACCTACAAACCAAAAAATCGCGGCGGATTCAGCTTCTGAGTATGGTCTGATAGCAGAATGTGCGGTATCGCAGGCATAGCTTCCCCGGAGGCAAATCCCCGGCACGCGCAGGCCGCCGAAAATATGGCTGCGGCCATCCGCCATCGCGGACCCGATGACTCTGCCGTGCGCGACTTCGGCGCCTGCGTGCTTGCCAATACTCGCCTGGCGATCGTGGACCTCAGCCCCCGCGGCAGCATGCCGATGTGCAATGAAGACTCCACCGTCTGGATCACCTACAACGGCGAATGTTACAACGCGGACGAACTCCGCCCGCAGCTCGCCGCCCGCGGCCATCATTTCCGCTCCACCACCGACACCGAAGTCGTCCTCCATCTCTACGAGGAATACGGCGATCGCTGCGTCGAAAAGCTGCGTGGCATGTTTGCTTTCGCCATCTGGGATGTCCGCGCCGAAAAACTCCTCCTGGCGCGCGACCGCCTCGGGATCAAGCCGCTGTACTACGCCGCCATCGGCGATAAACTTATCTTCGCTTCCGAAATAAAAGCCCTGCTCGCCTCCGGATTCGTGCCGCGCAAATTGGACCCGGCCGGCATCCGTTCCTTCCTGCAGCTCGGTCACATTCCCGCGCCTTGGACCGCCATTCACAACGTCACGCCGCTGGAGCCCGGCCACATCGGCATCTGGCGCCATGGCATCCTCCGCACGCAATCCTATTGGAAGCTGCCTTCCGCAACCGACGAGTACGACCTCGCATCACCGGAAGACGTCGCCGCCAAACTGCGCGACTTGCTCCTCGCTTCCAGCCGCCAGCAATTGATGGCAGACGTCCCCATCGCGCTCTTTCTCAGCGGCGGCACAGATTCCGCGGTCCTCGGCTCCCTGATGCAGCATGCCGGAGCCGATCGCATCACCGCCCTGACCATCGGCTTCGAGGAAAAATCCTTCGATGAATCCGCCTCCAGCGAGCGTACCGCCGACCTTCTGGGAATTTCGCGCCAAGTGATTCAATTGCCCGCCTCGCAGATGGCGGAATCGCTGGACCACGCTTTTTGGGCCATGGACCAGCCCACCGTTGACGGCCTGAATGCCTACTGGATTTCACGCGCCGCCGCCGGCGCAGGCTTCAAAGTCGCGCTCTCCGGACAAGGAGGCGACGAACTTTTCGGTGGATATCAATCCATCCCGTGGTTCGATCGCTTTTCGCATCTGGCCGGGTACCTCCGGCCGATTCCGCACATCGCCGGCCGGGGATTATTCGATCACCGCGATTTTCCGTTTCGCTGGCGCAAGCTTTCCTACCTGGTGGGCGCGGACGACCCCTTCGTCGCCGCGCAGCTCGCCGTGCGCGTCCTGTTTCTGGAACGCGACGTGCACCGCCTTCTCACTCCCGCGCTCGCTGCAACCAATGGCACTTCCGAAGCCGCAGCGCACATCGCCGCATGGGCCCGCGAAACCGTCGGCCAGGATCTTCAGGAGCGCGTCGCCTTCCTCGATTTTCCCGCGCATCTGGAACCGCGCCTTCTCCGCGACGGTGACGCGATGAGCATGGCCCACAGCCTCGAAGTTCGTCCGGTGCTGCTGGACCACACAATCGTGGAATACGTCATGCGCCTGCCGCTATCCCTGCGCCTGCAAAAGAAAAGATTGCTGTTTCACGCGATGCAGGGGATTCTTCCTCCGGCTTTGCTCGCGGACTTGCAAGGCCGCCCCAAGGGCACTTTCACGTTTCCGTTCACTCGCTGGCTGGGGAACGATTTGCGCGCGACGATTAGCGCCGCGTTCGCGCCCGAGCGACTGACAGCGCCCGGCGTGCTTGAGCCCGCGGCCGTAAATCGCCTGTGGCAGCGTTATC
>Ga0209038_10000465_pt1 | contig 12467 bp, 12 predicted proteins | sample BogFormECP03_OM3_FD_188237 | JGI IMG/M metagenome (GOLD analysis project Ga0209038, IMG submission 188237) | Bog forest soil microbial communities from Calvert Island, British Columbia, Canada - ECP03_OM3 (SPAdes) (version 2) | ecosystem: Environmental > Aquatic > Freshwater > Wetlands > Bog ...
CCTCTGATTCAACACCCTAACCCCCCCCGATAGTTATTCTCTTGACCGTATGTATGTACGTATGGGCATAGCGTTTCGTATGCGCCGCGCAATGCGTTCATGCATGTGACGGGTATCCGCAACGCAAGTTGTGTCCTGCGCGCGGCAAGCCAGTGTAGAGTTTCCCCAAAGGAGCGCAGATGAATCCAACGAGTATCGCTGGCAACTGGATAGGCGATTGGGCCTGGAGCCTGCCTTTGATCGTGCTGACCGTGGTGATCCACGTATGCGGACTCGCTCTCATCGCTGAGAGAATGGTCGGTGTACTGAGCGTGTCCCAGGGTGGACGCAACTTCACACTCAGATTCGCCGCTGTGATGGGCGCAACGGCCTTGCTGGCTACCGTTCTGCATGGAATCGAGGGAGCCATTTGGGCCGTCGCGTACAGGATTCTGACTGCTCTTCCAGACAACCGGTCCGCGATGCTCTATTCGCTCAGCGCGATGACGACTTTCGGCCACGCGAACCTGTTTCTCGAGAATCGCTGGCAGTTGATGGGAGCTTTGGAGGCGCTAGACGGCATGTTGCTATTTGGGATAACGACGGCTTTTCTGTTCGCCATAATCCAGAGGGTCTGGCCACTCGGTAGCAGAGGACCGCACCCTAGGCCTTAGTGCTCGAGCCCAACTTCGATGGTCTACAACTGGTTCACCGATCGCTTAATACCGAGGCACAGGGGGCACGGCGCGAAACTTCTGTGTTTTTTGGCGTGGATAGAGTTTGAGGAGGCACCAGGTTCTGAGAAGCGACAACCGCCGCCGTCGCCTCTATTTCAATGAATAAGTCGCGCCCCCAGTTCTCTTAGCCAGCAAAGCCAATCTCTGCTCGTGATTCATGGGCTCCCACGGGACAAGTTTCTCGGCAAGCACATCCATTCTTCGAAGGAGGGTCAACTCGAGGAAAAGTCTCATAAAATCCAAGTCGCGGAACACTAAGGAGCCGGACTCTCTCATCCTGTCACGAATCCGCTCGAGATGGACCGGCATCTCGGTCCAGTGTAGGCCAGCTCGGTGGTGATGACAAAGGTGGTATCCTTCGTTCATGAAGTTGACCTTACCAAGAACGGTTGCGGTATGCGCAAAGTAGTCCTCGGGCCGTTCCGAGTCGTAAAAACCATGCTGGACCCAAGCGACAATTGCCGTGATGAAGTTCATGCAGAGAAGAGGAACCAATACGAACATGATCCCAATTCTCCAGTCGTAGATAGCGACAGCTCCGAAGTAGGCATAGTACCGCGCCATACCCCATAACAGGCGTCTTCGGTTCTCTTCATCGCATCTAGCCTTAAAGTAGGCGTAAGGGGCAATCCCCAAAACCGTCCAAATGTTGTCCGAGAGATACCACAGGAAATCCAGCCGACTCGTTCGATCGTAACTCCTGGAATCCGCTGTGTCATCGAATCCGCCATTCTCTCTATGGTGGAGACGGACATGAACCGTCCGATCCAGTTCGGGAACGTTGCCATACAAATATCCTAGAAAGAATTCGACGTAGCGGCCGAAAACCGTATCGTACTTCTCCGAGAAGTAGCCATGGCGCCGATGCGCTTCCAGGTGTTTGGCGCTGAACATTCTTACAAACCGCTGGAACCTGAGACCGTAAAGGGAAATATAGAAAGCGATCGCGAGCAGCAGTCGAGGTTTTCCTAGGACGAGTTGAATCAGGAAGATTGGTATGGCGCTAAGGCTAAGGGAAACCATGAGTCGTAGTGCAGGCGCGTCTCTGGAGTCTTGTAGAACTACCTGGCCGAGCCGATCGATTAACCGGTCATAAGCCCTAAAGACAAATCGATACGCGTTGCGTAACGGACGAACCCGCCCGAGAGTCATGACCGCGTAGTAGCATCCGAAGGAAAACAAGGCCACGAGCGCTATGGCACCCGTGCTTGCCAGTGCTATCGGGACTCCACACCATCGAAGCCCGAGTTTAGGATTGGCTGTGGAGTTCATCGATGTTCCTGTCGCAAGGAACACAGGTGATGAAGCTTCGACTTTTCGAGAAGCGTAGTCCATTGGTCACTGGACCTTAGCAATCCGCACCGTTCGCGGCCACTGCTACCCAACGCGGCGACACTACCTGTTTCGCCAGCTGACGATGGGTCTGGGGCTGCTCATTGTGATACTCAAGACGCTCGCCATGCGTACTGGAAATGAAGCACTATAAGTAGGCGGTGCGCTTTGGGGCGCGCATTTTTGGAATTAATTTTGTCGTCGGTGTTCTCCAACAGCCCAGGTGCCGGCGGTCTGTCTGTCAGTCGGCGAACATGATCGGTCACAGGTAATCGCGCAGTCGGAACTTTTTTCGGAGGTGTGCTATGGCCCGCGGCAGTATCAATCACATTGCGCTGACGGCCAGCGATCTGGTCCGTTCCACTGAATTTTACGACAGAGTGCTGGGCTTCATGGGCTATGCGCGAGTCGAGGTGTCCGAAGCGACTCAGCAGTTGATGAAAACACGACTGCATGCGTGGGCCGGCCCAAACAGCTCAATCACGCTTCGGCCGGCAAAGGGAGAATCTGCGGTTAAAGCACATGATCGCAACGCGCCGGGACTCAACCATCTTGCGTTCAACGCCGAGAATCGAGCCGATGTCGAAAAGCTGTATAGCGTTCTGCTGCATATCGGGGCGCAGATACTCGATCCACCAGCCGAATATCCGTACTTTCCTGGATACTTCGCCGTTTATTTTACCGATCCCGACGGCATCAAGTTCGAATATGTTTTCTGGCCCGAGCCTTAGCGCTGTGACCTAAGGAATTGAGGTAACTAGTCGAGTTCAAAGGCGATCTCGTATTGGTGACTGAGCGCGGAATCCTGCCGTGCTTTATCGAGAAAGCAATTGCCGATTGCCAACGAATCGATCGCCGTTCCCGTGAAGCATCGCCACGCGTCTTCGGGCGTGCAAGCGATCGGCTCGCCGCGCACGTTGAAGCTGGTGTTTACGAGGACCGGGCATCCTGTGCGCTGACGGAAGGCGCGGAGCAACGCATGGTAGCGTGCGTTGGTCTCGCGATGCACCGTTTGAATGCGCGCCGAGTAGTCGACGTGCGTGACCGCGGGAATCTCCGACCTCACGGTGTTCAGCCGCTCTATCCCGAATAACGATAGCTCTTCGCTACTGAGTGCCCGCCGGCGGTCTTTCTTCACGTCGGCAACCAACATCATATGCGGACTGTCACAATCGAGGTCGAACCAGTCCTGTAGGTCCTCCCGCAGCACCGAAGGCGCGAACGGGCGGAAGGACTCGCGGAATTTTATCTTGAGATTCAGCGTTCGTTGCACGGTTGGGCTACGCGGGTCTGCCAGGATCGAACGAGCGCCGAGCGCGCGCTGCCCGAATTCCATCCGTCCCTGAAACCAGCCCAGTACCTTGCCGGCGACGAGTGCGTCCACGCACGCGTTCAGCAGCGTCTCGTCATCGTAAACGACGAAACGCGCACCCGCCGCGGTTAGCCGGCTCTCTATCTCCGCCTGCGAGAACGAAGGACCGAGGTATGACCCGCGCATCAGATCTTTACCTTCGTCTCGACGCGGCTGGTCCAGGAACTGATGGTAAGCGGCGAGCGCTGCACCGAGAGCCCCACCGGCGTCGCCTGCAGCAGGCTGAATCCAGATATTTTCGAAGCGACGGTCGCGCCAGACCTTGCCGTTCGCCACGCAATTGAGCGCCACTCCTCCTGCCAGACAGAGATTCCTGCATCCGGTTTCGACCGCGAGCGCACGCGTCAGACCGAGTATCACTTCTTCGGTAACCGACTGGATCGAGGCCGCCAGATCCATGTCGCGCTGAGTGATCGGAGATTCAGGTTTTCGCGCCGGTCCGCCGAATAGCTGATCGAATTTCGCGTTGGTCATCTGCAGCCCGACACAATAGTCAAAGTAACTGAGGTCAAGCCGGAATGATCCGTCAGCTTTCAAATCGATCAGATTCTCGAGGATCAGATCGCGAAAGCGTGGCGAGCCGTAGGGCGCCAGGCCCATCAACTTGTATTCGCCCGAATTGACCTTAAACCCCGCGTAGTGGGTGAATGCCGAATAGAGCAAGCCGAGCGAATGCGGAAAGTGCATCTCCTTGATAATTTCGAGCCGGTTGCCGTTCCCGATGCCCGCCGAAGTAGTTGCCCATTCGCCGACGCCGTCGAGAGTAAGTATCACCGCCTGCTTGAAGGGAGATGCGAAAAACGCCGACGCCGCGTGACTTTGATGATGCTCGGCAAATAGCAGGCGGTCACCCAAATCGACTCCTCCATTCGATTCCGCGAGCGTGCGACGCAGCATGCGTTTCTGAAAGAGCTTTTCGCGCAACCATATCGGCATCGCCGTACGAAAAGATTTGAACCCATGTGGCGCGAAAGCCAGATAGGTCTCGAGCAGGCGTTCGAATTTCAGGAAAGGCTTGTCATAGAAGGCTACGTAGTCAACCTCGCTCAGCGAGAGTCCTGACTGTCCCAAGCAGTATTCGATCGCGAGCCGGGGAAATCCTGCGTCATGCTTTCTGCGCGTAAAGCGCTCTTCCTGCGCCGCCGACAAGATCTGGCCGTCCTCGATCAACGCCGCAGCGCTGTCGTGATAAAACGCGGAAATACCGAGCACTCGCATGCTGGCTCAGAACAGTGTGTAGATGAAAGGCGCGAGTGCGCTGCTTTGAGCGATCACCAGCAGTGTGCCCATGATCGCGAACACTACGATCATAGGCAGGAGCCAGAATTTCTTGCGCGCACGCATAAACCGCCAGAGTTCGGCTACAAAATCCATATCGAAGTATTAGAACTGATCTTTCATCGACTCGGGCCGTGGACCGGGGGGCTTGCGAGGTATCCAGTAAGAGGCCTGTCCCGGTTCCCACTTCAATCTCAAAACGTCTCTCTTCAGTAGGCGCATGATAAGTGCGAAAGGGACGATAGTCGAAAAGTAGAGAACCGCCATCACAATTGGATTGGTAAGCTTTTGTAAGAATTGTGCGAGTCGCAGCCACAACCGATTCAGCGGTCCAAGCAGAGCAGGCCTGACAAGACTAACGACTAGAAACGCGCCGGCTAGAACCACCGACCATGCTCGAATCGGCGCTCCTCTCCTGAGCGGAGCCATCGCCACCACGCCCCAGAAAGCGCTGAACAGAAGGCCAAAGAAGCGATCAGTGGAGCCGTATGGGCTGTCGTCGTGCCCCAGGCGCTCGGGAAAATTGAAGTCGTTGGAAGTCTTCATCGCGGGTGCTTTGCATCCACCAAAGGCTCGCCGACCTGCTTCCATAGGTAATCAGCGATCTCATGGTTGGTCACCGGCGATGGATGCCGATCAAGCTGAGTGAGCAGTCCGTTCTTCAGATCACTTTCCGGAAATATCGAAGACATCGCGATCACATCGAATTGATTCGCCTTCAGGGCCTTCATGATCGTGTTAGCCAACTCATTTTGATCCCATAAGACGATTACAAAACGAGTGCCGTTTTGCTCGAGCAAAGTTCGAGTCCTCTTCAGTACAGCCAAATACAATGGGAGGTCGGAGGGTTGCGATAGCTTCTCGGAATGATTTTCAAAAAACCGGACGATCCAGCTCCGGTCCAGCCAACGGCGGCAGGTCGCGTAGTCGGCGCTATGATACTGCCCGGAATAACAGGCTTCGTTATCCCGGCATAGGTTGTACTTCGGGCCATCTTCCCACGGCGCCCGCCCAGCGACCCGGCGCAGATGATCGGGGATTGCTTCATATATCGCCAGCTCGGGCGTGCCTGCCGCGCGGCGCATGAAGCCGGTTTCAATCTCCCTAAGCATCTGATGCGGCCCCCAGCCGTCGCCCGCGAAATTGAACCCCTCGAAGGTACCGGCTGCTGCTCGCACGAAGTAGTAGGGCAGCGTCTGATCGTCTTCGACCCCATGACCAAACATAAAAGAACAACCGAAGAACACTACTTCATGAGGTCCTCCTTGAACTGTTGCGGGGATTTCTCGAAGACCGTTGCCACCGAATCTGTACGTGACCTTATCAATAAGCCGACCGCCTAACGCTTCTTCAAATGTAGCAGTGGTGTTTGGCACCGGTTGAGAACCTATGTCGGTTTCTTCTTGGCGCCAATCTATCGGTATTGTCCGTGTGATGATGATCTCGGACCGGTTAGCGAAGTACATATAGGTCTCTACCAAGGCCATACTAAAGAACACCGAACTACAGATCAGTGCGCCATTCCGAAGTGCCTCGGGACGAGACAAGAGTGCGATCGTTGCTGCCCATGCACCAGCTACGAGAAAGTAAATGATGAAAGGAGCCTCGAGGCTGGAAGACCATCCTATCAACGCGATACTCGCTATCGCTAGAACCGCGACGAATAAGAGCCTGGACTTTCGCATGCCGAGTCGAGACCGCTATCCTGTGAGACGTTGTCCGAAGCCTCGCATAATTCGCACGGCGACCTCGGAAGAGTAGAAGACAGCCGTCGTCATTGAGGATAGCCCACTGGAGAGTGGCGCTGAAAGCGATGTCCAGGCCAGGGCTTTGGGCTGAGGGCGGATAACGCAGCGATTTCGGGCGCGTTTGGGTCGAATTGAGGCTAAGCGGCATCAGTGCTTGACGCGGCTGGGCCCCGGGATTCGCCTCGATTCCAGTCTCAGAGCTTGCAGTAACTACAGCCGCTTCGGATAGCCGACATTCAGGGAACGGTCACAAGCACTGCTGGTTGTCACTTAACTCTCAAACAGGAGAACGAGTCCGACCAGCGCGAAAATAACCGTGCTGACACACAACGCTAGAAGGACCGGGTCTTCAAAAATTCGACCTGGTTTCAATCTCATCGAAAGCGCAGCAGGCAACCTGGCTGCTATCGATTCCCAATCAATGGTCTTCATTCGTCGCAAGGTATCTGATGCAAACTGGCGGCCAGTTTCGCGACGAGCAGGCTTAGGGGCCTGGCCCTTCGCACGGATGCGATAACGTAGCGATCTTCCTCGATGAGCGTAGCAATCTGCCCCGTGACCAAGCCGACCTCCCAGGTCCGGGACGCCGACGTCGGATGCTTTTCATATTCTTTGGCGCGCTCCGCGTGGTGGCATGCGAAGTGCACTCAACGACGTATCGCTGCCCGGTCAAAAAGCCCCCGAGCGAGAATGCCGGTACATCAATGTGGGTCGCTGTTCATCAGAATTTCTCCTTGATCGATGGCAAAGCTGCCTCTTGATGGCTGGTATTCCACGCTGCCCCGGTGGTGAGCGCCGCATATCCCCGTGCGGCGCTCACCGCCACAATCAGATCGCGATCTTAGTTGTGTTTTATGCTGAATATTTGCGACCAGTGTGGAAGCGTCGTCAGCAAGAAGCTGCTGCGCTGCGGCGGCGGAATTTCAGTTTTTCATCACGAGTGTGCCAACGGCCATAAACGGCACAAAACGACCGGCAAAGAGGAACGGCCAACGACCGATTCGTACCGCTTGAAATCTTTCGTGATAATTGAGGCGTGCGATTGCAGCTAACGCGCCCGCTGCCGCGGCTGATGGCATGCGTTCATCGTTACTGGTCCGTTCCTTGCTCCACTTACCGGCGAAGAATCCCGCAGCCTTTTCGCTGGCTCCGGCTCGTGACAGTCAGCCTCCTTGAAGGTAGGGTGAGGCAGCCTGTCCGCGCGAATTCGATGCGCTCGTGAAAATTGGAACCCGCCAAACGCTGGCCATGCTCCTGTGCGTCACACCTGTATTGGCCGGCTATATGTATTTCAGCATCGGGCATTCGTCACGAATCTACGCCGAGGATCTCAAGCGCGAGACTCGAGCGACCAGTCGCGCGCTGCAAGCCGCGCTCGAGGTGGATATCGCCGAGGGTGACTGGAAGGCGGTGAGGAACGCCTTTGAGCGAATTCGGCACGAAGGCGTTGAAGCGGCGCTGCTCGATTCGAGCGGCAAAATCACATTTTCGTTGGCCGACTTTCCGCTGAACCCGCCGCCTCCAATTCCTGCGCTCAACGAGGTGCTCGGCGGCAAGCCGACCGAGTTCATGGGTTTCAGCAGAAACCTGTATTGGTTTTGTCGAGTCGCACCGTTGGGCGAGAACAACGGCCGGTCATCGGGCGTCCTGCTGGTCGCACAGGAGTGGAGTGATTTGCACGAAGACCTCCGCCGGCGCGTCGTTACCTCTGTTCTTGCGGGCGCCGTCGCCGTCACGCTGATCGCGATTCTGATACCGCTGGTGAGCCGGCGCTATGTGTCGCAGCCGCTGGCCGAACTTTCGCGCAGGATCTCCGAGTTTTCCACCGAAGCGGAGGCGCGATCGGACGCCGGCGGCGACGAAGTCAAGCTCCTGACTGAAGAGTTCCAGCGCCTCGACCAGCAGCTGGCGACGGCCCAGCTGCGGTTGCGAGACGAAAGTGAACGCAAGCTGGAACTGGAACGCCGGTTGCGGCATTCAGACAAGCTTGCCACGATCGGAACGCTGGCGTCCGGCCTGGCGCATGAGATCGGCACGCCGCTGAATGTAATTCGTGGACGTGCCGAGCATCTGCTGCATACCGACTCCAATTCGGTGAAGACGACCGACGGGCTGGAGATAATCGTCAGCCAGATCGATCGCATAACAAAAATCGTACGCATGTTGCTTGATTTCAGCAGCCGCCGCGAGCTCGCGCGGCATCCACTTGACGTGAGAGAGATAATCGACGCCACCTTGAATCTGCTGCAGACCGAAGCGCAGAAACGCCGCGTCCTCGTTATTGCGGATCTTCCCGCAGAGCCACTAATGGTGAAGTGTGAGGCCGGCCAACTCCAACAAGTCTTCATCAACCTTGCGATCAACGCGCTCGACGCTATGAACGACGGCGGTGGAACTTTTCGCATCACTGCGGAGAAGGGCGGTCACGGCCAGTCCCAATATCTCCGGCTGCTGTTCGAGGACAGCGGATCCGGTGTCGCCGACGGTGATCGCGAACGAATCTTCGATCCCTTCTTCACCACCAAGGAGCCCGGCAAGGGCACTGGCATGGGACTAGCCATCAGCCAGTCGATTGTCCGCGAGCATGACGGCGCCATCGAGGTGGAGCGAGGGCCAACCGGCGCGCGTTTTGTGGTGACTCTCCCGCTATTGTCGGAACGAGACGACGACGCTCTCGAACCACGATGCCTGGCGAAGTAAGAATGGCCGCCATCCTTATAGTGGATGATGACCGCGAGATGGTCAGCATGCTGCGTGACGTACTCGAAGCGGCTGGCTATAGCACGGCGATGGCCTACTCGGGGACGGAAGCGCTCGCGGCGGTTGAGCGCGAAGAACCCGACCTGATGATCACCGACTTGAGGATGGCTGGAATGAACGGCTCGCAGCTGCAGAAGCAGGTGAAGCGGACCGCGCCAAGCCTGCCGGTCGTTATCATCACCGCCTTTGGTTCAATCGAGACCGCCGTCGAATCGATGCGGCTTGGTGCTTTTGACTACGTCACCAAGCCGTTCAGCAACGACGAGTTACTGCTGGTAGTTGCGCGGGCGCTCGAGGACAGCAAACTCCGGCGGGAAGTGGTCAGGTTGCGCAGCGAGTTGGCCCATAGTTTCGGCCTGGACCATATCATCGCGCGCAGTCCCAAGATGCTTGCTCAGCTCGAGGTGTTGCGGCAGGTGGCGGACACCTCGGCCAACGTGCTCATCACTGGCGAAAGCGGGGTCGGCAAGGATCTTTTCGCTCGTGCCTTGCACTATCAGAGCCAGATGCGAAGCGGACCGTTCGTCGCCGTCAACTGTGCGGCGATTCCGGAGAACCTGCTGGAGAGCGAATTGTTCGGCCACGTCAAGGGAGCATTCACCGACGCTCGACAGAATAAGGCCGGCCTGTTCCAGGCTGCGAACCGGGGCACGCTCTTCCTCGACGAAATCGGCGAACTGCCGGTCGCCCTGCAGCCGAAGCTGTTGCGCGTTATCGAAGACAAGCGCGTGCGACCGGTCGGTGCCACCGAAGAGACTCCGGTGGAAGTGCGAATAGTGGCCGCCACCAACAGCTCCCTTGACGACGCAATCGCCGCCGCAAGGTTCCGCGCCGACTTGTACTATCGAATCGCCACCGTGACGATTGCGATTCCACCATTGCGGGAACGGGCCGAGGACATTCCGCTGCTCATCAAGTATTTCGTCGCGCGAACCAGCAGCGAGTCGGGACGGCGGATTCCGCAAATTTCCGACGAAGCAATGGACCGTCTGCTGCACTATCCGTGGCCGGGGAATATTCGGGAACTGCAAAACGCGATTCAGAGAGCGCTGATCCTGTGCCGTGACGATCGGGTGGACCGCTCTGATTTGCCGCCCAAGGTCGCCGGTGAGTACCGGTCCTCGGTAAATCTCGAAGCCGCGGTTGCGCGCGGTATGACTCTCGAGGAGTTGGAGCACGAGTATATCGGCGCGATCCTGTCGTCGGTGGGGGGAAACAAAACCGAAGCAGCCGCTCTGCTCGGCATCGATCGCAAAACCCTGTATCGCAAGCTCGGAGCGTTGGACAGCGAATGACGGCATAGTGGGGCAAAATGCCCCGACAGGCGTAGCGTTCTTCCCCGTTTCATAATCACTCGAGAGCGATCGGTGTCTCGAGGCGGATCCGTCCTCGCCTCTGAATCTCAAGACGAAGCTCGACCGCCAAGGCAGTTTCTCCTGACCTCCGGTTCGGAGCCAGGAGTACTGCTTCGCTGGCACCATCTCTGCTCTACAGTCCTCGCGTCCGGGTGATCCCAAGATGGCCAAAGGGAAGGAGCCGAGCCAAAGAATGAAACCGAATCCAGGCCGTCAAAATGGCGACGCCTTCGCAAGTCTTCGCGCGATCCTCAGCCGATTGAATGTGCCGCCCGTCTTGGTCGACGACCTGATCGAGCGCCACATAACGGTCAACTTTGAGAAGGGTGCGTGGGCATTCTCTGAAGGAAATACCGACGGAATGCTCGCCTACGTAGTGAGTGGCTATGTGAACGTTTATTGTCCGGTAGGCGATGGAAATCGGACCCTCGTGAGAATGGCTGGACCGGGCGAGATCATCGGTTATCCTGACTACGTCGACGAAAGAGGCCAGATCGCGCGCATGTTCGAAGCCCAGGTTGCGAGCAAATGCACGCTGGCGCTCGTCAGTCGCGATCACCTGGCGCGGTTGCTGGCCCGTCTTCCAATAGATCGATTGATCACGATCCTCACGGCACTGAATACTTTCTGGTCGAAGAATCTTTGGTTCTTTACTACCCTTTTGAGTCTTCCCCTTTTGGACCGGCTCACGATCGTCCTGAGCGATTTGGCGAAGCGGGTCGGCGTAAGAGACTCGCAGGGGATAGTGCTGATTCCTGAGATCTACCATGACGATCTGGCCGAGATGATTGGTTGCTCACGGCCAATGATAAGCCGGCTGATAGGCCAAATGGTCGAATCCGGACTGCTTGCGCGGCGAGGAAAGAAGTACGTCCTGCTGAAGAAGTGGGACTTTGACAATAACAGTCACACCCCCGAGAAGAGCCGCGACGCCGAGAAACCGGTTAGGCGACTGGAATCTGTCTCAAGAGGAAGTTCCTCAGCTTCGCGATACCAGCGCGCTCCGCAAATCGCTCTCTGAAGCGCACCTCACGGACGCGGAAAATGTCTGCGCGAACCGGCGCTGGTGCGTCCATGCGAACATCCGCGCCGGTTTGAACTGACTCAAGCTGATCTCTGTTGTTCGCCCTCCTAGAAGCAACTTATGCCAGCGTTGGCATTTTGTTGTCCCTTCAGTTGAAGGTGACTCTCGAGCTCAACCAACCTGGGTCACGGTATAAGCTACCTGGCTACCGTCGAAGTACGGCTTGTAGTAGGTCGATCCAGAGACGTAGTAAGTGCTTCCGTTGATATTGGTAGAGTACGCCCCGTTAGGCAGCGTATAAACATTCGCTCCGATGGGTGCGGTAACGATCTCGTATCCACTTCCATTTGGCTGGTAAAAGGTCCCGTTCGAATAGTAGAAGGTCGCGCCGTATGCATATGCTGCCGAGGCACCCGGTGGCAGATAGGGAACCGTCGTGCCGATCGCGGGTGCGCCGTAGTATGCTGGCGCAGGTGCGCCATAGTACGGAGCCGGGGCCGGGTTATTGATGATAGTAGTAGTTGACGGCTGGTTCATCGCCGAGCCCGCCACCATACCTACGGCCAAGCCACCTACCGCACCGAGTGCCGCGGCACCGGCAACGTCGCCCGAGCTATATCCCCCTCCGCCGCCGCAGCAGTAGTAGGGATTGCCTCCACCGCCGTCCCAGTTGGTGTTGCCTACATTGTTATTGATGGTGCTATCGGTCTGGTACTGCATGTGCTTCTCAGTATTTTCGTGGCTCTCCTGAAGAGAGTTGGCTTCATTGTACTGGGCCTGCTTTTGCGCCTCCTGGTTTGTGTTGTAGGTGTTGTAGTCCGACTGCTTGGTGGCCGACGAAGTGTTCTGCCAGCTATTTGATGAATGGTTCCATGATTGGCC
>Ga0209038_10000467_pt1 | contig 12466 bp, 12 predicted proteins | sample BogFormECP03_OM3_FD_188237 | JGI IMG/M metagenome (GOLD analysis project Ga0209038, IMG submission 188237) | Bog forest soil microbial communities from Calvert Island, British Columbia, Canada - ECP03_OM3 (SPAdes) (version 2) | ecosystem: Environmental > Aquatic > Freshwater > Wetlands > Bog ...
CGTGTGTCTGACATGGCGGCTGACGGCCTCCATGCAAGAAACCCGATTATGAGCTTTTAGTTGCGGTTTGCCTACGGGCGGAATCGTGCAGAGGTGACGCATGGATTACACCGAGACACGCTTTTGGAGCGTAGAGCAAACGAGTGGCACTCGCCAGCGTCAATTGATGAAGCGCGCTCTCGTGAGGCCGCGCTGCGAATTCTGCTAAGGAATTTCCACGGCCACCAGGGACATATCGTCGGCGGGAGGGCCGTGGCGGAACGCGGCGACGCGGTTCACGATTTCCTGCGTCATTGCGCTCAGAGGCAGCTTGGAGGTTTCGCGCACGATTTCCGCCAGGCCTTCGACGCCCAGCATATCGTCGCGCGTATTGAAGCTTTCGGTGAACCCATCGGTGTACAAAATCACGCGATCGCCCGCCTCGACTGGAATATTCATGGCAGTTCCCGTGTCCACCGCGTCGTGCAGCAGGCCCAGTACGGAGCTCCGCGATTCCAGCAGCAGCGGCGCCTGGCCGGGCTTGACGATCATCGCGGGGGGATGTCCGGCGCCGAAGAATTCCAGGCTGCGCGTGGCGAGATCCAGCCGCGCTGCAACCACGGTGAAATAAAAAACCGAGCTGCGCAGGCTGCCGATCACGAAACGATTGAGATGCTCCATCATCGGGCCGAGCGCGGCGCCGCGCTCGATTTGCGACATCGTCTCGGTGTAAATCCGGTTGGCCACCAGTGCCGAGCCGATGCCGTGTCCCGACACATCGCAGATCATCAGCGATAAATGATCGGGCCGGGGCGCGACCAGCCCAAAATCTCCGCCGATGGTGCGCACCGGCTGATAAAACGTTTCCACCGCGGCGCCTCCCCACACCAGGTTGCCGGGCGCCAGGCTTTGCTGCACGCGCGCGGCCAGCAGCAAATCCTCTTCGATCTCGCGATGGCGTTGCTCGAGCTGAACATTCACTTCGCGCAACGCGTTTTCGGCGCGCTTCTGCGCGGAAATATCCGTGAGCGTGACGAGGGAAAAAATCTGTCCTTCCGGATCTTCGATCTGCCGCGCCGTGATCACCACCGGCAGGTGGCTGCCGTCACGGCACGGCACGTAAAACTCAAAAAGGTTGCTGCCTTCCTTCTGGCGGCGTTCGATTTGCCGCTGCAGCTCCTGCGCGCCTTCGGGAGGATACCAGGAAAGGATTTTCGAGCCGATGTATTCATCCGCCGGATACCCGACCATCTTCAGATACAACTCGTTGGCGAAAACCACCTCGCCACAGTCGTTGTTGATCAGCACACCCTGATTGAGCGATTCCAGGATGCCGACAACTCCATCCAGCCATTCATGCGGTATTTCCACCACAGGCATGCCTCGGGTGCGAGCCTCAAAGACTGACTCGAGAATGTGAATCCAATTGCGCCCCAATCATACCATTGGCGAAACGAAGCTTGCCCGCCGGCGCACAACGGAAGGAGTGCAATCTCCGGCCGCACCCAGACGATGAAAGCGCTTTGCAAAAAACGTCAGGATGTGTATACTTGACGTATATACATGGAGGTTCGTCCCATGAGCACCGCCAAGGTATTTCGGTCGGGAAACAGCCAGGCCGTGCGGCTGCCGAAACAGTTTCGCCTGAAAAGCAAGGAAGTGGAGATCTTCCGCCGCGGCGATGAGATCGTCCTGCGTGAGAAGAAGGGCACGATGCTTCGCGCGTTCGAATTGCTGGCAAGCTTGCCGAATGATCTTACGGTCGCGGACCGCGAGAACGATCGGCCGCAGAACCGCAAGGGGTTGTGATGGACGCGCGTTTCCTGCTGGACACGGACATCTGCATTTACATCCGTCAGAAGAAGCCGCAAGAGCTTATGCAGCGGTTCCTCAAGCTCGACCCGGGCGAGGCGGTGATTTCCGTGATTACCTTTGGCGAGCTCCTCTACGGAGCAGCGAAGAGAGTGGAGCGTACGAAGGCTTTGCACCAGCTACGCGAGCTGCTTCATTTGCTTCCGGCAATGCCGCTACCGGAGACCGCGGGGGAGGCCTACGGAGTGATTCGCGCGGACCTGGAAGCGAGAGGCGAGACGATCGGGAACAACGATCTGTGGATCGCGGCACATGCCATCGCGGCGGGACTTACGTTGGTTACGAACAACGAACGGGAATTCCGGCGGGTGCGCGGATTGAAGCTACAAAATTGGGCCAGCGCATGAGAACCGGACTGACGACGGGGAGAAGCTAACGTGACCGATATCTCCACACCAAAGGGGCTCGCGGTTCTTGGCGCGGGCAAGATGGGCGGCATCCTGATCGAAGCGTTCTTGAAACATGGCCTGATCACGCCGGCGCGCGTTTTCGCCACCGTGCGCCAGACCAGCTCGGAGCGGCGCAGCATCTCCAGCGCGCAAATCACTCTGGGCACGGACAATCGCGCCGCGGCGAAAAACGCCGATGTGATTTTGATTTGCGTGAAGCCGCTGGCAGTGGCCGCGGTGCTGGACGAAATCGGCCCGGAGCTAAACGATCAGAAGCTGGTGATTTCCATCGCGGCGGCGGTTTCCACCGAATACATGGAAAAGCGCATGGGCGGAAATGTGCCAGTGCTGCGCGCGATGCCCAATACTCCGTCAATGGTCGGCGAAGGCATCACCGCAATCTGCAAAGGCAAGCACGCCACGGCGAAGCATCTGGAACTCGCGCGCAAACTTTTTGACGCCGTCGGCAAAACGGTGGTGGTGGATGAAAAACATATGGACGCGGTCACCGGACTTTCCGGCAGCGGCCCGGCGTTTCTCTACATTATTTTGGAATCGCTGGCGGAAGGCGGCGTGAAGATGGGTTTGTCGCGCGAACTGGCCACCTTGCTCGCCGCGCAGACCATGCTGGGCGCGGCAAAAGTGGTGCTGGAAACCGGCCACCATCCGGCCCTGCTGAAGGATACGGTGACGACTCCCGCGGGATGCACGATTGACGGAATTCTGGAACTCGAAGAGGGCAAGTTGCGCGTGACTTTGATCAAAGCTGTCGTGAAAGCTTCGCAGCGCGCGAAAGAATTGTTGTTTACGGATAAGGAGAGTTAGTGGGGTTCGACCGCGGTGCGGAACGGCGAAAGATTTACCGCAGAGGACGCGGAGATAAGCGCGCAGAGTTCGCAGAGGAATCTAGCGCGCAGGCTGTTCCGGAGCGATCTGCGCAGTTGCATTGATTTCCAGCTCCACTGTGTCGCTCGCGTGCAGCAGAAACGTACCGGGATCCTTCATGCCCCATTTGATGTAGGGGATGGCGAAGTGCGTGTCGCAATGGAGCTGTGCCGCCGAAGCCGGCTGAACCGCAAACGTCATCGTTACGTCGTGGTCCTGCCCGTGAATCCGAAACGTGCCGGCAACGTCCACTTGCGACGCTTTCTGCGGATCGAATGAGCCGCGCACCTGTTGCGGCGTAAAGACAATCTCCGGATATTTCGCGCTCTCCAGAATTTCCTGATGCATCTTCTTGTCGCGGGATTTGTTGTCCGTGTCGCCGCTGCGCGCGTCCACGATAATCGCGCCGCTGGCTTTGCCGCTGGCCGCATCAAAATGAATTTGCCCGCTTTTTAGTTGAAACGTTCCGTGGACCTGATGCAGCGTGGTATCGAGCGTGAGTGTAATCTTGGTTTGTGCGGGATCGAGATTGACGACGTAAGCCTGCGCGCAAGCAGCCGGCGCAAACGTCAGCGCGACGCAACCCGCGACCGCGAAGAACACCAGGGCACGCATCGCACGACATGAAGCCGCCGCAAATCCGACCGCGCGCCCGCTTCCCTGCCCAATGCGCCCGACGCGTCCAATCCATTTATCGCGCCGCGCCACGATCACGCGCGCAATACCTGCCATCCGAGATCAAACATTTCGCTGGCGCGGATCGGCGCGGGCTTGGGGTGATTGGCGTGCGAGGAAATCATTCGCGCGAATAGCTTGGGATTCACCGCGAACATGCGCAGCGCTTTGCGCCGCAGCCATGCGTGGCGATCCAACAGCAATAGCAGCCGCGCCATGCGCGCCGGCTCCTTGATAAGTCCGCGATGCGCCACCCGGTAGTCGCCCAGGTTTTCAGCCGCGAGCGCCTCGCCCAGGCATACGGCCTGCTGAAAGGCGAGGCTCAAGCCCTGGCCGGCAATTCCGTCCACCGTAAAGGAAGCATCGCCCACCAGCGCGACATTCCGCTGCGCGACGCCGCGCGGATATTCCAGCACCGTCTGGCTGCCGATTTCGTCGCTGCTGCGCCGCGCGCCATCCAGGCGCCTGGCGGCCGCGGGAAACTCCCGCAACGCGCGCTCCACTCGCATCTGCGGATCGCTGCTCAGAACCGCCACGCAAACTTCGTCGGGCCCCGTCGGCGTCACATACAACTGGCAACGCTCTCCCCAGTACACTTCGACGAATTCGCTCCAGGGAGCAACCGCGAAGTGGCAGCAGAATCCAAAGCGCGCGGAGCGCACCCGCTGCGGACCTAGCCCGGACCATTTTCGTATCGTGGATTTCTGGCCGTCGGCGCCCACCAGCCAGTGAAAAGGAAACCGCACGCCATCCAGGCGCGCATCGTCCGAATTTATTTCAGTGACGCGCGATCCCCAGCGGAAGGAAACGCCCAGCTCGCACGCCCGCCGCACCAGCAAATCGTGCAACGCGCTGCGACGCAAGCCAAACGCCGCGCCGCACGTGATTCTGCCGCACGCGGAGGATGCTTCATCGGAAAAACACAATCCCGCAATCGGAAAAGCAACGGAGGAGTCCAGCCAGATTCCCAGCCGGCGAAGCGCGGCCACACCTTCGGGGAGAATGCCTTCGCCGCAAGCCTTGTCAATTGGTGGCCGGCGCGGATCAGCTACCGTTACACGAAGTCCTTTTTGACTTGCTGCTATCGCCGTCGCGATCCCTGCTGGCCCCGCTCCAACGATCAGGACTTCCGCGCCTGTGGCCACTCGCCCCCACTTCCTACCAACGTAACAAGACTAGCTCCGCGCAAAAGCCAGGACCCATCGCCGCCAAAATGCTCAACGAGCCCGGCTCCGGGCGGCGATTGGAATAGACGTCCTCGAGAACCAGCAAGACGGATGTGGAAGAAATATTTCCGACGCGCCGCAAGCAAGCCCACGATGCCGCCAGGTCGTCTGCCGTAATTCCCAACGCGGTCGCGGTGGCTTCCAAAACTTTGGGACCACCGGTATGCATGATCCAGGATTTAATGTCAGAGCGCTTGGCTCCATTTTCGGCGAGGAACGCGTCCACGTCCTTGCCCAAGTGCTTGGTCACCATGGCCGGAACTTCCGGAGATAGTACGATGCGAAAACCCTTCTCAGAGATGTCCCAGCCCATCACTTTTTCGCTGTGCATATAGAAACTGGATTTCGTCGCGAGAATTTCTGGGCCGTCCGCTTTCCGATTTGAACCCGTGATCACCGTGGCTGCGGCGCCATCGCCAAACAACAGCGCGGAAATCAGGTGCGCCATCGAGAGGTCTTCGCGCTGCAAAGTCAGCGAGCACAATTCCACGGACAGCAGCGCGGCAGCCTGGTCCGGATAAGCCTTCACATAATCCGCGGCTCGCGAAATTCCCGCAGCGCCGGCGACGCAACCTAATCCGAAAATTGGAATCCGCTTAATATTGGGAGACAGGCCCATGCGATTCACCAGCCGCGCATCCAGCGACGGAGCAGCAATGCCAGTGACGGACGTCACGAAAATTGCGCCCAGATCCTTCGGCCCGATGCCCGCCTTGTGCAACGCCTTACACAGCGACTCTTCACCGAGTTCCAGTGCGTGCGCGATCCAGGTGTTGTTCGCTTGTCCCCAGGTCGTCAGATTTTCGTAGTAGTCAATTGGTTCCACCAGGTAGCGGCCCTCGACCTGCATGCTCTCGTCGAGGCGGTCGAGAATGTCCGGATTCGCTAACCGATGGCGCCAGTCGTTCTTCAGGGCCTCCGTCAAGATCTCCTGTTTGTAGTAATACTCCGGAAAGGCGCTGGCGACGCTGGCAATCCTCATCGAATGGGCTCCTGGTTTAGTGTCTTAATGGTTCCGAGGGATAGTATCGCGAGAATGGCCATAATCAACATAGTGTTTTTTCAAGAACCTCCATAAGTGGTGACGGGACCATTTTGGGGAGGGAGAGACCGGGGCGCCCGCGCGACCGGCAAATATGGCCAGAGCGCCACCCGCGCGTGCAAATGGGGAACCTGCTGGCGAGATGCAAGCGCGCAGAGAAAAAAATCCCCGGGTCTGGGGGCGCAGACCCGGGGACGGGGGTGAGGGACGCTGGGCCGAAAACTTTTCTAAATTCCTGCCGCGCTCAGTAATTCCAGCGGCGCATTGCCAGTGATGCGCGGAACACCAGTTGAATTGCCATGACGATCATGGTGTCGCGTAGCGCAATTGCTGTTTGGCGCATAACCGAAACCTCCGAGGCGTCGGGAAAAGGCAGCGCTTGGGCCGATGCTGAAGCGGTGCGGCTTTGCGACTTCCAAAACGTGCTCGTCAGCGCGCTCATGCCCTGCCCCCTTAATTCAATACGTAAACCGGATTATCGTGTTCGACCGCCAGCACCATGGATTTGAAGATGTCCACGTCCCAGCTATCAGCGATGCGCAAGCGAACCACTTCCGTGGTTTCAGATACCAGGCGCCCGCGCAGCGGTACCCGCAGGTTGCCTGCTACCACTCGGAGAATCACCGACTGCCCCATCCAGATCGCATAGCCACCTACCATTCGTCTCCCCCTCGTGAGACTCAGCCTGCTCGAACAACTACATTTTCGGGCAGGGGTCCGACCTGGCCAATGGTACAGTGGGCTATAAGCAGTAGCCGGGTAGTACTAGCCACATAGCGTTTCTTCGGGCTGGCAGCTAAAGCCTGTTATGTTAATGTGTTTACAGCCGTTTGGCCGGTTTTCAACGCTCGCGGTGAGCCTGTAGGCCCCGAAAGATTGTGGCGCTGGTTTTGCCGTTGTAGCGGCCGCCTGCTTTTGCCTCTTAGGCGGGCGTCTTTGACGTTGCTTTGCAGCTCGTGGCTTCAGCACGGCGCAATCTCAGCGAAATCGGGCAGCCTTAGCCGCTGAAATACGATCTTGCGGTCGCAACCAAAACCCAATCGGACCGACCGGCGCGCATCATCCTGGTGAGGATCCACACTTAAATGGTCGAATTTCTAAAAGAGCTGCTGCATCGCCTGTCCGACGTGCGCGCCATCGTTGCGCTCGGCGGCCTGGTCATGGTCTGCGGCATCATCTTCGTCGAAACCGGCCTGTTCGTCGGTTTCTTCCTGCCGGGCGATTCCCTGCTAGTCACCGCCGGAGTCGTCGCCGCAGACAAGGCTTCCGGCCTGCAGTTGATTTGGCTGCTGCCGCTCGTGACCCTGTGCGCGATCGTTGGCGACCAACTCGGCTACTGGATCGGGCGCACCATGGGCCACCGCCTCTACCAGCGCGAAGACTCACGCTTCTTCAAAAAAAGCCACCTGCTGCGCGCGCATGCGTTTTACGAAAAATACGGCTCGCGCACCATCATCCTCGCGCGCTTCATGCCCATCATCCGCACCTTCTGCCCGCCGGTAGCCGGCGCCGCGCAAATGAACTACACGCGCTACCTGCTCTTCGATATCGCAGGCGGATTCCTCTGGGTGTGGAGCATGATCCTGCTCGGCTATACGCTCGGCACCCACGTGCCCAATATTGACAAGCGCATCCACTATGTAATCGCCGCAGTGATTTTTCTTTCGCTGCTCCCCGCCATCATTTCCGCATGGAAAGCCCGCACCCGCAAAATCGCCCCACTCTAGAAGCAGCCAAAGCCGCAGAAGAGTAGCCCTGCACACGCGCCGAAATGCCCCACGCATCGTTCGCTCTGCGCAATGCAAAGTGGCTAAAGGCACGCGCACTTCTCGTCTCGAATGTGCGAATCACGGCTCTCTGGATCGGGCGCAGCGCCAATTACGAAGTCGAAGGACCGCATCGCTCGCGCGGGACTGCTTCCTTCAGGTACACCCTGCGGACATTAGATTCACAAATCTTTATGCTCGTGCCGAATCTGCTGTAGACTGCAGTCACCCCTTCACAAAATAGACAGCTCGACCTGCGGCTACGTGTGATTTCGCGTGCGATGGCGTTGCTCCTGCTGTCTTTTGAGGGGACATGCCTACGCATACCGCCGCGTCAGATATACCCCCTGTCGAAAAACCACGTAATCCCAGGCGCAGGAGACAGCTCATATGCGATTGACGATTAGAACTCAGCTATTCGGTTTGACCGCGACGGCACTGGCGTTCTTGGCAGCGGTCGGCGCGACCGGCTATTGGGGTATCTCCACTGTCGAGAAGACCGCGGCCGAACTAGCCGCTACGGGAGAGGCGATTCGCGATCACGCGGAGGCCCCCACGTTCGTGGACCTGACGCGAGAGGACTTTTCCTCCGTCGTTCACAAGACAGGTCAAGAGCGGCAAGACAGCTTGGATAACCTGTCCGTGCACTCCCAAGTGCTGGGCCAACGAATCAGCGCGGCTCGTGACGCAGTCACAGCGCCTGGACTCAAGGCCGATCTCAACGAAGAGGCCGGTCTGGTGGAAAAGTATCAAGGCGTGATCGCCGCGTTCGCCGCATCGGTCGCAAGTAATCCATCGGCAACTCCCGACGCTGATCCGGTTTTCCAGATCTACCAGGCTCTGCAATCGAAGATTGAGGATACTGCCGAAAAACTGGAAGCGGATGGAAAACTGGAGGAAGCCGGTGCGAGTCTGCGAGCTTCACGCACCGCGCATATGATCCTGGTGATCTGCGGAGCATCGCTTCTGCTGATGATTTTCGGCAGCGTGACGCTGGTGCGCAGGATCTCGCGATCGCTCGACCGGCTGCGGCACATGATTCAGGATATATCGGATGGAGAGGGCGATATTACCAAGCGCCTGGAAGTAGCGGGCGGATTCGGCGACGACGAGCTGGGAGAAGTCAGCCGGCTCTTCAATCGCTTCATGGACAAACTTCAGGAAATCCTGCGCGGGGTGGTGGCGCACACCGGAAAGCTCACATCAGCCAGCCAGCAACTGCTGGAGGCCAGCAAGCAGATTACAGTCAATTCAGGAGAGACGGCCACACAGTCTAATTCCGCTTCCCAAGTCACGCAGCAGGTCACGCAGCATCTGAACAGCCTATCCATCGGAGTCAGCGAAATGACCTCGACGATTCAAAGCATCGCCTCGAATGCACAAGAAGCGGCGAAGGTAGCGTCCTCTGCGGTGGAGGCTGCGGACGCCGCCAATAGCGCCGTTGCAAAGCTGGGCCAGTCCAGCGGCGAGATTGGCGTGGTCATCAAGGTCATCACCTCAATCGCGGAACAGACCAATCTGCTGGCTCTGAACGCAACCATCGAAGCGGCGCGCGCGGGCGAAGCAGGAAAAGGCTTTGCCGTGGTCGCTAACGAGGTGAAAGAACTCGCCAAGCAGACAGCGCGAGCCACGGATGAGATTGGCCGAAAAATCAGCGCCATTCAGTCCGACACCAAAGGGGCCATCGAGGCGATCGGGACGGTTAGCGGCGTGATTAATCAGATCAACAGCATTTCCGCGACGATCGCTGCCGCAGTCGAAGAGCAGAGCGCGACGACCAATGAGATGACTCGCAACGCCGGCGAAGCAGCCAGTGGAGCAAACGGCATTTCGGTCAACATCAGCGGAGTAGCGCAGGCCGCGGATGGCACTTTGCTGCGCGCGCAAGAGTCGCAAAAGGCGGCGCAGGAATTGAGCTCTATCGCGTTGCAACTTGGAAGCCTGATGCGCCAGTTCAAGATCGAGCGCAGCGACCGGCGATTCAATATGGCGGTTCCGGTGAAACTAAAGGCCACTGACGTCAAGGGCCGCGTTCTCGAGGAAGAAGTCGTGACCATTGACATTAGTAAGCGGGGAGCGCATTTGAAAGGCGTTCGCGGCGAACTCCGCGCGGGAGCTCAGGTTTCACTCGCCCGCCACAACAAGGTGGAACAGTTTCAAATCACATGGGTCGGAGAAGCAAATATGGAGCGGCGCGGGCAGATCGGCGTGGCCGCGGTTGATCCTGCTACTTCCTTTTGGAGTGATCTGCTCGAAGCGCACGCTGACGTGGAGCTGGCCGCATAGCGGTTTCATCGCCGCATGTTTCGGCATCGCGGATATGGCAATTCGCAATTCTCGCAGCCCCGTTGCTTGCTGCCGATACCGCAATCGCACGGTACCTGCCATCTGCGTTCCGCCTCGGTGGGATATTACGGTGAAAACCAACGATGCCGCTGCCGCTCGTGACCGTGTGCGCGATCGTTGGCGACCAACTTGGCTGCTCCCCGCCATTATTTCCGCATGGAAGGCCCGCACCCGCAAAATCGCCCCACTCTAGAAGCAGCCAAAGCCGAAGAAAAGTAGTCCGCCACGCAGCGAAGCGCGGACAGCATCGGATCAGCATTTCTCCGCGGCACGACGCGAGCCACAAAGCTGCCCACAATCTTCGGCTGGAGCTTGCAGCCTCGCCCCGCTTTTCGGTGACGGAGGCAGTTTGATGATGCGATACTGCTGACGATCAATTTGGCCTTGTGCGCAATCGCCGCGGCGATGAGCCACGCGCGAACGAAGGTCTGGCGAGGAGCGTGTGTTGTGAAAATCTCTTTGCAACGAAGAGCAACGGCCCTGGTGGGTATGATCGTCACCGTCGCGATCGCGATGACGAGCTTGCATACGATCCCGGCACGCGCGCAGCAATCAAGCGCGGAGCAACCGGACAAGTACACGTGGCTGGAAGATATCCACGGCGAGCGCCCGATGGCCTGGGTGAAGGCGGAAAATGAGCGCACCGCTGCCGTGCTGGAGAAGGACAGTCATTTTGCGCCGCTCGAAGCAGAGGCGCTGACCGTCCGCGAGTCTCCCGACCGGCTGCCGCGGCCAGAGTTTCGCAACGGCATGGTGTACAACACCTGGCGCGACGCCGAGCACGTGCGCGGGATCGTGCGCCGCACCACGCTGAAGGATTATCTCACCGCAGAACCCAAGTGGGAGACGGTGCTGGACTACGATGCGCTCTCCAAGACCGACAAGCAGAGTTGGGTGGGCCAAGGACTCACCTGCCTGGAACCGGAAAATGAACGATGCCTCGTGGGCCTATCGGCGGGAGGTGAAGACGCGGCGACCCTGCGCGAGATGGATCTGAAAACGGGCCAGTTCGTACAGGATGGTTTTGTGCTGCCGCGCGGCAAGCAGTCCGTGGCGTGGGTGGACAAGGACACGCTGCTGATTTCCCGCGATTGGGGCCCGGGGACGATGAGCGAGGCCGGTTACGCGATCACCATCCGGCGCTGGAAGCGCGGCCAGCCACTCGAAAGCGCCAAAGAAGTGTTTCGCGGAGACGTCAAGGACAACGGTTATGGCAATTCTGCAGTCGTGTTCGTGGATGGCGAAGGCCACCGCGCAGTAGTTGTGCGGCGCAATTTGACAACGTTCGCGCAGGAGAACTATCTGCTCTTGCCGGACGGAGCAAAAAAGCTCGCGCTGCCGCTGAAGGCCCGGGTGACGGGCATGGTGAGCGGTCGGCTGCTGGTAACGCTGGACGATGATTGGACGCCCCAGGGACAAACCACCAAGATTGTCGAGGGTTCGGTGATTGCTCTGCAACTGACCGCGATAGAAAAAGATCAGACGCGATTGAAACCGACCGTGGTGTTCGCGCCCACTGCCGAGGAGTTCGAACAGTTTTCTTTCACCACGAAGAACCACATGATCATGGCAACGCTGGAACATGTGCAGCAACGCGCGTACGTGTACACAGTGGGAAGCGATGGCAATTGGACGCACAAGCGCCTTCCGGTGCCGGACAATCTGACGATCAAATCTGCGGCAGCGAGCCACACGGACGACCTTTTCTTTTTGGGGCTGGAGGGTTTCTTAACGCCGCCCTCGCTGTGGCTTGGAGATGCCGCGAACGAATCGTTCGCGTCGGCCAAATCGCAGAAGCCCCAGTTTGACGCCAGCAATGACGTGGTGGAGCAACTTGAGGCCACGTCAAAAGATGGCACCAAGGTTCCGTACTTTGTGGCGCATCGCAAAGATATGCGCTTGGACGGATCGAATCCCACTCTGCTGACGGCCTACGGCGGATTCGAAGTTGCGAATACGCCGAGCTACTCGCCGGTGGTCGGCAAGCTGTGGCTCGACCATGGCGGCGTATATGTGCTGGCCAACATCCGCGGTGGCGGCGAGTTTGGTCCGGCGTGGCACGAGGCGGGACTGAAGACTCACCGGCAGAGGATTTACGACGACTTCTACGCGGTGGCGCAAGATCTGGTCGCTCGCAAGATCACTTCGTCACGCAGGCTGGGAATTATCGGCGGCTCCAATGGTGGCCTGCTGATGGGCGTGGAGTTCACGCAGCACCCGGAAATGTGGGGTGCAGTGGTGATCCAGGTCCCGCTGCTGGACATGCTCGCGTTCGAGCATTTGTCG
>Ga0209038_10000468_pt1 | contig 12452 bp, 11 predicted proteins | sample BogFormECP03_OM3_FD_188237 | JGI IMG/M metagenome (GOLD analysis project Ga0209038, IMG submission 188237) | Bog forest soil microbial communities from Calvert Island, British Columbia, Canada - ECP03_OM3 (SPAdes) (version 2) | ecosystem: Environmental > Aquatic > Freshwater > Wetlands > Bog ...
TGCAACCAGTGATGCAGCGATACCCGGAGACTCCGGCACCGAACGAGCCAAACGTGCCACCCGTGGCGCCCGAACTCACGCTCGCGCCCGACGTCGAGCTGCCCTCGCACTCGCGCCTGCCCCGCCTCGATCTCGGCGTGGACTGGGGCTCGCCCTGGCACGACTTCCGCTCCAGCGCGCACGATTTTTTTCGCGGCCCGCGCGCTCCGGAAAATTCCGAGTTGCCCGCAGATTCCGACCTGCGCGTCGAATGGATCGAAGGAAAAATTCCCGGCCGCGCGTTCACCGCTTCCGTGCTGTGGCACGTGGCCATCGTCGGATTGCTGCTGCTCCCCATCTGGCATTTTCTAGCCAGCGACCCGCCGAATCTCGCGCCCGTACGTATCGAACTTACTTGGACGAGTCCCTCGCAGGATTTGCCGCCCGTCTCTCTGCCAGGGCACGATCCTAAACCCAGCCCGAAAGGCGACCCCGCGAAGCCGCTGCCACAGAAAGGCGCCGACGCATTTCATCCGCGGCAAACAATCCTGTCGCAACCAGCCGTCGTCACGCACCCGCGGCAAACATTGATCCAACCAGACGCGCCGCCAACTCCGCCGAAGATCGAAGTGCCCCTGCCTAATATCGTGGAATGGGCGGCGCCCAAGATGCCCGCCAGGCCGCAACTGCGCGTCGCATCCACAGCCGCAGCGCCGCAAGTGCAACGTCACGCCGTGCACGATCTGGCGGCGCCAGAACTAGTCAACCAGGAAAAAACTCCCGGTCCGCTGGATATCGCCGCTTCACCCACCATCAATCAGCAGCCGCGCATGCCGGTGGAACCGATGTCGAAAGCCGTAGCCGCCCGGCGCGCCGCGCAAACCGAAACCGGCGCTGCACCCGAAATCGGCGCTGCAGCTTCTAGTGGAGACGATAGCCTGCATCGCGTGATCGCGCTTTCCGCCGCGCCCGCTCCTCCCGCTCCCGAAGTCAGCGTCCCGCAAGGAAATCTCGCCGCGCGCATCGCAATTTCTCCGGAAGGAAGACAACCCGGCGCACCTGGCGGCGCTGAAAATGGCACGGCAGGAAACGGCGGTACAGGCGGCAACAGTTCCAGCAGCGGTGGACGCGGCAGCAACGCAAACGCAGGCTCCGGCTCTGGTTCCACAGCAGTAAGCATCAGCGGCGGGAACTCGCATCCCGGCAATGGCGGCATCGCGCCCTCCGGCCGCGCCACAACCAAATTAAATCTGAAGCCTATGCCCGCGCTCGATGCGCCGCCTGCAGCTCATCACGGCCCCGCGGTGATCGGCGCCATCGATCCCAAGCTTCCGCCGGAAGTGATCCTCTCCGGCAAGGAAATCTACACGCTGCACATTGACATGCCGAATCTCACCAGCGTCACCGGCAATTGGGTGATGAATTTCGCGCAACTCGATGAAGGCAATCCGCCATATCACCGGCCCACAGGCAAGCTGTCTGGTCCCTCGCTCATCAGTAAAGTGGACCCCAAATATCCGCAGACGCAGATCAAAGAGCATGTGGACGGCGAGGTAGTCCTGTACGCCATCATTCGTAAAGACGGCTCTGTGGATAGCATCCAACTGGTCCACGGCATCGATCCGCAGCTCGACAAAAATTCCATGGAAGCCCTGGCCCGCTGGGTCTTTCGTCCCGCCACCCGCGAAGGCCAGCCAGTAGAACTAGAAGCCGTAGTCCACATCCCCTTCCAGTTCCGCCGCCCCGATTAACGCGGGCTCGTACACCTACTGCGCCGCTCCAGCCGGCCGCGCTCGCTCGTTCCCCGCCGCTTTCTCCTCCAGCACTTTTACCAACGCGTACAACGCAAAATTGCTCGGCGTCGCCACTCCCAATTCGGCGCCGCGCCGCACAATATACCCATTCAACGACTCGATCTCCGTGCGCTTCCCGCGCGCCAAATCCTGCTCCGTCGAAGAAAACGCATCCCCAAACTTCCCCAGATTCTCCAGCCACTTTTCCGTAAAACCCGCTTCAGGCATGCGCACGCCCGCCGCTCGCCCCACCGCGATGGATTCCTCCACCACGCGGCTCATCAATGCGCGCGACGTTTCATAACGCGCAATTTCTCCATAACTCGCTTGCGCGATCGCAGACACCGCGTTCGCCCCGCAGTTCGTGATGAACTTCCGCCACATATCCGCCAGAATATCCTGCGAAATTCGGCACGGCACTTTTGCCGACGCAAATAAAGCCGCGATCTGTTCTGTCCGCGGCGCCTGCGATTCCGCGCTAACGCTTCGGCCCGCGAATTCACCCACCACCAGCTCACCGCGTCCGGAATGTTTCACATGTCCCGGCTCCGGCATGGCCACCGCGACGTACACTACCGCCGGCAGGGCATCAATGCCCGACGCCGCGCGAATCCGCTCCACATTGTCCACGCCGTTCTGCACGCTCACCACGATCGCGTCCGCTGCAAGATGCGGCGCAATCGCCCGCGCCGTCGCCTCGTTGTCCTGTCCCTTCACGCAGAAAAGCACCACGCTCGCATCGCGCACCGCGGACGGCTCCGTCGCAGCCTCCACCGCCACCCGCTCTTGAAACGAAACCGTGTCCAGGAAAAGTCCATCGCGCCGCACCGCTTCCACGTAAGCACCGCGCGCAATCATCGTAACCGGCACTCCCGCGCGCGCCAGCATCCCGCCAAAATAAGATCCCACCGCCCCCGCGCCCATCACCGCCACGCGCTTCGCCGCAGGAACCACATTCGTTTGTGCAGGTGTCGACACGAATCCCTCCCTCGCGCTGCGAAAATCATCAGAAGTTCAGTGCCGCAGCAGTGTAGGCGCTACATCGATGGAATCAGATGCGTGGCTGGTTCACTTCGTCGCAAAATCAAAAATGTTCGCGCAAATCCCGAAAACTCGTGAGTATCAACAGCTTCCCCGCGCCGCTTTCCAGCTCCGCGTGCTCCAGATGCCATGTATCCGTATGCGGAATGAAAACCGCGTTCAGCCCCGTCTGCAGCGCCGGATTAATGTCGCTGCGCGGGCTGTTCCCCACCATCCACCCGTGCGTTTTCACAATCTTGAATTGTTCCACCATGCGCTCGTAAACGCTCGCGTCTTTTTCCAGCACGATTTCAATCGCATCGAAATACGGCTGCAATCCGGAGCGCTCCACCTTCGCGGCTTGCTCTGCCGGCTCGCCCTTGGTCAACAATATCAGCCGGTGATGCTTCGCCAGATAAGCCAGCGTCTCCGGCACTCCATCCAGGATGTGCGGCGGCGTGGCTTCCAGCTCCACGGCCAGCCGCGCGATTTCCTGCATCAGCTCGCGCCGCGCCGCGTTCCCTGCCAGCTTCATATAGGTCTCTTCCAGCGACCGGCGAAAACTCCGCACGCCATACCCGTGCTGCCGTATGTTGCGCTTCTCGGTTTCGTTCAGGATGTGCCGGATATATTCGCGCGTGTAACCCAGATGCTCCAGCTGCGTTACAAAATGCTCGATGGTCTTCTCAAAGAAGATGTTGTTTTCCCAAAGCGTGTCGTCCGCATCAATCAGTAATGTGTGTCGTGCCATCCGAAAGTAAGCGCTCCCATGTTTTCATTGGCTACGGCCGCCGCCATAACGACCGCTTCGGATACGATGTGCCTTTGTAGCGGCCGCTTCGTCCCGCGCCTTTCGGGACGAAGCGGGCAGCCTTTGGTTCGGCTTGAATGCCCACGCCGTTCAGCGCAAATTCTTCACGACGCCGAAACTTTCCGCGCGCCCACCGCCAGCCGGTCCAGAATCGCCCCTGCCAGTTTCTGCGCCTCGCCAAACCGCGTCAAATAATCCTGGAATTCGCGGTTCAGATCCAGCGCGTTCGTCGCGTCCAGCTTCGTCCGCAGAATCATGTCGCGCAAATGCACCGGATGCGGCAGCACCGCATCATCGCGCAATTCGTCCAGCGCCACTTTCGGATCGTAGTGATACATGTGCCCTCCCCGTTACGCCGGGCAAAAATTGATTCTACTCTCTTTTTTGGAGATAGCGTCAGGCGGAGGCGGGAAGAAATTCGTAGCGATCGATGCGCGCCGCCACGCCGCGGCGCCCGTCGTGCGGCTCCACGCGCAGCACCCGCGCGTAACAGCGTATGTGCACGTCGCCCGCCAGCGTGATTTGCTGGGGCAACGTCAAAACAAACTCAATCGGAGTCCCTGCTTCCACGCGCGCTTCGATCAAAAAATAAAGTCCGCGAAAGCTTACATCGCGCGTCTCACCCTGCCGTTCCAGGACGTCATCTTCCTCTGAAAATCGCACTTTCAACGGCAGCATCATCGAAAAACGGCGTGCGGCGCGGCGTTCTTTGGCGCTGTCCATCAACCCTCCCGCGGGCCTCTTCGATTTTGTCACGCTATCACCGCTTCCCGCCTCCGCGCAATGGCTTTTACGCCTCCCGCAACCCGCGCCCGGCGAATGTTCCCGATACTTTCGCGCGGTGCAGTCCGGACGCAAGCTGCCCGCGGAAACGATCGCGGCAACATTTGACGTGCTTTCCGCCTGCGGCTAGGATAGGCGCACATGAATCCGTCCGCTACTTTCCTGGAGTTGCGGAAACATCCCCGGGCCCAGCTAAAACTTCCGGCGCGCGTCCGCTGGCGGGGACCGCTGGGCATGCGTATGGAGTCCACTCATACCCTGGACGTTTCGCGCAATGGCATTCGCGTGCAGCGCAGCGAGTCCTGCGAATCCGGCTCGCGCGTCTGGGTCGTGTTTCCCTTCGACGCCGCTTCCGCCTCCGGCATTCCGCCGGAAACTCCCGCGCGTGTCGTGCGCGTCGAATCGGGCTGCGGAGCCGGATATCAAGTCGCGCTGCGGTTGGAGCTGCCGTCGCGGGTCGCTTCCCAGCCCGCCGATCGCGAACGCCGCGCGTGCTCCAGAATTTCCTTTGCGCTCCCCATCTTCGTGCGCGCCCTCGGTTTTCCCTGGCCCGAGGAATCCATGACCCAGAATATTTCGCGCGTCGGCGCGCGCTTCGAATCCGCGCACATCTACTCTGCCGGCGACGCCGTCCTCGCCAAGATTCCCTGGGGCGACTGGGCGCGCGCCGGCGAAATCCCAGCCCGCATCGTGCGCGTGGAAAACTGCGCCACGCCTTCCAGTTCAACTTCGCTCTCGAATCCTCTCGCCGGAATGAGCGCGATCCTCACCAGCGTAGCCGTCCGCTGGGACGTTCCCAGAAAAGCCTGACGCGCAATCTCCCGTTTTGCTCCGCCCGTGCTGTCCGTTACACTCGTGCGCTGATAACCCAATGGCCGACACATTCCATCGCAATTTCTTCCTCGCGGGTCCAGCCGGGCGCCTGGAGGCTCTGCTTTGGACCGTGCCCATTGCGGATCCGCCGCTTGCGGCCTTGGTGTGCCATCCGCATCCGCTTTTCGGCGGCACCATGCACAATAAGGTTGTGTATCAGGCGGCCAAGGCGCTGCAGCTTCGCGGTATTCCAGTGCTGCGGTTCAATTTCCGTGGCGCGGGACAAAGCGAGGGACTCCACGATCGGGGCATCGGCGAACAAGACGACGTACGCGCCGCGCTCGATTATCTGGCGGCGGAATTTCCGCGCACACCAATCTTGCTGGCGGGCTTCAGTTTCGGTTCGCTGGTGGGCTTGCGTGTAGGCTGCGAGGACCAGCGCGTTTCAGACTTGATCGGTCTGGGAATTCCCGTAGATCACTCGGACTTGACTTACCTGCGCGATTGCACGAAACCCAAACTGATCGTTCAGGGCGGCAGCGATCAATTCGGCTCGCGCGCCAACGTCGAAGCACTCTTTGACACGCTGCCGGCGCCAAAAAAAATCATGTTCATCGAAGGCGCGGACCACTTCTTCACCGGCCAACTCGAAAAAGTCCGCAGCGCGATTGACGCCTGGCTCGACGAACGCCATCCCCGCGCATCCGCCGCGCCCGCCCCCGCGAATTCCTAATTCTTCGACTCGAATAATTTCAGAAATTGCTCGCGCGACGCCGGTTCCACGCCCACCAGCTCCAGATTCGCCTTCACGTGCGGTACCTGGCTCATTCCCACCAGCGCCGTGGTCAATCCCGGCACCGAGCGCGCAAACTGCAGCGCCAGCGTCGCGTTATCCTTTAATCCCAGCGCCGAATTTACGAACGAAGGCAAATTTTTCGTCAGCTGCCCCTGCAGCAGCGCCGCGCTGGTCACCAGCGCGATTCCGGCATCACGCGCCGCCTGCACCATTGGCATCGCTTTCCCGCCCACTATCTGATTCGGCCGGGTCAACGCTTCCGGCATTGCCAGGTTGAACGGCAGCTGCACAAAACGGAAATGATGATCGTCGCCGGCCACGTCCTTCGCGATCTTCACCATTTCCTGCAGCGACAAAAATCCCTCGGCCTTGGGATCTTCGCGAAACGCATTCCAGGTGGCCATGCCGTAGGCGCGGATTTTTTTCGTCGCGATCGCCGACTCCAGAAACAAGAACGCCTCGCGAATCCGCCCCTGGAATTCGTCGGTCGGCAACTCACTCAATTGCGTTTCGGGATTGTGCAGGTAGAAGACGTCAATCGTGTCCAACCCCAGATTTTGCCGGCTGCGCTCCAGCTGATCCGCCAGATAATCCGGCGCCATGCAGTGGCAACCGGCGGCAATATCCTCGACGCGAAAAATTCCGCGCTCCAGAAACTCCTGCGCAAAATAAATGTTCGGATCGGCGGGCATTTCTCCATCCGGCGTCAGAAATCCCGCCTTGGTGCAAACCATTATTTCGTCGCGCCCGTAGCCCTTCTCGAAAAGTTCCCGCAGCGCCATGCCCACCGCGCGCTCGCTCCGCTGGAAGCGGTAATTGATCGCCGAATCCACCACGTTCACGCCGCCCTGCACTGCCGCCACCACGGCGTCCACGTAGGCGCCATCCGTCGCATCGTCGGCGTCGCCCAAATAAGTTCCGATGCCGATGGAAGAAAGCACCAGTCCGCCGCGAATCTCGCGGAAATGTCCCGCGGCCGCGCGTCCTTGAAATCGCGCCGCATAACGCAGAGTCCCCTCCGCCGTGGCCGAGCCGGCTTTGCGTTCGCGATTCGATGGTGCTACGGATGACATCCGTCCCCTCTTCGCAACAGAAAATCGTAGTGCCGCGCAGTATAGCAGAACCGCTCCGCCGCAGTTCGCTTCCGCGGCCCCGGAAAAACCGCTGCGCAACTTATGAAACAAAAAATCATTTTTGCACGATTTCTCTCGTTGGCTCGCTCACTGGCTCGCTCACGGGCACTCCTTGCGCGATCAGCAGCTCGCGCGCCTGCAGGCGCAGCGTGGGCCAATGCCGCACAAATGCGATTCCTCCAGCGATCGCGCCCAGTCCGCCGAGCGCTACCGTCCGTGGCGCGCCAATCGCGCCCGCCAGCGCTCCGGAAAGCAGCGAACCAATCGGCGCCATGCCCATAAACATCATGGTGTACATCGCCATGGCCCGCCCGCGCAGTTCGTCCGGCACCATCGCCTGAATCAGCGTGTTCGAGCCGGACATTTCCAGCATCACCGCGTAGCCCACGGGAATCAGTAACGCCACGGACAGCCAGAATGATTTCGAAAACGAAAATAGAATCAACGAAACGCCGAAGCCGACGGCCGAAAGGCCCACAACGCGTCCGAGGCCGCGCAGGTTGCGCCGCACGGCTAGAGTGAGAGCGCCGAACAGCGCGCCAACTCCTGCCGCGCCCATCAGAATTCCCAAGCCGTGCGCGCCACGATGCAGCACGCGATCCGCGAAAATCGGCATAAGCACGGAATAGGGCACGGCCACCAGACTGACCAGCCCGATCAAAAGGATCAGCGCATGCAGCGGTGCGGTGCGCCACACGTAACGGAACCCTTCGACGATATGCTCGAACGGCGACGAGCCTTTCGGAGCGGTGCGCAGCGGCCCCAGCTTCATCAGCAGCAATCCAATGATTACCGCGATGTAGCTCACCGCGTTCGCGAAAAAACACCAGCCCTCGCCGATGCGCGCCACCAAAATCCCCGCGATGGCCGGACCGATGATCCGCGCCCCATTGAACATCGAAGAATTAAGCGCGATCGCGTTCATCAAATCTTCGCGCACCACCATTTCGATCAGAAAGGATTGCCGCGCCGGCACATCAAACGCATTCACCACTCCGAGCAGCGCCGAGAGCACTACGATCTCCCACACTCTTATTATGTGAAGAAGAGTCAGCACCGCCAAAATAAATGCCAGAATCATGGAAGCGACCTGCGTGCCGATCACCACGCGATGACGGTTCAAGCGATCGGCCGCGAGTCCCCCGAGCGGCGCAAATAAGAAAATCGGAATCTGCCCCGCGAAGCCGACGACGCCCAGCAACAGCGACGATCCCGTGATGCGATAGACCAGCCAGGCCTGGGCCACGTTTTGCATCCACGTGCCGATCAACGAAATCATCTGGCCGCTGAAAAAAAGCTGAAAATTGCGGTGGCGCAACGAACGTACCATGTCTCGAAAGCGCGAACGCACCGGCGGCTCAGCTGGCGACGAAGGCGTTGATGTGTCCGCGGTTGCCATCACGATAATTGTACGACGCAATCTCCCGCGGGCCCGCCGCGATTCCGCGCGCGGACCTCTATGCATCAGTCCATTGTGGCCGCAATCTTCCTATAAAACGCGCGCACCTACTGCTGCGGATGCGGCGCGCTTTGCGACTGCTGCGGCCCGGCCAGCAATCGGCTGCAGGCGCGCAACATGCGGCGGTACGGCCAGACCTTGTCGCGAAACAGAATCTCGCCCTCGCGCGGCTTGGAGTAAAACCAGCGCGTCAGCAGCGCCAAATGGTCGTGCAAATCCGGCGCCGCGGCGCGCAAGCCGTAGCGCGCCCGCAAATTCCTTTCGCGCAACACCACACCCGCTTCTTCCTCGTCGCGTATCCGCGCGCGCGCGCCGGCCGCTGCTTCGCTGCCTGTGTCGTTCCATCCGGGCTCCAGCGCATCCTTCAAAATCGCCTCCACCGACCGCGGCTCGCTGGAAATTTCAGCAAACCGTAAAAACAAAGGCTCCTCCAGCGTCCCGCTGCGCACCGGAAACACGGCAATGGTCTGCGGCTCGGCGGAGCGCTGCAAAACCACCAGGTCCAATTCTTCGATCCGTCGCGCTAAATCGGGCATCCCGCGCAGCACGGCCGTCACTTTATCCAGCCGTTTGTGCAATGCCGCCGCGCGCTCGAAATCGAGTTCGTCGCTCGCGGCCGCGCGATCCTGCGCCAGTTGCTCGGTCAGCGAGGCGCCGGTGGTTTCCAGCGATTCCAGTACGCGCCCGATCTCGACGTCATACTCCTCCGCCGTGCATCCCGCAAAACATGGCGCGAGGCACATTTTCATTTCCGAATACATGCAGCCGGGATAAGCAGGATCGCGCCGGATCTTGATCTGGCAGCGGCGCGTCTTGAAAAGGTCCAGAAAACTTTCGCTGAAATCTTCCGCCGAGCGCCGCGAACCGAACGGCCCGAAATAAAATCCCTCATCGCCGCGAATCCGCCGCGTCACGTAACAGCGCGGATAGGCATTGCGCAAATTCACTTTGAGCATGGCGGGCGGGCGCAAACGCATCAATTCGCGGTAGCGGCTGGGAAAATACAGGCGGGCATTCTGGTAGAAGGCCAGGTTCTGCTCGAATTTCGAACCGGTGACGCGATAGCGGATGCGCGCCGCCACGTCGCGCAAATTCAATTGTTTGGAGGCAGCCTCGGGTGCGCCGAGCAATCGCTCCGCCGCACGACGGATGTCGGCAGTCCGCGCCAGATAAGGCTGCTCGCCCACGCCAGCTCCGGCAGCAGCTTCGGTCCCGGCCCCGCGCATTTCCAGCAGAAAAATTCCCGGCCGCGCGGGCAAAGCCGCAAAGAAATCAGACGCAAAGTCCGCGAAGAATTCCAGCCCGCAATCAAGCTCAAGCATCCGTACGAGGATACACCGTGAGCAAATCCAGCGCGAAGCCTCTGTGCGCACAAAACGAAAAACGCAACCATGCATTTTTTCGCGATTAGAGCGGATGCGCGCGCTTTGTTTTGAACAACTTGGAGGAGGTTTTAATCGCTGGAATTTGCGATTAGAAAATTGAAAGGTGTGGGAGGAAGGCCGGCGGCTTGTGACTACTGCGCTGCCTCGTGCCATAAGGCGGATACAACCGAGCGAGTTGGGTGCTTCGCATTCACGACACGAACCTTACCATATAGTTATCGATAAGTCAATGGATGCCGGCATGACGGATGTGACCCGGCTTCCGATAACGCGCCTAATCATCCGATGAGACTTATTGTTGCTGAGGCTCAGCGGTACCTATTGAGCAGCCATTCTTGTTGACGACCAAATCTGCCGTGGCCATAAAGAGAGAATCAACAGAGCCCCAATCACGTAAAATGGCAGGCTTTGTTGTAACGTCTTGCCTCCCATTCGGAAAGCGAGTCCGATTAGTACCACGCTGTTTGCATTGCATATTAGGATCGTCCAGGAAGTCATCCAGCGTCTGACCGCACGCATGGTTTCGGGTTCAGTTCGAACGACCGCCGCATCCGGGAAATACCTCTTCCGCAGAACCCACGAGAAAGAAAAAAGATTGAGCGCCGCCAGGATGACAAAAGTTCTTCCGGCGTTCGGAAAGCTCAGCCACAAAAACCCCGGCATCGTCTCTCCAACGTATACGTAGAGCGGGATCGAGATAACGAAACAGAACCACACAAGTCGCATTTGCCGTAAGGCTTCCTCTCTTGTTTTTGGAGCGGCCAATAAGTCCCTCCGCGCGAATAAGAATTGGGATGGATTCTAACCTATGTGGGCAACTGTATGTGTGGTCGCGTTATCGGAAACTGGCCCACTAAAGTCGAAGAGAGATCCTTCGCTCCGCTCAGGATGACGGCCCTAGGGTGTGGAGCGGCGGGCGCTAATAATTTTTCAAGACCCACGAGGCGATTACCAGGCGTTGAATTTCGCTGGTGCCTTCGTAAATTTCGGTGATGCGGGCGTCGCGATAGGCGCGCTCGACGGGATATTCGCTGCTGTAACCGTAGCCGCCGTGAATCTGGATGGCTTTGTGGGCGACGCGCGTGGACATCTCGCTGGCGAAAAGTTTCGCGATCGCCGCTTCCATGGAAAAGCGCGCGCCGGAATCCTGTTTCCATGCCGCGCGACGGAGCAGCAGGCGAGCCGCGTCAATTTCCGTGGCCATATCCGCCAGCATGAATTGAATGGCTTGAAAATCGGCGATGGGATGGCCAAACGCTTGGCGCTGCTGGGCGTAGCTGAGGGCAGCCTCGAACGCGCCCTGCGCGATTCCCGTGGCCTGTGCGGCGATGCCGATGCGGCCGCCATCGAGCGTGGAAAGCGCGACCTTATATCCTTCGCCTTCCGCGCCGATGCGATTGCCGGCGGGAACTTCGCAATCGCTGAAGGAAAGTTCGGTGCAAGCCGTCGCGTGAATGCCCAGCTTTTTTTCTTCTTTACCCACCGCAAATCCCGGCGTGCCTTTTTCCACCACCAGCGCCGTGATGCCCTTCTCGCCTTTCTCCGGCTGCGTATTCACGTACACGATCGCGGCATCCGCGGCGCCGCCATTGGTGATCCACGCTTTCGTGCCGTTGATGACGTACTTATCGCCCTTGCGCACGGCTTTGGTCGCCAGCGCCGCGGCGTTCGAACCAGCCTGTGGTTCCGTCAGCGCATAACAGCCGATTTTTTCGCCGCGCGCGAACGGCAGCAGGAATTTTTTCTTCTGCTCGTCTGTACCGAAGCGATGGATGGGGTCGCAATACAGCGAATTTTGCACCGACAAAATCACGCCGGTGGAAGCGCAGACCCGCGAAATTTCCTCCACCACAATCGCGTAGCTGATGTGGTCCATCCCGGCGCCGCCCTCCGCTTCAGGAATCGCGACGCCCGTCAGTCCCAGCTCCGCCGCCTTCTGAAACAGCCCGCGCGGAAATTTCCCCGTCTCGTCGTTTTCCTTCGCCAGCGGCTTCACTTCCGCCTCGGCAAATTCCCGCACGCTCTTCTGCAGCAACTGCTGTTCTTCGGTGAGTTCCAGGTTCACTTCGGGTCTCCAAATCCAGGCTCGTGATGCTACCGGCGAACGGTAATTGTACCTTGGGGCGCGACGCCTGTCACAGGACTGGGCCAACGGGCGATGGCGGGCGGTGGCGGGCGCCGCAGCGACCCTTCGATCCCGCAGGCCGGGCGCTCGGGAAAGAATTGGGGGCTGCGCATAAGAAACGAGCGCACTTTTGCGGTTTGCGCGCATCCAAGATTGGAGGCGTAGAGGTTGATCTTAATCTGATTGAGGAGGAATAAATGGCCGGAGCGAAACTCGTGGTGATGTACCCGCCGCCGAAGGACGTGGCTGCGTTTGAAAAGGTGTACCTGGAAGAACACGTCCCGATGGCGGTGCAGAAGCTTGGGGGCAAATCGAAAATCGTGACCAGCAAGAGCGTGGATTCGCCGCTGGGCAA
>Ga0209038_10000469_pt1 | contig 12440 bp, 10 predicted proteins | sample BogFormECP03_OM3_FD_188237 | JGI IMG/M metagenome (GOLD analysis project Ga0209038, IMG submission 188237) | Bog forest soil microbial communities from Calvert Island, British Columbia, Canada - ECP03_OM3 (SPAdes) (version 2) | ecosystem: Environmental > Aquatic > Freshwater > Wetlands > Bog ...
GGCCTGCCCGATGAACGAGCCGATCCTGCTGCACGCGTGCAGGAGACGGCGCGCACCCGGCGCTCTCATGCCACGACGACCCCCACCGCGACGACCCCCACCGCGACGACTCCCACCACGAGGACTCCCACTACGACGACTCCAGCCACGACGACCCCAGCCACTCCGACCTCGCCTCCGGGACAAGCGGCCCCGCTCAACATTGCTCGCGTGGCGTCGAGTATTAAGGAATCCGTACTTCAGGGGCGCGGCATCTCTGTCACGGTGTCGTGCCCACCGTACATACCGATTGAAGTTGGCAGAACCTTTACGTGCACGGCCACGGCTGCTAACGGCGAGACCACTTCTTTCAGTGTGACCGTCCGGAGCAGCGAAGGGACTGTGACATTCACAAGCGAGTAGATGCACCTGACTCGCGCGATGGTTGCGCCAGGCGGAGTAGACCGGATCGGCGGCGCGCCAGCCTGACGCCACGACTGGTGTTCGTGAGGTCGGCTTGTAGCGCGCTACGCACCCGACTGCTCTCGTTCAAGACGGGCCAGGTCCTGTGGCAGTGAGACGGCGCTGACCACGTCCCCTACAGCGCGAGCGAGTAGCCGCCCGCCTCGTCGCAGGGCTTAATTGAATGCGCTGGCTGCGCGCGCGCGGGTCGAATAGACCAACGCCAGGAAGACTTGAACCCGAGCATCGTGTGGCGTCAATCCGTGGGCCGTAACAGTGAGAAGGGTCACACGTCGCCTTGTATTGCGGCGTTCGGTGCGCGATGATCGCCCGGCAGGTGCGTGGAGCACTATGGCTGAGAGGACTGAGATGGCCACCACCGAGAGCAGCGCGGAGGGAATGTTCGTGGAGCATGAGGCCGAGCGGGCGCTGGCCGCGAAGTTGACACGCGTCAGCGAGGAGCTCACGTACGAGCAGGCGGGGAGCATAGGGCAAGCGGCGTCTGGCGAAACCAAATATGCGAAGAGCGGCCAGCTCAGCATCGCCTACCAGCAGACCGGGGAAGGTCCCGATCTCGTTTTCATAGCCGGTGCGCTGTCCCACGTGGAGCTGGGCTGGGAGACTCCACCAACGATGCTTCCCTTCCGGCGGCTGTCGCGGTTCTCCCGCATGATCGCCTTCGACAAGCGCGGCATGGGCCTGTCGGACCGAAGCGTTGAGCTTCCCACTCTCGAGGAGCGGATGGACGACCTGCGCGCCGTAATGGACGCGGCCCAGTGTGAGAAGGCCGCCGTGGTTGGGATCTCCGAGGGTGGTCCGATGGCGCTTCTGTTCGCCGCCACCTATCCCGAGCGGGTCACCGCCCTCGTGCTCTGGGCGACCTTCGCTCGCTATGCCTGGGCGTCCGACTACCCGCAGGGAATAGACCGGGACAAGGCGGAACGGTTCTGCGACCAGATCGAGACGAGCTGGGGGCGTGGTCTCGTGTGGCCGGTGCTCTCCACTCAGGATGCCCCCGACGACGAGGCCACCCGCCGGCACCTGGCCCGGTTTGAACGAAACGCGGCGACTCCGGCGATGGCTGCCGCGGCGAGTCGTTTTGGGCTGCACATAGACGCTCGGCCTGCTCTTGGCGCGATCTCGGCACCAACGCTGGTGGTGCACCGCAGTGAAGATCCGCTCACCAACGTTGCCCACGGGCGCTACATCGCCGAACACATACGTGGAGCGCGGTTCAAGGAGTTCCCCGGCGCATTCCACGAGAGCTATCTGGGCAAGGACGAAGAGATACTCGACGAGATCGAGGAGTTCCTGACGGGCAGGCGCCAGGGGCATGAGATCGACAGGGTGCTCAAGACGGTTCTGTTCACCGACATCTCGGGGTCGACCGAGCAGGCGGTGAGCATCGGTGACCGCCGCTGGCACGAGCTGCTCGATGCCCATGACTCCAGGGTGCGACGCGAGCTCAAGCGATACGACGGCGAAGAGGTCAAGAGCACCGGCGATGGGTTTCTCGCCTGCTTCGATGGGCCCGCGCGGGCGATCAACTGCGCAAGGGCGATCAGCGACAGTACGCAGACCATCGGCCTCAAGGTTCGAGCCGGCCTGCACTCCGGAGAGTGCCTCGTGCGCGGCGAGGACCTTGGCGGCGTCGCAGTGCACATCGGAGCGCGCGTGGCCGGCCTGGCCAGCCCCGGTGAGGTGCTCGTGACCAGCACGGTGCGCGACCTGGTGACCGGGTCCGGCATTGAGTTCGCCGACCGCGGTCAGCACAGCCTCAAGGGCATCCCGGGCGACTGGCAGCTGCTCGCCGTCGCATGATGATCCGCGGAGGACTGACGCTCGCGGCGGCGCTCGCCGCCGCCTGGCTGCCGGCCCAAGCTTCTGCGGGAAGCCTCCCAACACTGCTCGCGAACGTGAAGTGCGAGCATTCCTGCTCGAAGGTGGTCGGCGTCTACAAGGTGCGCCCACATACCGTCATCCTCGCCGAGGCCGCCGGCGGCAATCTCGTGGTCGACTGGTCCTCGTGGACGAAATCTGCGGCAACGGGCTCCGGGACGACTACCGCCTCGGGAATGGGCACCACCACGACGTTGCACGTGAGCGTGCGCGCATGGCGCGTCAAGCACGGTACGTTCACGCGTCTCTCGATCACCGACCTTGCGGTCACCGGACCGGCGGCCGTGGAGACGCTCCACCTGAGTACCGCTCAGGAAGCGTGGCTGAGCTGATCGGCGCCATGACGGATCCCCGCAGCGCACCGTACGGCGCCGTCCGCCTGGCCGACGTGGACACGCTGGCCGAGGTCGACCCCGGGAACCCGGACATCAACGACGGCGCGTTCCATCTCGTCCGTCGCCATTTCGACGTCCAGGCGTTCGGCGTCAATGCTGCGACCGGCAACGCCGGTGACGAGATGGTCGAGGAGCATCATGAGGCCGACGATGAGGAGAACCAAACGAACGGCCACCAGGAGCTCTTCGCCGTGATGACCGGACACGCGCTGTTCACGGTCGACGGCGAGGAGATCGACGCGCCGGCGGGGACGATCGTCTTCGTGCGCGATCCGGCGCTGCTCCGCGCCGCCCGGGCAACCGCCGACGACACGACGATCTTGATGGTGGGAGGGCCCGCCGGCGTTCCGTACACAATCTCCCGCTGGGAGGCATTGCTCCCGTAACCGCGAGCGTCCGCTGCCCCTGTGATTGCTACGCGTCTGTGCGCGGGCGCCCGAATCGTTCGAGCATCGCCTCGACGATCTGTGGGCCTGCGTCCTCCTGAAGGAAGTGTGCGGCGCCGGCGATCCTCACCTGCTCGCCCGCCGTAGGCAGCAGCTGGGTGAACACCTCCCCCGACTTTGGGTAGGGGAAGACCGGGTCGCTGTCGGAGAAGGCCACGAGCGCGGGCTTCTCCCAGCGGCTCAGAGCGTCCTGCACCGCGGCCATCTCGCGGGCGCCTGGGTCATCGGGCGTGAGGGGGACGAGCAGCGGGAACCGCTGAGCGCCGGCCTTGCTGTCGGGGGTCGGGAAGGGAGCCTCATACGCCGCGATTACCTCGGGCGTAAGCTCGGTCGTCGTGGCGCCCTGCATGATCATCCCGACCGGCAGGTCCGGTGTGCGTTCGGCGAATTCGCGCCAGGCCATGAAGCCCTTGCTCACGCGCCCGGTGAACAGACCCGTGTTCATCACCACTAGGCGCCCGACCTGATCGGCGTGCTCGACGGTCCAGCGCAGCCCGATCGGCCCGCCCCAGTCCTGCACCACGACCGTCACGTCGCTGAGCTCGATCTGCTCGAGATGGCGCGTCACGTGCTCGACGTGGCGTTCATAGGTGTACCAGTCCTGTTCGGTGGGCTTGTCCGAGCGGCCGAAGCCGACGAGATCTGTGCACACGACGCGATGGCCGGCCTGGACCAGCCCCTTGAGCATGTGTCTGTAGAGGTAGCTCCAGTCGGGCTCTCCGTGGAAGCACAGCACGGTCGGACCAGTGCCCTCGTCGATGTGGTGTAGCCGCAGCCCGTTCACCTCCACGTAGTGCGGCTCGTATGGGTAGCCGGGAAGGTCCTCGAAGCGCTCGTCGGGTGTGCGGAAGACGTTCATCGGTCGGTCCTTTCCTGGGTTTGTCGGGGCGGATGCTCGCAGGTCCTCGCGCCGGTGCTCGGCCCCTCAGGCATTCGTAGCCAAGCCCCGCCAGCCTGCAGGAGACCCGGGAGTAAGCTCCGTGGCCTGACCGCATGAGCCCCCTGCTTCACCACTGGTCGTTCAACGCGCTCGCCCTGTGCGCGGTCGTGGTTGCGCTCTGGCATGAGCTCGGCCTGCGCCGGCTTCTCCGCCGCACCCGCCCCGATCGAGTCCGCGGACGGCGGCTGCGCTCACTTTGGTTCTACGGCGGCCTTGCGATCCTGTCGATCGCCGTATGTTCGCCGCTTGAATATTGGGGATACGACTACTTCTACATACACACGATCCAGCACCTGCTGTTGATGTTCGCGGCGCCGACGCTGATCGTCGCCGGCGCTCCCTGGCAGCCGCTGCTCGTGGGGGTGCCGCTGCGGCTGCGTCGCCCGGCGCTCAAGTCGCTCATGCACGGAGCTTGGGCACGTCCTCTGCGCGACGCGCGCAGGTTACTCTTGCGCCCGCTCGTGATCGTGGTGGCGTTCAACCTCGTGATGGTCGGCTGGCACATCCCCGGCCTGTTCGACCTCGCCGATCGAAACCGCTTCGTGCACGTGTGGTTGATGAACGGCAGCATGCTCGTCACCGGCGTTCTGTTCTGGCTCTTGATCATTGCCTCGCCGCCGCTGCGGATGCGGGTCGCGCCCGCGGGTCAGGCGATTGCGCTGCTCACGACCAACACCGTCATGTGGCTGCTCGCGATGACGATGACCCTCTTTTCAAACGACTCGTGGTATTCGGTCTATAACCACATACCGGGCGTGGCGCTGTCGCCGTTCGCCGACCAGCAGCTCGGCGCCGGCATCCTCTGGGTGTGCGGCGATCTGTGGGCCGTGCCAGCGCTGATATTCGCCGTTCGCCGGCTGATCGCTGAGGAAGCGGGCGTCGTGGACTCGGCGCTCGCACGAATCCTTGGCCAGCCCAGTCAGCCCTCCTCATTCTGAGGAGCCAAACTCGATCGGCACCTTGATGGTCTGCCCATGCACCCACTCGCGGGAGTGAGCAGTCAGTGTCCAGACGCTCAACACCGTGTCTTGGACGGCGAGGGCCTCGACGCTCGAGGCCGGGCCGAAGGCGACCGTGGCAGTTCCCGCCGGCGGGGGCGCAAGCTGCTGCCAGCCGGCGCCCGGGCCGCTCGCGACGGCCAGCTGCGCCGGGCCCGAGGACGCGCGGAGCAACACGAAGATGCCGTTCCCCCGCGTTGGGCCGAATGACGAGACCTCATCGGAGGCGCTCAGGGGCAGCGCTCGCGAGCTGCTCCAGCGGCCGTCGACGTACCAGGCAGCGACGAGACTGATTGCGCTCCCATCGGAGATCCCCAGGAGCGCGCCGACCCCGTCGCCGCCGGCCTGGAGCGCGAGCACCTCGATGCGATCGCCCTCGAGCGAGCTGGGCGGCGCTGCTTCGAGCAGGCGCCAGCTCCCGGCGCGCTCGCTGAAGATCCCAAGGACGCCCGGCCGGCTGCAGCTGCCGCCGGCCAGCGCGGTTCCGTTGATGTAGGCCACGGCGGTAATCGAGGCGAGACCGCAGGAGCGTCCGGAGACCGTGGCGGCGAGCGCAGACGTGGTGATAGATGTCCGCCACCAGGAGAGGCCGCTGTTGCTGCTCAGCACCTGGGTCCCCGCACGAGCGCTCACGAGCGCAAGCAGCTGGCTGGCGGAATTGGCTGCGAGCGCGTCGGGGTGCGCGACGAGACCCTCGCCCAGAAGTCCAGTCGACCAGCTGCGCCCGGCGTCGGAGGTGAAGATAAGCGGCGAGAACGTGAGCAGGTTCGTGGGGCGCACTCCTACGAGCAGGCCGCGGCCACGCGCAGAGGCGAGCACGAGGCCGCCGTTCGTCGCCGCAGCCGTGGCCTGGACCTGGTTCGACCACGACGTGCCGCCCGCTGGTCGGAACAGCAGCTGCCAGAACGTGTTGAGCGGCTGATTCAGGTGTCCCATTGCCACCGTGGCCCAGGTCCCGGCCGAGGTCTGAACCGACGTCGCAAGCGGAGTGGGGATCGACGGAGCGGCGGACCCTGAAGGCGTGCGCGAGGGCGAGCCGCACGCTGCGAGCAAAATCGCTGTGAGCGCCGGCAGCGCGAGCACGATGACCCTGGGAGCGGAGCGCCGCTCTGCCCCCGAGGTCCCTTCCGCGATCACGAACTGTGGATGGCGCTCTCGAGCGCGTCTGCGAGCGTGACCGCGAAGGAGGACTTCGACGCCCCGGTCCCCGGACCCGGATCGGTGTCGAGGACGTAGCGGATGTGCCCGTCGCCGTCGATCACGTCGGCGGACTCGCTGTGCGCGATCATCGCGCCGCCCGGCGAGTATTCGACGGTCGCGCCGTAGGAGCTCCAGACGCTCTTCAACTGCGCGAGCGAGCCGGTGAGATACAGCCAGTTGGGTACGCCTTCAAGGCCCTCCTGGCGATCGAACGCCGCCAGGTAGTCCGGGGCGATGTACAGCGGATTGGCGTCGACCGCGATCAACTCCACGCGGCGGGCGTCAGCGCCCAGCATGCCGTCGGCGAGGCGAAACTCCTGGGCAATGATCGGGCAGTCCGAGGTGCACACGTCGTCGAGAAAGGTGAGCGCGATCGCCCTGCCATGAAGGGCGGTGAGCGACACAGGCTGGCCGTGCTGGTCAAGGAGCGTGAACGGCGTCGCGGACAGGTCGACTGCGTTGGGCGTGCCATCGACGGCTTCGGCGATGATCCGGTCGGCGTGGGGCTCGGTCGCGGCGAGCGCCATCGGCACGGCGCCCACGGCCGTGATCGCGAGCGCGGCGAGCGCGGCCAGCGCTCGAAACGCATACGCCGGATCTGCCCGCAGCCGCTCGCGCCAAGGGCGAGCGGGGGCCTGCTGGGTGGTGGCGTGCGCGTCGGCCTCGCTCGTCGCGAGCACCGGCACGCGGGTGATCGCGAGGTAGCCGGCGACGAACACCAGGGCCATCGGGATCATGCTGTTCGGGTCCGTGCCGATGCCGCCGAAGAAGCCGAAGTCCTCGATCAGTATCCAGTCGGCGAGGCACAGCACGCAGCCTGCGATCACTCCGGCGCGCACGAGCGACGGCCGCGCGGCGAGGAACGTCGTCCCGATCGCGGCCAGGGCGATCACCGCGAACAGGTTGACCTCCCAGCCGTGAGTCGCGACGAATCCGCCGAAGCTCCTCACCAGCGAGGAGAGAAGGTGCGGCTGCGGCGTTTCAGACATTTCCCTGATCATCGTCGTGAGCGTTCCGGAGACGGCACCCGCCCTGGGCTCACCCTGCCAGAAGCCGCGCCCCGGCCACGCCTGCAGCACGGCCATGCCGACGAAGAACACGCCCATCCCGCGAAGCACGATCCGCCCGGTCCGGGGCGTCGTCCAGGCGGATTCGCGAAGGGCTATCAGGACGCCGGCGACGCAGTAGAACACCGCCGCGCCGGGCGCGCCGAAGAGCCACGTGAGGCCCGGGGCGAAGATCCCCCCGAAGGCCTCGCCGAAGACCCACACGTTCAGCCCCCAGAGGACGCTCGCGAGCCCCGCCAGGCGCGACCAGTTACCTCGCGGCGCGGCCAGCAGCCAGACACCGATGCCGAGCTGGATCCAGACCGCGGCGGTGGCGGTGGCGATCGGGTGATAGTTCCAGACCGTCAGCAGGGCGTTGTCGAGATGCTGCACCCAGGCCGGCGAGGCCGCCGCGGTCGACTGAATCACGTCGGGACCCATGCCGAGTGGCATCTTTGGCTGGCTCTGGAGGACTCCGTCGAAGATCCACAGCGCGCCGAAGGAGAGTCGCAACAGTCGCCGTGCTGCCGGCTCGGGAAACGTGAACGGCGAGGGGGATGCGGCAGGAGCGGCGCCCTGCGAGGTCACCCCGCGCGAGAGCTGGAACGCGCGCAGGAGGATCCACACCACGCCGACGAGCATGAGGATCAGGAGGATCACCAAGCCCTGGGTCAGGAGCGCTCTGTGAAAGGCCGAGACGACCGTCTGGTCGTTGGCTTCGAGCCCGGTGCTCATGCCTGACATGACCTGCTAGCTCCTCGCGTTGGCTGGCCGAACCGCCGCCCGTAGCCTAGCCTGAGGCTCGCCCCCGGCGCGCCTCAACGCTCGCCGAAGCCGCGGCGGACCAGCACGACGTACCAGATGGCGACGATGATCAGTACACCGAGCGGGAGCACCAGCGAAAGGATCGATCCGGTGAGAAAGTGAGTGGCGAGCGGTAGGTCGAAGCTTGGCAAGAACACCCCCTACAGCAGATATAGGACCACGTAGGTCAGTACCCCGACCGCGGCCAGGAAGGACCAGTAGAAGACCGCCGCGTCCAGTCCCGGAGCGATCAGCCGATCGGGTTCGTCGACGTCTCCCTGGTGCCCTGCCGGCGCGCGGCGTGCGCGCAGCTCCGTGGCGACGTGCGTCTCGAGCCAGTACATCGTCGCGAGCACGGCGATCAGGTAGAAGCCGCTCCATCCGACGAACACGCTCGCGTAGGCGCCGCGGGTCGGTCCGAAGTCCTGGACGGTGAACTCGATGCACTGCAGCGCGACCGCCGCCAGCCCCAGCACCACGGCGGCTGTCGCCGGAGTGAGCCAGGTCGGCGATTCGGCCTTCATCCGGCGTGCGGCCACGATCGCGAGGGCCCCGCTGAGCACGATGCACGCGATGAACGCGGCGCCCAGCCCCTGGCTGGGGTGCACATGCGCCGGGCGCCACATGCCGTCCTGATCGAGCGAACGCAGGTAGAAGTAGGCGAACAGGAATGCGAGGAAGAAGAAGGTCGTCGAACCGCACAAGAGCCTCGATGCAACCGCCAAGGTGCGCGCGGAGACATGCGCCGGCTCGGGCGGGATCTCGACGCCCCGCGACACGGGGGGTGAGAGCGGGCCGGGCGGCGGGTTTTCACTGGCGTAGGACATCGCTCAGGCTCCCGCCGCCGCCGGCTTTCCGCTACCGATCGGCAGCGGCGTGCCGTAGGGGTATGGGTCGGGGTCAAACACGGGTATCTGCTCGAAGTTGTGGACGGGCACGGGCGTCGGCAGCTGCCACTCGATCGACTTCGAGTGCCACGGGTTGGCCTCGGCGGGCACGCGCGCGAAGACCATCGAGTAGACGGTGTTCGCGATGAAGATCAGCATCGAGAAGCCGAGCACGAAGGCCGAGATCGAGACCCACGTGTTCAATGGAACGAGGTTTGCTTCATAGCTGCTCACGCGCCTGGGCATGCCCATGATGCCGAGCGCGAACAGCGGCAGGAAGGTCGAGTTGAACGAGATGAACATCAGCCAGAAGTGCGCTTTGGCGAGGCGCTCGTTGAAGCGCAGGCCGGTCATCTTCGGCACCCAGTAGTAGATCGCGGCGAAGAAGCTGAATATCAGCCCACCCACGATCGTGTAGTGGAAGTGCGCCATCACGAAGAAGCTTCCATGCAGCTGGGTGTCGGTGGCCACATCGGAGAGCACCACCCCGGAGGTGCCGCCGATCAGGAAATTGAAGGCCCACGCCAGGCAGAACAGCATCGGCACCGCCAGCGATATTCGCCCCTTCCACAGTGTGCCCATGAAGCACAGGAAGATGAAGCCGGTGGGGACCGAGATGATCTCCGTGGAGAGCATGAAGAACGGCCGCAGATCGGCGTTTATGCCGCTGACGAACAGATGGTGCTGCCACACGAAGAAGCTCAGCAGGCTGACGCCGAGCATGCCCGAGACCGCCAGCTTGTAGCCCCACAAGGGCTTGCGCGCGAACACGGGCAGCAACTCGAGCACGATGCCGAAGCCGGGGAGGGCGAGGATGTACACCTCGGGGTGCCCGAAGAACCAGAACAGATTCTGGAACAGGAAGGAGCTGCCGCCGCCACCCACGATGAAGAACGTGGTGTCGATCGAGCGATCCAGGGCGGCCATCAGCAGCGTGGCGATCAGGGTCGGCGCGGCCAGCACCATCAGCACCGCCGTCGCCAGCACCGCCCACACGAAGATCGGCAGCCGCGACCAGGTCATGCCGGGCGCACGCATCGTGAGGATCGTGGCGATCATGTTCATGCCCAGCAGCATCATCGAGAGGCCGACCAGGGCGAAGAAGCAGATGTAGGAGTCCATGCCCGCGACGGCCTGGTCGTTGAGCGGCTCATAGCCCGTCCAACCCGTGGGGAAACCCCCAAAGAAGATCGTCGAGCAGAGGATGAAGGCCGCCGCCATCAGCAGCCAGAACGTGAGCGACTCGATGCGGGGGAAGGCCATTCGCCTGGCTCCGATCATGATCGGCACGAAGTAGTTCGCGAACGGGCCGAGCACGCCCGAGGTCATGATCCCCATCATCATCGAGCCGTGGATTCCCACCGTCGTCAGATACTGGCCGGGCCCCATGATCGTCGGGGTATCGTGCAGCAGCTCGGCGCGGATCAGCATCGCGTTTGCCGCACCGACAAACAGGAAGACGCCGATCCCCACCAGGTACTGCATGCCGACGACCTTGTGGTCGGTACACAGGCCGAAGTAGCGCGCGACCCCGTGGTCCTCCTTCTCGCGCAGCGAGGCCGGGTGTCCTAGCAGCCGTCCGACCGGGTAATTGGCGAAGCCCATGCCGATCAGGAAGCCGACGACGCCGCCGGCATAGCCCAGCAACAGCGCGACGTCGTTCTCGTCGGTCGCGCTCTCGTAGGCGAACGACGGGCTCTTGATCAGATGCCCGACCCACCAGCCGAGGTAGTAGCCGGCAACGCCCAGGAGGACGGCGGTCAACAGGTTGAAGCCGATCAGCCGGCGCCAGACCGGCGCGGGATTGGCGGCTTGAGAGGCGTTCGTGACGATGCCGGGTGTATCTGCAGTGCTCATTCTGGTTCCGCTCTTACCGTGGGTTCGGGGATGTAGGTCTTGCTGTACTTCGGCAGCACCTTCGTGGCAGGCGCGAGCTTCGTCTGCTGTTCGTGGATCCAGGTGTTGAACGCGCTCGCGCTCACGACCCTGCCTGCGTTGGTCATCGACGCGTGCCAGATGCCGCACAGCTCAGCGCAGCGCACCTCGAAGGACTGGAGCTTCGTGGGCCTCACGAAGGCGATGTTCTCAAAGCCCGGGTTGGCGTCGGCCTTGACGCCCAGCTTGTAGGCCCAGAACGAATGGACCACGTCGAGTGACGTGACCCGGAATTCGATCGTTTTGTTCACCGGCAGCACGAGCTGGTAGGTCTCCACGCCGCCGTAGGTCGGATAGCGGTAGGTGAAGAGCCACTGCTGTGCGATCACCTGCACCGGGAGCTTCGGGCCGCTCGGCGCTGTCAGCGGGTTGGGCCCGCTGCCGGAGCCATGACCGTAGTGGGCCTCGAGTTCGTAGGTGCCGTAGACGGCCAGCCCGAGCACGATCAGCGACGTGACGACGATCCAGACCGCTTGCAGGCGGGCGTTGCCGTGGATCGCCGGTCCTTCCAGCGCCGCGCCCTTCTCCTGGCGGAAGAACACCAGGGCGTAGCAGAGGTAGAGCATCACGAGCAGGACCACCGGCGTCGCCACACCGGCCAGCACCGTCATGATCGTGCGCTGGCCCACCGCTTCTTCGCTGCCGCTCTGCCCCAGCAGCGGCCCGATGAAGATGATCACCAGCGGCATCGCGATGATGGTCGCGATCAGCCAGATCAACAGAAACCGCCGCCAGTGGTCCGGCTCGCCCGGCTCCTTCCCGGGCGCGACCGCGGGCTCAGACGACATCGATGAAACCCCCCATGTAGCCCAGCGTCTGCATCGGGCCGCCGTTGCCGTTGAGGAAGCCGGCGCCGCAGGGCACAAAGCACTGCCAGCGGTAGCGCCCCTTCTTGCCGGCGCGGAAGCTGAAAGTGATTGTGTCGTGCTCCTGCGTGGCCGGTTCGCAGGGCCCTTCGGCACAGAAGTTCTTGGCTTCTTCGTTGACGCCCGGGAGTGGCACGTACACGCCGAGTTCCGGGATCGCGAACGTGTGCGCGGGTTCTTCGGGTCCGACCGAGTTGACGCTCTTGCCGTTGAGGGTCATCGTCCCGCCGACCGTGCCCTGGACCTGGGAGAACAGCGGGTTGCGCAGACCGGTGGGCGAGTCGAACTGGTAGAGCGTGACGTGCACGACCGAGTTGGCGGGCACCGTGTAGATCGTGCTGTGCACCCAGCGGCCGTCGCTCCTGACCAGATATGAGACCCAGTCGGGCTTCGACGCCTCCTTCTTACCGACGGCCGCAACCGTCTCGAGCGTCAGGTTCGTGCCCCCGCCCGCGGACAGCGGGTTGACCGTCGAGCTGACCGGCGTGGGGAAGCTCGTGGCCCAGTCGGCCACATACAGGGCGATCAGTACTCCCACCGCGACCACCGCCACTGTCACCGCCACCACACGCCCCGCGAACCC
>Ga0209038_10000472_pt1 | contig 12421 bp, 9 predicted proteins | sample BogFormECP03_OM3_FD_188237 | JGI IMG/M metagenome (GOLD analysis project Ga0209038, IMG submission 188237) | Bog forest soil microbial communities from Calvert Island, British Columbia, Canada - ECP03_OM3 (SPAdes) (version 2) | ecosystem: Environmental > Aquatic > Freshwater > Wetlands > Bog ...
TGTCGGCAGTCACCGTCGAGGCAGCGCTCTCGTCAGTGTCCATTATCGACCGATCTGAGCGGCACAGTAACGAAGCGCTGCCCGGGTAGGCACAGCGGTGTGGTGGCACCTTGGAACGGGTCCTTCGGCGAAACGATGGGCGTCAAATCTGATCTCAGAGATCACGTTGAGCACCGCGGAGCCGGTGAGCCATAGGGCGAATACGCCGGCAACACAGACGGTGAATTGTGTTGCTGCCGCAGCGATGCCAGAACGCAGTCGAACGAAGTGATTGGCTTGTTTTGCATGGTTCATCATCAGGGCCCTCACACCGGAGAGTCGAATCACTGACTACAAACATGGCATCGATAGCGGCGGCGTTCCCTCACGTAATCGCGTGAGGTGACCTGGACTGGCTCGGGGCAGGTTCGTCGTCGCGCCGTACGCGATAACCGGGTCGCGAGAGTCTGCGAATCGCCGACGACACCAAGGGTCTGCTCGCCGCGGGCCGCGCCGGTGTGCCCTGCTACTCGGACGGCGCGGGCTGGGGCTGGTGCGCTGCCAGCCTGCGCAGTCGGTGGCGCGTGCATTCCGAATTCCCCGCGGTGCAAGACTTCACCCGATTAGGTGAGGGAACGCCGCCGCTATCGATGCCATCTTGTAGTCAATGACGCCGAAGCGATCCATCCTGGTCGCGATCGGACGGGCGCCGATCGAGTATGGCCTACGACCGGGCACCGTGCTGGGGGTAGTGGCAAGTCCGCGGCATAGTTACGGTCAGAACTGAGGTGCGATGAAAGTGGCAATACTCGACGACTACCAAAATGTCGCGTTGAAGTTGGCCGCTTGGTCTCGGGGTCGCGAACACGGCGGACATCACCGTGTTCAACGACCACCTCAGCGAGCCAGCAGAGGACGCTCCGAGACCCGATAGGAAGACACGGAGAAACGTAGCGAGCTTCGATGAGTTCACACAGATCGGCCGCGGGGCCTGACGGCACCGATCCCAGGTCACATGGTTCGGACGCGTACCCGCTGCTGACCGCGCAGCAGCGCCAACGCATCGACGCGATCAGCCCCCCCGAGCCAGTGGCGTTGGGGCAGAAACTTTTTCAATCCGGCGACTCCGACGTTGACCTGTTCTTCGCCGACGATGCCGTCGTCGAAATTGTCCGCGAGGCCACCCACGGTGCGCCCGAGCAGGTCCTCACCCGGCTCGGGCCGGGTCAGTTCGTGGGTGAGCTGAACCTGCTCACCTCCCAGAATGCGTTTCTGACCGCGCGCGTCGTAGTCGCCGGTACCGTGCGGCGGATCGGCCCGGACGCATTTCGGCAACTCCTCGCCCAAGACGTTGAGCTATCCGAGATTGTAGTCAGGATGCTGCTAGCGCGGCGCACGGCGCTGATCGACTCCGCCGGTGAGACCGTCGAGATCATCGGCGGGGCGCTCTCGCCGCAGACCATGTCGCTGCGAACCTATGCCGCTCGACGTGGGATACCCCACCGGTGGTACGACACCGAATCCTTGGTCGGTGCAGCAATCGTCTCCCAAAAACAGCTGCGGCCATCGCAGCTGCCTGCCGCCATCGTGAACGACACCGTCATCACAAATGCGACCGCTGCCCTGCTGGCGCAGACGCTCGGACTCACCTATGCGCGCCACCAACCGTTCGCAGCAACCGATCTCGTCGTGATCGGGGCGGGTCCGGCAGGTCTTGCCGCGGCAGTCTACGGCGCCTCGGAGGGGTTGGCGACACTGGTGTTGGACGCGGTCGCTCCCGGCGGCCAGGCCTCCTCGAGCGCACGGATCGAAAACTATCTGGGTTTCCCTGACGGGATCAGCGGGACGATGCTGACTAAGTTGGCGCTGGTCCAAGCGATGAAGTTTGGTGCCCAGATATTCGCCCCCTGCCGCGTCACCGCGTTGTCGGGAGGAAACCACCCACACGTCGTCTTGGAGGACGCCACACGTGTGGACACCACCGCGATCATCGTCGCGACCGGTGCCCAGTACCGCTCCCTGCCGCTGCCGCGCTGGCAGGATTTTCAGCTGACCGGGGGCATCCAGTATGCGGCGACAGAACTAGAGAGCCGTCACTGTGCCGGCCAGCCTGTCACGGTGCTTGGGGGCGCTAACTCGGCCGGACAAGCCGCCCTGTATCTGGCCTCACACGGATGCGCCGTCAACCTGGTCGTCCGAGGTCCCCGCCTCGCCGACAAGATGTCAGACTATCTGGTCCAACGGGTGATGGCCCACTCCGCGATTACCGTTCGCACCGCAACCGAGCTCACGGCGCTGCACGGCGACGACACGCTAACTGCGGTGTCGTTGTTGGACCGCTCTTCGGGCCGCTCCTTCGTCGAGCCAACCACGACCGTGTTCTGCTTTATCGGCGCCGTGCCAGCCACTGACTGGCTGTGCAACCTTGCGCGCGACCGGGCGGGGTTCCTCTACACGGACTCGTTACTGCCCCCCAACTTGGATCCGAGCTGGACTGAGGCTGGGCGGTTGCCGCTGGCGTTCGAATCATCGCAACCGTGCGTCTTCGCCATCGGCGACGTGCGGCACGGATCGATGAAGCGTGTCGCAGCCGCCGTCGGTGAGGGCGCCGGTGCCGTGGCCTCCGTACACGCCGCACGAGCCGCCAACCGCCGATGAGAACGCTTATTGAGGCGTTCTTTGCGACCAGGCTGGACGCAACGCTCCGCGAGAAACAGTGCTACCCGTCCCGGCCGAATTCGCCCGCCGATGATCGCCACAGATAGTTGTGCACAACGTCGTGCCTCCAACTCTGTTGCGGCGTAGTAGATGCTGCGGCCTTTCGAACTCGATCCAGCGTGAAAGCCGCAACCTCCACAATCGCGAACAGCCCTTTGGCTATTGGGTCTGCATGTCGAGGACCACACGAAATCTGGCCTTGCCGGAGATCATTCGATCGTAGGCCGCCGGTGCGTCTTCGAAGGGAAACACCTCGGTCATGGGTGCGACTCCGTGTGTGGCGCTGAACCGCAGGCTGGCCTCGTTCTCGAGCGACGTGCCGGTGATGCTGCCGATGATCGAGCGGCTATCGAAGACGATATCGGGGGTCGTGATTTCCATCGGGTCGAGGCCGACGCCGACGACCACCAGCCGACCACGCGGCAGGAGGCCGGTCAGCAGCGAAGACATCGAGGCGCCGCTAGCGGCGGTGGCTATGATCGCGGCCGCACGGCCCAGTTCCTGCAGCGCCTTGGCGGGATCGACTGCAGCACTGTCGATGTAGTGGTGTGCACCAAGCTTTTCTGCCAGCGCGGCCTTCTCCGGGCCCCGCGCAATGGCCACGACGCGGTAGCCCAACTTGTTGGCATATTGCACGCCGAGATGACCCAGGCCACCGATGCCCTGGATCCCCACCAATGTGTCGGGTTCCAAGTTCAACTTCTGCAAGGCGTTATACGTGGTGATGCCAGCGCACAGAAGCGGTGATGCGTCCATCGACGGCAGGTTGTCGGGAATGCGTGCGAGGCCGGTGACGCGGGCATATCCGACTTCGGCGTACCCTCCGTCCTCGGTCGTGCCCGGCCGAGGCTGATTTTCGCAGTTGATGAAGTCTCCGCGGCGACACCACACGCACACGGTGCAAGGACCGCCCAGGAAACCGACGCCGACGCGGTCACCGACACTCCATCCGGTGACGCCCTCCCCGAGGGCGTCGATGACGCCGACGATTTCGTGTCCGGGTACCACCGGCTCGTCTGCGTTGGCGCGCAAACCGTCAACGGCGAGCTGATCACTATGGCACACACCGCAACTGTGCACGCGAAATCGCACATGACCAGGCTGCGGCCCGACCAGCTCACGCTCCACTAACTCAAACTGACGGTGCCCTGTGACCTGAAAAGCGCGATACGTCGACATATCTTGCCTCCTTTTGGCGTATTAACCGTGGCACGCCTTCGGCTGGCGCACCGTCATCAGTTTGAGTGAGGCGAGCGGCGCTTAATCCGACCCGTTTTCGTCGAGGAATGCGCTGACGTCGGCCCCGAATTCGCTCGCGTGCTGGAACAGGAATCCGTGGGCGGCATCCGGGTAGATCTTGATGCTTGCTTGGGGAATGAGGCCGGCCAGCAGGTGGGAGAAGTGCGTCCGGATCATCGGGTCGCTGTCGCCGTTGGCGATGAACACCGGATGACCGATCGCGCTGACCCGTTGTAGCGCTGCATGATTGGGGATGCCCCAGTCGCACACCGCGTCATATTGTGCCTGCCTGGTTGCCCAGGTGGTCGGCATGTCGACATCGGTTGTGCGTCCGTAGACGCGGCCCAGCGTCTCCTGTCCCGCCTGTTGACTCGCAGCCGAGGAGGTGAAAAAGACGTCGAGGTAGCCTTTGGGGTCCGGTTCTGGTTGGCCCACCGCGTTGATCACCTCGGGGGCCCAGCCATGCATCCCGGCCCCGCCCTGCGGCGCCGAGGACGCCAGGACAATGCGCCGTACCAGGTCAGGCCGGATGAGTGCGATCTCCTGGGCAACGAAGCTGCCGATCGAGAACCCGAGGATATCGACGCATCCGACGTCCAGCCCCGCAATGAAGGCAAGCGCGTCGCGAGCCATCTGCTCGATCGTGCTCGGCGTTGTTCCAGTTGTGCCACCCACACCCACGTTGTCGAACGCAACGACGCGCCGTTGCGACGCCAGCGCGTCGACGAGTGGAGGGTCCCAGTTCTCCAGGTTCCCGCGAAAGTGCTGCAACAGCACCAACGGCACTGCGCCGGTGCCGATCTCACGGTAAGCGTAATCGATGCCGTTGTCGGCGTGGATGACCTTGATGGGCGCGGTGCCATAGCTAAGTACCGTCGTGGCGGCCATAGCGCCTTCCTTTCGAGGTGTGTCCCGGATTCGAGGTGTGTACCGGATGGCCGATGGGCCAGCCAGCCAACAGTCTCATGCCGCACGCCGGCCGTCACTCATCCGTTCGGGTGACGACCCCGTTGCGCTCCAACCATTTCCGGGAACCGTCGCGTCGCCAGGGCGACTTCCCATCACCTCACCCGATTACGCGAGGGACCGCCGCTGCCATCGATGCGATCTTGTAGTCAGTGACCCTGGCCGCCAGTTATAGAGCGCCACGTAGCCGCGCAGTGCCCAAACCACGCCAGCGAGGAGTGACGAGTGAACCAGTTTCAGGAGCTGTTTGACGCGCAAAAGGCATACTTCGCTACCGGTATCACGAGGTCCTACGAGTGGCGAGTCGAGCAGCTAGACCGGATTGGCCGGATGGTAAGTGAGAACGCGCCCGCTTTGCAGGCGGCGATGGGAGCTGATTTCAAGACGGCGAGCCAGGAGCAGGTATTTGAGACGACCGCCGAGATTCGGGAGGCTGAATATCAGAAGAGTCAGCTGCGAGAATGGATGAGGCCCGTCGAGGCGCCGCTTCAACCCTTTCTTGCCGAGACAGGCCACCGGGCGGTGGTGTACCGAGAGCCCTACGGCGTGGCGCTGATCGTTGGGCCGTCCAACGGTCCTCTGTTGCTCCTTCTCCGGCCCGCGATGTGCGCGCTGGCTGCCGGCAATACCTGCCTCATGAAGCTGAGCCCCGCGGCAGCCGCTGTCGGGGAATTACTGCTCGAGCTCATTCCCACCTACTTCGATCCCCGAGCTGTCACCGCGGTGACCGGGCACCGGGAGGTGCAAACCGCGCTACTCGAGCTTCCGTTCGACTTCATCTTCTGCACCGGAAGCACCAACCTCGGCAAGGTCGTCGCGCGAGCGGCCGCGGAGAACTTGACACCCGTGCTGCTCGAACTAGGCGGCCAAAATCCGGCGCTGGTCGATGAAACGGCCAACGTCCCCGACGCCGCCCGAAAGATCGCGTGGGGAGCTACCGCGTGGGGTGGTCAGTGGTGCACCTCCCCCGGCTACGCCTACGTTCACGAATCTGTCGCTGATTCCTTTGTCGCCGAAGCCAAGAAGGCGCTCACCGAGATGTATGGGCCGGACCCCAAGACGAACTCCGACTACTCACGGATCGTCAGTTCCCACGACGTCGAACGCATGTTGGGTCTCATCGACCCGGCCGCGGTCGTCCACGGCGGCACCGGTGACCCCGACGCCCGATACCTCGACCCGACCATCGTGTATCCGGTGTCCTGGAGCGACCAGGTCATGAAGGATGAAGTGTTCGGGCCCATACTGCCCGTCCTGCGGTACTCATCGTTGGATGAGGCCTTTGGGGAGATGAGCCGGACGCCTCGACCGCTCGCGGGGTACGTCTTTAGCCGCAACCAGGAAACGATCGACCGGTTCGTGACCCAATTCTCCTTCGGCGGCGGGGCAGTGAACCAGACCAACGTCGCCCTCTACGTCGAGACAATGCCGTTCGGCGGTAGTGGCGCCTCCGGAATGGGGCATTACTACGGAAAATATGGATTTGACATGCTGTCTCATGCCAAATCGATGCTGATATCACCCCCGGATGTCGCGATTGAACACCTGTTTCCCCCATTCACCCCGGACAAGGTGAAAGCCATCGAAGATTGGTTTGTGTACCCGGCTTGAGCCGATCTGCTTACGCTCAATCGTCGGCCATGCTGGCCTCACCCATGCAGTGGGTTTCTCCGTTGGGCGCATAGGTCGCGCCATTCGCCTGGTGAGAGTCCATATTCGGCGCGGAACGCGCGGCTGAAGCCGGACATGTTGGTGAATCCGTGACGCCTGGCGATGGCGGCGATGATGGTTGTGGTGGTGGTTTTTGCCAGGTCTCGTCGGCACGCTTCAAGGCGGTGGGTGCGGATCCACTCGGCCAGGCTGATGCCGCTTTCGGCCAGCACCCTGTACAGGTGGCGTTCGGAGATGTAGTGCGCGAACGCGATTCGTTCGGCGGACAGATGCGGGTCGTTGAGGTGTTGGCGCGCGTATTCGAGGATACGCAGTTGCAGGGTGGCGGCCAGGAGTTTAGCCGCCAGTTCGTCGGCTTTGAGGTGGGTGACGATCACCGCCCTGACCAGTTCGATGCTGGGATACCCGACGAGGTCGGCGTTGGGGGCGGTCAACAGCGCCGGGTCTGCGGCCAGCCGACGCAGGTAGTCGTTGGTGAGCGAAGTCAAAGGGTGTCCCGGACTTAGGGATACTGCACACGCCTTTCGGATCATGTTGTGCGGCAACGCCAGCGCGGAGTGCGGAATCCTAAAGAACTCTCCTGCAATACCGGTGTCGTTGAGCAGTGTGTAGGGCGCGGTGGAGTCGCAGATCACCAGCCCGCCGGGCTGCAGCACCGCCTCCTGGTCGCCTTGAACGACCACGCTGGACCCGGTCACTTGCATGTTGACGAAGATGCTGGGCTCCAGCGCGTCGTGAGCCAGCGCTGGGGTGCGCTCCACCCTGAAGGCTGAGGTCCGTCCCGAGCAGATGGTGAGATCGCCCAAGTTGGTAATGACGCCGCGTGCGGCGGCTCCTGTGGCCTTCGGGAGCCAGTGGAGCTCGATGGGCACCACCGTCGCGGCCAGTGCCTCGTGCACGAACTCTGCGCGGTCGGCTTCATCGACCGCATCCGAATTCAGGACGAATGACATGCGAGCGCCTCGTTACTCGCCGTGCGAGTAGCCACTAGGACCAATGCAGACGACACGCAACCAATTTCTTGGGTAACCGTTCCCTCACTCACCCCAGCGCGAGGCCGCGACGTTCAGTTCCAGTTGCGACAGATGCGGTGGCGTTGACCGTTCGCGCGCTAGCGCAGCGCCGATCGAGTACAGCGGCCCGCGCTCGGGAACTTCGCGAATTTGGCCTACCACGTCGTCGACGATGCTGCGGCCCAACGCCATCCGTGGATACGCCGCGTGAATGGCCGCCGCGTGCTCGTCCGTCACGAAGTCGGTGGAAAACCCAAGGTCGACGCCGACGCCGGCACGTACGAGCATCGACAGCGGACCGCGGCGCTCGCCGATTCCATCAGATGTGTGCAGTGCGATCGCTTCCCACACCTTGTCCACCTCTGCCGCCCCCAGCCCCTGTGCCGTAAGGAATTCCGCGGCACGGTCAGCACCGTCGACCTCGAAGCGAACCGGTTCGCGTGCGCCGCGGCGTAGTCCTAAGTCGTGCAAAACCGTTCCGGCGAACAACAAGGACTCATCGACCTCGCCAGCCAGATCCAGATGATCGCGCAGCAAACGGGCGAACGCCCAACTGCGCACACTGTGATTAGCAACCGGACGATTCTCCTGACTAAACACGAGGTCCAGCGCGGCGGCTGCCCAGGGGACAGCGGGCGGCGCGAGTGGCGATTCTTTGATTGTGGTCTCGTTGTCTGTCGTCATGGCGTCGATTGTCGTGCACCTGCCCAGCCGCGCGCCACTGTCTGTAAGACATAGTTCGATATAATCGCGCCATGCGGTTGCACCATGTGGCGGTGTTGGCACTCGATGACGTCATTCCGCTCGATTTCGCGCTGCCGGTGCAGGTTTTCGCGGAGTTGCCCTACCGCGAGCCGTCCGATCGCGAGCTGCCCTATCGCGTGCGGGTCTGCGCCCTTAGTCCGACGGTGCGCAGTACTTCCGGTTTCTCCTTTACCCGTCAGGTCGGGCTTCGTGGGCTCGCCCACGCGGACACCATCGTGGTGCCTGGCTTCGAGCCGCACGGCAGGACGCTCGACCAGGCGGTGCTGTCTTCACTGCGTCGCGCGCACGCCCGGGGTGCGCGGATGATCTCGATCTGCGTAGGCGCTTTCGCTCTTGCTCAAGCCGGCATCCTCGACGGCCGACCCGCCACTACGCACTGGCGTTTCGCCGCCGAACTGGCCGACCGGTATCCCGCGGTCGACGTACGTCCTGACGTCCTCTACGTCGACGACGACGAGGTCCTCACGTCGGCGGGTGTCTCCTCTGGGCTCGACCTATGCCTGCACGTTGTGCGCAAAGATCTGGGAGTGGACGCCGCGCGCCGCGTCTCCCAAGCGCTCGTAGCTGCCCCACACCGCGAAGGCAACCAAGCGCAGTTCATCTCACGCCCCCTCGACGTGGCCGGTACAGGACCGATTGCCACACTATGCGCCTTGGTTAAAGACAAACCATGGGAAGAATTCACGCTGGAAGACATGGCGGCGCGATGCTCGATGTCAGCGCGCACGTTCACACGCCGTTTCCGCGACGCCACCGGGACCACTCCGCTGCAGTGGGTACTCGCCCAGCGTATGGACTTTGCCCGCCGAATGCTCGAGGCTACTGACCTCTCGGTCGACGAAATCGCACAGCAATGTGGTTTTGGCACGACGTTGAACCTGCGGACGCACTTCCGACGCCGACTCGACACCACACCAACGGCGTACCGACACAGCTTTCACACGAGCGTTATCTGAGCACTTGATCCCAACGAACGCGGGTCAGTCCAGTTCGCCCAAGTCACGCAATGCATTGGCCAGCTGTACCCTTGACTGCACACCGAGCTTTCTATATGCCGAGCGGATGTGAGTGCCTACGGTATTCTCGGAAATCCCAAGCAATTTGGCTGCCGACTTGTCAGTGTGGCCGTCGGCGATCACGAACACCACCCGACGTTCGGCCTCGGTCAGTGGTCTGCTCGCACCACCGGAATTGTCGCTGGACCATTTCGTCCGGCGAGCACCTGCGTGCCTCATCGCCCGTTGAACCGCTGCCCGACGCGCCAGTGCACCCATGTGGTCATAGTCGTCCCACGCGTGGTCCAACACGTCGAGGCCCAGCTGCCGTTGACCTTTTTGCAGCAACATTCGCCCGTAGCTTTCGGAACCAATGGCTCGCAGACCTCGTCGGGGGCTGTGCCGCAGGATCTCGATCGCTTCGGCCATCATGCCCAGGTCGTTGTTGAATAGTCCCCGCAGGTTCGCGGCCATTCCGTTGAGCGTTGCGACCTCGGGATTGCGTGCCGCGCCTTCCTCGGCGATCGCCAGCACACATTCCATGAAATCGGTTGCATCACAGAACAATCCGGCCTCAAAGATGACGGGTAGCCAGCACGGCCACCACGCCCGATAGTTGCGTGACTCGCCCGGCTCAGCCAGAAGGCGCGACCAGATCGCCAGGCTGCGATCCATATCGCCTTGGGCCGCGCTCAGCCAACCCTGGCAAAATATGACGCCAGGGTGACTAGCGGCGTCAGCGTCGCCGAGCACGCTGGACATCAAGCCGAGCCGGCGCGCGGCAATGGTCGGTTGCCCGCGTAGCATCGCGATGTAGACACGTATCAGGATCGCCTCGACAACCTGGACCTGGGTTCCGATCAACTGCCCGAGTTCGACCACCGAGGCGGCAACCTGATCTGCATCACGCAGATCGCCCAGATTGTAGTGCTGTTTGGCCAGCGCGAGCAGCACGGCCGGGGGCAGCGACTCCGCTGTGCCGTGACAGTCTTCGTAGGCAGCGTCCAGCAGTATTTGCGCGTCATCGTAGCGATCGAGAGCTTGCAACTCCATGATCTCCTCAGCAAGATAGGAGACCCCCGTCACCGACCGCAACTCTCGGAAATGCTTGAGCGCCAACTTATGCCGTCGCAGCGCGTGTGCGGCTTCCCCCGCGGCGTGCAGCCCGAGCGCCACGGCATCACGATCACCGGTGGTCCTGGCGTGTGCCAGCACAATGTCAGCACGGTCGGCAGCGACCTCGGGGTCAATCAAGCGGGTGTGCGCCAAAGCCTGTGCTGCACGGAAACGCACAGCCAGGTCCGGCCGTCCGCCCGTCACGGCGAGCGTCTGGCCCGCGCGGTCGACTAGCTCGGCGAAACGTCCGTTGTGCCACAAAGCTTTCACCGCGTGAGTCTCGATGCGACAGACTGTGTCGACATCGTCGACGGTGGCCCGCAACCGGTTTACGACAGTGAGGGTGTCGTTGGCGTGTTGCGCCATCGACAGCACCGCGACCGCGCGTTCACCTAGCTCCACCCAAGACGGGTGGCCCGGTCGAACCATGCTGAACGCGTGCATCGCCAGGTCGGCCGCGACGGCTGCGCTGGTGGCGACGAGTGCCTCGGCGGCTGTGAGCATCACCTGCGCGTTGGGCATATCACCGACGGTCACCGCGGCCCTCGCGTGCGCGGCAGCCTCGGCCGGATCCGCGGAGCAGGCAAAGAAGTGTTGGGCATATCGACTGTGCAGCCGACGGCGTAGCTCAGGGGCGATCGATTCGTACATGGCCTGCCGGACCAAGTCGTGGATGAATGCCAGTTCGGTGCCGGTCGACGTAACCAAACCCGAGACCACCGCCGCGTCGAGGGCGTCGTTGTAGGCGGGTCCCTGGTCGATGTCGCACAGTCCGAACAGTTCAGCGATGCGCACGGGACGGCCGGTGACTGCGAGAGCTTCGATGAGGCCGCGCGACGCGGTCGATAGGCCGGCCAACCGGTATCGCATAGCCGCGCAAAACTCAGCTGGAATGTGGTCGTCGTGGGCGGTTTCGGCGCGACGCGCGAGGCCCTCCACGATGTGTGTAGCCAGAAAAGCGTTGCCGCCAGCGGCGTCGAGCATACCTTCCTCGTCGCCGACGACCTTGCGACCCAAACGATCCCGGGCGATGTCGATGACCGCGCTGCGGGACAGTGGGCCAAGACAGATGTGCTCGACCTCGACCATGTCGGCGGCACTGACAGCGACACCATCGGCGCGCGACCGACTGGCCAGCACCCAGACCACGGGCCAACCCGCCAGTCGCGATATCAGCACCCGCAGTGCGTACCGACTGACCGGATCTGCCCAGTGCACATCATCCACCGCGATCAGCACTCGATGAGTAGCCACCGCCGCCTGAAGGTGCGCCGCCGCGCGGTCGACGAGCAGCAGCGGGTTGCCCGTCAGCTCGGTAAGTTCCTCGAAATCGGCAGCAGGGATTAAGGGGTCACGGCCCGCCCGCAGTAAGCCCAGGATCGGCGCGCCTGGGCACGCCGATCCGATTTCCTCGCATGTGCTTCGCGCCACCCGGATATGCATCTGGGCGGCTTGGCGGGCGATTTCTGAGACCAGAGCGGTCTTTCCGATGCCGGAGTCACCGGAGACCAGCACGATCCCGCTGGCTCGATGGTTGTGGGTGCGCCGGACGACCCCGAGCGCGGTCGCCAGCGCCTCCTCGCGGCCGCGTAGTGGTCCGTATGGCCTCATTTCGCCCAGTCCTCGACGAAGATCTTCAGATCATCAGGACTGGTGACGGTGTGCATGCGGGTTCTCCTCATCACGACAGGCGGAAGGCGTGCTAGGCGATGTCACCGGCGCACGCCCCGTGTGGTTCAGTCACCCGTCTCACCCCTTGCTCGCTCGCCGACATCGACAGGCGTCCGCGACGCTCGCCGCGAGACACGTCTGGTCTTGTGCTACGTTCACGTTCGCCGACCGACCGTGGGAGAGTCTTTTCGGCGTCACCATCTGCACATCACCAGTCAGGCAGTGGACACACACGGCCGTGACCGCGAGTAGAGGGTGCACGTGATCGTCACCTCCCGCAGCAAAGGC
>Ga0209038_10000473_pt1 | contig 12418 bp, 11 predicted proteins | sample BogFormECP03_OM3_FD_188237 | JGI IMG/M metagenome (GOLD analysis project Ga0209038, IMG submission 188237) | Bog forest soil microbial communities from Calvert Island, British Columbia, Canada - ECP03_OM3 (SPAdes) (version 2) | ecosystem: Environmental > Aquatic > Freshwater > Wetlands > Bog ...
CACGCCCGAGGAGCGGCAGTGCACGCGCGATCCGCCGAGCTCCTCCTGGGTGACATCCTCGCCGACGGCCGCCCGCACCAGGTGCGGACCCGCCAGCGCCATGGAGCCGCGGCCCTTGACCATCGGCACGAAGTCTGCGAGGCCCGGGATGTACGCGGTACCGGCCGCGCAGGGGCCCATCAGGGCGGCGATCTGCGGAATCACGCCGCTGGCAACCACCTCCTCGCGGAAAAGGTGGCCGGAGCCGGCGAACAGCGAGCCCACCGCCTCCTGGATGCGCGCGCCCGCGGAGTCGAGCAGCCAGATGAAGGGGATCCGCTTGGTCAGCGCGAGCTCGCGCAGGCGTGTCACCTTCAGCTCGCCCGTCATCCCCATCGAGCCGGCCATCACCGTGAAGTCGTAGGCGCATACCGCCACCATCCGCCCTTCGACCTTGCCGTAGCCGGTGATCACCCCATCCGCGGGCGCCTCCTTGCCGTCCATCGCTCGCTGCGCGAAATGCGGGCGCCCGTGGATGCCCAGCTCGGTGAACGTGCCCGCGTCGATCAACAGCTCGAGGCGTTCGCGCGCGGTGAGCTTCTCGGCAGCGTGCTGCTTTGCGATCTTCTCCTCGCCCCCGCCCAGCTTGATCTGCTCGCGGCGAGCGTGCAGGTCCTCGACCAGCGGCCGCAGCATCGAGGTCGTCTCCTGTGCGTTCATCAGCGGTTTCCGCCTTTCTTGGCGCGTGGGCGCATCAGCGCCCTTTCCAAAGCGGCTCGCGCTTCTCGAAGAACGCGCTCACGCCCTCCACGATGTCCTCGGTGGACAGCGCCATGCTCAGCTGTGCCCGCAGGTAGTCGAGCGCGTCGTCAAAGGACATGTCCATCTGGCGGCGCATCGCCTCCTTGCCAAGGCGCATGATCACCGGCGACTTCCCCGCGAGCCTGCCCGCCCACTCGGCCACCGCGGCGTCGAACTCCTCTGCGCTGACCACCCGGTTGACGATGCCCGCGCTGAGCGCCTCCTGCGCGCTCCAGCGCTCGCCCAGGAGCAGCAGCTCGTTGGCCTTCTTGCGGGGAACGTTGCGGTAGATGAGCGCCATGATCATGAAGGGAAACGTCCCGACGTTGATCTCCGGAGTCCCGAAGCTGGCCTCCTCGGAGGCGACGATCAGATCGCACGCCAGTGCGATGCCGAGCGCACCCGCCAGCACGTGTCCGCGCGCGGCGCACAACGTCGGCTTGCCGAACCCGGCGATCAGCTTGAACAGCCCCACGAAGCGCTCGGAGGCGAAGTGCTTCTCGACGAGCGCGCTCTCCTGCGCGAAGCCGCCGAGGTTGGCGCCCGAGGAGAACGTCTTCTCGTGCGAGGACGCGAGCACCACACAGCGCACCTGATCCTCGTCGCGCGCGCGCTCGAAGGCCGCAGCCAGCCCGGCAAGCAGCTCCGGTGAGAGCGCGTTGCGCGTATCGGGATCGTTGAGCGTGATCGTCGCCACGCCCGCCTCATCAAGCTCATACAGGACTGGGTCGGCGACCACTCGCCCATCCTAACGGGATCTGTGCCTGCGAGAAGTAAGCAGCTCTACTACTCACTCCGACTCCGGGGCCGGGGCGCTCGGCGCCTACAGCGTGTTCAGGGTTGAAAGAGCCGACGCGACTCGTTACGGTCGAACGTGCTGGACATCGGGCTCGGCACCAAGCTTCGCCCAACGGGCGGCGCCGAGCCATAGATTGCGTAAGCCGAGTTTGCTCGGAGCGCGCGAACCGCTGAGAGTGAGGAGAGGGACATGAGGGATTCAACAACGATCGGCAATGGTCGGCCCCTCGGCATGAGCGCCGGCCGGGAGGGACACCGCCTACGTCGCGTCGCGATGGCGTTCACGTTGGCGATAGGGCTGCTTGTGGCAGCGCTTCCCGCAGCCGCGAACGCCGACATCAAGCCGATGTCATACGTCGCCATGGGCGACTCCTACACAGCCGGCCCCGGGATCACCCCGGTATCGCCGACCGCGCCGCCGGAGTGCGGTCAGTCGCTGGCCAACTACCCGCATCTGGTCGCCGCCGCGCTGAACCTGTCGCTGACGGACGTCAGCTGCTCGGGCGCCAAGACGGAAGACTTCACCGTCTCGCAGTTTCCCGGGGTGCCGCCGCAGTTCGACGCGCTCAGCCCGTCGACGGAAATCGTCACGATCGGTATGGGCGGCAACGACAACAACCTGTTCGGGACGCTCGTCGAAAAATGCACGCTGCTTGACATCGGCAAACCCAACGAAGGTGCCCCTTGCCGGGAAGCCGAGGAAGGCTTCGTGACCGAAACGTTCGAAAAGACGAAAGGCCCGCAGGAAGAAGCGCTTCGCGAGGTGCACAAGCTGGCGCCGAGGGCGAAAGTCTACCTCGTCGCCTACCCGGAAATCACGCCGATCAACGGCTACTGTCCCACGGCGATCCCGTGGACGACCGAAGACCTGCGCTGGTTCCACTTCCAGGTGCAGGCTCGCGGCAACGCGAACCTGGCGCTGGAGGCGCTCAAAAACGGGGCGATCTACACCGAAACGTTCCTGCAGAGCTTCGGCCACAACGCGTGCGAAGAAGTCGGTAAACGCTGGATCGAACCGCTCTTCGGCTCGCTCACCCACGTCGCCGTGCATCCGAACGCGCTCGGGCAGGAACACGACGCGCAGGACGTCGCGCTGACGATGGTGCTCACCGGGGTCCGCTGAGCGACGCGGCAAGACGAACGTCAACACGCCGCTCCGCCCGCCCGCCCGGGCGCGGAGCGGCGTGTGGTAAGCACGGGATCGACATCGACCGAGGAGCGGCAGGCGGTGTCAGTTGCAGAGACGACAGCGTCCGACCGCGCACGAGCACACGGGCAGGACGGGACCGGCCCGTCGCGGGCCCCAACGGCGGACCCACTCAAGTGCCGCCGGCTCGGACCGGTCGCCGATGCCGCCTGGCCAGCAGAAGCACAGCATCGCCGCCAGCAGTCGAACCGTGTCCGGCTGCGCTCGGCTCGAGACCGACTCGATGTGCGCGGCGATCGCCGGATCGCCCGAATGGGCTTCCATACACCTACATCGACCCCCAGTCGCCCCAGCCTTAGAAGCGGTCCCGAAGCCCGGGCGCGCTGCTATGAATCGGCGCTTGAGCAGCTGGAGCATCCGCGATGGCACGCCCGATGACCTTGACGCCGTGCTGGATCTGTGGGCCCGGTCGCACACCGAGCCGACGGTCACGGACAGCATCGAGCCGCTGCGCTCGCTATTGGCCCTCGATCCGCAAGCGCTGCTCGTCGCCGAGCTTCGCGGAGCGCTGATCGGCACGGTGATCGCGGCGTGGAACGGCTGGCGCGGCAGCTTCTACCGGCTCGCCGTTCACCCGCAGCACCGGCGCCGCGGGCTCGCCAGAGATCTGGTCCGTGAAGGCGAGCAACGCCTGCGCGACCGCGGCGCCATCAGGCTGGACGCAATCGTCGCTGCCGATGAGCTCACCGCAATGAGCTTCTGGAACGCGGCGGGCTACGACCTTCAGCGCGACCGCTCGCGTTTCGTGCGGAACTTTGCGACAGACGCTTAGAGCTGGGCCCGTCGGGCCTCACCAACGGTGGCGAGGCGTCGACGAGGCCTGCTCGGACGTCACGCGGTCTGCGGAACCCGCGCGATGCTGTCCTGATAGAGCGCGATGTCCCGCGCGACCCCCTCGTTGGTGGCGCCGTCGATTTGGCGCAAACCATCCACGATCAGGCTCGCGTCTGCCTGGTTGCTGCGAAAGTCCTCGCTCTCGCGCACGGCGGCCAGCTGCTCGGCAGAGCCGTGCAGCTCGATGTAGCCGGCGAGGTCCGTATTGGGACCAAGCAGGACGACATCGAACTTCTCGATGCGGCCCTCCTGCTGCATGCGCCCGCAGAGCCCGATCGTCTCGTTGAATACCTCAAGACCACGTTCCTCGCGGCCACGAACGGGCGTACCCCAGCCAATGAACAGCACACGGTCGGCCATGCCGAACCCCTTTCCTCACGGCCCGGCCCATACCGGGCCCATCTCGAGGAACGTATCACTCGCTACAAGGAATCGTTAGACCGCGCGAGAACATGCGCTACCTCCGAGGTCATGAGCGACGTCCTGGATCTGAGCGACGTCCCGGGTCAACGTGTGGCCAGCTCGCGAGCTGCGGAAAGTAAGCAGCTCTACTATTTACTTTGCCACGATCGTGCGATAGCTTCGACAGGGCACGGCGAGGGTGGCGCAACGCCCGCTGCGGCGAGGGCGCTGACGCGCTCGGGTGCCTTCTCGCCGACACCCAACAACAAGGAGACCTCCGATATGGCCGCCACCGCCGAGAGCGTGCAGAAGCCGGACTTCCAGGCCAACCGCAAGCACTTCATCTTCACCGACGAGCACGAACAGTTGCGGGAGTCGATCCGCAACTTCGCGCTCAAGGAGCTGGCGCCCCATGCGGAGGAATGGGAGGAGACAACCTTCCCCGACTCGGTCTTCCGGCGCATGGGCGAGCTGGGGTTCCTGGGCCTCGACAAGCCGGAGGCCTACGGCGGGCAGGGCGGCGACTACTACACGAGCCTCGTGCTCGCGGAGGAGATCACCAACGCCAACTCCGGCGGCCTGGCGATGGGTGTCGCCGTGCAGACGGACATGGCGATGCCGCCGATCCTCGCGTTCGGCACCGAGGAGCAGAAGCGTCAATGGGCTGAACCGGCGATCAAGGGTCAGAAGATCCTCTGCCTGGGCATCACCGAGCCCGACGCCGGCTCGGACGTCTCGGGGATCAAGACGCGCGCGGTGCGCGACGGCGAGGACTACGTGATCAACGGCTCGAAGACCTACATCACCAACGGCCACCGCGCCGACGTGATCGTGCTCGTGACCAAGACCGACCCTGACGCCGGCTATGACGGCTTCACGCTGTTCCTCGTCCCCATGGACGCCCCCGGGGTGATCCGCGAGAAGAAGCTCGAGAAGCTCGGCATGCACGCCTCCGACACCGCGCTGCTCGCCTTCCAGGATGTCCGCGTGCCCGACTCGGCGGTGCTGGGACAGGTCGGCAAGGGCTTCTACCACATCATGTGGGAGCTGCAGGGCGAGCGCCTGATCGGCGCCGCCGGTTGCGTGGCGGGCGCTCAGAAGTGCTTCGACCGAACGCTCCAGTACGCCCACGAGCGCAAAGCCTTCGGCCGGGAAATCGGCAAGTTCCAGGTGATCCGGCACAAGTTCGCCGAGATGGCCACGAAAATCGAGTCCGCCCGCCAGATGGTCTACGTGACCGCCTGGCGGTTCAACAACGGCGAGTACCCGGTGCGGGAGATCTCGATGGCCAAGCTCCACGCTGCACGGATCGCCTGCGAAGTGGCCGACGAATGCATCCAGATCCACGGCGGCGCCGGCTACATGCGCGAGTATGGGGTGGAGCGCGTCTGGCGAGACATGCGCCTGAACCGCATCGGCGCGGGCACCGACGAGATCATGCTCGACGTGATCGGGCGCTCCTACGGCCTTTGATCCTTGGCGCCGACACCGCCGTTCACCGATGAGCACGAGCAGCTGCGGGCATCGGCGCGCGGCTTCATCGAGCGCGAGCTGACGCCCCACGCGCAGCAGTGGGAGGAGGAGCAGTGGTTTCCCGACGAGGTCTTCGGGAAGCTCGCCGGTCAGGGCCTGCTCGGGCTGAAGTACCCCACGGAGTACGGCGGGCAGGGCGGCGACTACCTGCACGAGGCGGTGCTGATCGAGGAGCTCGCCCGGATCGGCTCGGGCGGCACGGCCGCCGGCATCGGCGCGCATGTCAACATCGCCACGCCGCCGATCTGGAAGTTCGGCACCGAGGAGCAGAAGCAGCGCTACCTCGCGCCGGCGATCCGCGGTGAGAAGATCGGCGCTCTGGGGATCACCGAGCCGGAGGCCGGCTCGGACGTGGCCGCGCTGCGCACGCGCGCGGAGCGCACGGACGGCGGCTGGATGGTCAACGGCGAGAAGACCTACATCACCAACGGTCTGCGCGCGCACTTCATCGTCACGGCCGTCAAGACCACCGCGGAGGGCGGCCACCACGGAATCTCCTTCCTGATCATCGACCGCGGCGAGGGCGTCAGCTCCTCGAAGCTCCACAAGCTCGGCTGGCACGCCTCCGACACCGCCACGATCAGCTTCGAGGACGTGTTCGTCGGCGATGAGAACCTGCTCGGCGGCCTGCACGAGGGCTTCGCGCTGATCATGGCCAACTTCCAGTGGGAGCGCCTTGCGATGGCGCTCGGAGCCGTCGGCGCGATGCAGATCGCCTGGGAGCGCACCGTCGCCTTCGCTCGCGAGCGCCGGGCCTTCGGCCGCTCGCTCTCCGGCCACCAGGCGATCGGCCACAAGCTCGTCGACCTCGCCACCTCCGCCTACACCTGCCGCTGTGTCACCTACGACGCGCTGCGCCGGTTCGTCGCCGGCGAGGAGCCCGTGCGCGAGGTCACGATGGCCAAGCTGCTCACCCAGCGCGCCTGCTTCGAGCTGATGGACGCATGCCTGCAGATCCACGGCGGCGCCGGCTACATGCGCGAGTACTGGGTCGAGCGCGCCGCCCGCGACGCCCGCCTCGGCCCCATCGGCGGAGGGTCAGACGAGATCATGCGCGAGATCCTCGCTCGCTCCTACGGATTCTGAGCCCACCGCCCCCACGGGCCGTCGCTCCGGGGCAAAGCGCCCCCACCCTACCTGTCCAATCTGCGCCCCTGCGCTCGCCGATCGGCCTGACCGGGCCGATATCGCAAGGACGTGGCTTATCGGCGCCCCGTCATAGCACTCTGCGCGCTCTGCCTCTGCGCGAGCACCGGCATTCCACCGGCGCTCGGTGCCCATGCCGCTTCGGGCACGGTGCAGGTCAAGGCCTTCCACAAGAAGGCCAAGGCCCAGTCCAAGCGCAGCTCCCACCACCCGGCGCGCTGCGCCGGGCGCGCCGGCTCGCGCTCGCAGCGGGACCACGCCACACCCCCGAGCAGGGCCAGCAGCTTTCACGCAAGCCGCCACAAGAAGCCGAGCGCTACGAGCTGTCAGAAGCCCCGCCCCGCGACACATCACAAGGCCGATGCCCCCAAAAAAACCTCGCCCAAGCCACCCTCGACGAGCGGCTCGGGCTCCGGGTCCGGCTCGGGCTCGGGCTCCGGCTACGGCCAGCAGGCGCCTGCTCCCGGCCCGAGCGCCGGTGACGGATCCTGCCCGAACGCGAACCTCACGCCCGAGCAGAACAACATCGAGTTGATTCGCGCCGCGGTCCTCTGCCTCGTCAACCATGAACGCGCGTCCAACGGCGAGAACCCGCTGGCGCCCAATGCGCGACTCGAGCAGGCCGCCCAGGCCCACAGCGAGAGCATGGCCTCCCAGGACTACTTCGCACACATCAGCCCTCAGGGCGAAACCCCCGTCATGCGCATGCGCGCCGCCGGCTACATCTACAACTCGCAGATCGGCTACGAAGTCGGTGAGAACATCGGCTGGGGCACCCTCTCGGAGTCCACGCCCCGCGCCATCGTCGCCGCCTGGATGGCCTCCCCCGGTCACCGCGCAAACATCCTCGATGCCCACTTCCGCGATAGCGCCGTCGGCGTCTCCCCCCACCCCCCCAGCTCCCTGGCGCACGATCAGCCCGGGGCCATCTACACCCAGGACTTCGGCGTCATCATCACAGGCTGAGGGCGCGAGCCCGGATGTGGTGAGAGCGCGAGCCCGGTTGCCTGTCCGCGGCTGAGTGGGCCGGCGATCGAGGCCGGACGTATATAACTTGCGCTCCCCAACCACTACAAGGAGACGCAACAGCTATGGGAGTACTCGACGGCAAGTCGGCGATCGTCACGGGCTCGGCGCGTGGAATCGGACGCGCCACCGCGGAGCTGCTCGTCTCGCAGGGCGCGCAGGTTCTCATCAACGACCTCGACGGTGATGTCGCCGAGCAGGCATCCGGAGAGATCGCGGGCGAGACGGCCGTGTTCGCGGGCGACCTGACCAAGCCCGGCGTCCCCGACCAGCTCGTGCAGACGGCGGTCGACTCGTTCGGCAAGATCGACATCATCGTCAACAACGCCGGCTACACGCTCGACGGCCCCGTCCACAAGCTCTCCGACGAGCACTTCCAGGCGATGCTGGACATCCACACGGTCGTCCCCTTCCGGATTATCCGCGCGGCCGCGCCGCACATGCGCGAGCCCGCCAAGAAGGAGCGCGAGGAAGGGCGCGAGGTGTTCCGCAAGATCGTCAACGTGTCCTCCACCTCCGGCACCTTCGGGAACGCCGGCCAGGCGAACTACTCCGCGGGCAAGGCCGGCGTGATCGGCCTCACGAAAACGGTCGCCAAGGAGTGGGGCCAATTCAAAATCAACGTCAACGCCGTCGCCTTCGGCTTCATCGACACGCGCCTCACCCAGGCGAAGGTCGATGAGAACACGATGGAGAAGGACGGCGAGAGCATTCAGCTGGGCATTCCCGAGCAGATGCGCCAGATGGCTTCGGCGATCATCCCGCTCGGCCGCCCGGGCACGCCCGAGGAGGCCGCAGGAGGAGTGTTCTTCCTGTGCTCGCCCTGGTCCAACTACGTGCACGGCCAGACCCTTCACATCACCGGCGGGATCTTCGGCGGAATGACCGGCTGAGGAGGGCCGCGTGAGGCCTGATCGTGATCGGGAGGGCGTCAAGGGCTAGGGTTGCCTTCTCCCCAGCGCACTCGGTATAACCATGGTGATACCGACTCTTAAAAGAGTAAGTGCTCGGAGGCGGCCTTTAGGTGCCCATCGGGTTCGGCGCGACCGGCTCGGCTGGGGTGGCCGTCGCCGGGTCACGCAGCTCGAAGTAGAGGACCGACGCCGCCAGGGCCGCCAGAGGCGCGGCCAGGATCTGAACGATCACCCGGACCACGATCCCGACGCCGAACCCCGCCGAGGCCGCGATTCCCTCGATCAGCAGGGCCACGATCTCGACGCCGAACACAAGCACGAAGATCACCCCGAACACCTGCCAGCCGTTGCCACGCACGAGCTCGCGGCTGCGTCCGAGGGCTCCCAGGCCGGGTGGGTGCTCGAGCACGATGACGGGCGCGAACACGGCCCAGATCGTGATCAGGATCAGGCCGGGCACAACGATCAGGACGAGACCAATCCCGATCGCTATGCCCGCGACGATACCCACCAGGATGAGGCTGCCGAGCACCGGCCTGACGGCGCCGAGCAACTGCCCGACGGTGGCATCGCGTTTACCGTCCTGGACGTCGGCGACCAGCTCGACGACCATCCCGGTGAACACCGTGGTGGCAACCAGGGAGATGACTAGAGCGACGATGCCGAGCAGCGGCGCGGCCGCGATCAGCACTTCGCTGAGAATCGCGGTCAGCACGAACACCACGGCGGCCGCGGGCAGCAACACGGATGCCTGATCCACGTAGATGTCGAACGTCCGCCTGATGACCTCACCCACGTTCAAGGAACGTTCCATGTTGATCTCCTGAGCCTCGCTTGCGGATGACGGCGAGGCAACCATAGGGGAGGAACCCGACGGTTCGGGCGATCCCGCTCTCCCCGTCAGGCGGGCGCGGTGCGGCGTGTGCGGCGTTCGATCTGGCGCTGTGCGCGCACGCGCCTGAGGACCCCCTTGCGGCCGTGCTCCTCGAGGCCGGCGTAGAGTCGCCTGATCTCCGTCAGGACCTCGTCGGCCACGGCCTGCTGCTGCTCGCGAGTGGGGTTCTCGATCTGCCCGAAGTGCAGGGGATCGCCGTACTGGACTGTGACCTTGGGGAACTGCAGCCGCTTCCAGTTGCGCACGCGCGAGGAGCCATAGATCGCGATCGGCACGACGGGGACGCCCGTCTCAAGCGCCAGGCGCCCGATCCCGCGCTTGGCCTCCTGGGCAACTTTGCCGGTGCGCGAGCGCCCACCCTCGCAGTACATCGCGACCGCTCCGCCCTTCGCCAGGATGGTCTCTGCGGTGATGAACGTCTCCTCGTCGCGTGCGCCCCGGCGCACGGGGAAGACGCCGCCGTGCGTGTAGACAAACTGCGCCGGCGGTTTGAACAGCTGCGACTTGGCCATGAATCGGACCTTGCGCCGGATGTAGCAGCCCATCAGGAAGTGGTCCATGAACGAGAAGTGGTTGGGCGCGAGGATCACACCGCCCGAGCCGGGCACCTTCTCGGTGGAGATGCCCCGCGCGCGCAGGAAGGTGTAGGCGTACAGCGAGGTGATCACCCGCGTTACCTCATACGCCCAATCCGGTTCCCGCGTGCGGGCTCGCTCGTGGAAGCGGTCGAAGTGCTCCTTCGGCCGCGGGTCCGCGTAGACCTGTTCGCGCATGGGGGCAAGATCACTCATCTGAGCGCTCTACCTCGCCGGCCGCCCAAGGTTACGCACAAAGCGATGGAGCTGGCTCAAAATCAGGCGCAGCCGCGCGCGCGCGCGAGCGCGTCCTGCCATCCGGCCAGCAGGCTCGCGCGCTCGTCCTGCCCCATCTGCGGCTCATAGCGCCGGCGCTCGCGCCACGCCTCGCGCACGTCGCTCAAGGTCCAGGAGCCCGCGCCCACGCCCGCCAGGTAGGCGGCCCCGAGCGCGGTCGTTTCGGTGATCTCGGGCAGCACCACCGGCACCCCCAGGACGTCCGCCTGGAACTGCATCAGCCAGCCGTTCGCGCTGGCCCCGCCGTCCACGCGCAGCTCGCTCAGGGGCTGGCCCGAGGCCGCCTCCATCGCACGGACGGCGTCAAGCGTCTGGTAGGCGATCGCCTCGAGCGTCGCGCGCGCCAGGTGCGCGCGGCCGGTGCCGCGGGTGAGCCCCACGATCGTCCCCCGCGCGTAGGGGTCCCAGTGCGGCGAGCCCAGGCCGGTGAGGGCGGGGACGAAGTACACGCCGTCGTTGCCCTCGAGCGTCGCCGCCAGCGTCTCGGTCTCCCCGGCCTCATCGATCAGCGAGAGCCCGTCGCGCAGCCACTGCACGGCGGCCCCCGTCACGAAGATCGACGCCTCGAGCGCGTAGGTCGTCGCGCCACCGATCCTCCAGGCGATCGTCGAGATCAGCCCCAGCGGGGGCTCGGGGACGGTGAAGCCGGCGTTGAGCAGCGCGAAGGAACCCGTCCCGTAGGTGTTCTTGCCCATGCCCGGATCCACGCACGCCTGTCCGAACAGGGCCGCCTGCTGGTCGCCGGCGACGCCCGCCACCGCCACAACGTGGCCGTGGAGGGTCTCGGGCCGGGTCTCGCCGAGGATGCCCGCGCTCGGCTCGACGCTCGGCAGCGCGCGCTCGGGCACGCCGAAGAGCTCCAGCAGCTCGGGGTCCCAGCGGCCGGCGGCGATGTCGTAGAGCATCGTGCGCGAGGCGTTCGAGGCGTCGGTCACATGGCGGCCGGTGAGCTTGAACAGCAGCCAGGAGTCCACCGTGCCGAACACCGCCCGTCCATCGCCCGCGCGCTCACGCAGTCCCTCCACGTGCTCGAGCAGCCACTGGATCTTGGTCGCCGAGAAGTACGGGTCGAGCACCAGCCCGGAGCGTTCGCGCACGAGCGCCTCGTGCCCGGCCGCCTTCAGCTGCTCGCAGCGGTCGGCCGTGCGGCGGTCCTGCCAGACGATCGCGTTGTACAGCGGCTCCCCGCTCGCCGGGTCCCACACGCAGACGGTCTCGCGCTGGTTGGTGATGCCGACCGCGGCGAGATCACCCCCGCGCACGCCCGCGCCCGCGAGCGCCTCCCCGGTGACCGCCTGCGTCGACTCCCAGATCTCCCGCGCATCGTGCTCCACCCAGCCGGGCTGCGGGAAGATCTGCGCGAACTCGCGGTAGGCCGATCCGATCGGCTCAGCCTGATCGTCGAACACGATGCACCTCGTGCCCGTGGTCCCCTGGTCGATCGCGAGGATCATGCGTCGGCAGCCTAACGCCGGGCCCTCGCCGCGTACACCCGCACGAAGTCCACCAGCTGTCGGGCGCGGTGGGTGAATCCGGAGAACGTCCTGCCGGTCGCGCGGTGTTCGAGGTCGAGTTCGATCTCCGCCAGGCGATAGCCGGCGCGGACGGCGTCGATCGTCATCCCCACCTCCATCCCGAAGCCGTGGGCGAACGGCAGCACGTCGGCCAGCACGGGCGCGCCGAGTGCCCGCTGGCCCGAGATCGGCGCACGCGTGGCAAGGCCGCAGCGCCGTGTGATCGCCCAGCGTGCGAAGGCCACCGCCAGCCCGAGCCCGCCCCCCACGCGCCTGGCGAAGGCCGCCACCGCGAGGTCCGCCTCGCCGGAGCGCACGGTGAGCGCCAACGCGCTGAGCGCCCGCGCCGACTCGCCAAGGTCACCGTCGCAGAGCACGAACAGCGTCAGGCGCTCCGGACCGTCGGCCGCTCCGGACCTGCGTGCGGTGGCGGCGCTCGCGAGCGCCTCCCGCGCCGCCAGCGTGGCGGCGGCGCCCTTGCCGATGTCCCGCTCGCT
>Ga0209038_10000474_pt1 | contig 12418 bp, 9 predicted proteins | sample BogFormECP03_OM3_FD_188237 | JGI IMG/M metagenome (GOLD analysis project Ga0209038, IMG submission 188237) | Bog forest soil microbial communities from Calvert Island, British Columbia, Canada - ECP03_OM3 (SPAdes) (version 2) | ecosystem: Environmental > Aquatic > Freshwater > Wetlands > Bog ...
CGGGCACAGCCGAGGGCCGCAATCGCGCGCGTCCGGGACAAATCAAGGTGGCAGATCCGCGGCTCGATTTTCTTGAAGAGGCGTACGGCTCGAAGAAAAAGATTCCGGTCGAGCTGACCATCCTCGACTTCGCGCCAAATCCGAAGGAGCAAAAGGAAGGCGCCGCGCTCGATCCGAGTCTGCTGCCGCTGGTGCGCGACATGGACGCGCTGCTGATCGTCATTCCGCAATTCGCCGGGATGGAAAAAGATCTGACCGCGACGCTCGAGAGCATCGAGGGCGAGCTGGTGTTCGCCGACTTCGATCAGGCCGAGCGCCGCCTCGAACGATTAAAGAAAGAAAAAGGCAGCGACTTCGAGCGCGCGGCGCTGGAGAAAGTGATCGGATGGCTCGGCGACGGCAAGGCGCTGCGCTTGCTCGAGCTGACGGCGCAGGAGAGCCAGGCGTTTTCGAGCTTCGGGTTTCTCTCGCGCAAGCCCGCGCTGGTCACCGTCAACTGCGAGATGGAACGCGCGGCCGCCGACATCACCGAGGGCGAGCACGCCGCCGTGCGGGCGCACGGACTCGAAGTCTTCCGGCTCGCGGCGGCATTCGAGTCCGAGCTGTGGGAGCTCGACGAGTCGGGGCAGAAGGAAATGCTCAAAGACGCCGGCCTCGACGCGCCCGCGCGAGACCGGCTGATCGGTGCGCTCTACAATCATCTCGGGCTGATCACGTTCTACACCGCCGGCGAGCCCGAGGCGCATGCCTGGTCGCTGCGCCGCGGCGAGTCGGCGCTCGAGGCAGCCGGGGTGATTCACACCGACATCGCGCGCGGGTTCATCCGCGCTGAAGTCGTCAGCTACGAAGATTTCTTCACTCACAAATCAGACGCGAAGGTGAAAGAGGCCGGCAAGCTGCGGCTCGAAGGCCGCGACTACGTGATGCGCGACGGCGACATGATTCACATTCGCTTCAAAGTCTGACCGAGGCGGCGATTTCGACTTCACAGCTTCAGGATCGGACGCACCTCGATACTGCCAAGCTTGGCCATCGGAATCCCCGCCGCGAGATTGACCGCCTGGTCCATGTTCGTGGCCTCGATGAGGATGAAACCGCCCAGGACCTCCTTGGTTTCCGCGAACGGTCCATCGGTGGACGACACTTTGCCGCGACGGACTCGGATCGTGCGCGCGGTGGCGGTCCGATCGAGTGCGTTGGCAACGATGTAGTTGCCGGTTCGGTTCAGTTCTTCATCATAGGCCACCGAGTCGCGGTCAAGTTTCACCTTTTCGGCCGGCGAGAGCGCGGACAAAGCCCCCGGCTCGAAATAAACCAGGCACAAATACCTCATAGTTTTACACCTCGCATGTAAGTCGCTCGGGTCGCGACCAGATCGACATTCGGTTCTGCGAGAAAGAGCCTCACTGGATTTTCCTTCCCGTCAATACCGAGACCGGCGAGCCGTCGGCAATGAACGCAGAATCAGGACGGCGTTGAAGAACTCTGCCGAGTTCGACGCCGTAGATGCCGGTGGCGTCTCCTTCAAATCCGGCCGCGATGCTCCGCCAGACATTCCAGGGCACATGCGAGACGCGATATTCGAGCGAGCTGCCGTTTCGCTGCTTTGAATAACCCCAATAGTGCTCGGTAATGAATTGCTCGAGGCTGCCATCTGCAGCGGGCGCGGAAGGGCCGGATGCGTGCACGTAAATCTTCGACCATGCGCCGCTCCGCTTCCACTCGTACTCGGCGGTGACAGTCGCGCCAGTCGTGTCGACGCGATGTTTCATCGGGAGGCGGATATAGTTCTCGCCGTAGACAATGCGGGCGACCTTCGCGATTGCCCATTTGGGAACGATCTCGGCGATAAACACCACTCCTCTTCGGTCCTCATTGCCTTCCTTGTGGCGGACGTAGAAGCGCAGGTTTACCTCGTCAAAATCGCGGTGAAAGGGAACTGGGAGAGCGCCAAAGAGCCTGGTGCGGCGAAACTGGAAGCCCACCAGGCTGACGTAGGTTTTGCCGTCGAATGAATCGAGCACAGTCCCCGGCGGCACGTAGTCGTGCAAGAGTTTCGCGTCGACTTCGTAGTTCACCATCACGAGGTCGCGCCATTCGGCGGAAAGGAAAACCCGCATTTGATTCGCTACATGGCGATGCGATTGAAAAAACGCAGCGAGTTGTCGGCGAGAATCGCGCGCTTTTCGTCGGCCGACAGGCGCGGATTGTTCACGACGATTTCCGCGGCGTCGGGAAATTCGGCGTCGAAATGCGGATAGTCCGACGCCCACATCAGGCGCGGCACTCCAACCAGGCGCATCGCCTCCGGCAGCATCGTCTCGTCGGGATCGAACGTGAAGAAGCATCGCTCGCTGCGCATCTGCTCGGACGGCTTGCGCGTCAGATGCGGCGTGTGACGGTTGAAGTGCTTGTAGTGCCCGTCCATCCGCTCGGCCCACCACGGCACCCACGAAATTCCGCCTTCGAAAAATCCCAGCTTGAGCGTCGGGTAGCGCTCGAACAGTCCTCCCCCGACCGCCGCCGCCATCACGCGCATCTGATGCCAGACGTGCCCGGTCAGATGCATCATGAACATGTTGTTGCCGACATCCTCGCGCCCCGGCGCGAACGGCGGGCGATCGGTGCCTCCGTGAAAACAGATCGGCAGGTCAGCGTCCTGCGCACTTCGATAGAGCGCGTCGAAATACGGATGGTCGGGGAGCATCCCGTCGAGATTGCCGAAGGTCATGATGCCGACTGCCCATGGCTCGCGCGCGAGATACGCGACCTCCGCGGCGCATCGGGTCATCTCGCGCTGCGGAACGATTCCGACTGCTTTGATCCGCGCCGGGAACGCGCTGCAATATTCGCCGACCCATCGGTTGTACGCGCGCGCGAGTGCCGCTTCCATCGCGGGATCGGTCGCAGCGCAGACTGAAGTCGCGACCGTCGCAAAACAAACGGCGACATCGATACCCTCTTTGTCCATGTCGCGGATGCGCTCGGCAGGATCGTAGCCGCCGGCGGGTGAGGCCAGCGGATGGTTGCGGCCCGACGGCAATTTGCCGAGGCCGGCGACTTCGTTCGCCTCACCGAGCGGGCGTTCCGCCGATCGCCATTTCGGATACAGCGCTGGAACGATGCCGAGATTGCCGGCGCCGACTCGCGACAGCAACGCATCGGCGGCAGCGCGTAATTTCGGATCGATGTGAGTCGAGTAGAGCGACGCGGGTTCGGTGACGTGTCCGTCCGCGTCGACGATTTTAAATCCCGCCAGTGACATATTTCTTCAGGTGTTCGCCACCAGCAGTTCCTCTGCATTATTTGGGGGGCGAAGTCCATCTGTCCTGCCTGCGAAGTAGCGCCGGGTAAGAGTGGCCGCCGATACGTGCTGGACTTCTCTGAAGCCTGCTTCGCGGGCCAGTGTCAAAATCTCGAGCGGCGTGAAGAAGCTGATGAAAGGCGTCCCGCTTGCTCGCGCACCCTTCTCCGCCAGCTCAAGTCCGGGACGCACCTCGGAGTCCGCCAGCTCAAGCGGCAGCAGGAACGTCATGGCGAGCGTCGAGCGGGGAGCGAGCGCCGCGACTTGGCGCAGCGTCGCCGCGATCGCGTCTTTGGTCAGATACATGCTGACGCCGGTGGAGGCCACAATAGCGGATCGGCTGGCGTCGAAGCCGGCTTCCACCAACCGTTCCCACCAGGCATCGCCGGCCTCGAAGTCCACCGGAACGAACCGCAGCCATTGCGGAATGCCATAACCGAGTTCGATCAGGCGCTGCCGCTTCCATGCCTGAGGACCGGGCCGATCGACCTCAAACACCCGCAGCCTGGAGGCGATCTCCGACCTGCGTTGGGCGAAAGTGTCGAGGCCCGCGCCGAGAATGACGTACTGGCCGACGCCGTGGCTGGCTTGTTCCACAACCAGGTCCTCGATGAAGCGAGCGCGGGCGACGATGGATGCTCGGAAGGGCCTCGTGAACTGCGGGTCCATGTCCGGACGGTCCCGCCAGCCGTCGTCCGGAGCCACCAGCTTGAGGCCAATTTCGTCTTCGATCACATGCGGAGGCGCGTCGACTTGAACATGCATCGCGCGCCACAACGCGACCCGCATCGCAGTGCTGTCTGGCGCCGCCGCGGTTTGCCTATCATGCATGATCGCCGTCTTCGTATTGCGATGTGCGGTGAGAAAAAAGAGCCGGCGCAGAGACGACTCGTTGGACCTGCGAGGCGTCTGCGCCGGCGACGGACACGGGACCTTATTTTAGGATCGCGCGCCGGTAGGAAAACCAGCCCACGCGATACGCCGGAGAATATATGCCACCTCCCGCAATAAGTAAAACGAGCACTAGCGGGACCTGTGGAAAACCAACCAATCGAAAAACGCGGGCGCGGAGCGCCCGGCATTCAGCCGTTTCGCTCCGCGCCCGTTTTGCTTATCAGATCAGATTCGGCAATGCGCTTACGGCGCCGCCGCCACCATCCCCTTCACCGTGCAGAAATCCTTGTCGATCGCGCCCATGTTGATGTACCAGCATTCGCGCTCGGGCGTATGTTGGCCGGGCAAATAACACATCGTCGAGTAATTACCCTGCGTGTCGATCGAAGCCGCACCGACTACGAATTCGCGCTTGAACGGATAGATCGCAACGCGCGCATCGGGCACCGGGCGGTCGCGATAGGCAAGCCAGTAGATGTGCGTGCGCCACAAACGACCCTTCTGATCGTAGGTGTCGATGTACGGCTCGAACCATACTTCCGCATCGAGGTAAACGTCGGTCAGCTTGTCGAGCGCGCCGCCGCCAATGACGTTGGTCCGCGGTGTCGCTTCGACGATGTACATATGGCGCAGTTCCCAGGCCTCAGGGCAGGCGGTCGCGCCGCCGTCGTAGGGACATGTGTCCTCGGGTGAATGCTCGGCGTGGACCGTCGCCAACATGTCTTTCTCACCCAGGTATTTGTAGCTGTACTGCTCGGTCTTGGGATTGAAGCCGGAGTAGTGATCGGGATCATAGCTCTGCGCACCGGTGGCGCTGGAAAGAATCGCCTCGCTCAGGCGGCGCACACGACGGGTGCCGGGGTTCCAATCCCAGCTGTCGTCGCCGCGGTTCGGATCGGCGTAGCGATAGCGGATGAGTCCGGTTCCGCGCGACTCCTCCGGCGCGAGCACGGGATACAGAGCGAACAGCCACAGGCGCCCGGACTCTTTGAAGTCCGGATCCACCGGCAGCGGTTCGACTTCGGTTCGTCCGACGATGTTGTAACCGGCGTAGTGACCGATTTCGATGTCATCGATCATCCGCTGATCCTGGCCCGGACGAACGTACTCGCTCTGGCAGTCGTAAAATCGCAGATCGTAGTCGTCGCTCGAGATGGGCCGGAACACGTTGTTCCAGATGATCTTCGTCGCCACGTAAGGATCGTTCGGATCGATCAACGGAAACGGCTGCCCGGCGATGTAGCCGACCATGCTGCGATGATCGTTGGTGAGCCGGACCTGCTGCGAATACTTTTCAGTCGCCTCTCTATAAGGAGGAGGCCAATCGACCCGCTGCGGCGCGACGATATCCATCCGCATTCCATGAGTGACGGCGTAGTACACTCCGGGCGACACCAGGTCTTTGACCTGTGCCGCGTTCGAAGGAGCTATGACGTCGCCAGCCTTCACTGTTGCATTAGCTGAAGCCACGACAAGACATAACCCAATCGCCAGCGTCCCCACGCTTAGCATTATCTTCCCCAAAGCCTGCCTGACCATTAGGTAGCACCTCCCTCCGACGTTCGAGCTCCAATTCTGGGCCGCGAAAATTTGCGGAGTCAAGTATGTACGCCCATATATCATCAAATTGTTCTTTAATTCTACATATTGATTATAGCGGTGCCAAAAAGGTGCGGGGCGGCGCAGCCTTCTCGCTGCACCGCCCCGCTTGGGTCTAAGCTACCGATTTATCGGGCTAATTTCGCTTACGGCGCTGCCCTTACCATCGACTGGGTGGTGAAGAAATCCTTGTCCACCGCGCCCATGTTGATGTACCAGCATTCGCGCTCGGGCGTATTCTGTCCCGGCAGATAACACATTGTCGAGAAACCCGACTGAACGTCTATGCGCGCCGAGCCCACGATGAACTCGCGCTTGAACGGGTAGATCGCCACCCGCGCATCAGGCACCGGACGGTCGCGATACGCTGCCCAGAAGATATTGGTGCGCCACAGCGCGCCCTTCTGGTCGTATCCGTCCACGTACGGCTCGAACCATACTTCCGAGTCCATGTACACGACGGTGTCCTTGTCGAGCACATTGCCGGCCTGGCCGATGTCGCGACGCGGAGTCGCTTCGACGACGTACATATGACGCATTTCCCAATCTTCGGGGCAGGCTGATGCGCCGCCATCGGTCATGCAGGTTACCTCGGGAGAGTGTCGCGCATGAACGACCGCGAGCATCTCTTTCTCGCCCAGGAACTTGTAGTTGTACTCTTCGGTCTTGGGATTGAAGCCCGAATAGTGATCGGGGTCGAAGGTCTGCGCTCCGGTGGCCGAGCTGTTCAGCGACTCGTTCAGGCGTCGCACGCGCCGGCTGCCCGGATTCCAGTCCCAGGTATCGTCGCCCTGCTTGGGTGACGCGTAGCGATATCGGATGAGGCCCTGGCCGCGCGATTCCTGCGGCGCGAGCAGCGGATACAGACCGAACAGCCACAGGCGGCCGGTCGTTTTGAAATCCGGATCGATCGGCATCGGCTCGACTTCGGTACGGCCAACGAGATCGTAACCGGCGTAGTGGCCGACCTGGATGTCGTTGACGATCTTCTGCTCATGACCCGGATTGACGTATTGGATCTGGCAGTCGAAGAAGCGCAGGTCATAGTCGTCGGTGCTGATCGGGCGGAACACGTTGTTCCACATGATCTTGGTGCCGACTTGCGGGTCGTTGGTGTCGATGAGCGGGAAGGGCTGGCCTGCGACGTAGCCGACCAGTGAGCGATGGTCGTCAGTCAGGCGGACCTGCGACGAATACTTTTCGGTCGCGTCCTTGTACGGAGGCGGCCAATCGACGCGCTCGGTGGGCACGATGTCCATCTGCATTCCGTGCGACACCATGTAGTAAACGCCGGGCGAGACCAGGTCTTTGACCTCCGAGGCGTTCTGCGGAGTGATAATATCTCCGGGCTTTACTCCGGCCCGGGCGGTGACGGCGAACAAACCGATGCTCAGTACGAGCGCGCCGACACCCGCAACTTTCCATGCAACGCGGGTACTACGACAAAACATTCTCGGGAAACCTCCTGGCGACTGCGAAAGGGCAGGCCTCTGACAGAATTAGAACTACAAGGGCATCACAAAAGTTCCGGAGAGACAAGCACAAAAGATTACTTTCACTTCACCGCGAGTCAGCGAACATAAATAAAAGTAATGCAAAGAACCAGTGCAATTAATAAGCTAAGTGTCCGATTTTGCGACACAAAAGCAGAGCAAGGGCAGTGCTGGAGCCAACGTGAGCAGCCAGGGCTGGCTACTCGTAACGTAGGGCGTCGATTGGATGCAGCAGGCTCGCTTTTCGCGCCGGGTAATAGCCGAAGAAAACTCCCACCGCCGCCGAAAAAATGAACCCGCCGAACACCGCCACCGGCGAGACCAGGGTCGGCCACTCCGCCCACGCCGAGATTATTTTCGACACGAGGATTCCCAGCACGATGCCCGCGAAGCCGCCCATCACCGACAGCAGCATCGCCTCGACCAGGAACTGCAGCATGATGTGGATGCGCCGCGCGCCGATCGCCATGCGGATTCCTATCTCGCGCGTGCGCTCGGTCACCGACACCAGCATGATGTTCATGATTCCGATTCCGCCGACCAGCAGCGAAATCGACGCCACCGACAACAGCAGCGTCGTCATCACCGCCGTGGCGCTCTCGGACGCCGCCGCAATCTCGCTCAGATTGCGGACGGTGAAGTCGTCGTCCTGCTTCGGCTGGATGTGGTGCCGCTCGTGCAGGGTGCGCGTGATCTGCGCAATCGCGTTGTCGACTTCGCCCGAGTCACTCGCCTTGACGTACATCGAATTAACGACGCCGGCGATTTTCGCGGCGCCGCCGTACGGGTTGGTCGCCTCGGTTGTCGAGCTGTAGACCGAATTGGTGGTCGGCACGGACGAGTAAACGCAGGTCGAGCAGTTGGAGGTGCTCGCGGTGGCGACCGCGGCCGGCGCGGGTGTCGATTGCGGCGACGACACGCCCAGCACTTTACGCTCGGCAGTGTTGAACGGCACGATCACGACGTCGTCCTGGTCCTGCCCGTAGCTCGATTGTCCCTTCTCCGACAGCACGCCGATCACTTTCATCGGGAAATTTTTGACCCGGATGGTCGCACCGACCGGATTCTGTCCCTCGCCGAACAGGTTGTTCACGACCGTCTGTCCGAGCAGGCAGACCGCGGCGCCGGCCTTTTCCTCGGAGTCGGTGAAGATGCGCCCGATCGACGGCGGCCAGTCACGAATCGCAAAATAATTCGAGGTCGTGCCCTGGATGTTAGTGCTCCAGTTGCGATTTCCCGAGACCACCTGCGCCACCTGCCGATCCATGTAAGTGACCAGCGCGACGGGGCCGCCGCCCTGCGCAATCGCGCGCGCATCGCCGATCGTCAATGTCGAATTGCTGCCGAGCCCTGCGCGCACGCCGTTGGCAGTCGTCGCACCGGGCAACACCACCAGCAGGTTGCTGCCGAGGCTGTTGATTTGCGCTTCGACCGACGACTTCGCGCCGTCGCCGACGGCAACCATCGTGATTACAGCCGCGACGCCGATAAAAATACCGAGCATCGTCAGCGCCGCGCGCAGCTTGTTGCGCCTGATCGCGCGGCCCGCCGCGACGACCGCCATGCTGGCGAAGACCCACGCCTCGTCGAGCATCGACGCCGCCGGCTGCTTCGCCGGCGGCGCGGCCACTGCTTTGGCGGCCGGTTGCGCGCCGGTTCTTTCCTTGCGCGTGTCCGAGATGATCACGCCGTCGCGAAAGGTCACGGTCCGGTCGGCGTAGGCCGCCACGTCGGGATCGTGTGTCACCACGATCACCGTGATCCCCTGCTGGCGATTGAGGTTGGTGAGCACGTCCATAATCTCGGCCGAGTTGGTCGAGTCGAGATTGCCGGTCGGCTCGTCGGCCAGCAGTATCGACGGACGATTCACCAGCGCGCGCGCAATCGCGACGCGTTGCTGCTGTCCGCCCGAGAGCTGATTCGGATGGTTCTGCTCGCGGCCCGCCAGTCCCACCAGCTTGACCAGGTCGGCCGCGCGATGCTCCCCGTCAGCGGTCCACGCCGAATAGAAGAGCGGCAGCTCGACGTTCTCGAGCGCGGAGGTTCGCGACAGCAGGTTGAAGTTCTGAAAGACGAATCCGATTCGTTTGCTGCGGATCGTCGCCAGCTCCGACTCGTTGAGTTGCGCGACGTCCTCGCCCTCGAGGATGTAGCGGCCGCTGGTCGGGCGGTCGAGGCATCCCAGCATGTTCATCAGCGTCGACTTGCCCGAGCCCGACGCGCCCATCACGGCAAGGAACTCGCCGCGCTCGATAGTCAAGTCGACTCCGCGCAGCGCGTGAACCTCGATGTCGCCCAGCACGTAGGTCTTGGTCATGCCGACGATTTGAATGACGGTGTTCATCGGACGGTGTTCATCGCGCTGCTCATGCCTAGTGAGGCATGTGGCCCATTCCGCCCAGCGGACCGCCCGCGCCACCGGAGTGCGAGCCTGACCCGCTATGCGCTCCCGCGGTGCGAACCTCGTCGGTTATCACGCGGTCGCCAGCTTGCAGGTCGCCCTCGGCGACTTCGACCCAAGTTCCGTCACTGAGCCCGGTGGTGATCGTAACCGGCGTCACCTTGCGATTTTCGAGCACCCAGACTCGCGTCTGCCGCCCCGGCGCGCCGTCGAGCGCGGCAGAATCCGCGGGCGGCTGTCCCGGCGGGGAGAAGCGCAGCGCGTCGATCGGCACGCGCACGGCGTTGGCCTTCGACGCCGTCACGACGTTCACGTTCGCCGTCATACCCGGCTTCAGCAGCAGTTCGGGATTCTCGACGGCGACCACCACGTCGTAGGTCACGACGTTCTGCACGGTGATCGGCGCCTGCCGGACCTGGGCGACGACGCCCTCGAAATCGCGGTCCGGAAACGCGTCGACGCGAAAGGTCGCCTTCTGTCCTTCCTTGACGTAGCCGATATCGGACTCGCTGATGTTCGAGTCGACCTGCATCTTGGTCAGGTCCTTGGCGATCAGAAACAGCGTCGGCGTCTGAAAGCTGGCCGCCACCGTCTGACCGACGTCGACGTTGCGCGAGACCACAGTGCCATCAACCGGCGACACTATATTGGTGTAGTTGAGATTGACCTCGGCGGCTTTCACGTTGGCCGTCTGCTGCTGGATATTGGCCTGGTCGAGCTTGACCTGCGCGACATCCATCTGCCACGCGCTGTACGCCGAATCGAGCGCGTCCTTCGAGACGGCGTCGTCCTTGTAGAGGTCGCGATCGCGCTGCCAGGTGACCTTCTTGTAGGCGAGGTCGGCCTGGTCCTTGCCGAGTTGCGCCTGCGAGTTCGCCAGCGTCGCCTTCGCGATATCGACCGTCACCTGGTAGCTGCTCGGATCGATTTTCGCGATCAGCTGCCCCTTGGTCACGGCGGCGTTGTAGTCTTTGTAGATTGCGATAATGGGTCCCGACACGTACGTGCCAAGCTGCACAGTAATGACCGGGTTCACCGTTCCAGTCGCCGTGACCGATCGCACGATTGGCCCTTCGGTGACCTTGGCGGTAACAATTTTCGTCCCCGACGAACTCGGGGCGAAGTAATACCAGCCGCCGACTACGGCCAGCGCGGCGATCGCGAGCATCCACACGGTTCTCTTCGAAAGCTTCATGGGTGATGCTCAATTATTATCCCGTCATTCATTGGTTTCCAACTTTGGGTTGCCAGGGACTCCTGCCCTTTAGACGTAGCGAAATCGCCAAAGTTTCGAGTAGTTTGGCCGCTATGAGCCAACCACAGCAGCAGCCGCCGCTGGCGGGAATCAAAGTTGTCGATCTGACGCGCTACCTCGCCGGTCCATTCTGCACGCAAATCCTTGGCGACTACGGAGCCGAGATTTTCAAGATCGAGCCGGTCGAGAATCCGCGCGGCGAGTTGGGCGACAGCGGTGACGGCAAGCGGACCGACAGTTATTTTTTTCTCTCGACAAATCGATCGAAGAAAAGTATCCGCGTCGCGATCAAAGAACCGGCGGGCCGCGAAATCCTCATGCGGCTCATCGACGGCGCCGACGTCGTGGTCGACAACTTCCGCCCCGGCGTCATGAAGGCGCTCGGACTCGACTACGAAACGCTCGCGGCACGCAATCCGCGGATCATCACCTGCTCAATCTCAGGCTTCGGATCGACCGGCCCGCTGCGGGATTTCCCCGGCTTCGATCAGATCGCGCAAGGGATGTCGGGGCTGATGAGCGTGACGGGGACGGTCGAGAGCGGGCCGACGCGGGTCGGCATCGCGATTTGCGATCTGCTCGGTGGAATTTTCTCGGCCAATGGAATTCTGCTCGCGCTCGAGGCGCGCCACCGCGACGGCCGCGGCCAGCGGGTCGAAACGTCGCTGCTCGAATCAATCGTGAGCACGCTCACCTGGTCGGCGGGAATTTATTTTGAAACCGGCAAGACTCCCGCGCCCGGCGGCAACCATCATCCGCTGTCGTCGCCGTACGGCGTGTTCAAGGCGTCGGATCGGCCGTTCAACATCGCATGCGGCAGCGAGGCGATGTGGCAAAAGTTCGTCAAGGTGATCGATCGTGCCGAACTGGCAGCCGACGAACGCTTCAAGAACACCGGCCGTCGCATAAAAAATCGCGACGCGCTGACCGAAGAAATAAATCGCGCGCTCGCGCCGCATCCCGCCGATCATTGGATTGAAGTGCTGAATCGCGAGGGCATCCCGTCGGGGCCGATTCTGACGATCGAAGAAATGTTCAAGCATCCGCAAACGGCGGCCCGCGAGATGCTGCTGAAGCTGCCGCATCCGGAACTCGGCGAATTCCTGACGACGGGCCTGGCCGCCAAGCTCGAATTGACGCCAGGCAAAATCACCCGCCCACCGCTGGTCGGCGAGCATACCGACGAAGTCCTCGCGGCGCACGGCTACACCGCGGACGAACTCAAGCGCCTGCGCGCCAACGGCACCATCGCGTAGCGGGTCGCTTCATCTCACTTCGACTCGGCCCCCATCGACGCGCCACTCGATAGTCGTACACCTTCGCGCGAGCGCGTCGTCGTGCGTGACTATCACCATCGCGCCCGGATACTCGACGAGCGCATTCTCCAGATGCTCGATCGCCGGCATGTCGAGATGGTTGGTCGGCTCGTCGAGCACCATCGCCCACACCTGCCGCCCCAGCCCATAGGCCAT
>Ga0209038_10000476_pt1 | contig 12411 bp, 9 predicted proteins | sample BogFormECP03_OM3_FD_188237 | JGI IMG/M metagenome (GOLD analysis project Ga0209038, IMG submission 188237) | Bog forest soil microbial communities from Calvert Island, British Columbia, Canada - ECP03_OM3 (SPAdes) (version 2) | ecosystem: Environmental > Aquatic > Freshwater > Wetlands > Bog ...
ATAGTACATGTTTTCGCGATAGCCCTCGCCGTCAGTGATGACGTCGAGCCCCAGGTCTGCCTGATCGCGCGCCGCCCATTTGATGAGCTCGTCGATTTCCGCGCGGCTGAGCGAGGGTTTCTTCATGGTGTCTTCCACGCTGGTATTGCGCGGGTAGCTGCCTACAACGGTGCTGAGGAAAGGTGGCATTTGTGGTTGGCCAGTGTGCTAGAGAGCCGCGAGGCCCGCTGTGAGGCGAGCCTCGTTAATGTGCGCTCTGACTCCTTCTTCCAGAGGACGCGGCGCAAAATCAATCTCCCGAATCAGACGCGTGCCGTCTTGATTGTCAATCAGCGGCGTGCCCGCGCCCTCCGTAAAGTTGATTTGCGCGTCGGGAAGCCATTTTCTGACGATCGCCGCGAATTGCGCGGCGGTTACGCAGTGACCACCGTTATTGTAAACGAAGTGCGCGAGCTTGGGCTGCAGCGCCAGGCGCACGAGTTGTTCGGCGCAGTCGTCTTTATAGATCCATGTATCACGCGTTTGCGGACCGAATGGCAGAGTGACGGGTTCACCGATGGCGGGTTTGGACGCGAAATGCTCGGCCCACATCACGGCGCTGCGCTTGCGGCCGTGGCCGAAAACAACCGGTGGCCGCGTGCACACGATGTTCGCCTGATATCGCGCAACGTATCGCCGGCCCATGTGTTCGTTCAAGAGCTTCATGACCGCATAGGTAAAGGTGTGAGAAGCCGGATCGCAGAAATCGTCTTCGGTGACGGGCCGGTCGCCATAAACATGCTGTGATGGACCGGCTACGGTTTCGCTGCTCGTGAATACCAGGCGCGAAAGTCTATGGTGCACCGCCGCTTCGAACATGTGAGTCATGCCCAAAATGTTGACGCGAGTGGAGAGCGAAGTATTTTCGTCCACCAGAGGTCCCATCACATAGGCCAGGTGAATCGTGTGGGTGATGTCCGGATGCTTGTGAAAGACGGCCAGCACATCGCGGAAGTCGCTGACGTCCATGGGAACGGAATCGAAAGTCGTGCCGCTGTGGGTCGCTAAGGCGCGCAGGCTGGCGAGGGCTTCAGGGTCTGCGGATTGATCGGCGGCGACGCTGGGGATGCCGCGCGCGAGGAGATTGCGGACGACCGCCTGGCCGATGAAGCCCAGGCCGCCCGTAATCAGGAATTTTGCAGGTTGGGTCATCGGCATGGGCGCCTAGTCGTCTGCCATCGCCAGCGAAGGTTTATAACCACTGAACGAAAAATAAATCACGATGGCGTAACAAAGCAAGGGAACTACAAACGCCGCCTGGATCGAGCTGTGGTCTGAAATGTAGCCCATGATGGCGGGAATGATGGCGCCGCCGATAATGGACATCACCAGAAGGGAACCGCCGAGCTTGGTATAGACGCCGAGGTCTTTGATGCTCAGGGCAAAAATGGTGGGGAACATGATGGAATCAAAAAAGCCAAGCAGCACGACAGCCCACACGGGCGCGATTCCGGCCGCGAAAATCGCGATGATGGTGCACAGGGCAGCGGCGGTGGCGAAAAGGCCAAGCAGCTTGGGAGGCGCAACACGTTTCATAATCGCGGAGCCGGCAAAGCGGCCGATCATGAAGCCGAACAAGTGCCATTTGAGATAGTCCGCCGCGGTTTTTTCCGGAGTGCCGGGAAGCGCGTGCTGCGTGAAGCGTATCACGAAGCTCGTGACGCCTACCTGCGCGCCCACGTAAAAGAATTCGGTGATGACGCCGCGAATGAGATGTTTGTGATGCCAGATACCTTTGTGGGTCTTCGGCGCGGCCTCCGGCGCCGGCAATGGCTCGCCGCTGGACTCGCGCACCTCCGGCAGATGAGCGAAATAGATCAACGCCGCGACAAACAGGAAAATTGCCGCGATTGCAAGATACGTGCCTCTGACGCGAATTGCTTCCGATGCGGAATAAACCTGCCATTGCTCCGGAGTCATTGCCGCGAGTGTGGCCGCGGAGTATTCAATGCCCGAAAGAATGAAGGCCCTGCCGATGAACGGGGTTACCCAGGCGCCCACGGCATTAAAAGATTGCGCGAGGTTCAGGCGGCGTTCGGATGATTCGGGAGGGCCGAGAATCGTGACGTAGGTATTCGCGGCGACTTCCAGAATGCCCTGTCCACAGGCCATCACAAACAGCGCGAACAGGAAAAATCCGTAAGTCCGAATCGAAGCAGCGGGGATGAACAGGAGCGCGCCAAAAGCACAAGTTCCCAGCCCAACCAGAATGCCTTTACGATAGCCGATGCGTTCCATCAGCCATCCCGCGGGCAGCGCCGCCAGGAAATAGCCGCCAAAAAAAGCAGTTTGAATCAACGACGATTGAAAATCGGTGAGGTTGAATGTCTTCTTCAGGTGCGGGATCAGAATATCGTTGAGGTTGACGCCGAGCGCCCAAAGAAAAAAGAGGCTCGTGACCAGCACGAAAGGAATCACATACTTCCGCTCTGTGAGTGGCGCAGAAGGATTTGCCATGCGTCTCCGTTAGGCCAAGGCGCGGTCGAGGTGCACGTACCCGCCGTCCACAAAGATGTGCTGCCCGGTGATATGCGAAGCCTGCGCGGAGATGAGAAAGACAACCATCGCAGCGATTTCATCCGGTGTCGTCATTCTCTTTTCCAGGGGAATTCTGGCGGTGATGGTTTTGAGCTTCGCTTCCGGGTCGGGAAACTTGCTCAACCACTGCTGGTAGAGAGGGGTCATGACCTCGGCCGGAACCACGGCGTTGACGCGGATGCCATGGGGCAGGAGTTCCACGGCCCACTCGCGAGTGAGGGCGAGGATCGCGCCCTTTGCGGCGACGTACCCCGAAGTATTCCCTTGCCCGGTCACAGCGGTCTTGGAACTGATGCTGACGACCGAGCCCCGCGTGAGCTTCAAGTGTGGAAGGGCGTAGTGCGTCATATTGTAGTAATGCAGAAGATTCAGTTGCAACGAGCCTACGAATTTTTCAGGGCTGCCGAGTTCCAGGCCGATGCCGTCGTTCACACCGGCGTTGTTGATGAGCGCGTCGATTCGGCCGAAAGCGCGAACCGTCTCTGCGACGGCTTGGGCACAATTTCCGGCAGGTTGCAGATCCACGACGACGCGGTGGCCGCGGCCGCGATCGATTTGCAACTCCGCAAACAGCTGGTCGCAAGCTGGTTGATCCCGGTCCACGATTACAGGGATCGCGCCTTCACGCACCGAGGCTCTGGTGATCGCCGCACCAATGCCCTTCGCGCCGCCCGTAATGATCACGACTTTGTCTTTTAGCTGCAGATCCATGCACTACTCCCGGAGCAGGTCGCGCGATCGAGAAAGACTAGCCACGAAGGTTGAAGAAGCCTCCGTCGAAAGGAAAGTCCACACCGGTTACGAAGGAGGCCGCGTCCGAACAAAGATAAAGGGCAAGCGATGCGACCTCGTGGGGCTCGGCCATGCGGCCGATGGGCTGGGAATGGGCTAACTTGCCGAACATTTCCTCTTCGCGGCCGGGGTAGTGCTGGCGCAGGTACCCGTCCACAAACGGCGTATGGACTCGCGCGGGCGAGATGCAATTGCAGCGGATGTTACAGGCGAGATAATCCCGGGCAACTGAATACGTCATGGCAATCACAGCGCCCTTGCTGGTGGAATAAGCAAAACGGTCCGCCAGGCCGGTGGATCCTGCGATGGACGCCATATTGAGAATTACGCCGCCGCCGCTGGCTTTCATGTGCGCGACAGCGGCAAGCATGCAGTGATAGATGCCCTTCACATTCACTTGAAAAACCCGATCGAAGTCGCGTTCCGTGGTTGCTTCGAGTTTGCCGACGTGAGAGATACCAGCGTTGTTCACCAGGGTGTGGATGCGGCCGCGCTGCGCGAGCTGTTGAAATACGGCGCGCACTTCCTCCTGGTTGGTTACATCGCATTCATGGGCTGACGCGTCACCGCCGGCGTCCAGAATTTCCTGCACCGTGCGCTGCGCCTCGTGCGCATGAATATCCAGAACATACACACGCGCGCCACTAGCCGCAAAAAGATGGGCTATCGCCCGGCCGATGCCGCTGGCGCCGCCGGTGACGACGACCGTCTTGCCGTCGAGGCGAAACCCGTTGGAATTATGGACGTGATCTTTCAGAGCGAAACTCCTGTTTTGCGTTGATGCTCCTGCTGGGCACAACCATAGAATCGCACCTGCGTAGCGGCGGCGGATGCCTTGAGGCCGCGCAGGGTCGCGCCAAGCGATATAGCAAGCGCGTGGCGGATATTCAAGATAAAAAATTCACTTTTCACATTGCAAAATCTCCGGTATATAGTGCTGACGAGAAGGGTGGCCTGGAAACGAGCATTCGTTTTCGGGGTGACTGTCTAAAGTTTGCAGGTGGGGGGGTCGCATGATCCGAGCACGCCAGGCGAAATCAGCTCCGGTGGGAGTCGTTTCCAAGGTTCTGCGAGTCTTTGAAGCGCTGGGCGCCGCACCCGAGGGGCTGGCGCTCAAGGACGTTGCGTTGCGAACCGGCATCAACAAAAGCACAGCATACAGATTCCTGGCTCATTTGGAGTTCGAGGGCTACCTCTTCCGCGACGAAGCCGGATCTTACCTGGTTGGCCCCAAGCTGGTGCGATTGGGTTCCGGAATGAGCTACCAGACGTCTCTGCGAAAGATCAGCCGGCCGGTGCTGCAGGATTTATGGAAGGTGACGGGCGAAACCGTAAACCTGGGAACGCTGGATGGGCAGGACGTTTTCTATCTGGACGTGCTGCAAAGCCCGCACCCGTTTCGCATGGCATCGCCCGTGGGGAGCTGGCGTCCGATCTATTGCACCGCGATGGGAAAAGCGATGGCGGCGTTTTTGCCGCCGGAAGAAAAGGAGCACGTGCTGGGATCGCTGAAGTTTGAACGGCTGACGCCGCGCACCATCACGCAACCGCTGCGGCTGAGACGCGAACTGGAAAGTATCCGCGAGCGAGGCTATGGGCTGGACGACGAAGAAGCCACTTTGGGCGCGCGGTGCATTAGCGCTCCTATCGTGGTGGAGCAAGGGAAAGTGGCAGCGGCAATTAGCGTGGCCGGACCCGTTACGCGGATCGGCCGCGACAAGATTCCCTTTCTCGCGAGGGCGGTGATGACCAGCGCGAAGGCTATCTCTGCACGCCTGGACGCATCCGCGTTCATGGAGATGGAATTTGCCGGCGGCGCGCAGCATTAGAATTGCATCTATAGAGGACAGCGCGGCGCAGGTGACGCTCTAACCAACTCCATGAAACTCATTCGATTCGGCGAACGCGGTAAAGAAAAGCCAGGCGTTCTTTTGGACGATGGCGCTCGGGTGGACGTCTCCGCTGTTGTGACGGACTACAACGAGGAATTCCTTGGAACCGACGGGCTCGAGAAATTGCGCCGCTGGGTGGATCAGAATGCCGGCGGCTTGCCCCGCGTGGCGCCATCGGTGCGGCTGGGAGCACCCATCTGCCGTCCGAGCAAGATTGTTTGCATCGGATTGAACTACAGAGACCACGCAGCAGAGACCGGGCAGGAGGTTCCCAGAGAGCCCGTGATTTTTTTCAAGGCGACTAGCTCGTTGGTTGGTCCGAACGACAACGTGGTGATACCAAAAAGTGCGACGAAACTGGATTGGGAAGTGGAGCTGGCGTTTGTGATCGGAAAGGAAGCACGTTATGTCGCGAGGCAGAACGCGCTTGATCACGTCGCGGGCTACGCGCTGCACAACGACTACTCCGAGCGAGCTTTCCAGCTGGAACGCGGCGGTCAATGGGTGAAGGGCAAGAGCGCGGACACATTTGCGCCGCTGGGACCGTTTCTCGCCACGCGCGACGAAATTCCCGACCCTGGCCATTTGGGCTTGTGGTTGACGGTAAATGGCGTGACGCGCCAGAAAAGCAACACCGAGCAGATGGTTTTCGGCGTCGCCGATCTGGTGAGCTACGTGAGCCAATTCATGACGCTGCTTCCGGGTGACGTAATCAGCACGGGAACGCCTCCAGGAGTGGGACTGGGCATGAAGCCGCCGGTTTATTTGAAGCCCGGAGACGTGGTTGCTCTGGGGATTCAAGGCCTCGGCGAATCGCAGCAAGAGGTCTTGGCCTACCAGGAATGAATATTCCGGCGCCGCGCTTTCGCCCTCATCTGAGTCTAGCGCGGCTCCGTTTCTTTCCGAACTGCAAAGGGCCCGCATGAACCGGGCGACTTTTTTGTTTTTGATTCCTGCCGCGATGGTTGCCGCGAACTTCGCGAGCCTGGGGGCGGGACAATCTTCCGAATCCACGCAGCCGGCTGCTGCACGCGCTGTGCAACCTGGCGCTATCCATTTCGAAGACATTGCGCAGCGTGCTGGAATTACCATGCAGAACTTCTACGGCAGCGATACCCAGAAGGAATTCATAATCGAAACCACCGGGAACGGCAGCGTTGTGTTCGACTACGACAACGATGGCTGGCCGGACATTTTTCTGCCGAACGGTTCGACGGTGGAAGGTTTTGCGAAAGGCAAGGAGCCAACCGGACATCTGTATCACAACAACCACGACGGGACGTTCAGCGACGTCACCGAAAAGGCCGGACTGGCGCGCCCCGGATGGGGCCAGGGTGGCTGCGTTGGCGATTTTGAGAACGACGGAAACCTGGACCTGCTCGTGACTTATTGGGGCCAGAACGTGCTGTATCACAACAACGGCGACGGAACATTTACGGACGTGACGGAAAAGGCCGGGCTCAAGACCGCGCGTGACGAGTGGAACACCGGTTGCAGTTTTGTGGATTACGACCGCGACGGGAAGCTGGACCTTTTTGTCGCGCGCTATGTGGACTTTTCCTACGATTCGGTGCCACGGCCGGGTCAGGGACAATGGTGCCAGTGGAAAGGCTTGAACGTGATGTGCGGGCCGCGCGGCCTGAAAATTCCGGTGAACGCGCTTTACCACAACAACGGCGATGGGACCTTCAGCGACGTGTCCAAGAAATCAGGAATCACTAACACTTCCGGCTGCTATGGATTTACTTCGCTCACCGCAGACTTCGATCACGATGGCTGGCCGGACATCTACGTGGCCTGCGACTCGACGCCCAGCCTGCTCTACCGTAACAACCGCGACGGAACTTTCACGGAAATGGCCAAGGCTGCCGGAGTGGCTTACAACGAGGACGGCACGTTGCAAGGAAGCATGGGCGTATCCGCGGACGACTTCACGCATACGGGCCTGCAGGACATCGTCAAAACAAATTTCAGTGACGACACTTCAACACTCTATCTGAACCGCGGGAATAATCTGTTTGATGATGTTACGCAACTCGCCGGCCTCGCCAAGATCACGCGGCTGCTGGGATGGGGCGTGCAATTCTTCGACTTTGACAACAGCGGCTGGCCGGGAATTCTGATAGCGAATGGCCACGTCTATCCCGAAGTGGATGGCAAGGGGCTGGGCACGAGTTACCGCGAACCCAAAGTGGCTTACTACAATCTGCATAACGGAAAGTTTGCGGATATTACCGCGCAGGCGGGCGCGGCGCTTAATGAAATGCACTCCGGGCGGGGCATGGCGCTCGGCGACCTCTTTAACAACGGACGCGAGGAAGCGGTGGTGAACAACATGAACGAGCCGCCCTCGCTTTACTACAACACCAAGCCGGTGGGTAATTTCATCAGCCTGCGACTGATCGGAGTGAAGTCGAATCGCGCCGCGCTGGGAGCGGCGGTAACGCTGGAGCAAGGCGCGGACAAACGTGAACAGGAAGTTCGCAGCGGTGACGGATATATTTCGCAGAGCGATTTACGTTTGCATTTCGGGCTGGGGCAGGCGGCGAAGGCGGACAAGATTGTGATCCGCTGGCCGAGCGGCTTGGTGGAAACGTTGAAAGACCTCCCCGCCAATCAGTACTATGTGGTGCGAGAGGGCAGCGGTTTGGATGCGAAGCTTACGCACGGAGTGAGCACGGTGGTAATCAAGATCGCCGGCAACGGATCGAACTGAATCCTTCAGGACGCGTTTCCGATGGAGATCAGCACGATTGCCAGCACCAAGACCCCAATTCCAGCCCAGCAATAGGCCAGCGCGCGCCGGCTCGCCTGCTTCCATTCGCCGCTAACCGCGCCCCAGAAAGTCGCGACGATGATGTCGAGCGTCATGAACACGGGCCAGCCCACGATTCCGCCGAGCTTGCCCAGCGAAGCGGCGCCCATGCCATAGGCAACCGTTCCTCCATACCAAAGAAGGCCCATGAGGCCTCCCAGCAGCCAGTAGGTGGATTGGTTTCCCTCGCGGTAAACGCCCCAACTTTTGTTCTTGTTGAGAAGGTAGCAGCAGTAAACCAGGTTCGAAAGAAAACCGCCGGTTACCGTCAAAGACCATATGGGATTCGCAGCCATCGAACTGCTCGCCCCGGATGCGAGAGCACGGACGCGAATCTCGTCACCGAAAACGAAACTGAAGTTGAGCATGGAAGAAAAAAGTCCCGAGAAAATGCAGATAATTAGCCCGAGGAAAAATCCCGATCGCGCCGTCCCGGTCGCGCCCATATCTCGTTCGCGGCGCTTGCCCGCGAGCGCCAGAAACAGCAATCCGACGATCATGACCGCTGTTCCCAACATAAGCCCTTCGCCGTGTCTGGTATGAAGTTCTTCGGGATGCAGCACCGCGAGAGGAAATAGAGAGCCAAAGGACGCGGTAATTCCAAGAATGATTGCAAACCCCAGTGCCATACCCACTCGGCTGATTCCAATTCCGAAAAGTGTGGAACCTACTCCCCAGGTAATTCCGAACAGCGCCACCTTCCACAATATCGCTGGGGAAGTTCCGGAATAGACCTCGCCGACGTGCGGCACCGTCAAGAAGGTGATGATCCACGGGAAAATTATCAGGCCGGTGATCGCAAAAATCAGCCAGCTATTTTCCCAGCGCCAGGCGGTCATCCGTTTCATGGGCGCCGCGAAGCTGCCGTTGAGAAGGCCGGCGACGAGCACCAGGCCGATTCCAATCGCTAGCTGTTCAGTCATCGGATCCCTCACGCAGCGCTGGACATCTGGAAAGCAGAAGCGCGCACAAAATGAAGCATGCGAGTGAGCACGTCAAGGTAAATACCCGCGCACGCTGCAGCATTTCATAATTTGAAACCCGGAGTTCATTGACGATTGCTCCGCCTTTCGCTAGATTGGCCGTGCGTTGCGCGAAAGATCGGCGGGAAATCAATGACCACACACGAGAGGCAGGACTACCAGTGCGCATAACTTCGATCGAGATTCGCGTTTGCCAGAATACTCGCCCGGCGATGTCCGATTCAGAAATGCGCTCGGGCGGCAAGTCCACATTCGATTTTCTCGTCGTCACCATGAAGACGGACGAAGGCATCGAAGGGTGTTCCTTCGGCTTTGCAGGCCGCGGCGCGGACATGGCCGGGGCCATTGCCGTCTCCGTGCTCAAACCGTTCTTCCTGGGCAAGGATCCGCTGCTGCGCGAAAAGCATTGGCAGGATTTTCGCACCTACGATCGCTGGTGGAATCACGTACCCATTTATTCGTACGGCCCCTTTGACATCTGCCTCTATGACATTGCGGCGAAAAAGGCGGGGCTACCGCTCTACAAGCTGCTGGGCGCGTACCGGGACAAGGTTCCGATTTACGCGAGTTCGTTTGTGCTTGCTAACCCTGAGGATTACGCCAAGCAGGCGGTGGAGGTGCAAGGTCGCGGGTGGCACGCCTACAAACTTCATCCGCCAGGCAAGCTGGCGTTCGACTTGGATGCGTATCGCGCTTGCCGCGAAGCGGTGGGCCCGGATTTCAAGCTGATGGCCGATCCGGTGGCAGCGTACTCCCACGAGGAAGCTCTGCGCGTGGGGCGTGAACTGGAGAGGCTGAATTATTACTGGTTCGAAGAGCCGCTATTCGATGTGGATTTCAGCGGCTTGCGCAAGTTGACGGACAAGCTCGACATTCCCATCTGCGGGACGGAAGTTTTGGCGGGCTCACACTACTCGACGGCCGAATGCATCGCCAGCCGCGTGGTAGATATCGTGCGCACCGACGTTTCCTGGAAAGGCGGCGTGACGCCGGTAATGAAGACGGCGCACCTGGCGGAATCGTTCGGCATGCGCTGCGAACTGCACACCACGATTTATCATCCGCTGGAGATCGTCAACCTGCACTGCTGCGCAGCGATTGCGAACTGTGAATTTTTCGAAGTGCTTTACCCGCCGTCGTACATGGAATTCGGAATGAAGACGCCGATTGACATTGACGGCGAAGGCTATGCGCATCCGCCGGAATCCGCGGGAATCGGGGTGGATTGGGATTGGGATTTTATCGAGAAGTGCACGACGAAAGTTCTGTAAGCAGGGGATTTTTCGGCAGCAATCCCGCCGGGTGAGGGAATCCTCTTGCGAGTCTCGGCCCTTGGGTCCAGGATGCAGGCAATGCGCAGCCGATTCTTGCCGGCTATTTTGTTCGGGATGCTGCTGAATGTGGCAGCGCCCGTCGCAGCCCAGGACATTGATACGGTGGTCACCACCACCAACCGCAATCCCTCCACAGTGGCAGACCAGATTGGGGATCCCGCCGAAAGAGCAGCGTTTCTGCGGCTCTACCAGCACCGAGATCCAGCGGAGATGTTGCAAGCCGCCAAATTGTTCCTGCAGGACTTCCCGCAATCCGCGTTTCTTGCGCAGGCCTACGAAGTCGCAGCCGACAGCAGTTTTGACCAGCACGAGTACGCCGCTGGATTGGACTTTGCGAAACAGTCGCTCACTTTTCTGCCGGAGAACCCGCAGCTGCTCGTGGCCGTTGCCGACGTCCAGGCACGCGAGCATTTGAACGACGAGGCCGTTGCGAGCGCCCGCGCTGCGCTGGATTACTTCGAAAGGTTTGGCCGGCCGGGAGCGATTTCGGAAGGCGAATGGCCAGCCACGAAACGCCGTTTGCAAGCTTCCGCCAATTTCGCCTTGGGGCGGGCGCTGCTGCAAGAAGCGCTGAACGCGCCCGCGGGTGAGGAACGAAACGCGTTGCTGAAGGAATCTGAGCAGGCTCTTTCTCAAGCAAGCACCTTGAATCCCGACGATTGGGAAATTGTTTACACGCTCGGCCTGGCGCGGCTGTCATCGGGAGATTTTCGCGCGGCCGCGAATGCCTTTGCCCGGGTGTATCTGCAAAAAGGCGAGCTCGCGCCAAAGGCGCTGGAGCATTTACAGGCGATCCATAAGACACTCGTTGCAAATTCCAAAGAGGACTTCGAAACTTTCGTTCAGCAGGCCGCGCATTCGAGCAAGACGGAATCGCAACAGTTGCCGCCCGAAAAATCCACGGTGGCGCAGGAAATGCCCGCGTACGCCGGGTCCGATTCCTGCCGCGCGTGCCACGGCGGGGTGCATCGGAACTGGTCACACTCGGGCATGTCCAAGATGCTGCGCCCCTACGCGCCCGAAAATGTGATCGGGGATTTTACGCAGAACAATGAGTTTTATCTGGGAGACGACGCGGAATACAAAGACGGGAAACTGGAAGTGGTTCGCGGCGCACATCGTTCGCCATTTGCCCGGATGCAGGTCAGAGATGGCAAACATTACTTCGATATCCTGGAATCCGACGGCCAGTGGCACACCTATCCGGTGGACTACACCATCGGATCGAAGTGGCAGCAGGCCTATGCGACAAAATTGCCGAATGGCCAGATTCACGTCTTCCCGATTCAATACAACGCCCGCGAAAAGCAGTGGCTGAATTTCTGGAAACTGATTGACTCACCCGGAAGCGCGCGCGCTGATTTGCAGTTGTGGCAAAAGCTCGATGAGACGACCAGTTATCAAGCGGAATGTGCGGTGTGCCACACCAGCCAATTGCGAAACGTCAAAGGCGGGGTCTTCGACCCGGCGAATCTGGAATTTCGCGAGGCCGGCATCGACTGCGAAATGTGCCACGGCCCGTCGTCGCGGCACGTGGCTGCCATGGATAGCGGTGACGAGTACAAAAAAGAGCCGCTGGATCCGCCCATTGAGTTCCGGAAAATCAGCAACCGGGATTTTGTGGCGGTCTGCTCGCAGTGCCACATGCAGTCCGCTATTCGCAAGCCGGGGCCGCACGGCGAGTTGAATTACTCCACCGGCGGCAGCTTCTTCATGCGCAATCCGATGATTCCCTTCAGCGAATTTTCGCGGAAAGGTTTCTACAAGGATGGCCGATTCCGGCAGACTACGTTCATTGTCGAAGCGCTGGAACGTTCGCAATGCTTTCAGAAAGGGGAGTTGAGCTGTGGAACCTGCCACAATCCCCACTCGCACGATGAATCATCGAACCCCACGGCTCTGAAATTTCGCGATGATCCCAACCAGATGTGCACGGGATGTCACACGCAATTCCAGGACAAATCGAAGCTCGCGGCGCATACGCATCATTCCTCCGGCTCGGAAGGAAGCCAGTGCGT
>Ga0209038_10000477_pt1 | contig 12406 bp, 6 predicted proteins | sample BogFormECP03_OM3_FD_188237 | JGI IMG/M metagenome (GOLD analysis project Ga0209038, IMG submission 188237) | Bog forest soil microbial communities from Calvert Island, British Columbia, Canada - ECP03_OM3 (SPAdes) (version 2) | ecosystem: Environmental > Aquatic > Freshwater > Wetlands > Bog ...
GTTGGCAATCGCGCCGCCGTTTGCGAGCCAGTATTCATTGGTGTTGCCCTCGCTGAATGAGAGCGTGTCGGCGGAACGAATGTTGTTAATAATGCGCCAGTTTATTCCGGCAGAAATTGTGTGGTTGCCTTTGGACGCGGTGAAATTATCGATGAAGTTATTCACCGGTACGTTCACGAGCGTACTGCGCGACTCGGGCGTGGACTGGTCCATGAAGCGGAAGACAACGTAGGAGCCTTCTCCCGTGCCGCGATTTGAATATCCCTGACGGATATAGCCGTAGCGGAAATCATTGACGAGCGTTGGCGAGATGCTCCATGTGTCGCCGGCTGCGAGACCTTTGCTGTTGTCGATGTATGAATACGATGGCGTCTGTCCCGGGAACTGCACCACATTCGACTGCGTGTCCTTCTGAAGGTTTCCGCGAATGAATAGCCTGTGCTTTTCAGTCGGCACGTAGTCGAGTTTGAGGATGGATGTGTTGAGCGATCCGGGATACGGCGAGGAGAAAGTGTAAGAACCAAGGTTGAGACCATCTCCCAGAGCCGAGCCGTTCGCGGCGGGATATTGGTTGAAATATGCAAGCACACTCGCGTTGACTCCCGGGCCGAGTGGACAGGTGCCATTCGCGGTGCAGTTTGGGTCCATCTGCGCAACCTGCGCGGGTGTCAACGTGACGACGTTTCCATTGCTCAGGTACTTTACGAGTCCGCTCTGAAATGAGGCTGTCGGCACGGTGCGGGTGACCTGCTTGTTCTCTGCGGTTCTCTGACCTTCATAGTTCCCGAAGAAGAAGAACTTATCTTTCTTGATTGGGCCGCCCAACGCGCCGCCGAAGGTGTTGCGGATCAACTTACCGGGAATGTTCGGATACCCTTGCGAGACCTGGGCTTCCTTGTTGAACCAGTCGTTCGCCACGGTGAATGTGTTGCGGTTGTACTCGTAGACTGCGCCGTGGAATTGGTTCGTGCCCGATTTGGTGACCATGCTTACCTGGCCACCGGAAGAACGACCCGCGTCGGCGTTGGCGTTGGTGGTGGTTACGCGGAATTCCTGCACGGAGTCGAGCGTTGAGCGCAGCACGCCGGTGAATGCGTAGCCTTGCGTCTGGTCGTTGTCGTCGAGACCGTCGAGAGTGACGTTGGTCTGGTCGGAACGCGCGCCTGCGACGGAGCCGGTGCGGCTGTCGCTCTGCTTGTCGGAACCGCGGCCTAAATAGAGAACCCCGGGCTGAACGCTGAGGAGATCAGGCACGTTTCTTCCTTCGCTGGGAAGGGCCTCGATGGTCGCATTCGTTAATGCATTGCCGATGGTCGCGTCGGAGTTGTTGAGCGTCTCCGCCTGTGCGCTTACGTCGACTGTGGTCGTTTCAGACTGCACGGTGAGTCGGAAATTCACGGTTGCCGGTTGATTGACGAGCAACTCAGCGCGCTTGCTTTGGGATCCGAAGCCGCCGGCTGTGGCAACGAGAAGATAAGCGCCGGGCACGAGTTGTTGAAACTGATATTCGCCCTGGCTTCCGGCTACTTGTGTCTGCCTAGTTGCGTTTGCCTGATTCGTAAGTTCGATCTGCGCACCGGGAACGACAGCACCGCTGGGATCTGTAACTGTTCCGCGAACTGAGGTAAGTGAAGTTTGAGCCAACACCGTTCCACACAGCGCGCCGAAAAGAACGGCGACCTTCCACAACAACCGCATAACTGCCTCCGAAAGAACTTGTCTTAAGAAGCAACTGGCGAGCGCTTTCTTTTACGGCGGCCATGTCTTCCGGCCTACCGTGTGCGCTCTAATTGCCAGCTAGTTTGCGGCTGTCCTGACCTATTCTGGTGGCCGAAGTCGCGAATGATACCGGAACTGTGACGAACGGTAACAATTACGTGATGAACCGGAGGACTATTCACGAAAGGAAGGATTATCTTGTTTGTGGGTTAGATGATCTCATCCAAAAAAGTTGAACTGAGCTGAGATTTGTGATGGATGGGACATAGGAGGGACAGGCGGCCTGATCGTTATGGCCGCTCTTGATGGATCAGGGGTGAGTGCCACAAATGCCGGCCTTCGGATGGGTGACGATATTCTCGCTCGCCTGTCTATGACGGCTAGCTGAGGAGGCTCTCATGATCGGCAACACTCATTTTCTTCGCGTAGGCGTATGCACGCTCACCATACTTGGCTGCCTCATTACAGAATCCACGACAGCACAACCGAACGCTCTGCTACCCGACAATACCGACACACGCGAGACAAGTCGCGAAACAAACGCGAATGGACATTTGAAAGAAGAGTTGAAACTGGCCGGGGACTACATGATGGGACGCGGCGGCGTTGCCCGCGACCTGAAGCAAGCGGCGTACTGGTATCGCAAGGCGGCGGATCAGGGATTCCCACCTGCGCAGGTGCAGCTTGGATATTTTTATTTGACCGGAGTTGGAGTTCCACGCGATGAGGCACAGGCGGCGAAGTGGTTCGAGCGCGCAACCGCCGCGGGATCATTCGAAGGAAAGCTGAACCTCGCTGTGCTGTATTTCCGCGGCACGGGCATTCCGCGCAATTTGCATCTGGGAAATGTGCTGCTGCAGGAGCTTGCCGACAAACAATATCCGCGCGCCGAGGACTACCTTGGTGTTCTCTATTACATCGGTGTCGGTGTCGAAAAAGATCCGGCTCAGGCAGAAAAGTGGTTCGAACGCTCGGCAAACCATCACTGTCCGGAAGGCGAATACTCGATGGGCACCTTGTACTCGGTGACGCCGGACCATCCACACGACTTCGAGAAAGCTGCGGACTATTTGCGGGCCTCGGCTCAGGCCGGATATGTGCCGGGCATGCACTCCTTTGGGCTGCTGCTGGTCAATCATCCTGAGCTCACCCAGCACTCCGGCGAGGCGGTGCGCTGGTTGCAGGGCTCCGCTGAAGGCGGAGCTTACCGGTCCTCCATCGTTCTGGGAGTTCTGGCGCGCGACGGCAAGGGAGTTCCCCAGGACGAGGTTGCCGCGTATCAATGGTTCACGATTGCCGTGAAGCAGGGCGGTCAGGCCCCCCAAAAGCTTCTTACTGCCGATCTGGAACTGGCGCGAAAAACGCTCAGCGCAGATCAGCGCAGCACGGCGGAACAAAGTGCACAGGCCTGGCTGGAGGCGCATCCACACCAGGACATTTACGTTCATGGGAACGAACTGGACTATGCATACTTCCCTATCACCGAGGTGTATGCTACCGGACTAGACACACAGCCAGCAGACAAGGGAGCGACTAGAAACTGACAATTTCAGAAGAAAAGACAAAACCGGAACGTCCGTGGTTTCTGCATCCAGCGGTATTTCTTACCGCGTGGCTGCTGCTGGGGGTACTCTTCGCGTTTCAGGAGTACATGACTTACCGGGGCACAAAGTACCACATGAGCTACCGGACGTTTCTGGTGCCCTGGTGTCTCCACTTTCTTTTATGGGGGATCTTCAGCCAGATATTGTGGTGGAAGTTTCGTCCCGCTATCAAACGAGCTACGGCCAAGTCCATTCTCCTGTGGTTTGCCCCGCTTAGTCTTTTCGTAAGCGTTCTCGAGGAAGCTATCTGGGTTGCCTGCCAGCCGCAAGTACCCATGGGCCTGCACGACAGAACTTATTTTCACAGACTGCAGTGGTATCTCGACTCGGAATTGCTGAATAACCTGGTGATTTTCTGGGTTACGTTCTGCCTGTTCCGCGTGATTCTTACTTACCAAAGCTTTCGCGAGCGCGAAGTTACGGCTGCGCAGCAGCTGACGCAAGCACAATTGCGCGCGTTGCGCATGCAGCTCAATCCGCACTTTCTTTTCAATACCATGAACAGTGTTTCCAGCCTGATGCGAAGCGACACCGAGGCCGCCGACCAGGTGCTGGAACAGTTGAGCAGCATGTTGCGTATCACTCTCGACCGAGGAGAGCAGCAATTGATTCCATTGACAGAAGAGGTGGACTTCATCCAGCTCTATCTGTCGATTCAGAAGACGCGGTTTCACGGAACCGTGCATCACTATGTGGCTATTGAGCCTGAAGTGCTCGACGCGCTGGTACCGACCATGATTCTGCAGCCCATCGTCGAAAATGCCTACGTCCACGGAGTGTCGAAGACGATCGGAGAGGCGTTTATCGGCATCGAAGCACAAAGCCACGAAGGACAATTGAGAATCTGTGTACGAAATTCTGGAAAGGGTCTAGCACAACGTAGCCCGGCGGAAACCGCCAAAGAGCGGGTCGGCGTGGCGAATGTCAAGGCGCGTCTGGAACTGCACTACGGCAATGCCCAGTGCTTTGAATTGAAGGAGTTCTCCGACGGAGAAGTGCAGGCGATACTCATGCTGCCCCTTCAGTACCCGGCTCGTCTAACGGACAAAACTCTGGAGTTCGCGTATGACTATCCAGACCATCATCGCTGATGATGAAGTGCTTGCGCGGCAGAAGCTGCGCCACCTTTTGGAGGATGAAAACGATGTCGAAATTGTTGGTGAAGGGGCCACGGCGCAGGAAACGATTGAACTGGCAAATCTGACGGAACCTGATCTGATTCTTCTGGACATTCAGATGCCGGGGATGGATGGCTTCGATGTAGTGTCGGCGCTCTGTTCGGGAAAAATGGCGGTGTGTCCGCGGATCATCTTTACGACGGCCTTCGATCAGTATGCGCTGCGCGCTTTTGAGATCAACGCGGTCGATTACCTGCTGAAGCCGTTCACTCGCGAGCGCCTGCAGCATGCCATGCAGCGAGTGCGGGAGCAATTGGCTCATCATAATAATGATGGTGCACGACCGGCGAAGCGGACCGACGAACCTTATACAACGCGGATCGTCTTCAAGTCCCGAGGCCGCATCCTCTTTCTTCCGATCACAGACATTCGCTGGATCGGTGCGGAGGAAAACTACGTGCGCATCTGCACGGAGCGGGAAAACCACCTGCTGCGCGAAACGATGTCGAATTTCGAGAGCAGACTTGATCCGAGGTCGTTTATCCGGGTGCATCGCTCCGCGATTGTGAACCTGCAATATGTGAAGGAGATTCGGACGGATTCGCTTGAGGGCGAATCGTTTGTGCTGATGCAGGACGGGCAGAAGGTGCCGGTGAGCCGCGGATACAAGGCGCGAATTACTGGCCTTCTGGCTCACTAGAGTACTGCCAGCTCAGGGCACTACTTACGCGGGGCGCGCTGGCTCTCCCCCTGTCAGCGATGGTCCCTCTGCTACAGGAGGCGTGCAAAAAGCCTCGCATTCGATTTGCCAGTGGAGCTACAATCATGCCGGAATCAATGCGCTCCTGTTTCCTCGCAGGACTTTGATTCCTTTGAAGATACCTCTTCTTGGCGGGTGTCTTCGTGCAACGGCAGGTTGTCTGATGGCACTATCCATTTAACCAACGACCGGCAGTGAGCGCGCAGCAGAGCGCTGCGAATCGAAGCAAGCCATCTCGAACCGGCCAGTGGCAAGGAGTTCCGGGCATGGACAATCCGGCGCAATGGGAGGGTCTCGCAAGCCGCATCAAGGGGGGTAACTGCGTCCTGGTTTTGGGGCCGGGTGCGAGCACGGTTTCATGCGGCGACGAGGACGTACCCATCCATGTGGCCTTCGCGCGGGACCTTGCTGTCGATGTGGGCAAACAACTGAGCAAAGAACAGCGAAGAGATCTGAATGCCGACGATCTGCGGCATGTAAGCCAGATTTGGCAGGAAATCCGGCGAAATTCGGCGTTATTGCAGCTGAAATGCGAACGTTTTTATAAGCAATACACCGGTGAAACGACGGAATTCCATCGAAATATCGCGGCTCTGCCCTTCCAAATCTGCATTACCACCACGCCCGATGATTTTCTCTTCGAGGCGATGACGCAGGCTGGGAAAAAGCCTGTGCGGAACTTCTATAATTTCAAGAAATCGCGGGAGTTTCGCAGTGCTTCGTTCAGCGTGGAGCATCCGCTTATCTATCATTTGTACGGCCATCCGCAAGACTCGTCATCGCTGGTGATCACGGAGAACGATCTGATCGAATTTCTGACGAATGTTGTCAGGAAATCGCCGGCACTCCCGGAACAGATCACAGGGATTCTGAGCCATCCTGACTCGACCTGCCTGTTTGTCGATCTGGGCTTCAAGAACTGGTATCTGCGGGTACTGATGCGCTCGCTTGGACTGGTGAACCACAACGAAAAGTCGGTAGCGCTGGAGCCTCCCGAATTCTTCGCCCAATCGAAGCAGCACCAGACGATGCTCTACTTCTCGGGCGGAAACACGATGGAGTTTCATCAGGATTCATTGAACGACTTTGCGGTTTGTCTGCGGAGTGCCTATGAGGCGATAGCAGAGCCGCGCGAAGAAGCCGTTCCGGAACCGCCGGCAACGGCGCCGGTGGCGTTCCTCTCGTATGCAAGCGAGGACAGAGATATTGTTGAGAGGCTTTCACAGGCCCTTAAAGTCGGCGGCGTTGCAGTGTGGATGGACAGGCAGAATCTGCGCGGAGGCGACAACTGGGAGCGCGTCATAAACCACGTGATTGGGAAACAGGTGAATTATTTTGTTCTGGTGCAGGCAAAGGGCATGATGCGGCTCAAAGGCGTTTTCTATGACGAGCTCGAACTGGCCCTTGCTGAGCAGAAACGAACGAGGTCCGGATTCAAGTTTGTGATCCCTGTCCATACGGAGAGCCGCTTTCGGCTTGAGCGGCTGGATGAGCTTAAGTTCAATTCAATTTCCATTGGTGATCTTGAAGGCGGGGCCAAAGAACTTGTGGACGCGATTGTGGCCGACTGGAATGCACAAAAGGCCTGGCAGGAAGGCGCTGCTATGAGTTCTACGAGGAGTTGATCTTTTGTATAGGCGGCGCTTCGGAAAGGCACGACAATGAGCGGCATGGATGGATACCGATATCCCGGCCCTAACGAGTTTGAAGATACTCCTGCCGACCATCTGCTTTTCTCCGGACGCAACGACGAGATCAATGCCATTACTCAACAGATCATCAGTTCCAGGCTGCTTGTGCTTTATGGCAGCTCGGGCCTGGGAAAATCGTCGCTGTTGAAAGCGGGCGTCTACCCGAAGCTTCGCGAGAATAATTTTTGCCCTGTTCGCGTTCGCATTACGGACAAAATGGACGTCCTGCAATTGCTGGCTCAGTCCTGCGCCGAGACGGCTCGCGATGCCGATCTTGATTACACTCCGGGCGTTGGAAGTACGCCCTGGGAATTTTTTAAGACGGCGATGTTCTGGCGCGGCGAAACGCTGCTTTACCCGGTTCTTGTTTTTGACCAATTCGAAGAGCTCTTTACTGCCGTCGCTCCGTCATGGAAGAGCGATTTCGCCAATGAGATTGGTCCTCTTGCATCCGGCAATCTGCCTGCGTCGGTTCGACTGCGCCTGGAGCAAGGTGAAAAAGGTCTGACGGATCTGCCTCCCCAGGTGAAGTTGATTTTCAGTTTGCGCGAGGAGTTCTATGGATCGCTTGAAGAGTTAAGTACCGACTTCCCTGCCCTTTTTCAGGATCGCTTCCGCCTGCTTCCGATGGACCGAAGCCGAGCAGAGCTTGCTATACGGTTGCCCGCGTTGAAAGAGTCAGAGGGCGCGATCACTTTCAATACACCGCCCTTCACTTACTCTGACGAAACGCTCAAGATGATGCTCGGCTTTCTCGCGGGACGGCATGGCACCATTGAGCCTTTTCAATTGCAGCTGCTCTGCCAGCACGTTGAGCGCGTGATTGTGCCCGGAAAACTTCGCGCAGGTGCTTCGTCAGGGATAGAGATAACACCGAACGATCTTGGAGGTGAACGAGTGATGTCTGACCTCGTTCGCCGGTTCTATACCGATTCGCTGACCCAACTTCCTCTATTACAGGCGCGCCGCGCGCGGGAGCTGTGCGACACAGGACTTTTATCTTCTGACGGTCATCGGTTAATGCTGGAGAAGAATGAAATTCTTCGCAACTACAAGATCAGCGAAGAGACACTTAGGCACCTGATCGACCGGCGCATCCTGCGCGAAGAGCCTCGTCTGGAGAGTCTCTTTTACGAAATTGGTCACGACACGATTGCCGCCTCAATCCTAAAAACGCGCCGGTGGCGTCTGCCGCGCAAGTACCAAGTGCCGGCGTATGTTGCGGGGTTGCTTGTCGTGATCTCCACCCCCATTTTTATAGTTATGGGTCTAAGAGTGCATTACGCGAATATCAGCCTGCAACACGAGATAAGCCAGGAAAAAGACGCGACGTCGAGCGCGAAGAAGGCCCAGGGCAATGCTGAAGGGTTAGCCTCTTACCTGATTGGGGAAGATCTTATGGACGCGATCAAACCAATCGCCAGAATCGACGTATTGGAGGGCGTGCAGAAGCAGATCGAAGATCAAGGCTTACTAAAAGTAAGCCTGACAGGAGATGTCTCGTCTCGCGCAATTCAGATTGAAGGGCTGGCGTACCTCAATCAGGGAGATCTTTCCTACAAACAGGAGAAACTTATCCAGGCCAGCAACGAGTATGAGCAGGCGCGCAGCGCATTCCAAGAGCTTGTGCAGCGCAATCCGCGCAACCCCGAGTGGCTCCATAACTTCGCGGATGCGGAGACCAAGCTCGCCGATGTTGCATCGGACCAATATTATCTGCAGCGATCGCTTGATCTGTACCAGCAGGCGCTGGGTCACATTCAGAAATCGCTGGCAGAGAACGACTCTGGGATGAATAGCAAGCTACGAGATAAGCTGCTGCAGGATGAAGCCAATATCTACCAGAGCATCGGCGGAATCTACTATCAGCAGCGGCGCTTCGCAGACGCTTTGGACAACATGAAGCGGGCTGTCGCGCTGGCGACCGGACGGTCCGAAGATATGACGCAGTGGGCACAAGTTCTTGAAGACGGTTTGCTCGGAGAAGGAATTGTTTACGAAAGCCAGGGTAAGGAAAAAGACGCGGAAAAAGCGCTGCAGCACGCACTCACGACTGCGAAAAGATCTGCGGAGATGAACCCTTTCGACCCGGAAGCCAAGCGCCGGCTGGGAGTAGCTGAAAATCAACTTGCTAACTTCCACATCTATCGACAGGACCCGGAGCAAGTGCTTGCGCAATACAAAAGTCTTAACAGCATCATGCAGCAGGCCATCAACTGGGAGCCGAAAAACGAGAGATGGCAGCGAGACTTGGCATACTCATACCTGCTCCTTCAAGAAGGAGACCAATCGGCAGGAAAATCCGACGAAAGCGAGCGATTGCTGCACAACGCCATCTCCGGATTCGAGAAGATCCTGAAGATCGACCCGAGCAACGCGAGTTTAATCAGCGATCTTGCGGACTCTCATCGCGACTGGGGGCTACTTCTTTATGGTAGCGACCACCCGAGCGCCGCCTCTTCGCACTATGCCGAATCACTCAAACTGCTCGCCGATCTGAGAAAGATCGACGGCACAAACAAATCTCTGATTCTCACTACAGCCAACACTTTGCTTCTCCAGGCAATGGCGCTAAGAAACGATCGACAACCGGGCCGGGCTGTTGACGCTTGCACACAAGCGTTGCAAGTGGCGAAAACTCTTGAGCCAGTCGATCCATCCGACACTGAATACCTGGATCTAATCAGCGCACTCCACCAGGAAATGGGAGACGCGCTGCAAGATCAGAGGGACAACAAGGGTGCGAACTCTGAATACCAAGCATCCTTGAACGACATCGATAAGGCGATCCAAAGCGCGCCCTCTTCACCTCGATATTTGAACGACCGTTTTCTTCTGCGTTATGAGCATATGTCCGCAATAGAAGCTGATCTGAACCGGAAGTTGGAGCTAGACCAGAAAGCACTCGCAGATGTCGCGGAAGCTGTTGACCTGGACCCCGCCACTTCTTACTACGCTTACAACCAGGCTCAAGCGCAGATGCGTCTCGGTGACGATTTCACAAAGCGCAAGCAGATGGATACTGCGCTTCAGAGCTATGCAGGCGCGGAGCAGTCATACAGGAAAGCCATCGAGATTGCCGGCAAGCAAGACGCACAGAAGGACCGGCAATCGCTTCGCGAACTTCTTGAAAACAAGATTATTCCTTTGCGGGAGCAGATGCATGATAAGCGGGCAGTGCAACGGGACTTTGAGGAAGTCATCAAAATAAGAACAGAGAGTGCGAATGCAGAACCTCGGGAGATAACATACCTTGGCGACTTGGCATCCTCGCAGACAAAGCTCGGAGACTATCTGGCGCCAGATGATCCTGCAACTGCACTTTCTTACTATTCGGATGCGGAGCAAACCTACCACAATGCGATCCGAGCGGCGGACAAGACGAAGGCAGACAGCTATAGAACCGACAGCTACAGAAACGACATCCACGAGCTCGTTGCCAAACACATCATGCCGCTGCGCTCAGCAAACAAGGGCGCGATACAGCCCGGCGAGGAAGCTGTACGAGAAGAGAAACGCCTCGTAGCAGCTGACCCTGGTAATGCAGCCAATCGGGTTAAGCTCGCTAAAGCCTACCGGGATATTGGAGACGATCTTCTGGAGCAAGGTCAACTGACAGAAGCCAAGGAGTACTACAAACATGCGGAAGAGTCTCAGCGAGAAGCGATCAAACTACAGCCCAGCCCGGAATGGTGGGATGAACTTGGCAATATGTTCTATAACGGTTTCGCTCTACTGAGCGAGAAGCAGAATGATGAGGAAGCGACTGTCGATTACTATCGGCAGGCTGCCGAGGCCGAAAAGCAGGCTGTGGCTCTGGCCCCCCAAAATGCTATATATCTTTCCAACATGGGCTATGCCTATCAAGCCATTGGCAACACTCTTTCGACACAACACGACCGAGCCAGCGCGGAACCGGAATATAAGCAGTCCGCACAGTGGTTCCAAAAGGCAATTCTCCTGGACAAAAACAACCCAACATTCTGGTATGGTCTTACACTGACTTCCGAGGGAATGGCCCAGGTTTATGAGGAGGCCGGAGACCAGACCGCGGCCATGCGCGAATATAATGACGCTCTGCAAGCGATCATGAAAGCTGGCAATTTGGACCCGAAGAAGCAGGAATACATTGATGCGCGCGTCTCGATCAACAATAAGCTTGGGCAGTTAGCTCCACACTGAAGAGAAACGCGTGAGACATTAAATATTGCCTGGATGCTCTGAGCCCACAACGCTTTGAATCATCTGGTCTGCTTCCTGCAAAGAGGAATAGCGTGCGATATGGGCGGGAATTGAGGAGATAAGTCTCAGGAATTGCTCGAAAACATCTTTATTCATGCGCTTTCCGAGGAGCATGCCTCCCTCATTTAAAAGCATGAGTGCGCGCAGAGGCGACAGCGCTTCGATGCCAGCGGCGGACAACGGAGAATATTCTGGAAATACGATATGTGTGAGCCGCTTCGGGGAGTTGATGGCGGCTTCGCGCGTTGGGTGCAGGAACTTTATCCTACGACCGTCTGAGCGGGTGTGGACTGGGGCATCGTTCAGTTGAGGCCACTCGCCTGCGAGGATGCTCCAGGTGCCCTCTTTCAAACTGATCGGCATCTCCACGGTAGAGATGGATGCTGTATCCAAATGCAGTAATGCCGGTTCGTCGCTGATCAAGGTAAAACCATGCGCTGCAAGATGGGCCGCCAATGTACTTTTTCCGGATTCGCGGGGCGCGCAAAGCATGATGCCATGTCGATCATCCGCCACCATCGCAGCGTGAAAGGCGATATCGTACTGCGCTTCGTCGTACAACAAAGAACGCACAGCATGCAGCATGCCCAAGCCGACTTGTTCATCTTTCACGGAGTCAAAAAATTCCCGATCGTTGATGAAAATTGTCCACGAAGCTTCCGCCCTCCTGAGGTGAAGGTGAAATCGAGCTGGCCGGGTTGTGGACGGACAACTCAGGAAGCAATCTCTGCATAGTGCTCCGAGCGCCTGAGGAGGACATTCGACAAAAATAGGAATGCCATGAACTTCGACGTTTGCGCTCTTTGGTGGGGCGAGGGCTGGCCAGTCCCGGGCTTCTTCCTGTTCTGAAGATTCTGGAAATCGTCCCCTGGATAAAGCAAAGACAATATCAAGCGCCTCTGTTGCAATGGTTGAGGGCTGGCCTGCCCCACTTGATGCCAAGAGATCGCGTGGAATAGCACCGGCGTCGAATGCCTGATATGCAAGTATTCCGCTGGCATCGAGGCCTACAAACCGGTTTTGCGTTTGTGAATAGACGACTCCGCCATCGCCAAAACGATAGAGCCATTGCTGGTTGCAGGCTGTGGCGATGCAATCAAATTGAGGACTTTCTTCGGCTTTCCGCTTCACAAGCACCCATCTTTCTCAGGCTTGCTTTGATTGCTCTCATCCTGTTCTATCGTAAATTTGTGTGGCAGAATGTTACGGTCCAGCCGGACTGGCACTTGAGCCAACTGGCGGCGATGCCATGTACCTCGGAATGGAGCGGCT
>Ga0209038_10000478_pt1 | contig 12332 bp, 9 predicted proteins | sample BogFormECP03_OM3_FD_188237 | JGI IMG/M metagenome (GOLD analysis project Ga0209038, IMG submission 188237) | Bog forest soil microbial communities from Calvert Island, British Columbia, Canada - ECP03_OM3 (SPAdes) (version 2) | ecosystem: Environmental > Aquatic > Freshwater > Wetlands > Bog ...
GTCAAAGAAGTGTCGAAGACTGAATTTACTTACAAAATTGAGATGTCGCAGAACGGTGGAGAATTTGCGCTGCTCCAAGAAGCCACCGGGCGCAAGGTGACCGGCGAGGCCGCCGCGGGTAAGAAGCCGTAGAAGCCTTGCTGCGTTTACACGAGTGGCATCCTGGCGGATTGGAAGTAATCAGAGTCCATCTCGGGCTCCTCGATATTTCTTCTCTAGCGCGGGCAATGTCTCGACGAGAACGTGGCCGACGATTGCGAGGCTTCGCGGATCAACCTTATCTAGTGTGTCCTGAGGAGTGTGCCAATAAGTTTGCGCGATATCGAAATCGATGATGTCACACCCAGGAATGCCGCGCCGGATGAACGAGAAGTGATCGTCGCCGCCTACGGTCGTGGTTTCGCTTACGAAGACATTCCCAGAACCCAGTCGTTTAGCGGTTGCCCAGACGAGGTCTGTGAGCCATCGCGTGGAGCCGGTATCGCGCTTGATCTTTAGATTGGATGACCCGATCATGTCGGCAAGAATCATTGCTTTAACGCGTTTAAGGTCGCCAGAGAGCGCCATGCTCGCGGCCATCTCACGGCTTCCATAGGTGTTATTCGAGTCTGTCCACTGGACACTGTCTTTGTCAGTCCACTTGCCCTGGGCTTCTTCGCCGTCAAAGAATACGATCCACACGTTGGTGGCGATTTTAGTCTTGCGAGCACACAAAATCCGCGCAAGTTCCAACATCATGCCTGTGCCCGAGCCTCCATCGTCCGCCCCGACGAAGTTCGGAATGCGTACGGTGTCGTAGTGCGTGGTGTAGAGAACTATGTTGCTTGCTGTACCGGGAATCTTGGCAATGATGTTTTTCATTGCCATGTCTCCGAGCGGCGTCGAGCCGTGGAAGTCGTGCCCTTCGACCTGGCAGCCAAAGCTCTTGAGCTGCGCGATGATATAAGTTTGGGCGCGATGAATTCCATCCGACCCGGGCGGGCGCGGTCCAATTTCGACTAACCGGCGCACATTTTCGTAGGCTTGGGCGCCGTCGAATCCATCAGTAACAGACGCGGGCCTGGAAGGGTTCGCCGCCTGCGTTGATGCCGGGCGGTTCGCCAGCCAGCGATTTACGCCTGCTGGCGGGTTCCCACCGGCGACACCGCACCAGAATGCCAGGCTCGCAAAAATGATCATTCCTCTGCGCATGTTGAACCTCCCGGTGCATCGCACGCCCGTCAGCAACCCAGTTAAGGCTCATAATATGTTTTCTGAGATAGCCAGCAAAGCTGAGCTGTGGTCCGTCTGGGTGATTGCTCGCAAGTGACGTCTCCGTTCTCACGTGTGCTTTCGTGATACCATCCGCGCACTCTTCGCCCGGGGGCTTTCCATGCGCGGCCGTATGATGGATTTTCCGCTCACGCTGAATGCGATTCTCGATCGGGCGCGCGCACTTTTCGGCAAGAGTGAGATCATCTGGCGCGATCCGCAGTGCAGAATTCACCGGTACACGTACGCGGAATTTTTTCGGCGAGCGCGGCAGCTTGCTCGCGGACTGCTGCACGCCGGCTTGCGTCCCGGCGATCGCGTAGCCACATTGATGTGGAATCATTCCGGACACCTCGAAGCGTATTTCGGCATTCCCGCAGCAGGCGGCGTCCTGCACACGCTCAATCTCCGGCTGCACCCCCACGAAATCGCGTTCATCGCCAATCACGCGGAAGACCGGTTTCTGATCGTGGATGACGTACTTCTCCCGATCTACGAGAAATTCAAAGATCAGGTGAAATTCGAGCGCGTGATTGTGGTCCCTTTCAGCGGCAAGCCCGTGCCGGCGGGGATGGAGAGCTACGAGGATTTTCTAGCCTCCGGCGTGGGAGAAGAATTCCACTATCCGAAAATTGACGAGAACGATGCTGCCGCCATGTGCTTCACTTCCGGCACCACTGGAAATCCAAAAGGCGTCCTTTATTCCCACCGGGCTCTGGTGCTGCATTCCTTCGCCGAAGCCATGGTGGACGGCTTCGCGATCAGCCAGCGCAGCGTGGTCCTTCCAATTTCTCCGATGTTTCACGCCAATGCCTGGGGCGTGCCGTTCACCTGCGTGATGGTCGGCGCGAAAATCGTTTTTCCCGGACCGAACGTAGACGCCGAAAGCGTTCTCGATCTGATCGAATCGCAGAAAGTCACCATGGCTTGCGGCGTTCCCACCGTTTGGCTCGGGGTGCTCGCCGGACTTGAAAAGCATCCGGATCGGTGGAGTCGCGAGCGGAATGTCCACGTCGCGTGCGGCGGCACGGCTCCGCCCGAGGCCATGATTCGCTCGCTCGACAAGCACGGCTTTCACCTGACGCATCTCTGGGGCATGACGGAGACCACGCCGCTGGCAACCACTGGCGGAATTCGCGGGCACATGCTCGAATGGGACGAGGAAGAAAAATACCGGGCGCGCGCGTCGCAAGGCTGGGCTTGTCCTTTCGTAGAATTGCGCGTGCGTGCCGACGATGCAATTGCACCGTGCGACGGCAAAACTCCCGGTGAGCTCGAGATTCGCGGCCCATGGGTCGCCGCAAGTTATTACAACGCGCCTGAAACTTCGAATCGCTGGACCGACGATGGTTGGTTTAAGACAGGCGACATGGCCACGCTCGATGAGGACGGATATCTCCGCATCGTGGATCGCGGCAAGGACATGATCAAATCCGGTGGCGAGTGGATCAGCTCAGTGGATCTCGAGAACGCGCTAATGGGTCACCCTGCGGTTCGCGAAGCGGCCGTGATTGCGGTGCCGCATCCGAAGTGGGATGAGCGCCCGCTCGCTGTGGTGGTCGCGAAGCTTGGCGCGAAGGTTTCTGCCGAAGAGCTGCGCGAGTTTCTCGCTCCTAAGTTCGCAAAGTGGCAGCTGCCTGATGCCTTCGTCTTCGCAGACGAAATCCCGCGCACTTCGGTCGGGAAATTCATGAAGATTAAACTGCGTGAGCAATACGCGAATTGGAAATGGGAAAAGTAGCGCCGGCTTGTCCTGAACGCGTGTGAAGGCCGCTACATAGGCTTCGCGGCGTAGGCTTCCGTACCGAGGAAATGTAACGAGATGTACGGCTCGTCGCCTACCACCCAGCTATCGTGGCCAGGCGGGACGTAGAACACGTCGCCGGCGCGCATCTCGATGACGCGGCCATCGGCCATCGCCGCCGTTGAGCATCCGGAAATCACCATGCCGACGTGCTCGACTTGGCACATTTTTGCGCCCGTCGCGGCGCCGACGTCCGTTGACCATCTCCATCCCGGCGCATAGGTCGCTCGCCCGATCGACATCCCACCGATGCGGACCAGTTCGAACTTTCCCTTTGGAAACGTGCGCGTCTCATCGGGATTATCGAAGCGTTTCAAAATAACGTCGAGCATGGTGACCCTCCTTTTCATTGGACGTTCAAACGGTCTTAAGTTCTTGCTGTCTTTCTTGCGTCGTGATCGTGAACGAATTGAGGGATCTGCGTTAGCTGAATCGCGAGGGAAGAGCAGAACAAAAATAATCCGGGAGCGCTTGCAACTGACGTTGCGGGCGCTCCCGGAGATAGGTCACATCGCTTCTGTTTACAACAGCGGCAAACTAATCGTCGCCGTTGCCATTCTCCTGCGCAGCCTGCACGTCCGCCTCGGCCTTTTCGGCGCTCTCATCGGTCGTAGCAAGTTCGGTCGCAGCGTCTGCGTCGGGTTGAGCCGTGCCAGCCGGAGAAGCCTTACGATCCGGAGCCGGGCTAGCGGGCATACCCTTCTTGCCCTGATTGTCGGCTAGCGATTGCAGGCCGGTGTCCATCTTCTGCCGGAAATCGTTATGCATATCCTGCAGATCGGACACGGCCACAGCAACCTGCGTTCCCGTCGGGCAATCGGCGCTCTGCCCGCTGGTGATCATCACGTTCACATTCTGATTGGCGTCCGGCGTGTCGCCGATGCGCGTCAGAACGTCGCCAGGTGATAGCGAGCACGCCGTCCCATCTGCCGTCGTTTCGCTGAGCGTGTTCGATACGATGAAGGTGCGATTCTTCGGATTCAGCGCATCGGGAAGTTGCGTGTTCTCCGGCGTTGCTGCTGCTGGAGCCGCATTTGCCGAAGCTGCCGGCACCGGAGCCGTCGCATCCGGAGACGAAGCCGCGCCCTGTTCGGCCTGAATCTGCGCTCGCACTTCGTCGGCAATCGCCTGCTTCACTTCCGGCGTGAGTACCACGGCATTGGAATCCGCGGCTGGCGGAGGCGCCGCTGCCGCTGCTTGCGCATTAGCATTGGCGGCCGCTTGAGCTGCATATGCGGCCTGCAGGTTTTCCGAGATTATGTAGTCAGTCAACCAGAAAGCCGGCGCTGCATAAACCGGATAAGGCGCGAAGTAACCTCCGTAGAAGCCAAACCACGGCGATCCGCCCCAGCCCCATCCCCAGCCGATTGGCGAAGCCCACGGATTGTAAGCCCAGCCATAGAATCCCGCTCCGAAGTAGAAGCCCGGCATGTATCCGAAGTAAGGCCGTCCGCCCCAATAATATCCGCGGTAAACTGCGCCATAGGGACGGCCGCCGTAGAAGTACGTGCGGTTCATGTACGGACGTCCGCCACGATAGAACGGATGCTCGACGAAGCCGCGGCGTCCGCCATAGCTCACCACGCGCCCGCCGCCGCGCAGATTCGTCACGGCTACCCGTCCGCCGTGCGGCCCGCGATTGATAGTCGTGTTGCCGGAATGAATTTGCGAGACTTTGCCATTCGCGCCGAATCGCGCGGTGGCGCCGCTCTTGGTCTTCATGCTGGTGAGGTTGCCGGCTTTTCCGGTGTTGAACTGCGTACCGTTCTTCGCGGTGATGGTACTGCCGCCGCGCGGGTTCGGCGTCACTTTCGAGCCGGCTGGAGGATTGAACTTCGTTACTGCTGGCCTGGCTGCCGCGCCGCCGGGCTTAGTGGCACCCGGAGCTGCGCCCGGCCGATTGCCGCCCACTGCCGGCTTCGCACCGCCGCCTGGGGTTGCGCCTGGCCGATTGCCGCCAACTGCCGGTTTTGCGCCACCGCCTGGAGTTACGCCTGGCCGATTGCCGCCGACTGCTGGCTTCGCGCCGCCGCCCACAGCTGGCTTCTGGCCGCCTGCCGCCGGCTTTCCCGCATTACCGTAGCCGGGAGCTGGCTTGTAAGTGTCTCCCGCCGACTTCTGCGGTGCCGCCGCGGGTCTGCCGCCGGTCGATCCACCTCCGGCAGCCGGACGTGCGCCCCCGCCTGAGGGCGACGGCCGCGCCGTGCCACCGCCGCCACTGGGATGCTGAGCTTGCGGTGCGGGACGTGCCGGTGCCGGTCTTGCTGCAGGCGCGCTGTGCTGTTGCGGTGCGGCCTTTGGCGCGGATTCACCCTTCTTATTCTGCGCCCACGCCGGCGCGATTATTATGGCCAATATAATTATGCTCCATCTCAAAATGCTCATCTCATACGGACGACTGGATTTCATTTCTTCCTCCTATAAGCCTTCAAAGCAAGCGACGCCGCGAATCGTAGGGTCCGGCTTTCGGACGGGAAGCCTGATGCACGATCGCGCCACGCAGCTTGCAGCGCCCCACAACTCTAATCCCAACTGGACGTCCCCGCCAACATGAGTTCTTGCCAAAAGGTAGGTGCGGAGATTCTCCTGCGAACCCTATCATAAATCAACGGCTTCGCAAGTCCGAATAATAAGCTCGGCGCCGGGGAGTACGCATCGCGGAAGCTCCCGGCTCGCTGACCAACCGAACTCAGTTTTCACACCCTTCGTCCCAATGAAATTTCCGTAAATCCATGCTAGGGTCATTCCGGGGTCCGAAGCATGAAAAGGCGCAACGAAAAAGTGCGAGGAGCCATCTCGTGAATTTCGAGCTCAATGAAGAGCAGATCCTCCTTCAGCGCACGGTGCGCGACTTCGCCGAAGCCGAGGTCCGTCCCCACGCACGCGAGCTGGACGAGACCGGCCATTTCCCTCACGACACATTCCGCAAAGCCGCCAAGCTCGGCCTGACAGGCGTGGCCATCCCGGAATCCGAGGGCGGCGCCGGGATGGACTACATCTGTTACGGGATCATGATCGAGGAGATCGCGCGTGTCTGCGCTTCCACCAGCGTGGTGCTCTCGGTGCAGAATTCGCTCTATTGCGATCCCATTCATCGCTTCGGCACCGAGGAGCAGAAGAAAAAATTCCTGCTGCCATTCGCGCGCGGCGAAAAAATTGGATGCTACGCGCTGACCGAGCCGCAAGCAGGCTCGAATGCCGCCGCGCTTACGACAAAAGCTGTCCTCGAAGGCGATCGCTATATCGTGAACGGAACAAAAGCCTGGATCACCAATGGCGGCGTCGCTGATGCCGCGCTGGTTTACGTGAATACCAATCCTGAGCGCGGAGAGAAGGGAATCACCGCGCTGGTGATCGAAAAAGAAACGCCCGGCTTCAAAGTCGGCAAGGAAGAAAAGAAGCTGGGCATTCACGCCACGGCGTGCACCGAACTTTCCTTCACCGATTGCGAAGTTCCGGTCGGGAATCGCATCGGCAACGAGGGCGAAGGTTATCGAGTAGCGCTCTCCACGCTGGATGGCGGACGCATCGGCATCGGCGCGCAAGCCACCGGCATCGCGCAGGGCGCCTTCGAAGCGGCGCTGTCCTATTCGAAGGAGCGGCAAGCTTTCGGCCATCCCATCTCCGATTTTCAGGCCATTCAATTCATGCTCGCCGATATGTCCACGGAAATTGACGCAGCCCGCCTGCTGGTTCGCAAAGCCGCCTGGAAACATGATTCCGGGGGACGCTTTTCGATGGAGGCATCGATCGCCAAACTCTACGCGAGTGAAATGGCCACACGCGTGACGCACAAGGCCATTCAAATTCACGGCGGCAACGGTTACAGCAGCGAATATCCCGTCGAGCGCGCCTACCGCGACGCGCGCATCACCGAAATCTACGAAGGCACCAGCGAAATTCAGCGCCTCGTAATCTCCGCCTGGGTCCTCAAATCGTACTGACGGATTCAAATACGCCGCCCCCCGATGATCGCGGCGCCGTGCTCGATCTCGATTGCGGCCTCGATTTTGATGCGGCGGGCGACGCTGAATTTTTCGCGTCGCTTCCGCCGCGCCCCGCAGTTTACTTGCTTGAGCCGCGGCAGGAAGGCGCCCGGCCGTTTCTTTCTCGCACCGCGGATCTGCGCCGCGCCGCCGAGCGCCTGCTGCGCAAGCCCGAGGAGCTATCGAAGCGCCTGAATCTCCGCGAAGTTGCGGCGCGTATCCGCTACCGGCTCACTGGCTCGCGTTTCGAGCAATCTTTCGTGCTCTATCACCAGGCGCGCGCGATTTTTCCGAAACGCTATCGGGATTTTTTGCGGCTGCGCCCTCCCGCGGTGCTCAAGATCAATTTGCGCAATGCTTATCCGCGCTGTTACGTCACTCGGCGCATTGCGCCGGATGAAAGTTTTTATGCCGGGCCGTTCGCATCCCGGCGCGCCGCGGAATTCTTTGCCGATGGATTTCGCGACCTTTTCAAGGTGCGCCGCTGCCAAATCAAAATTCGGCGCGACCCAAGTTTCCCTGGCTGCATTTATTCGGAAATGAAAATGTGCCTGGCGCCGTGCTTTGCCGGCTGCTCGCCTGAAGAATACGAAGCGGAAGTTGGCCGCAATGTGGAAGCGCTGGCAACGATGGGTGCATCGCTCGAAAGCGGCCTCGAGCGCGAACGTGCTGCCGCGAGCGAACAACTCGATTTCGAGCGCGCGGCGGCGATTCACAAGAAGCTCGAAAAAGTTACTGCGTCGATGCGCAATCTGCCGGAACTGGCGCGGCGCGTGGATCAATTGGATGCCATCGTGATGCAGCGCGCGGCCGAGCCGAACACAGTCGCTTGCTTCGCGGTTCATGGCGGAATTATTGCTCCGCCATTTTTTTTGCGCTTTGATGAGCTATCGAGCCAGCCGCGCTCGGTCGAGGCGATTTTGCGAGAGCATCTTGAGAGCCCCGGTCTTGGTGCATCCCGCGACGAAGATGCTGCCCTTAAGGGCACCGCTACGAATGCGGAGGCGCTGCGCGCTCGATATGGCCTGCGCGCGGTTCCTGAGGAGATGCAGGATCATCTTTCATTGTTGGCGCGCTGGTTTTATTCGAAGCCGCGCCAAGGCGAGATTTTCTTTCGCAGCGCCGAATGGCCATACCGCCGCTTACTGCGAGCCTGCGCCCGCATCCTCGCGCCATCTCCCGCGAATCGGCCAAACACCCTGCCTTCGTAGCGGTGCGCTTTAACGCAGCATCTTCGTGGCACGACGACGTCGCGAGATCGCGAAAGCACACGAATGTACGTCACATGCCGACCGACTCAACCAAATTGTCGCCGCAAAAGAAACGCCGCGCCTGAAACGCAACGGAATTCCGCCAACAGCCGTCGTACAATATCAACGTGAGCGAATCGCCAAGCGCCGTGAAAAATTCCCGGCAAAAACCTGAACGCGTAAACGATCTCTCCTCGATTCAAACCTCAGCGATGTTCCGCGCGTTGCGCCATCGCAATTTCCAATTGTTCTTCGGCGGCCAACTCATTTCGCTGATCGGCACCTGGATGCAAAATGTCGCCCAATCCTGGCTCGTCTATCGCATGACCGGCTCGGCGTTCCTACTCGGAGTAGTCGGGTTCGCAGGGCAAATTCCGGTATTCATCTTCGCGCCGCTCGGAGGAGTAGTTGCCGATCGCATGAGCCGCCAGCGTGTGGTGATCGCCACGCAATCGGTGTCGATGGTTCTCGCCTGCATTCTTGCGGTGCTCACGTTGATGCGCGTCGTCACCGTCTGGGAGATCATCGTGCTCGCCGCGTCGCTCGGCATCGTCAACGCGTTCGACATTCCCGCGCGCCAAGCATTTCTAGGCGATATGGTGGGCCGCGAAGATTTGATGAACGCCATCGCGCTGAATTCCTCGATGTTCAATGGCGCGCGCGTAGTTGGCCCGGCTGTAGCGGGCATCCTGGTGGCATGGATCGGCGAGGGCTGGTGCTTTTTTGCGAATGCGGTGAGCTACATCGCGGTAATCGCGGGCCTGCTGATGATGCGCCTCGCTCCGTTCGTCCGGCCGAATATCACCGTGTCGCCCTTCGAACACATCGCCGAAGGCTTTCGCTTCGTGATGCAAATGCGGCCGGTTCGCTCGATGCTGCTGCTGCTCGGCTGCATCAGTCTGCTGGCGCTGCCCTATAGCGTTCTGATGCCGATCTTCGCCGACAAAATTCTGCATGGAGGCGCGAGAGCATTCGGGATCTTAATGGGCGCCGCGGGATTGGGCGCGCTAGGGGGTGCGCTGACGCTGGCGATGCGCACGGGTCTGCGCGGTCTCGGCCGCTGGATCGCGATTTCGTGCGCCGCATTCGGAGTCAGCCTGATCCTCTTCTCCTTCTCGCACTGGCTCTGGCTTTCGGTGATTTTGCTTTTCCCGGTGGGCTACTCGGTAATGTTGCAGACGTCGGCGTCCAACACTCTTCTGCAATCGATGTCGCCGGATAACATGCGCGGCAGGGTGCTGGCTGTGTACTCGATGATGTTCATGGGCATGGCGCCAATTGGCGCGTTGCTCGCGGGTACATTAGCGAAGCATATCGGCGCGCCGCTGACGGTTTGTCTCGGCGGCATCGGCGCAATCATCGGTGCAATCTTGTTCGCGCGCACGCTGCCATCCTTCCGCATCGAAGCACGTGAGCTGCTGATCGCTTCCGGCATGGCCGCGGGCCAGCCGCCCGAAAGCATCTCGACTCGCCCGTCGGCGTAATGTGGGGCTGTACTATCCGACGCCGCTCATGGATTCCGCAAGCGCGGCCGATATGTTTGCTTCTGTTATACTGCGCGGTCTCTAAATCCCGATGAATTGAGGTCAGATGTCAACCGCAGCAGGATTTCCGAGCGCGAAGTCAGGGAAAGCAACGTCCGAAGGAACGCGCCGCTATGCCGCGCGATTTGCCGGGCGTGCCGCTGCGGGACATTTCCGCGAGCAGTTTTCCACCGGGATAATTCTTTCCTCGATCGGAATCGGCACCTACCTCGGCGAGCCGGATGCTGCGACGGACGCGGATTATACGGCGGCGGTGGTCGCAGCCGTCGAGTGCGGCGCGAACGTAATCGATACGGCCATTAATTATCGCTTCCAGCGCAGCGAGCGCTCGATCGCGGCGGCATTGCAGCAACTTTTCGCCAAGGGATTTGAGCGCGACGAGCTGGTGCTATGTACCAAGGCGGGATTTTTGACGCCGGATGGCGAGATGCCTGCGGATCCGAACGATTATTTTTCCCGCGAATATCTCGAAAAGGGAATTTTCCGCGCCGAAGAAATCGCCGCGGGATGCCATTGCATGGCGCCGCGCTATCTCGAAGATCAACTCGAGCGCAGCCTGCGGAATCTAGGCGTTGCAAGCGTGGATGTTTTCTACCTGCACAATCCGGAGACGCAGCTCGACGAAATTCCGCGTCCGGATTTCCTCAATCGTCTGCGTGCGGCGTTCGAGTTCCTCGAAGATGCCGCCCGCGCCGGACGCATAGGCGCGTACGGCCTGGCCACCTGGAATGCGTTTCGCCAGGAAAAGCGCATGAAGGATTATCTTTCGCTCGAGGAGATGGTGTCCGTAGCCCGCGACGTCGCCGGCGCCGCCCATCATTTTCGTTTCGTACAACTGCCGTTCAATCTAGCCATGCCGCAGGCACTAACGCTGCCGAACCAGATGGTGAACGAAAAAGCGGGCGCGCTGGTACAGGCGGCAAGGTCGCTGGGGATCACGGTAGTTTCGAGCGCAGCGCTGTTGCAAGGGCACCTCATCAAGAAAATGCCGGCTGGAGTCGAAGCCGCGTTGGGATTGAAAAGCAATCTGCTGCGCGCCCTGCAATTTGCCCGCTCCACGCCAGGAATCACCACCGCGCTCACAGGCATGAGCAAGGTCGCACACGTGCGAGCGAATTTAGAAATCGTGGGCGTAGAGCCCGCAGCCCGCGAGCAGTATCTGAAGGTATTCGAGAATAAGTCGTGAGCGCGCGCGCCGTCGTAGGGGAGGGTGCTTCAGACCCTCCCGTTTTTCGGCCCTCTTGTTTTTTTCTGCTTTCTCCGTTGGGCTCGGCCGTCGCCACATACTAAGAATTAAAGATGGCCGAACTGCGGGAGGGCTAAAGCACCCTCCCCTAGGCGAGCTCGTCAATCCAGGCTGATATTGCGGCCGATACCTGGTCCAACTTTCCAGTGAAGAAATGATCGGCCTCAGGGATGAAGATCAATTTCTTGGGTTCGGGAATTTCCCGGAAGAGATGTTCTACCCGGTCTTTTGCGCCGTATTGATCGTCGCCGCCCTGGATGATCAATTTCGGCTTGGCGCAGTTTTTCAAAAAACTCAGGTCGGAATCGTTCACCGGAACGCCAAGGCCAATCAGCTCCTGAACTCGCTCGTCTGCGCAGCCAACCTTTAATCCCACCACGGATCCAAAACTGAATCCGGCGAGGATGATCGGCAGCCCGGGAAATTCTTCCGCCAGGTAATCGATTGCGGCGCGGACATCTTCGGCTTCCCCGCGGCCTTTGTCATGCGTGCCGACGCTTTGGCCAGCTCCGCGAAAATTGAATCGCAGCACGGGAAAGCCGCGCGAGTGCAGCGCTTTCGCCGTCTGGAAGACGACTTTATTGTGCATGGTGCCGCCGAAAAGTGGATGCGGATGGCACACGAGCGCAGCGCGCGCGGGATCCGGCGAAGCTGAGGTCCAAAGCAGCGCCTCGAGTGGGCCGGCGGGCCCGTTGAGAAAAAAGCGGCGATGAAAGACTTCGGCCATTGCTAGAAGGGACTAAAGTTTAGAGGAGCGAAGCGGAAGCAGCAAGCGAGCGCCCCGACGAGAAATAATTGTCGGGGACTTAGCTATCGGCTGCGGGACGCCAGACTACGGCGACGCCCTTCACCATGTCGGGGTCGATAGCGTGCAGACGGGGAGTTCGAGACATGGCAGCGTCTGCCAGTTCGCCGCCGATGGAATCGATGCGCAAGACGCGCCCGGGAATTTCACCGCGCTCGGCCCACGAGCCCGACGGGATATGAACGTGCACGAAATCGTCGGCGGCGTAAAAGCGAGTGGCTTCGAAGCGTACGCCGACATAGGAAAGATCGATCGTCATTGTGACTTCGGCGGCGTAAGCGCCGTCGCGGCGGATGGTGACTGGCAGCGAGAAGGGCAGCCGGGGGCTCGAGCGGCGCTCTTCGAATTTGGAACGGATGCCGGAATGAGGAACTTGAAGATGAAGAGCAGCCTGGCGCGCGCCCGAGCGAGTGAAGGCAGTGCGCGCCATGCGCGCGGGTATTTCG
>Ga0209038_10000480_pt1 | contig 12310 bp, 13 predicted proteins | sample BogFormECP03_OM3_FD_188237 | JGI IMG/M metagenome (GOLD analysis project Ga0209038, IMG submission 188237) | Bog forest soil microbial communities from Calvert Island, British Columbia, Canada - ECP03_OM3 (SPAdes) (version 2) | ecosystem: Environmental > Aquatic > Freshwater > Wetlands > Bog ...
GCACTGATGCGAGAAAGCCGTAGCCGATTATCCATATCGAGAGCGCCGGCGCGTCCATCACGAAGTAGTGCCCGATTCGCCAGCCCTCGACGTAGCGCCCGCCAAAGACCGCGAGCATCACGAGGCCGACGCCGAGGATCGAGCCCTCGACCAGGCGGCCGGGGCGGATGTGTGTCATGTAGATGCCGACCACCATCGCAATCGGGACGGTGGCGGCGACCGTCGAAGTCGCCCACGCGCTATGCTTCATCGCATTGACGACGACCAGTCCGAGCACCGCGATAAGTATCACCATGATCATCAGCACGCCGACCAGCGCAGTGAAGCCAGCGACGGGGCCGATCTCGTCGGACGCCATGCGTCCCAGCGAACGGCCGTCACGCTTGAGCGAGTAGCCGAGAATGACGAAATCCTGCACGCAGCCGCCGAGCACGGCGCCGATGATGATCCACAGAGTCGAAGGCAGGTAGCCGAACTGCGCGGCGAGGACCGGGCCGACGAGCGGTCCGGGGCCGGCGATGGCGGCGAAGTGATGGCCGAAGGTGATCCATTTTGGGGTGGGGACGTAGTCGCGGCCGTTGTTGAGGCGCATCGCGGGAGTGACGTGCGCGTCGTCGAGTTCGAGCACGCGATCCGCGATGAAGCGCGAGTAGAACCGGTAGCCGAGGGCATAGACGCAGACCGCGGCGACGATGAACCACAGGACGCTGGGCTCCTCGCCGCGCGATAACGCGAGTACGCCGAGGGCAGCTGCGCCGAGCGCGCCGACGGCAATCCATAGAATGATGCGAAGCGGCTTCACGTCAGGAACGGTTTATTGCGGAAGCGAGGCGCCATGCAAGCGCACTCGAAAGCCTGGTGAAATTAAGAAGACTGCGCGCCTTTTTCCAGGTTTCGCATCTCTGCGAGGTTGTAAACCTTTCCGCAGCTTGAGCAGGTGAAGGAGTCGCCGCTCGGGTATGGCTCGTAGCCCGGTGCCACGGGATCGCGAAACTTCAACACCGAGCCGCATTTGCATTTCAGTTCCATGATGCGAACCTTGGTCTTCCCAATCCGCCCCGCTCCGCTGCTCAAGTCTGTGCCTGGGGGCAGCGCGGCAAGAATCGTATCCCTGGTGCGCATCACGTTCGCGAGAATCCACCCAACGACGATTCCCGCTACGAACACCATGCCAAGCAGCGGACCCGAGACGGCTATGGATGACCCCACGCAGCATCCCTCCTGAGCGCTTTTGTCTGACGATAATACGGCACTTCGTGCGATCCAATTGAAGCATGCTTGGGGTGCGAGTAGTCGCCGGTTCGGTGCGAGTCTGCTCAGCCGGATTTCTGGCAGGAAGTGCCGATGTACTTCCACACCGAAGGATTCGGACCGTACGAGCGGAACATCGTCCCGTTCAAGATTCTGCCGTCGGGCGATACCTGGTAGTCGCCATGCATCGTCCGAAGTTGCAACAGAATGTGAGTCCCTTCGACCGTGCCTTCTCCGTGGCTCATGACCGCGTCGGAACCGGGAAAATAGTTGATTACTTCGAGCTTCGACCCAGTCTGAGTAATCAGATGGCACCCGCCCAGACCGGCGTCGCGCCAAGCCCCGGTAAGGCTGGTCAGCTTCGGCAATGGAGCCAGCGCGGCCTCCGGCGCCGGCGCGTAGATTTCCGCGGGCCTGCTGGCCTCATGATTTCCGATATAGCCGAACTGATTGAGCACTCCGACGACTGCTGCGATCACCGTGGCTATAGCGGCCGCGCCACCAAGCATGGCGTTGAAAGAGATCCGGTGGCCACCTTTTGCCGAGTCATCAGCCATTCGCGGCGCCTATGGCGAAACGACCTACTGTTCTCCCGGCTTGCCCTTTAGATATTGCCCAAGAAAGTCGAGCGTCAGCGCCCACGCGTCCTGCGAGTCGTTGCTATTGTAAGTGTTCGAGTCGTCAAAATTGAACGCATGCCCTGACTCGGGATAGATCTTCAGTTGATGCGGCCGGTTCGCGTCGGTGAGGGTCTTGTCGAGGTCTTGGGCCTGGTCGGCAAGCACCAGGCGATCCTTGCCGCCGTGGATGATCAAGGTTGGCGGAAAGGTAGCCGCTTTTTCCTTTACCGATGGCGGCACCGGCCCATAGTAGTCCACTACCGCTGCCACCTGATCCGAGAACCGGGCCCCGAGCGACAAAGCCAACATCGCGCCCAGCGAGTAGCCCATCACGCCGACGTGCTTGGGATTGACTGCGGGGTTTTTGCCGATCGCATCGAGACCGTCGTGCAGTTTCTTGACCCATCCCACGAACGACTGGCGGATTTTCTCCTGCTCGCCCGGCACGACTTCTTCGCCCGGCGCGTAGTATTCGATCATCTCGGCGTAATAGCCCTGTGCCGCCAGGTCCGAGCACACCCGCTCCAGGTTGTGATAACCCGCGCCGTGAACTTCCGCGCCGTGGATAAGAATCACCGCGGGAGCCGGGACCTTCGAGTCGGGAGCGCAGGCGTACACTTCAACCGGCTGGCCGTCGGACGTATACGTGCTCTTGGTCCAGTCGGCACGGGCCGAACCAGCGCCAATCAAAAGCGTGACGGCAGCCACGAGAGTCCAGATTCGCTTGATCGCTTTCATCGGGATTTCCATATTGGTTCCCGACGCAGACTTCCTCAACACCCGACGATTTGCAAACGAAAAAATGCGCGAAAGGGATACAAGACTGCCACCGTGGGCTCTAGAACGACGCTAGCAGGCACAAAGCTCCGAAGCACAAAATCAGCAGCAGCATTCCGATACGGAGGCCATGGCCGGCCCATTCGCGGCTGGTGATGCCGAGCCGGCTGGCGGCGACGATGTTGGGTATGTTGCCCGGAATGAGCATTCCACCACTGATCAACAAACCCATCATCGCGAACCGCTGCTGAGAAACGGTAAGCGCGGGTCCGATCTCCACTGCGGCCAGGGTCGCATTGTCCACCACCGCCGAGATCGTGTTGAGCCAGAACAGGAGCGCGCCCGGGAGATCGCGGAGGTAGGCGTCGGCCACCGGTCGAAGCCCGGCCGAAAGTCCTACCAGGCCGACAATGAAAATATAAACTTTGCCGGCCCGAATCAGAACCGGCGCGAACGAATCGCTCTCCGGGGCCAGCTGCAGAGCGCTATCGCCGTTCTCTTCGCGCAGGAAGAGCGTGGGGATAGCGACCAATATGATTCCCACGATCACGAACGGGCCCAGCAGTCGCGCCAGGTAAAAGAAGTCGGCGTGCAGCGCGGCCAGAACCAGAGTACTGGCCGGCATCCCCAGGGGCGTCGCGACGGCGCCCAGTCCGATCGCGAAGCATCCGAGGACAGTCGCGGCGACTTCGGTGGATCGATTCATCTTCAGCAGAGAGATGGCTTCCGCGAACACGAGTGCCGCCACGACCGCGGTGATGAACCCGGCTAACAATCCCAGCACGATCGTCAAGGCAAAGCACAGCCACCGCTGGCCGAACATTCGGGTTGCCGACGATAGCAGCCGATCAAGCCGCGCTCGCAACAGGCGGAAGACGATCCCGAAGACCAGGACCGCCGCAGTTAGTTCAATCGGCTCGCGCAATGCACTCCGCACCAGGGCGGAACTCAATTGACCAGCCACTGTGGCGATGATCGTCCCAGCTACCAGGAAGAAGATCTCAACGTTGCGTTCGAGCGGCTTTATCAGAATGGGCCCGAGCAGAACGGCAAGGATTGTCAGGAAAGTAAGGACCAGCGCGACCATGTTTCCGCAAACTAAGGCAGGAATGAGAAGTTCGCGCAAACACCGAGACTTACGCGGCCACATGTTCGAGAGCAGAGCTTCGGGCTGATCGATTGCGGCTGAACGACGGCCGGCCATCCGAGCGATGTCAGGAAAAAAGACCGTGCGGGCGGTCTCACCGGTCCCCGTAAACCTTTGTGGTGAGGCCGACCCGCACAGCGGAGGCACAGATTATCAAGCCGGGTTGGCTTTGGCCGTTAGCGTATCCCTTCCGAGTTTCTTGGAGTTGCGGACAAAGTAGATGGCTCCGTAGAGGCCCCACAGGACGGCGATCGCGACCGCCATCAGAGGCTCTTTGACGCTGCCGAGTCCTTCCATAGGTCCGATGATGTAAAAGGCCATGCAGGCGAAGTTCGCCACCGCGCCGAAGATCGGCACCGCCATGTGCTTGAACCCATGGAACATATGATGTTCACGGTAAGCGACGATGCAACACACGTTGGTGAGCCCGTAAACCACGAAGGTCCCGAAGTTAGAGAGCAGTGTAATCAGCGCAAGTCCGTTCGGCAGCGCAGACAGCGATGCGTTGTTGTTCATTCCGATCGCGTACCACAGGTTATGCGGCAGGGTTGCGATCGTCTTGTCGTCCGGAGCGGCGCTTCCGGCGAAGAAATAAAGCGCAGCGTATGCACCCAGCACGGCAGAGATAGTCGCCAGCGTCCAAATCGTGCGATGCGGCGTCAGGTTCTCGCCGTGAAGCAGACCGAAGTGCTCCGGTACTTCAGCGTCGCGACCCATCGCATAGGTCACGCGGGCGCCGGTATTGATACAGCTAAGAGTAGTACCTATCAGTGCAAGAAACACTGTTAGCGCTTCGAGCATCATGAACGCCTGTCCATGGCCGCCCAGGAGCGCATTACCGATGATAGTCATCATGTCGCCGATAGGAGCTGCCGAGCCTTTCGCGTCGGCCATGCTATAGGCGCTGCTCATGAAGTAGTTGGCGGCGAAGTACTCGATCATGTAGCAGAACAATCCCTGGATAGTCAGCGAGAGTAGTACGCCGCGCGGGATGTCTTTCGTCGGGTTCTTCGCTTCCTCACCGAGCGAGGTGATCGACTCGAAGCCGACCAGCAGGAAGATCGCGATGGTTGCCTGCAACATGACATAGTTGAAGTTGTGCGGCGCTATGACCGACCAGGCACTGGCATGCGCCGGTGTGTCACCGGTCAAGGTGTAGTGCAGCACCTTCTTGGTGCCGTCGAGGGCAAGGCCCATCGACCCTTCCGGATGTCCCAGCCGATACGCAATCGCTAATGCGGCGAAGAACAGCAATGCAGCAATCTGAATCGCATTGATCGCGATATTAACCATGGTCGAACCGTTCACGCCGCGAAACGCGATGTACGCGATTCCATAGGATGAAATGATCGCGACTATCGCCATGAACACCGGGCCAGGCGTGCCGGCGTTGATTGTGTCGGGCGCGAAGTTGCCGACGATGTAGCCGATCATGATCCCGATCGTCGCGACCATCGCACCGGGATACACCCAGTAGTACAGGTGCGACGCCCACCCCATCGTGAACTTTGCAATTCGGGCGAACTTGAACGCCTTGGTCTTGCTGAGAAATGCCTGCTCAGCAAAGAAATAGGAACTGCCCGCTCCCGGATAGAGCTTGGCAAGTTCCGAGTAGGAGATCGCCGTGGCATAGGCGAGCATCAGTGCGGCGAAGATTCCCGCCCACATCGAGACGCCGGACGGGTAGGCGTAACCGGCCTGGACTACGAAGGTAATCCATAGGAATGCTCCTGGCGCAATCAGCGCCATCGCATTGACCGTGACGCCGGTCAACCCTAAGGTTGCTTTCATCTTTGGTTCTGTTGATTCGGCCATTCTTACACCTTTGTGTTGGGCGCAGATTTGCGCGTTGCACTCGTATCCCCCGCAACTTCGCTATCGCCAATTATTGTCGAGGCAAGTCAGCACTAAGCATGCCACTAGAAGATGATTCGAACGGCGAAGGTGCGGGAAAACCACACCTGCAATGCGAAGTAGGACTGCATTGCAAAATGAAAGAGTTGCAACACTTCCGTAAAAATTGCTTTTCTCACTGACAATGAAAAATGCAAATGCGAGTATTTCAATCTGCGCTGTGGATAGCTGCAGCTATTCGGTGCAGATATTACGGCCAGGGATGAATCGTGGCCGACACTCATTCAAATCTGCTGCAAGTTTTTTAGGCAATGCCAAATGAAAAGGCGCTGCAATGCCTCGAAGTCAGCACTCGGCGACGGACCTATCGAATAAGTCCGCGGTTAGAGCGGCGCGTCAGAAAGGAATTCCAGCACGACCTCTTTGAATCGCGGATCGGCGGGGGCGGTCATGTGGTCGCGGCCTTTGAGCATTACCAGTCGCGCCCGCGGGATCATTTTCGCCAACGGTTCAGGATCTCCGATTGCGTGGTCCTCGGTGCCGACGACTATGACGACCGGCAGCCGCACCGCCGCGAGCTGAGCCGGATCGAACGGCGACCGCTCCGCATCGATCAGCGCGGCCAGCGCTTTCAAGTCGTTGGGCATCGACTCGGCGAATCGCCGGTACGCTTTCGCGACCGGACCCTTGATTGTCGCAGGATCGTCGGCGCGGTAGGCCTCGGAAATCGCATCACGATCGGCTTGGTCTTCAAGGCCGTCGTCGTAGGCGATTCCGCCCAGCACTATCGCGCGAAATCGCTCGGGTTGCGTCAGCATCAGCTCGATCGCGATGCTCGAGCCCATCGAGTAGCCGATCAGCGGCGCGCGCGCGATTCGAAGATGGTCCATCAGCCGCGTCACGTCGGCGCCCATGCTCGCATAGCCGTACGCCTCTCGTTCGCTAGGCTTGTCGCTGAGACCGTGTCCGCGAACGTCTGGCGCGATCACCCGGTATTTCGCCGACAGCGCGGTAATCCATCCGGTGCCGCCCCAGTTATGCTCCGCGGTCGAAGCGAAGCCGTGCACGAGAACGACAGGCTCGCCGGAGCCGAGGTCGTGGAAATGAATCTTGACGCCCGCTGAGTCAAAAAACGGCATCCTGCTATCCCTCCTGCATAATCGAAATTACAGAATTCCCGCGTTCAACCGCCTGCTCCTGATACCTTAATCGTTGGCCGGCGTATCTGTATAATGATGCCGGCGATGGCAATTGACCTCGACAGCGCGCGCGCACGGATGGTGCTCGAGCAACTGGAACGCCGCGGTATTAAAGATCCGCGCGTGCTGGCCGCCATGCGCACGGTCGCCCGCCATCGGTTCCTCCCCGCCGAACTTCACGATCACGCCTACGACGACGGCCCGCTGCCCATCGGCGACTCGCAGACCATTTCGCAGCCGTACATGGTCGCGTTGATGAGCGAAGTAGCCGAACTTACCGGCACTGAGAAAGTTCTCGAGGTCGGCACCGGATCGGGCTATCAGACTGCAGTGCTGGCGCGTCTCGCGCGCACGGTTTATTCGGTCGAGTTCAACGCGCATCTTCACGATCGCGCCCGGGTGATCCTCAACGCGATGGGCTTTGGCAACATCCATTTTCGATGCGCCGACGGTTCGGACGGATGGCCCGAGGAGGCGCCGTTCGATGTCGTGATGGTCACGGCGGCGATGCCCGGGATTGCGCTTCCGCTGCTGCATCAACTGACGCCGCAAGGGCGTTTGATTGCGCCGATCGGCGAAGACGAACTCCAGACCCTGGTGCGCATCAGCCACAAGACCGGCCATTGGAGCGAGGAATATTTCGGCGAGTGCCGATTCGTGAAGATGACCGGCAAGCACGGCTTCCAGGATTAGCGCACGGATATTTCGCGGACCCGCAGGGATGTGGTGCGGGGCGGTGACGGACGGCGGGTGAAGTGATCGAGGTAAGTGCAACTGCGCGTTGGATTTCGCGCGCGAGCATGGCAGTCGCGCTGTCAGTTTCGATCGCGCTCGCCGGATGCGGCGACACACCGACGTCTTCGACCTACGCTCCCCTGGCTTCGCAGCGCACCGTGACTCACGTCGTCGTCGCGGGCGACACTCTCTACCGCATCGCAAATGAATACGGAGTCAGCGTCGGACGCTTGATAGCGGCGAATCAACTCAGCGACCCGCGCGAGTTGCGCGTCGGCCAGGTGCTGACAATTCCGGGCGCCGGCTATCGCGCCTCGTCGATCGGCACTGCGTCGAGCGGCGTGCTGCCATACAGTGGCGAGCGTGCGTCGCGTCAATTCCAGTGGCCGGTCGCGCAAGGCGTGGTGTCGTCCGGATTTGGAATTCGCAACGGCGCAATGCATGACGGCGTCGACATCGCCGCGCCGGTCGGCACCCCGGTCCTTGCCGCCGACAGCGGCACCGTGATTTTTTCGGGCGCGCTGCACGGCTACGGCAACACTGTGATCATTCGGCACGACGACGGTTACGCGACGGTTTACGCACACAACTCGCAAAACCTGGTCGGCGAGAACACGCACGTGGCGTGTGGACAGCAGATCGGCGAGATCGGCCGCTCCGGACGCACCACAGGCGCGAACCTCCATTTCGAGGTGCGCCGCGACAACGTCGCGCAAAACCCGCTCGCCTATCTGCCCGAGCCCGCGACTTCCGGCCCCATCAGCTTTGCCGCGGCCGGCGGCAGCTAGTATCGTGGACCACCGCACGCGCGATTGCCCGCAATGCTGGTGCGATGGGTTCAACGATGACCGTCGAAGAAATCAAAAAACTGATTCGCAACGTCCCTGATTTTCCCAAGCCCGGAATTATGTTCCGCGATTTCACGCCACTGATCGGCGATGCGCGCGGATTTGCCGCCGTGGTCGATCAGTTGGCGCAGCCGTACATCGGCAAAGTTGACGCGGTGGTCGGAATCGAGTCGCGCGGCTTTATCGTCGGCGCGCCCGTCGCGTATCGATTGGGCGTCGGCCTGACGATTGCGCGCAAGCCCGGCAAGCTGCCCTTCCATACTGTCGAGCAGTCGTACGATCTCGAATACGGCAGCGCGACCTTGCAAATGCATCAGGACGCGATCGCGGGCAAGGGCCGTGTGCTGCTGGTCGACGACCTGCTGGCAACCGGCGGCACCGCGGCTGCGGCGCTGCAACTCGTGCAAAAGATCGGCGGCAACGTGATCGGGTGCGCGTTCGTGGTCGAGCTCGACGCGCTTAAGGGAAGCGAGCGCCTCGCGCCGGTAAACTGCTTCTCGCTAATCCACTATGATTAAGCAATGCGGACTCCGATGGACAATCACGATCACGAACCGCATGCGGCAGCGGATTCGGATCAGCGCCGCCTGCTAATCGTCCTCGGCGTCGCGTCAGCCTACCTGCTCACCGAGCTCGTCGGCGGCTATCTGACCGGCAGTCTCGCGCTGCTCTCCGACGCCGTCCACATGCTCACCGACATCGCCGCGCTATGCCTGGGACTGCTGACGCTGTGGATCTCGCGACGGCCAGCATCGTCGGCGAAGAGCTACGGCTATCTCCGCGCGGAAATCCTCGGCGCGTTGCTCAACGGTCTGTTTCTCTGGGTGCTGGTGGTCTTCATCTGGATTGAAGCGGTAGAGCGCATTCGCCACCCGCACCCCGTCTCAGGGCTCGGCGTGATGGCGGTCGCGATCGTCGGCATCGGCGTCAACACCTTCTCCGCGTGGATGACGGCGGGCGACGGCCACGCCGGTCACAAGCCTGGAATGGCGATGCGCGCCGTGTTCGTGCATGTCATTTCCGATTTGGTCGGCTCAATCGGCGTGCTAATCGCCGGTGCGCTCACTTATTTCACCGGCTGGATGCAAGCCGATCCGGCCGTCAGCATATTGATCGGCGTGCTGGTGCTGTACGGTTCATGGGGTCTCGTGCGCGAGGGCGTCGACATCCTGATGGAGTCGGTGCCGCGCCATATCGACCTCGACGAGATGCGCACCGACCTGCTCGCCGTCAGCGGTACCGAGGAAGTTCACGACCTGCACGTATGGTGTCTGACGACACGCCAAATCGCGCTGTCGGCGCACGCGGTGGTGGCCGCCGACGCCGATCGCGATCGAGTACTGGCCGAGATGTGCCATCTGCTGCAGACCAAGTTCGACATCCATCATCTTACTTTGCAGCTTGAACGCGACAATCGCCGCGCACACGAACCGGAACATTTCTGAGAGATCTCGATGAAAGCCGACCAGACAATATTTTACGACATCAACACGCAGCGCGACTTCGTCCTGCACGACGGCAAGTTTCACCTCGAGTATGCCGAGAAGCTGGTGCCGGTGTGGAAAGCGCTGACGGATCTCGCGCGCGATCAGAAAGTGCAAATCGTCTGCTCGGTCGATTGCCACGTTCCCGGCGACACGCAGTTGAAAAGTTGGGGCGGGCCCTATCCCGATCACTGCATGGCAGGCACGCCCGGCCAACATAAAATCGACGAGACCGCGCCGCTCAATCCGCTGATGCTGGAGAACAAGGAATACACGCCTGAGGAGATTCAGAAAGTCCTCGACCATGACGGCGAAATCGTTTTCCGACGACAGCAATTCGAAAAGCTGGCCGACAACGAGCACTTGAGCGCAATCCTGCGACTCGTCTTGCGCCCCTACAAGGACATCGTGATGTACGGCGTGTACACCGAATCATGCGTCGACCGCGAGATCTCCGCACTGGTCGGAGTCGGCCCGAAACTCCACATCGTCACCGACGCGGTCGCAGTCATCGGCGGCGAATCCCCGGCCTTCCACGCAAAATTGCAGCTGGAAGGCGTCGACCTGATAACCTTCGATGCGCTGAAGCTGCAAATGCTCAACTGATGAATCCGGCGGAGCCTGACGACTCGAACCTCGGCGAAGGCGCGCCCGAGTTCTTCGAAGAGCCCTGGGTCACGCCGCCATTTCAGCCGGTCCGCGCGATCGGCTCCGTCATTCTAATCGCGTGCGGCTTCGGACTTTACGAATACGTGCTCGTGTCGTTCTGGTCGGTGCCGTGGATGGGCATCCACGACCGAATTCCGTGGCCCGCATTCGCGTTCGCACTGGCCGCGATTGTCCTCTCGATTGCCGGGCTGCGACTGGCGCTGAGCCTCTATTCGCCGCATGCGAAACTCGGCTTCGGCCTGTTCGCATTCCTGGCGTGCGTCGTCGTCGGCGCCGGCGGCGGGCGCTTCTTCAGCTATGCGATGCGCGCGACGGTGAATCCGCCCTTCACGCTGAAGCTCGCAGTCGGCCAACAATTCCCCGGCTTCAAACTCCCCGATCAGAGCAACTCGACCCTGGTCGGGCCAGTCGACGCGCCCGCAACGTTGATTTATGTCTATCGCGGCGACTACGACCCGTTCGCCCGCTTCGAGCTGGCGGAACTGACTGCGCACGCTGACGATCTTCACCGCGCCGGCATCGACGTCGACGCGATCAGCACTGATCCGATCGAACGCTCGAAAATGCTTGCGGGATTTCTCCAGACGAAAATCCCCTTGCTAAGCGATAGCCACCAATGGGTCGTCGGTCCGCTCGGCCTCGTGCAACACCATCGCAACGGCGAGCCCGATAACTCGATCCCGGCTTTTTTTATCGTCGACAAAGATGGCGTCGTGCGATGGATCTTCACGTCGCCCTACTATCGCGAACTGCCGCGTCCCGAGACTCTGCTCGACGCGGCAAAATCGGTCATCGCCGGCGAGTCTTCGACGCCTCCAGCGCCGACAGCATCGCCGCAGTAGCGAGCGCCGGCGAATCGGCGCCGAATATCGCGCCAATCGACGCGACCCCGGCCGGCCGCGCAGTCGGGTCGAGCGACGCGAACAACTCGCGCGTGCGCTCCGGCGTCATGCCGCCCAGCGCAAATACCGGAATCGCGCCGGCGGCGCACGCCGCTTTGAGCCCGCTCGCGCCCCACGCAGGCCCGGTGGCGAGTTTGGACAACGGATCGAAGATGGGGCCGAATACGGCGAAGTCGGCGCCCTCGCGCGCCGCTCCGGCAACGTCCGGCGGCGAATGACTCGACACGCCGATGATCTGCCTCGTCCCGAGCAGCTTGCGCGCCATGCTGACGCCGATCGAATCGAACGGCAGATGAACCCCGTCGGCGTCCGCGGCAATTGCCACATCGACGCGATCATTCACGATCAGCGGTGCGCCGGCGCGCGTGCAAATCCCGCGCAGCCGAAGCGCCAGCTCATAGAGCTCGCGCGCCGGCAAATCTTTTTCACGGAGTTGTAATGCGACCGTTCCAGGAGGCGCCGCGCTCAGCGCAGCTTCGCACGCCGCGACGAGGTCTCCCCCCTTCACGACGTGCCGATCGGTAATCAGGTACAGTCGAAAGCTGACGCGCGAGCGCGGCGACAAGGCGCGCCCTACCCTATCAGTCCCGTCAGCGGACTCGACGCAGTCGCGTACAGCTTGCGCTCGATTCGCCCCGCACGATACGCGAGCCGCCCCGCCTCGACCGCGAGCTTCATCGCCCGCGCCATCGCAATCGGATCCTTGGCGCCCGCAATCGCCGTGTTCATCAGCACGCCGTCGCACCCGAGTTCCATCGCCTCGGCAGCATCCGACGCAGTGCCGACGCCCGCATCGACGATCACCGGCACCTTCGCCTGCTCGA
>Ga0209038_10000481_pt1 | contig 12296 bp, 10 predicted proteins | sample BogFormECP03_OM3_FD_188237 | JGI IMG/M metagenome (GOLD analysis project Ga0209038, IMG submission 188237) | Bog forest soil microbial communities from Calvert Island, British Columbia, Canada - ECP03_OM3 (SPAdes) (version 2) | ecosystem: Environmental > Aquatic > Freshwater > Wetlands > Bog ...
AGCCGGTGCTGGCCGGAGGGCCTCGCGGGCGCCTCGTCGAGCAGTCCGATCTCCTCGTAGTAGCGAATCGTTCGTGGCGTGGTGCCAACCAGACGGGCGACATCGCCGATGCGAAGGCTTGCGGCCTGGGGGCCGTTCGGCTGCTCTGAGCTCTGAGGTGTCATCTCGCTGCCCATGCTCAGCGCGCGCCGGCGGGCACGGAGGGATGGGCGGGATCGCCGACGCGCTCGGGGGCATCGTCGCTCGGCTCGGGGCTTGCGCCGTTGGCGCGTGCGGGCGGCCGCGGCGTGAGCGCCGCGTGCTCGATCGCCTCGACGGTGGGCGTCTGACGCAGTTCGCTCACGTGGCGGGGGCGCATCAGGCACACGAAGAATCCCAGCAACGAGGTCGCGGCCAGCACCCACAGCGCCTCGTGCATGTTGGCGATGAACGGCGCGAGCTTCTCCGTCGAGAGGCCCTTGGCCAGACCGGAGAAGACTGCGAACAGCGTTGCTTTCGGGACCGCCGAGGTGATGATCGCGAGCACGAACGCGATCGACAGCACGGCTCCGGTGTTCTGCACGAGCGTTCTGGCCCCGGCGGCGATCCCGCGCCGGTAGGCCGGCACCGCGCCCATCATGGCGGCGGTGTTCGGGCTGTTGAACATGCCCGAGCCGACCCCGACGACCAACAGCCACAGGCCGCTCTGCCAGTAGGGGGTGTGCACCTGGAGCGTCGTCATCGCGGCCAGCCCGACGGCGCTCACGAGCATCCCGAGCGCGGCGAGCGTGCGTGAGCCGTGCCGATCGGCATAGATGCCCGCGAGTGGGGAGGCGACAAGCATGCCCAACGCCAACGGGATCAGCTTGATGCCGGCCTCGATCGGCGAGTTGCCCTGGGCGCCCTGGAAGTAGAAGACGAACAGGAACATCAGCGCGAAGCGGGCCAGGCCGTTGATGAACGCCGAGGCGGTCGCCGCCGCGAACAGGCGGTCCTTGAAGATCCGCAGGTCGAGCATCGGCGCCTCAGAGCGGCTCTCGATGAACACCCACGCGGGCAGCAGCACCGCGGCGGCGGCGAGACCGCTGATCACGATCGGGTCGTCCCAGCCGCTGAGGCCTCCGCGTGAGACGCCGAGCACGAGGCCCGTGAGGCCGACCACGAAGGTGCTCGTCCCGAGCACGTCATACCCCCGTACGGCATCGGGTTTGGCGAGCTCGCGCAGGATCAGCGCGCCCCAGGCGGCTCCCGCCAGGGCAAGCGGGACGTTGAACCAGAACACCCAGTGCCAGGAGATCGCGACGAGCGCCCCGCCCAGCACCGGTCCGAGTACGAGCCCGATCGCAGCGACCATCGTGTTGGCGCCCATCGCAAGGCCGAGTTCCTCCTTGGGGAAGGCGTCGGTCACCAGGGCGGCGGCGTTGGCGAACAGGAAGGCCGAACCGATGCCCTGCAGCACGCGCCACAGGATCAGCACGTTCGCGTCGGGGGAGAAGCCCGCGCCGAGCGAGGCCAGCGCGAACACGAGGAAGCCACCCACATAGGCGCGCTTACGCCCGAACAGGTCGCTCAGGCGCCCGGCCGTGAGCACGAGCACGGTGGCCGCGATCAGATAGGCGAGAATCACCCACACCAGCGCGAGCAGGCTGGCGTGCAGCGAGCGCTCGAGGTCCGGCAGCGCGATGATCAGCGTGCCCGAGTTGGTCGCCGCGAGCAGCATCCCAAGGCTCGTGCAGGACAGCGCCCACCACTTGTAGTTCTCGTGCCCTGCGGCAACGCCGAAGCGTCTGTGCTGGGGCGGCGTGGCTACTGTTGTCAAGTCGATGCGCTCCTGTGCGAAGGGGTCCTGTACGACCGAGCTGAAATTGACGTGAACGTAAGGATCACAATAGCAGGATGGGGGCGGGAAACCGTGCCGGGTGCTAGAACATATGCCGATGAGCGCGAGCGAGCCCAAGGTCGTCAAGTCCGATGAGGAGTGGCGGGCGGAGTTGACACCCGCCCAGTACGACGTCCTGCGCAAGGCCGGCACGGAGCCGCCCTTTACGGGCGAGTACGTCTACAACAAGGCCGCAGGCGACTACCGGTGCGCGGCCTGCGGGGCGACGCTGTTCGGCGCCGACACCAAGTTCGAGTCCGGGACCGGTTGGCCCAGCTTCACCGAGCCGGCCGTCGCCGAGGCCGTGGAGCTGCGCCCGGACAACAGCCTGTTCATGCGCCGAACCGAGGTCCTCTGCCGCACCTGCGGCGGACACCTCGGCCACGTGTTCGACGACGGCCCCGGGCCGACCGGCGAGCGCTACTGCATCAACTCGGCCGCGCTGTCGTTCGCGCCCGCCGCCGCGCAGACCGCCGGCGAGCCCGGCGGCGACGCGCCCGGCGAGCGCGTGCCCTAGCGCCCCGATCTCATGATCATGTTCGATCAGTCCCGGCGGCTGTCCGAGCCGCTGCCCTGGGGACGCCGTGAAAAGACGATCGTGGCGATCATGCTGAGCTGCGTTGTGCTCGCGCTGATCGGCCTCGGCGCCTTTGCGCTGACCCGCGGTGCGCCCGCGCGCGCGGACTGCATCAGCGTGACCTTCGCCAGCACGCTCGGAGCTGCGCAGATCCACGCCTGCGGCCCGCACGCCCGGCGCGTGTGCGCCGGCGGTCCCTCGGCGGGAATCACCGCAGAGCTCCGTGCGGCCTGCAGACGGGCCGGGTTTCCGTTCGGCGCGGGCTGACTTTTCCCGCCCCAGAGCGACCGATCCAGGCCCCTCAAGACGGCCGAATGAGTCGTCTAGACAAATGTCGAAAGCCTTGGCTCAAGTGTTGGCCACGGTGGCCCTACCCGTGCGCGCCGCGTCCGGATTTCATACCGGAACGCAAATCGCGTGGTTCCGACCCCTTCTGGGCGGAGCCTGCACACATCTACAAACGGTAGGGAACGGAGGCACATGACCTGGCTGTCTTACCCAAGTTGGCTGAACGCGGGTGATAACGCGTGGCAGATGACTGCGGCGACGTTCGTTGGGCTGATGAGCCTCCCGGGCCTCGCGGTTCTGTACGGCGGCGTGATGCAAAAGCGCTGGTCGGTCAACAGCATGATGCTGACGTTCGTGGCGTTCTGCGTGACGCTAATCGTGTGGTGTTTGTGGGCGTTCAAGATGGGCTTCGGTAGCCCGATCGCGCACAGCGGCTCGGGCGTGTTCGGGACCAAAGGCTTCCTGGGTACGTTCCTCGGCGAACCGGGCAGCGTGCTCGGCCACGTCGGCGAGGAGGGCCAGGCGGACATTCCGTCGATCACGACGGGTCCGCCTTTCCACTTCCCGGAGGCCTCGCTCGTGTACTTCCAGTTCGTGTTCGCCGCGATCACCCCGATCCTGGCGCTCGGCTCGGTGCTCGGGCGGGTGAACATGAAGGCGTGGATCCCCTATGTGGCGTTGTGGATCACCTTCGTCTATGCGGTCAACGCGTTCCTGCTGTGGGGCGGCGGCTACTTCGCGGCGCACGGTGCTCTGGACTACTCCGGTGGCTACGTGATCCACCTGTCCGCCGGGATCTCAGGGTTCGTGTTCGCATGGGTGGTCGGTCCACGATTGCAGCGAGATCGCGAGGTCGATGCACCCAACAACCTGCTGATGGTTGCCACCGGCGCGGGTCTGCTGTGGCTCGGCTGGAACGGCTTCAACGGCGGGGACTCCTACTACGCGGGCGCCGACGCCTCCGCAGCGGTGATCAACACCAACCTCTGCACCGCCGTGGCGATGATGGTGTGGATTGGCTGGGACTACATCTTCAAAGACAAGCCCTCGCTGATCGGCGCCGTCAACGGCATGATCGTGGGCCTCGTGGGGATCACGCCCGCGGCCGGGTTCGTCAACGGCTACGGCGCGATCATAATCGGGGTGATCGATTCGACGATCGTGTGGTTCGCGATCCGCTACCTCAGTCGAACGCGGCCGTTCCGAAACGTCGACGATACCCTGGGGGTGATCTATACCCACGGTATCGCCGGTCTGATAGGGGGCCTGTTAGTGGGCTGCCTGGCCGATCCGAACGTCGTCGAGTACATCGGCGCGGGCGGCGGCGCGACGAACCTCCCAGGCGTGTCAGGGCTGTTCATCAATGGCAGCTGGACGCTTCTGCGCTGGCAGGCCGAGGCCGGCCTGTGGGTGATCCTGTACACCGCGATAGTGACGTTCATCATCCTCAAGATCGTCGGGATCTTCATACCGCTGCGGGTCAGCGACGAGGAAGCGGAGATCGGCGATCACGCGATCCACGGCAACGAGGTCTACCCCGCGGACGTGCCCACGCTCGGGGGCTCCAGTGGCCCGGCGTGGCGTCCGGACCCGGCACCCGCCGGGACGTAGTACCCAGGCAGGGAAGCCCTGCCGGCCTGAATGCGTTCATCCCTACGGATGCGTTCAGGCCGGCAGACGGTCGGCGGTCCCGCCTCGGCGGGGCCGCCAGCCGGTTCGGTCAGGCCGGCTGGTAAGCGCCGGCCGGCCGTTCGGCGTGATCGGCCGAGCGTTAGTGCGCTGGGGTCCGGCTGCCGCGAGCGATACCGCGGGCAGGTCGTCACCCCGGCGGGTCCCGCCCGGCGGTGCCGATCCCTTCAGGCCTGGCGCGTCAGGCCAACGGGACAGCTGACGCCGGTGCCGCCGAGGCCGCAGTAGCCGTTCGGGTTCTTGGCCAGGTACTGCTGGTGATAATCCTCGGCGTAGTAGAACGGCCCCGCCTTGGCGATCTCGGTCGTGATCTCGCCGTGCCCCGCCTGCGTGAGCACCTGCTGGTAGGCGTCCCGTGACGCCTCGGCGGCAAGCCGCTGGGTCTCGCTGTTCCAGAGGATCATCGAGCGGTACTGGCTGCCGACGTCGTTTCCCTGGCGCATCCCCTGGGTGGGGTCGTGCCCCTCCCAGAACAGCTTCAGCATGTCCTCGAAGCTTGTCGCCTCGGTCTCGAACGCGACGAGCACGACCTCGGCGTGGCCGGTCCGCCCGGAGCAGACCTCCTCGTAGGTGGGGTTGGGGGTGAACCCGCCGGCGTAGCCGACCGCGGTCATGTAGACACCACTGGCTTCCCAGAAGATTCGCTCGGCGCCCCAGAAGCAGCCCATCCCGAAGATCGCCGTATCAACCCCGTCCGGGAACGGTCCCTTCAGGGGGGTGCCCAGCACCTCGTGGCTGGCGGGCACTGGCACCTCCACGCCCCGCCCGGGGAGTGCCGACTCGGCATCCACCATCTGTGATTGCTTGCGCGAGAACAGCATCTCGCCCTAGGCTAGACGATCGGCAGGGATCGGCGGCGCCAGGCGCTCAGCGGCTGGGGCGCCAGCGCCCCAGCCAGTGGGGCAGGCCGGCACGTTCGAAGCTTCGCTCATAGCGTACGCCCACCTTTTCGAGCACCTGGCGCGACGCGCCGTTGCTCATCGTGGTGAAGCCCACGACCTCCTCGAGCCCCAGGCGGCGGGCGTGCGTGAGGGCGGTCATCGCCATCTCGGTCGCGTAGCCCTGTCCCCACAATTCCGCTCGCACCGCGTACAGCAGCTCCACCGATTCCCTGCCGAGGATTGTCGCGCGCAGCAGCCCGCACCGTCCCACGAACTCGCCGGTGGAAGTCTCGAAGAAGATCCACGGCCCGAACGACTCCTCGCGCCAGTGCTGCATGTCCGCGGCGAGGATCGCTGACGCCTGCTGCTCGGTGCGAGCGCCGCCGAGCGCGCCCGGCCACAACGTCGCGGCGACCGCCGGATCGCCGAACATGGCTATGTACAGACAGGCATCCTCCCGCCAGGGCCGTTCGGGCCGCAGTCTCGTGGGCTGCGCCCGGGCTTGAGCTGAAGCCACGGCCTGACTGCTCACCCGCCTAGGCCTCCGTGCTTCGCGGTGCGTAGCGGTGGTGCAGCATCAGCGCGTTGCCGTCCGGATCGGAGAAGAACGCCATGTGGCAGACGCCCGTGTCGAGCGTCTCGCCGGTGAAGCTCACACCCCGCTCGCTGAGCGCTGCACGCGCGGCTGGAACGTCGCCCACGTGCAGGGCGATCTGGTGCTGATGGGGATGATGTCCCAGGCCCATCGCTTCCGCGTCGATCACGCCCAGCGTCAGGTTGCCCGTCTCAAACTCCGCGAAGTGCCGCTCGGGCATGTACACCGAGCGGCGCAGGCCGAGCGTGTCGCCGTAGAACTCGACGGCCGTCTGCAGGTCGTGCGTGGGCACGGCGAGGAAGTCGACTCCTGTGATGAGCTGATCGGTGGCGCTGGCTGAGGGGGTCATTCGTTTCCTTCCCGGGTTGTTTTGTGGAATCTCCTGCGCTCCCGCGCCGCCCGATGCACGCAGCCGGGCGATCGCTACCGCGGCTCCAGCACGAACACGGCGATGTCGCGCGATGTGCGCCGCTCGTAGTCGTCGAAGCCCGCGTACTCCTGATTCATCGACCGCCACAGCGCCGCGCGCTCCTCGCCCTCTGCGATCCGCGCGTGCATCTGGCGGCGTTGCCCGCCAACCTGTACGGCGCACTCCGGGTTGGCCTTCAGGTTCAGCGACCACGCGGGCGCGCGTTCGTTGCCCGCGTTGGAGCCGATCACCACGAGGCGCCCGCCGTCGGCGAGATAGACCACCGGCGCGGTCCGCTGCTGCGCCGAGCGCCGCCCGGTCGTGGTGAGCAGCAGCACCGGAGCGCGACCGTAGCTTCCCCACACGCGGCCGCGGGTGGCGCGGTAGATCGGGACGTTCAGCTTTCCGATGCCCCGCAGCAGGCCCGCGGGCAGCGACATGGAGAACCGTGAAAGGGTGCGGTCGCTGGGCATCAGGCGAAGTATCGCAGTCGCCGTGCGAGCGTTTGGGCCGCTCCCGGACGGCTCCCGCGCCCATCTGCGATCTTACCGGCGTGGCACTGATCCGTGCGAGCGCTCCACTGAGCAGAGAACTGCGGCGCCTGCTGCCGTCGCGCCCATTCCACGTGCGATTCTGGGACGGCAGGAGCGTGCAGGCGACGGTGGCGGACGGGCCCACGTTCTTCGTTCGAGCGCCCTCGGCGCTCGCTCACTTCCTCAGGGCGCCGGGGACGCTGGGTCTGGGTCGGGCCTATGTGGACGGCTCGCTCGCCGTGGACGACCTCGACTCCGCGTTCGAGGTGATCGACACCTGGGAGCCCCCGCCGATGAGCGCCCCCGATCGTGTCCGCCTCGGCCTGACCCTCGCCGCGGCGGCCGCGCCAGGCGGGATTCCGCGGCGTCCAAGCCTCGAGCTGATCCTTCGCGGCCGCCTCCACAGCGTCGATCGCGACGCGGCCGCCGTGCGCTACCACTACGACGTCGGCAACGACTTCTTCGCCCTCTTCCTGGACGAGTCGATGACCTACAGCTGCGCGGTCTTCTCCAGGGGGGCGCAGACGCTCGAGGAGGCCCAGCGCACGAAGCTCGAGCTGGTTGCCAGCAAGCTCGAACTGAAACCCGGAATGCGGGTGCTGGACGTCGGTTGCGGCTGGGGCGCCTTCGCGATCCACGCGGCACGGCATCATGGCGTGAAGGTCACCGGTGTCACGATCTCGCCCGCCCAGGCAGAGCTCGCGCGCGAGCGCGTGCGCGAGGCAGGCCTTGCCGAGGAGGTGGAGATCCTCGTGGCGGACTATCGCCAACTGCCGCGAGCATCGTTCGATGCGATCGCGAGCATCGGCATGTCCGAGCACGTGGGCGACAGCCAGATCGACGTCTACGCCAGCTCGCTGTTCACGCTGCTGCGCCCCGGCGGCCTGCTTCTGAACCATGCGATATCGGCGATGGATCCGGATGACGAACCGCTCGAGGACCTCTTCTCCACGCGCTACGTGTTCCCCGACGGGGAGACGCTGCCGCTGTCCCGCGTGCAGCTGGCGCTCGAGCGCGCCGGCTTTCACACCGAGCACGTGGAGGCCTTCAGGGAGGACTACGCCGTCACGCTGGATCACTGGGCCCGACGGCTCGACCGGCACCTCGATGAGGCTCAGCGGCTCGCCGGCGATGAGCGCCTGCGCGTCTGGCGGTTGTATCTCCGCGCCGCGGGACGCGGCTTTGCGATCGGCCTGACGGCCGTCTACCAGGTACGCACGCGGCGGCCTGCCGAAGGCTAGAATGGCCGAGCCGCGCGGATGTAGCTCAGCTGGCTAGAGCGTCGCCTTGCCATGGCGAAGGTCGAGGGTTCGAATCCCTTCATCCGCTTTCATCAACGCCGCCGGATTTCCGGGGGGGAACGGGCTTGACAGTGTCCGCCACACGGCGGCGGATGAGCGTTTAGGCGCACTAGCCGAGCACGCACAGGGCGTATGGGTCTTGTCAAGCCGTGCGGGCGGTGCTACGGTTCGCGCGACTTGGTGGGAGGGGACTACCGCCTCAGAGTCGGTGCGTCTCGGAGCGTATGTTGGGCGGAGGGAGGGTTGGGTATCCATGGAGGGGGACTGGGAGGGAGGCCTGAAGATGTCCGCTGTCCGCTCGCGGAGGCACGCGCGCGCACACAGGGTGAACGCGATGCTCGGATCGGCTGGTGCTGTGCAAACAGCGAGTGTCCCTGCGGGGGAGCGGGTGGCGCTCACGATCAGAACGACGCTGTCGCGGCGTGCGCTGGTGGTGCTCGCACTGCTGTCGCTGTCGTTCGCGGCGGCGCTCTATGTGGGGCTTGAGGGTGCGCGCTCGTCGCTGCTTCCCGGCGTCCGCGCGCACGCCCTCTTGCGCTCTGACGGCGCCTCGCACAAGAAGGAGGGTCTTGCCAGTCTCCCGCTGGCGGCGCAGGGACCGGTTTCAGACGCGCTCGGTGCCGACAGCCCGGCCTACCGCGTCAGCGCCTCGAGTGGTGGGTTTGCGGCGACGAGCCCGGCGCAGCGCCTGAGCGCGCGCTTCGAGGATTCGGGAGTCTCGGTCAGCTCGGCCTCGACACACGTGGGCCTGAGCGTGCGCGCCGTGGGCTACGGCGACGCGCTGAGCGCGCTGGGCGAGGTTACCCCGCGCGCGCGGGGTAACCGTGTCCTCTACGCGCACCCAGGTCTGAGCGAGTGGTACGTGAACGGCCCGATCGGATTGGAGCAGGGCTTCACGATCCCACGGGCGCCATCCGGGCATCCGGCCGGCGCGCTGACGCTCTCGATGGCGCTGTCCGGCAACGCGCTCGCCTCGCTTGGCGCGAGCGGCCAGAGCGTCACGTTCAGCCGCGCCGGCCGGCCCGTGCTCCGCTACAGCGGCCTGAGTGCGACCGACGCGCGGGGACGCGCGCTGCACAGCTGGCTTGAACTGCAACGCGGGCGGATCCTGCTCCGCGTCGATGCACGCAACGCCCGCTACCCGCTGCGGATCGACCCGTTCGTCGAGCAGGGCGCAAAGCTCACCGCCAAAGAAGAGAGCGGCGCAGGCCAGTTCGGCTACAGCGCGGCGCTCTCCTCCAGCGGTGAATATGCGCTGATCGGTGGCCCGGAGAACAGCTCGAAAGCCGGCGCGGCGTGGGTCTTCACGCGCTCGGGCTCGACCTGGACCCAGCAGGCCAAGCTGACCGGCAAAGAAGAGAGCGGCAGCGGGGAATTCGGCTTCAGCGTGGCGCTGTCCTCGGAAGGCAACACCGCGCTGATCGGCGGCCCCGGCGACAACAAAGACACCGGTGCGGCGTGGGTGTTCACGCGCTCGGAAAAAACGTGGACCCAGCAGGGCGCAAAGCTCACCGGCAAAGAAGAGAGCGGCGAAGCCGAATTCGGCTTCAGTGTGGCGCTGTCCTCCAAGGAAGCCAACACGGCGCTGATCGGCGGCCACAACGACAACACCAACGTCGGCGCGGCGTGGGTGTTCACGCGCACTGAAAAAACGTGGACCCAGCAGGGCGCAAAGCTCACCGGCAAAGAAGAGAGCGGCGAAGGCCACTTCGGCTACAGCGTGGCGCTGTCCTCGGAAGGCAACACCGCGCTGATCGGCGGCGTCGGAGACAAAGCCTTCACCGGCGCCGCGTGGGTGTTCACGCGCTCGGGCTCGACCTGGACCCAGCAGGGCGCAAAGCTCACCGGAAAGGAAGAGAGCGGCGCAGGCCAGTTCGGCAACAGTGTGGCGCTCTCCTCCGCAGGCAACACCGCCCTGATCGGCGGCCCGGGCGACAGCCTCAGCGTCGGCGCGGCGTGGGTGTTTGCGCGCTCGGGCTCGACCTGGACCCAGCCGGGCGCCAAGCTCACCGGCAAAGAAGAGACCGGCGAAGGCGAATTCGGCTACAGCGTGGCGCTGTCCTCCGACGGCGATACCGCCCTGATCGGCGGTCCCGCCGACAACACCAACGTCGGCGGCGCGTGGGTTCTCGCGCACTCGGGCGCGACCTGGACCCAGCAGGGTGCAAAGCTCACCGGCAAAGAAGTGAGCGGCGAAGGCGGGTTCGGCTGGAGCGTCGCGCTCTCCTCCGAAGGCAACACCGGGTTTATCGGCGGTCCCACCGACAACAAAGAAACCGGCGCGGGGTGGGCGTTCGTGAACACAGCGCCGACGGTCGAAACGAGAGCGGCGTCCGCCGTCATGCAGACCTCGGCGACCCTGAACGCGGCGGTGAACCCCGACGGCGGGGAAGTCAGCACATGCGAACTTGAATACGGCACCACCACCGCCTATGGATCAACCGTGCCGTGCTCGCCGCCGCCGCCGTACTCAGGGAGTAGCCCGGTTTCAGTATCCGCCGCGATCGCGAGCCTCAGCGAAGACACCACCTATCACTTCAGGATCTCAGCGACCAACGCGGCCGGCACCAGCCAAGGCGCAGACGAAACGTTCACGACACGGTGCAATGCCGAATCCTTCTGCACGAGCTTCACCCCGGAAGACATCGAAGGAAGCTTCAAGGAACCGGATGCGGTGGCGGTCGAACCGAGCGGGAACTTCTGGGTCGCCGACTCCGGCCATGACCGGGTGCTGGAGTTCAACTCAGAACGCAAGTACCTGAGGCAGTTCGGCACCGAAGGCACCGGGGAAGGGCAGTTCGAGGGGATTCAGGGCATCGCCCTCAACGCCTCCGGCGATATATACGTCACCGGCGCAGGCCGCGTACAGGAGTTCTCGCCCTCGGGGACCTTCATCAGGAAGTTCGGCTCGCCCGGAGCCGGCAACGGCCAGTTCGCCGGCCCGAGCGGCATCGCGGTCGACTCCTCCGGGAATGTCTGGGTGCTCGACAGCTTCAACTACCGCGTACAGGAGTTCTCGGCCACCGGCGAATACGAGAGCCAGTTCGGCACCAAAGGGACGGGCAACGGGCAGCTGGGATGGGCGTATGGCCTGGCGATCTCCGGCGGGCACCTGTATGTCTCGGAATTCGCCAATAACCGCGTGCAGGAGTTCTCAACCTCCGGCGAATACATACGGCAGTTCGGCTCGGCAGGCTCAGGCAACGGCCAGTTCCACGGGCCGTGGGGCATCGCCTCGAGCCCGGTCACCGGCAACCTCTACGTCGCCGACACCGCCAACAACCGCATCGAGGAGTTCAACCCCGAAGGCACCTTCGTCACCGCCTTCGGCTCGGCAGGCCACGGAGGCGGTCAGTTCTCAGGCCCGCGGGGAGTTGCCGTGGGGGCGTCCAGCATTGTCGAGATCGCCGACACCGGCAACAACCGGATGCAGGAATGGGTCCCGGCCGAATAGGCCCGGACTCGACGGCTTGACGGGAGTAGGTCTGCTCAGGTATGATTCGCTGGCCTACAGGCGTCGATCGGTCGATCTCGACTGTAGTGTTCTATCAACGGGACGAGGTAGGAGGAGCTCTCATATGTTCCACAAGACAGGTCGTGTTGCAGCGCTTGCTGTGACGCTGGCCGCCGTAGGAGCGATGTGTATAACGGCGACAGCGTCGGCGTTCACAATTGGTCCGAGCAAATTGCCACCATCGAGGCTGACGGGATCCCTCGAAATCAAGAAGCTCGGCGAGTCCATCCCGTTCCCGGTCGAAACATCGGGCGCCAATGCGGGAGAAGGAGTCGGGACGTTCGTCGGTGACGATACGGTCAACGTGAATCTCAGCGACTTCTTCATCGAATCGGGGACCCTGACAAACCTCGAAACCACTGAGTCGCCGTTCAATGCAAACCTGACGATCCTCGGAATCCCGACGACTATCGGGGTGACATTCACGCAGATCACTAAGCCGTCAGAAACGAGCGGCACGATCGCGGCAGATCCGACGGGTTGTACACCCGAAGGCTCACGTAGCACAGGGCCGCCGCCTAACTACATCGGCACGGCGACCTCCGGATGCGTGACCCTGAACGTCCCCACCGAGGCTGCCCTGGGCATCACCGGAGTGGACATCGATGGGATCAAGATCGCGACGAACTGCACTGTGTCGCCGGTGTCGCT
>Ga0209038_10000483_pt1 | contig 12280 bp, 12 predicted proteins | sample BogFormECP03_OM3_FD_188237 | JGI IMG/M metagenome (GOLD analysis project Ga0209038, IMG submission 188237) | Bog forest soil microbial communities from Calvert Island, British Columbia, Canada - ECP03_OM3 (SPAdes) (version 2) | ecosystem: Environmental > Aquatic > Freshwater > Wetlands > Bog ...
AAGTATGAAGGAGGCCGATGTTGAACAGATCGGGTACCGGATCGGCGTAGTTCCGGCTGAGATCCTCAGTGACCGCTCGAGTGGCAAAGCTTTGCCCGTGGATGGCAACGCCATGCTCCTCGAGGATCGACAGCGCGTGCGCCACCGGGCTCGGGTGGCCCTCGTGCAGCGCGCTCTCATACGCCCAGCGGTCAAATCCCTTCACGTTGAAGGCGGCGAGCGATGCCTCGATCTCTCCGACCATCACGGTCACGGCCGCGCGGCCGACCTGATCGGGCGTCATCTCCTCGCTCTTGACCAGGTCGACCAGCTGCTCGACGTAGGCGCCGCGGTAGCCGTCCTCAGGCAGGGGCTCCCCCCGCGCCACCGCCAGCACCGACTCCCCGAGCTTGCGCACCTGCGAGCCCGCGTCGTTGACGTAGAACTCACGCTCCACCCGGTGACCGTGAAACTCGAGGATGCGACCCAGGGCGTCGCCGTAGGCGGCATTGCGAGCGTGCCCGACATGCATCGGCCCGGTCGGGTTGGCGGAGACGAACTCGATCAGGATGCGCTCGGACGTGGCAGCTGCGCCGGCGCCGAACAGCTCGCCCGTCCCGAGCACGTCCGCGAGCGCGCCGCGCAGCCACGAGTCGCTCAGAAACAGGTTGAGAAATCCTGGGCCGGCCACCTCGAAGCGCTCAAGGCTCGGCCCGAGCCGCGTCTGAAGCGCGCCCCCCAGGCGCTCGGCGACCTCGCGGGGAGCGGAGCCGAGCCCGGGGGCCAACAGCAGCGCGGCGTTCGTCGAGTAGTCGCCGAAATCTGCGCGCGGCGGGCGCTCGAGCGTGATTGCGTCCGGGATCGGCGCCGGAGACGCGCTCGCGGCGTGGCCCGCCACGAGCTCCTCGGCAGCCGCCAGCACGGCCCCACGGAGGCCCTCGAGCGGCGTGATAGTTCCCGTCACGGGTCGTTGAGCAGTCGCTCGGTCGTCCTCAGGCTGGGGCTCGGTCATGGATCCATGCTCGGCGATTGCGATACTAGCTATGTGAACGACCAAGACTCAGGCGCCGAGCGCCACATAAACATCCATCTCTCCCCCGAGATCATGGGGGGCGTATACGCGAACTTCGCCAACGTGAGCCACTCCGACTATGAGTTCACCGTCACCTTCGCGCGGGTCGACCACGAGGTCGAGTCCGAGGAGGTTCCGGGCGTGGTCGTATCTCGCGTCAACCTCTCCCCGCGCTTCATGCGCGAGTTGATCGACGCGATGGAGGACAACTACTCCAAGTGGCGCACCCGCGAGGGCATCAAGAACCTGCCCGAGTACGGGGGGACGGAGGCCGGCTCGACTGAGGAGTAGGCCGCGCGACAGCAAGCAGCGCCAGCAATGAAGGTCGCGGTCATCTCCGACATCCACGCTAACCGGCACGCCTTCGAGGCGACGCTCGACGCGGTCGCGGCCTCAGACGCCGCCGAGCTCTGGTGCCTCGGGGACCTCGTGGGCTACGGAGCCGAGCCCGATGCCTGCGTGGAGCTGGCCCGCGAGCACGCCGCCGTGTGCCTGGCGGGAAACCACGACCTGGCCGTCACCGGGGAGATCCCGCTTGACGAGTTCTCGCTCGGCGCGAGCCTCGCGGCGCAGTGGACCCGGGAGGTCATCGCACCAGAGAATCTCGCCTTCCTTGAGAGCCTCACGCCGCAGGCACAGGAGGGCTCGGTGGGCCTCTATCACGCGAGCCCGCGAGACCCCGTGTGGGAGTACGTGCTGTCAGCGTTGCTGGCCGAGCTGTGCCTCGACGAGCAGCGCCAGCGCGTGTGTCTGATCGGCCACTCCCATGTGGCGCTGTCGTTCGTCCGCCACGAGGGCGAGCTCGCCACCGGGGAGCCGCGGCGCGAGGGCTCAAAGCTCGACATCGCGTCCGGTGAATGGCTGCTCAACCCCGGAAGCGTCGGCCAACCGCGCGACGGCGACCCGCGGGCCTCCTGGCTGCTGTTGGACCTCGCGGAGGAGACGGCCTCCTTCAGGCGCGCCGAGTACGACGTGGCCGGCGCAGCCGGCGCGATTCGCGCGGCGCGCCTGCCCGACTCACTCGCCGAGCGCCTGGAGTACGGTCAATGACCATGCCCGGCGGCTCGCCATCCCACCTGCGGGGTCAGCTCTGCCGCTTCGCCCTGGCCGGCATGCTGGGCGTCGCGATCCCGCTGCTCGCCTCCTGCGGGAGCTCCGGCGCCGGCCTGATCCCGGTGGGCAACGCCGGCCCCCTGCAGAGCGATTTCGAAGCGGTCGCGCAGGCGGCGGAAAACGGCGACGGGGTCTGCGCCACCACCGAATCAGCGATCCTCAAGACCGAACAGGACTTCTCCGCGCTTCCTTCGAGCGTCGATGCGGGCCTACGCAACAGGCTTCACGAAGGCATCTCGAAGCTGCGCTCGGATGCGCTCAGCCTGTGCAAGCAGCCGCTTGCGCCGGCGACCGCCACGAGTACGACCTCGAAGACCACCACCACCACGTCCACCCCCCCGACCGTCAGCTCGCCCACCACCAGCCAGAGCACCCCGACGAACACCACCGCACCCCCCAACGAAGGTGGCGGCACACCCGCGCCCGGAGGCGAAGCAACGCCCGGTTCAGGCCAAGAACATGCGGGCGCCCCAGGCGCCGGCGAAGGCCCCGGCAGCGCGGGCGCGGGGGTCGGCGGCCAGGAAGTGGGCAAATGAGCGATCAAGAATCGACCGGCGTGCAGATTGCCGGGCGCTACCGGCTGGAGGGCCGCCTCGGCTTTGGCGGCATGTCCACGGTCCACCTCGCCAAAGACCTGCGGCTCGAGCGCCCGGTGGCGGTCAAGCTGCTGGCCGAGCACCTCGCCGAGGACCCCACGTTCGTGTCCCGCTTCCAGCGCGAGGCGCAGGCCGCCGCGCGCCTCGTCCACCCCAACGTGGTGCAGGTGTTCGACTCCGGACAGGATGAGACCACGGGCCAGTACTTCATCGTGATGGAGTACATCGAAGGCTCCTCCTGCGCGGAGATTCTGCGCGACGACGGCTGGGTGGAGGTCGGGGAGGCGATCTCGATCATCGAGCAGGCCTGTGACGGGCTCGACTACGCGCATCGCCATGGCGTGGTCCACCGCGACGTCAAGCCCGGCAACCTGTTGCGCTCGCGCGAAGGCGAGGTCAAGCTGGCCGACTTCGGCATCGCCAAGGCGACCGAGCAGTCCAGCATCACGCAGGTCGGCTCCGTCCTCGGCACGGCCGCCTACCTCGCTCCCGAGCAGGCCCGTGGCGAGGAGGCGGGGCCGAGCGCCGACCTGTACGCGCTCGGCGTCGTCACCTACCAGCTGATCTCAGGGCGCCTGCCCTATGAAGCGGCCTCGCTCACCGAGCTCGCGCTCTCCCAGCAGCAGGAAGCGCCACCGATGCTCGACGCGCTCGTCGCTGCGGTGAGCCCCGAGCTCGCCGATGCGGTGGCGATCTCGCTGGCGCTAGACGCCCGCGACCGCTACCAGACCGCGCGCGAGATGGGGCGCGCGCTGAGCGACGGCGCAAAGGGCATCGCTCCCCAGCGCCCGGCCGGCGGCCGGGGCACCCCCCCCACCGAGGCGACGAGCCTGTTGGCGAGGACTCCCGGGTCCGGCGGCTCGCGTCCTCCCCAGAGCGCCACCGCGGTCTCCGGCGCCGTGACGCCGCGCCGGCCTCGCCAGGGACCCCCCCGCGAACAGGCGCCGGCGATCGCGCCGGCGCGCGCTTCGGCGGCCGGCGACGGGCGGCGCGCGCGCCGGTCGGTGGGCTCGCGGATCCTGATCGGCCTGTCCGCGCTCGCCCTGCTCGCCGTGGTGGTGCTCGCGGTGGACCTCATCACCACACCTGCGCCGACCAAAGTGGTGCTGCGCAACGTCGTCTACTCGGAAGTCCAGCAGGCCTCCTCGGCGCTCAAGCAGCTCGTTCTGGAAAACACGAAGTAGGGCAGTCGCGGCCGCGATACCCAAGCGCACGCGCCGCGATGCTCGCCTCCATCATCGACGTCAGCCACATCGGCTACCCGCTGTTGTTCCTGCTCGTGATGGCCGAGTCAGGCGGCATACCGATCCCAGGTGAGACCGCGCTCATCGCCGGCGCGGTGCTGGCCAGTCAGGGCAGGCTCAAAATCGAGCTGGTCATCCCCATCGCCGCCGTCGCCGCGATCGTGGGCGACAACATCGGCTATCTGATCGGTCGCGAGGGCGGCCGCTGGCTGCTCGAGCGTCCCGGGCGCTTCCACCGCCAGCGCCTGGAGGTGCTCGAAACGGGAGAGCCGTTCTTCGAACGCCACGGCCCCAAGGCCGTGTTCTTCGGGCGCTTCATACTCGGGCTGCGCGTGTGGGCCTCGTGGCTGGCGGGCGCCACGCACATGCCCTGGCACTCGTTCGCGTTCTGGAACGCCTGCGGCGGCATCGCCTGGGCGACCGGCGTCGGCCTGCTCGCCTATTTCCTCGGCCACTCCGCCGGCAACGCGATCCAGGCGTTTGGCATCTATGGCCTCGCCGCCTTCCTGCTGGCGGTCGTGGGGGCGCTGTTCGCCCACCGCCGCCACCGGCGCCGTCTGGCCGAGACCCGTGCGACCCAGCGAGAGACCGATCCAGAGCCGCCTCAGCAGTAGCCGGCGTGCACCTGGAGGCCCTGCCTCAGCAGCCGCCGCCGTTGCACGGCGGCGCGATGCGCTCCCACATGTCCGCCAGCAGGCTCAACTCGCTCTCGGAGAAGCGCGAGAGGAAATGCTCCTTGACGACTGTCAGATGAGTTCCGCGCGCTTCGCTGAGCCGCGCCCGCCCGGTCTCGGTCAGGCAGGCATAGGACCCGCGGGCGTCGTGTTCGCAGGAGCAGCGCTCGAGCAGCTCCTCGCGCTCCAGGCGATCGACCAGCCGCGTCAGTCCGCTGCGCGACAGCTGCGCCTGCTCGGCCAAGTCACACATGCGCATGCGCCCGCCGCTTGAGTGCTCCAGGTGGTGCAGCACCTCATAGGAGCTCATCGGCAGCCGGTGTGCCTGTTCGAGTTCCGCATCCAGGCGCTTGGCAAGGCCGGCATGCGCTCGCAGCAGTCCGCGCCAAGCCCGCTGCACGACCTCCGACGGGTCGCCCTCACAGAGGGTTTCCTGCTCGGCGGAAGAAATCGCGGTCAGGGTTGACATAACGGTTCGGTACTAAAAGCCTGCACAATCGAACATAGCAGCGTCGAATGCGGCTCGGCCGGCGATTCAGCGCCGAGTCGCCCTCCACGCCCACCACATCATCAGCGGCTGCAGCGGCAACCGCGCATACAGCGCCCAGCGGGGAATCCGCTGAAAGCGCTCGGGAGTGCGGGCCATATAGAGGTTCGCCGGGAACACCGCGGCAAGCAGAGCGATCAATCCGAGGCCCGCCGGCCGGCGCGTGGGCGCCAACAGCACCCCCAGGCCGCCCGCCACCTCCGCCACGCCGCTCACCTGAACGAGCCGCTCAGCCTCGCCCGCCAGTCGCGGCGGCACCATCTGCTGATACGCCCGCGCCATCACGAAGTGGTTGACCCCCGCGCCGATGAAGAACGCCGCGAGCAGCCTCCGGGAGATCATCGCTTCGCCACCAGCGAGCGACCGGTCATCTCAGGCGGCTGCGCGATGCCCAGCAGATCGAGCACCGTGGGGGCCACGTCCGCGAGTATGCCGCCTTCGCCGCGCAGGCGGATGCCGGGCACCGTCACGATCAGGGGTACCGGGTTCAGCGAGTGCGCGGTGTTGGGACTGCCGTCCGGCTCGAGCATGTGATCGGCGTTGCCGTGGTCTGCGGTGACCACGCACACCCCGCCGCCCTCGTGCACAGCCTGCACCACCTCGCCGAGGCACTCATCGACCGTCTCGATCGCAACCACCGCCGCCGCGATCACGCCGGTGTGCCCGACCATGTCGGCGTTCGCGAAGTTGATGATCCCGAACCTCGGCCGATCTTCTCTCCACGCGCTCACGAACGCAGCGGCCGCCGCTCGGGCGCTCATCTGCGGCTCGTGGTCGTAGGTGGGCACGTCGCGTGGCGAATCGACCAGCTCGCGCCGCTCGCCCGCCAATGGCGCCTCCTCGCCGCCGTTGAAGAAGTAGGTGACGTGCGCGTACTTCTCGGTCTCGGCCACGTGCAGCTGGTTGGCGCCGGCGCGCGCCAGCGCCATCGACAGCGTCATCTGCCGGCGCTCGGGCAGGAACGCCACCGGATACGGCCAACCCTCCTCGTACTCCGTGAACGTCGCGTAGCGGTCGATCGCCGCCGCGGTCCCGCGCCCGCCCCACCCGGGGAGCTCCTCCGCGACCCCCTTCTCACCGCCACCGCCGTGCCCGAACCGAGGCTCGGCGAGCGCCCTGGTGAGCTGGCGCATGCGATCGGGCCTGAAGTTGAAGGCGATCACGCTGTCGCCGGGGCGGATCGTGGCCTCCTCGCCGACGAGCGTGGGCTCGATGAACTCGTCGGTCTCCCCGCGCTCATATGCCGCCGCCACCGCGTCCGGGCCGCTGGCCGCGTGCTGTGGCGCCTGGCCATGAACGATCAGATCGTAGGCCCGCTGCGTGCGATCCCAGCGCCGGTCGCGGTCCATCGCCCAGTAGCGCCCAACGACCGACCCCAGCCGGACGCCCGGCGTACGGTCGAGCTCGGCGATGAATCCCGATCCCGCGTGCGGCAGGGTGTCGCGCCCGTCGGTGAACGCATGCAGCACCAGATCCTCGACGCCGAGAGCGCGCCCCATCGCGATCAGCGCGCGCAGGTGCCCGAGCGAGGAGTGCACCCCGCCGTCGGAGACCAGCCCCAGCAGGTGCACCCGCGTGAGCCGCTGCGCCCCACCCACGAACGCCGCCGTGAGTACCTCGTTCTGCGCGAACGAGCCATCGGCGATCGCGTCATCGATGCGCACGAGGTCCTGGCGCACGACCGCGCCGGCTCCGAGGTTCAGATGGCCGACCTCGGAGTTGCCCATCTGCCCGTCCGGCAGCCCCACCGCCTTGCCGCACGCCGTCAGCGTCGTGTGCGGAAAGGTCCCCCACAGTTCGTCGAAGATCGGCGTGCGCGCGAGCGAGACGGCATTGCCGGGACCGGGCTCGGCGAGGCCCCAGCCGTCGAGCACCACCAGGCAGGCGCTCGGAGCGGGCAGGCCGTGCGCGCCGGAGGAGATGCTCATCCGGCGGCGGCGAGGATCTCGGCGAAGGACTCCGCCTCAAGCGACGCGCCGCCGACGAGCGCCCCGTCGACGTCTTCGAGCGCCAGTAGCTCGGCCGCGTTCTGGGGCTTCACGGATCCTCCATAGAGGATCCGCACGCCATCGGCCGCGCCCCGGTCTCGATCCCCGACCAGCGCGCGGATGAACGCGATCGCCTCCTGCACCTGCTCCGGAGTCGCCACCTTGCCTGTGCCGATCGCCCAGATCGGCTCGTATGCGATCACAACCTCCGCCAGGCGCTCGTTGGGAACGCCCGCGAGGTCCTCCCTGATCTGCTGGCGCAGCTTGCGGTCGGTGTCGTCGTTGTCGCGCTCCTGCTCGGTCTCGCCAACACACAGGATCGGGCTCAACCCCTCGCCCAGCGCCGCCGGCACCTTCAAGGCGAGTGCCCTGTCGGTCTCGCCGAACTGCTCCCGCCGCTCGGAGTGACCGAGCACGACCCCCTGCGCGCCGACCTCGCTGAGCATCGCCCCCGACACCTCGCCCGTGAACGCGCCCTCCGGCGCCTGATGCATGTTCTGCGCATACACCTCCACGCGCGATCCACGCGCGCTGTCAACCATCGCCTCAAGAGCGGTGAAGGGCACGCAGATCGCGATCTCCAGGCCGTCCAGCGCGGAGACCCGCGGCAGCAGCGCCTGGATGTAGTCCTCGGCCTGCGGCCTTGTCTTGTGCATCTTCCAGTTGCCCGCGATCAGCGGCGTCCTGCCGCTCACGAAGCCACGCCCGCGCCCTCGAGCGCCTGCACGCCGGGAAGGATCTGACCCTCCACGAGCGCGAGTGTCGCGCCACCGCCGGTGGAGAGGTGATCGACTGAGTCCTCCAGCCCGAAGCGGGCGAGCGCGGCGGCCGAGTCGCCGCCGCCCACGACCGTGAGGCCCTTTGCACCGGCCACCGCCTCCGCCACCGCGCGCGTGCCCGCCGCAAATGGCTCCAGCTCGAATGCCCCCATCGGGCCGTTCCAGAACACGGTGCCCGCCTGCGCGATCGTGTCGGCGTAGCGCGCGGCGGTCGCGGGGCCGATGTCCAGGCCCATCCAGCCCCGGGGAACCTCAACCCCATGCAGCACCCGATGCTCGGCGTCCTGCGCCAGGCGGTCTCCAATCACGAGATCGTCGGGTGTCATCACCGAGGCCCGCCCCGGCTTGAGCGCCTGCGCCAGCAGCGCACGAGCGTGCTCGGTGTCTTCGGCCTCGCACAGCGACTCCCCCACCTTGTGGCCCTGGGCGCACAGGAACGGGAAGCACATTGCGCCCCCGATCATCAGCACGTCGGCGACCTCCAGGAAGCGGTCGATCACGGCGATCTTGTCGGCGACCTTGGCGCCGCCGACGATCACCACGAGCGGGCGGCTCGGGTTCTGCACGATCCTTGTGAGCGTCAGCACCTCGCGTTCGAGCAGCCGTCCGGCAGCGCTCGGCAACAGATGCGCAACGCCCTCGGTGCTCGCATGGGCTCGGTGCGCCACGCCAAAGGCGTCGTTGACGTAGACGTCGCCGAGCTGCGCCAGCGCAGCTGCGAAATCCGGGTCGTTGCTCGTCTCGCCCTCCTCGAAGCGCACGTTCTCGAGCACGAGCACATCTCCGTCCCCGAGCTTCTCGGTGAGCGCCTTGACCTCCTCGCCCACCACCGCATCGGCGAGCGTCACGCGCGCGTCGGTCAGCGCTCTGAGGCGCTCCACAACCGGAGCAAGCGACAGCGCCTCCACGCGGGCACCCGGCGGCCGCCCCAGATGCGAGACCAGCACGAGCCTGGCCCCACGCGCGCGCAGCTCCTCGATCGTCTGCAGCGCGGCCACGATCCTGGTGTCGTCGGCTACGACGGGCTCGCCGTCGGCGTCCTCGCCCAGCGGCGCGTTCAGGTCGACGCGCACCAGCACCCGCTTGCCGCGCACGTACAGGTCGTCAAGGCTTCTCATCGGCTCCTTCCATGCTCTCGCGCTCCATCACGATATCCGGCCCCGCGTGCTCACGGTCCCTGCGCTTGCCCACCGGCCGTGCGCTCACAGGACCCTCTGCACCAGATCCACCACACGGTTGGAGTAGCCCCACTCGTTGTCGTACCACGCGACGACCTTGAGCATCGTCTCATCCACCACGTCCGTGAGCAGCGAATCGACGATCGCCGAGTACGGCGACTTGACGATGTCGGTGGAGACGATCGGGTCGGCGGTGTAGCTCATGATCCCCTGCAGCGGCGGAGTCTGTGTGGCCGCCTTCAGCGCGGCGTTCACCTCCTCGACGCTCGTCGCGCGATCGCACTCCACGGTGAGGTCGACGACGGACCCCGTCGGTACGGGCGCCCGCACCGCGAACCCGCGCAGCTTGCCCTGCAACGCGGGGATCACCAGGCCGATCGCCTTCGCCGCGCCCGTCGATGCGGGGATCAGGTTGATCGCCGCCGCCCGCGCGCGGCGCAGGTCCTTGTGGGGCAGGTCCTGCAGCCGCTGGTCGGCCGTGTAGGCGTGGATCGTCGTCATCAGCCCGTGCTTGATCCCCACCGTGTCGTTGACGACCTTCGCCACCGGCGCCAGGCAGTTCGTCGTGCACGAGGCGTTGGAGATCACGTCGTCGCGATCGCGGTCATACGCCTCGTCGAAGTTGACCCCGAGCACGACGGTCACGTCCGGATCGGTCGCGGGAGCCGAGATGATCACCTTCTTGGCCCCCTGCGCCAGGTGCTTTGCGGCGCTCTCCCGGTCCGTGAACAGCCCGGTCGACTCGATCACCACGTCGACTCCCAGCTCGCCCCACGGCAGCGCGGAGGGGTCGCGCTCGGCGAGCACCTCAAGTTTCTGCCCGTCGACCACCAGGGCATCGCCCTGCGCCTCGACGGTGCCTGGATAGGGGCCCAGAATCGAATCGTAGGCCAGCAGGTGCGCAAGCGTGCGTGAGTCGGTCAGATCGTTGACCGCGACCCAATCGATGTCCGCGGTACCGTCCCCGCGAGCCTTGGCGGCGCGGAACACGTTCCGGCCGATCCGGCCGAATCCGTTGATCCCAACGCGAACGGGCATCGATTGCCTCCTGGGTGAAATCCTGGGCGAAAATGAACGATGCCGGGTCTCGGGAGTGCGGCTCCCTCGCCCGGCGACCGAGAAGGCTATCAGCGGGCCGGGGGCGCGAGCGGCCGGGCAAGGCGTCGCCCAGCGGGGAGATCTGCCGGCGTGATGCCCCAGCGGGCTGCCGCTCAGGGCCCCCGGCGGCGCTCGTCGATGTCCCGGTGGGTGACCGCGACGTCGAGGTCGTCGTGATCGCGGTAGCGCGCCGCCAGGTGCTCGGCGATGACGACCGAGCGGTGGCGCCCGCCGGTGCAGCCGATCGCGATCACCAGGTGCGCCTTACCCTCGGCGACGTACTGCACGAGCAGGAAGTCCAGCAGCGCGTGCAGCCGGACGTACAGCTCCTCCAGGCGCCCATCGCGCGCGATGTACTCGATCACGCGCTCGTCGTGGCCCGTCAGCTCCCGCAGCTCCGGCTCGTAGTGGGGGTTCGCCAGGAAGCGCACATCGAACGCCAGGTCCTCCTCGCGAGGCGGCCCATGCTTGAAGCCGAAGCTCATGAACGTGAGCGCCAGCCGACCGCCGGCGGTGCCGGGAAGCAGATCCTCAGCGACCTTGTGGCGGAGCGTCGCCGCGGACATCCCCGTGGTGTCGATCACGAGGTCCGCGCGGCTGCGCAACGGCTCGAGCAGGGCACGCTCGGCGGCCACGCCCGCGGCCACGCTGCCCTCGGGGGCGAGTGGATGACGCCGGCGCGTCTCCTTGTAGCGGGTCACGAGCGTCTGCTCGGAGGCCTCCAGGAACAGCACGTGGTGAGCGAGCCCGAGCGCATCGAGGTCATCGACCACCGCGCGCAGCGCCTCGAAGTACACGCCTCCGCGGACATCCGAGACGACCGCGGCGCGCTCGACCTTGGAGCCCTCGTGCACGAACAGATCCACGAGCGTCCGGATCATCTCCGGCGGCAGGTTGTCGACGCAGAAGTAGCCCGCGTCCTCGAACACGTTCATCGCTGTCGACTTGCCGGCGCCGGAGAAGCCGGTGATCACGACGAGGTCCTGCAGGCGCGACGCCCCCGCCGGCTCCTCAGACTTGCCGGCCGACTTCTTCTCTGAAGCTTCGCGCACACGACGAGAGGGCCTGATCACGGCCATTGCGAACCATTGTGCCCAGTACGCCGGACGAGCGTGTCGGTGGGAGAGATGCCGCGATCAGCCCGCACGATGTAACCGGGCGTGGAGCTCCCGGGCGACCTTCGCGGGCAGTCCGGGCACCGCCTGCAGTTCCTCGCTTGACGCCGACACCACCGCCTCGGGCGAGCCGAAGTGCGTGAGCAGCGCGCGCTTTCGCACCGGCCCCACGCCGGGCAGCTCATCCAGCAGCGAGCCTGTCATCGCCCGGTCGCGCCTTGAGCGGTGATGCGTGACGGCGAAGCGATGCGCCTCGTCGCGCACACGCTGCAGCAGCTGCAGCGCGGGGCTTGAATGGTCGAGCACGAGCGGCGAGCTGCGTCCCGGGAGGAACAGCTCCTCGATGCGCTTGGCCAGTGAGACGACCGCCACGCCCCGTTCGCGAAAGCCGCGCAGGGGAGCCAGCCCGGCCGCCAGCTGGCCCTTGCCGCCGTCGATCACGACCACGTTCGGAAGCGCGGCGAAGCTCGCGTCATAGGCGGGGTCGTGCGGTGAGAGGTCCACCTGGCGCTCCCACTGGGCGAAGCGCCGCGCAAGCACCTCGGCCATCGCCGCGTAGTCGTCGGAGGTGCCGCCGAGCGTGCGGATCGTGAAGCGCCGGTAGTCGGCCTTCTTCGGCGCTCCGCCCTCGAACACGACCATCGACGCGACGGTGTGCGTGCCACCGAGGTTGGAGATATCGAAGCACTCGATCCGGATCGGTGGCACGTCGAGGCCGAGCGCCTGCTGCAGGCCTTCGAGCGCATCCACGCGGCTCTGGCGCCGGCGCTCGGAGCGCAACCGCTCCTGATCCAGCGCCAGCCGCGCGTTGCGCTCGGCCAGCTCGAGGATTCGGCGCTTCTCGCCGCGCTCGGCCGCCCGCATCTCCACCGGTCCGCCGCGGCGGCTGGCGAGCGC
>Ga0209038_10000485_pt1 | contig 12275 bp, 10 predicted proteins | sample BogFormECP03_OM3_FD_188237 | JGI IMG/M metagenome (GOLD analysis project Ga0209038, IMG submission 188237) | Bog forest soil microbial communities from Calvert Island, British Columbia, Canada - ECP03_OM3 (SPAdes) (version 2) | ecosystem: Environmental > Aquatic > Freshwater > Wetlands > Bog ...
TCTCCACTCAAGTCGAACATCTTCGGACTCGCCATTGCGCTTCTCCCGCGTCCGCAGTTGGACAGCGAACGCTCACCGCTTCTATATTGGCGATTCGTGCGATTGCCGCAATCTCCGACGAGGAAAAATCACAATGGGACTACGGACGGCTGAACAGTACAAAAGCTCGCTGCGTGACGGCCGCGCGGTGTTCTTCCGCGGCGAAAAAGTGGCGGATGTCACCACGCATCCGGTGATTGGAATCGCAGTGGAGCATGCGGCGCTCGACTACCGGATGGCGGACGATCCGAAGTATCGCGAACTCGCCGTCGTCAAAGAGGGCGCCGACGAATACAGCCGCTACTATCACGTCCCGCAAAACGGCGACGACTTGCTCAAGCGCAGTGCGCTGATCGCAGCCTCGACGCGCGAGGGTGCGACGCTGGTCGTCTTGATCAAGGAAATCGGCACTGACGCGCTGCTTGCCTTGCGCATCATTGGTGAGCGCCTTGCCGCGGCCGGCAAACCCGAGTATCGCGAGCGCATCAATAAGTATTACCGCAATTGCCGCGACAACGATCTCGCGGTCGCCGTCGCGCAGACCGACGTCAAAGGCGATCGCGCGCTCGGACCCACGCAGCAGGATCATCCCGACTACTACGTGCGGATCGTCGAGGAGCGCCCCGACGGTATCGTCGTGCGCGGCGCCAAGGTCCACACCAGCGTCTCGACCAATACTAATGAAGTGATCGTGCTGCCGACGCGTGCGATGCGCGCCGAGGACAAGGCTTACGCGGTCGCTTTCGCGCTGCCGATCAACACGCCGGGTTTGAAGCTGCTCGCGTCGCCGCACGGCGGCTCGGGCAAAAACGATTTCGAGCATCCGATCAGCGCGCGGCACAAGATGATGGAGACGCTGACGGTCTTCGACGATGTGTTCGTGCCGAAGGAGCGCGTGTTCCTGCAGGGCGAGATCGATTTCGCCGGCTTGCTCGCGCTGACCTTCGTGCGATTTCATCGCTTCACCGCCGTGTCGTACAAGTTGCCGCTGCTCGAGCTGATGGCGGGTGCGGGGCACGCGGTCGCGGAGGCCAATGGCATCTCACGCGCCGGCCACGTGCGCGACAAGCTGACCCATCTCGCCGCCTATCACACGACGGTGCGTGGACTGATCGAGCACGCCGCGCGAACCTGCACGATCGAAGACGGCGTCGCCGTGCCGAATACGCTGCTCACCAACGTCGCCAAATATCACTTCGCGCACAATTACCATCAGGCCGTGCAGATCGTGCAGGATCTCGCGGGTGGCCTGCTGGTCACGGGGCCGGCGGCCGAAGATCTCACGAGCGAGGCGACGCGCGCCTACGTGCTCAAATACATGGGCGGCGCGAAAGGCTTCGACGCGGAGAAGCGGCTACGCCTGTTGAACCTGATCAGCGATCTGACGTCGTCGGATTTCGGCGGCTACCAGGAAGTCCTCGCGGTGCACGCCGAAGGCGGCTTCGAAGCAGAGAAGCTGCAAGCCTACCGCGAGTACGACTTCAAGACGGTGGCCGCTTACGCGCGCAAGCTCGCGGGCATCTAGCCCCGGAGCTTCGCCTCGAACTCGATCAGCAGATCGGCGAACTGCTTGGGCTGTGCGTCGTGCATCGAATGCGGCATCTGCGGGAATGAACGGTAGTCGATCGAATTGCCCGCGAGCTTGACCAGCTCGCATACGCGCTTCGCCTGCACGTCTGACGCGGCGCCCATCAGATGACCGTCGGCCTCATCGACGTAGCGGAAATGGTGGGTATACAGCACCGGGCATTTGACGTTGGACAGCATCCGGGCGTGATCGCAGCTGGCGAATACAGTGCCCTCCCAGAACGCGCGCGCCCATTCGGGATCGTATTCCTTGAGGCGTGGCGGAATCTGGCCGTCGTTGCCTAACATCAACGGTACCAGAGTGCGCGACAGCCATTCTGGCACCTCGGTCTTGGCCGCCTCGAGCATCCCGGCCCAGTTCCCAACACTCCATTGGTCGCCGAGATATTTGCTCATCAAGCGAAATATCGGCCCGATCGTCTGAGGCATGGGCTGTCCGCACGAAGTGTTGACCTCCGAGGAGAACAGCGGCGGGTCCTCGTAATGAGCGCCGCGAACCGTACCAGGCATCGCATAGGCCGAGAGCCACGCGGTAATGACTCCGCCCGACGACAGCCCGCTGACGATAACGGGCCGCCGAATTATTAGCGCGATGAATCGCACGAGGTCGTTGCCGAAATTGTCGACGGTGTATCGTCCGGGAGTCCTGCTCGATCTTCCCTGCCCGCGCAGATCGACGGCGAAGGCCTGAAAATGATCCTCGAGCAGATCCATCGCGCGCTCATAGCCCCACCACGATTCTGTTTGTCCCGGGATCAGCAACAGGGCCGGCTTGTCGGGCGTGCCGGCTACTGCGTAGTTGATGGTCGCCTCGCCCGTGTCGATCGTTTGCTCGGGATACGCATGCGGGACGTAGGTTTCCGACGGATTGTCGGGTCCGAATCGAAGTGCGCTCATTTAGATCCTCGATGCTGCGGTTACTTTTCGGTGCGCAACTCGACCGTGTTGCCGTCGGGATCGAGGATCCACAGTTGACGGCCCGCGCCCATGTTCGGCCCTTCGAGAAACTCGACGCCCATCTCCTTGAGCGAGCGCTTGGTCTCCTCGAAGTCTTCGACGTCGAAGGCGACGTGCGCGCCGAGCGGGTCAGGCTTCTGCCCGCGGTTCTCGCTCGAGATGATATGCAGCGCGTTGTTGCCGATGCCGTACCAGGCGCCGCCGAAGCCGAAGTTAGGCCGCGGAATCCGTTTCAGTCCGACGACGTTTTCGTAAAAGCTGGTCGCCTTGTCGACATCGCTGACGCGAAACGCCGCATGATTGAACGCTTTCAGTTTGATCATAGCGAGTTCTCCTGCCGTGAAGATCTAGCACGACCGGCCGCGACGGCGGCAAGCGCGCTGCCCGTTTACTCGAACGCGTTCTCGCCCGTGATATCGCGCCCGAGAATCAAAGTATGCACGTCGAAGGTGCCCTCGTAGGTGTTTACCGTCTCCAGGTTCAGCATGTGACGAATGACGGGGTACTCGTTGACGATGCCGTTGGCGCCCAGCATGTCGCGGGCGTCGCGCGCAATCTTCAGCGCTTCGTTGACGTTGTTGCGCTTGGCGAACGAGACGTGCTCGGGTCGCATCTTGCCCCCGTCCTTCAGATGCGCGAGCCGCAGGCAGACCATCTGCGCCTTGGTGATCTCGGTCAGCATCTTGACCAGTTTGGCCTGCACCAGTTGATAGCCCGCGAGCGGACGCGAAAACTGTTTGCGCGATTTGGTGTAGTCGAGCGCGCAATGGAAACACGATCGCGCCGCGCCAATCGCGCCCCACGCGATTCCGTAGCGCGCCTGCGTCAGACATCCGAGCGGACCCTTCAGCCCGCGCGCCTTTTCGAGATGAGCCGTCTTGGGAATTCGCACGTCTTCCAGGATCAGCTCCGAAGTGATCGACGCGCGCATCGAAAATTTTCCATGGATGTCGCGCGTCGAGAATCCCGGCGTGCCCTTCTCGACGATGAAACCGGTGATGCCTTCCTCGACCTTCGCCCACACGATAGCGACGTCGGCGATCGATCCGTTCGTGATCCAGCGCTTGGTCCCGTTGAGAATCCAGCCGTCGCCGTCGCGCCGCGCTCGCGTTTCCATCCCGCCCGGGTCCGATCCGTGGTCCGGCTCGGTCAGCCCGAAGCATCCGATCAATTTTCCCTTGGCCATTTCCGGCAAGTAGCGTTGCTTCTGTTCCTCGCTGCCGTTTGCATAAATCGCGTACATCGAAAGCGCGCTCTGCACCGACGCGAACGACCGCAGTCCCGAGTCGCCGGCCTCTAGCTCCTGCATGATCAGGCCATACGCTACGTTATCCATACCCGCGCATCCGTACCCCTTCAGATTAGCTCCGAACATTCCAAGCTCGGCCATTTGCGGTACGAGATGCATTGGGAAGGTTTCACTCGCAAAACTGCGCTCGATCAACGGCAGGATTTCACGATCGACGAAGCGCTTGGCCGTGTCTCGGGCCATCCGCTGTTCGTCGGTCAGCAGGTCGTCGAGGTGAAAAAAGTCGAGGTCTCTTAATATATCCGCCATCTTGCGCTCCATCCGATTTTCGAGAGGTGATTTACGGCGAGTTGAGGGTCGCCGACCGTCGAAATACCGTCCGTCCAGACTGTTCTTTGCATGACCAAAACCGTGCCGCCAGTATTGCTCGCTCTTGACCTGCGCGCGTCGGTTCCGCACGCTGATGCGAGGCCGAAGACTCGCTTATCACGACTACTAGTTGCCTGAGATCCGAGTATCACGTAGCCTTATACATCAAGCAATCAGTATGCACATTGAAACGCTAAAGGTCTTCTGCGACATAATCGAAAGTGGAAGCTTTTCTTATGCCGCGTCGCAAAACTTCGTCACTCAATCGGCGGTCAGCCAGCAGGTCCGAAGCCTGGAAGAGAAGTACGACTGCCGATTGATAGAACGCGGGCGAGCCGGAGTCAAACCCACGCCGGCCGGGCAAATTCTCTACACGGCGAGCAAGGAAATCGTGCGCCGATTTCTGGAATTGGAAAACCGGCTGCGTGAGATTGGCTCGGTGGTGGCAGGGTCGATTCGCGTCGGTACCGTTTACAGCGTTGGCTTGCATGAGTTGCCGCCGTACCTGACGGAATTTCTGCGCAACTATCCGGCCGTGAACGTGCATCTCGAGTACCTGCGCTCGAACAAAATTTACGAAGACCTCATCGAGGGCAAGGTCGATCTCGGCGTCGTCGCCTATCCGGCCAAGCGCAGCCAGATAGTTTCGGTTCCGTTTCGCCATGACGAGCTGGTGCTCGCCGTGCCGCCCGACAATCCGCTGGCCAAGCACTCGAAGGTGAATGTCGGACAGCTGCAGGGTCAGAAGTTCGTCGGCTACGAACGCGATATTCCTACGCGCAAGGCCTCGGATCGAATCCTGCGCGAGCACGGCGTCAAGCCGACTTACGTGCTCGAGTTCGACAACATCGAGACCATCAAGCGCGCCGTCGAGATTGGGCTGGGATGCGCAATCGTGCCGCGGATGACGGTCGAGAACGAAGTGGCGCGCGGCACCCTGCGGATGCTCGAATTCCAGGAAGGCACCTTTCTCCGCCCGCTTGCGATCATATACAAGCGCGGCCGCGAGCTGTCGCCGGCAGTGCGCAAGTTCGTCGAAGTGCTGACCACCAGCAACATCGTGCCGCGTGCTCGCGGCGACAAGACGGGAGACAAGCCCGAGCGTCCGCCGCGGGGAGAGCGCGCGGAACGTAGCAGCGACGCAGGCAGCGAGAAGGCCGAGAAGACGGCGTAGCCGAGCAAACGTTTCAACAATCGAAGCGGCCGGGTTGTAAGACTCGGCCGTTTTTGTTTTCTAGATAGCTCCACCAAGGAGCGCCATGACCCCAGCCTCGAAGACTTTGCTCGATTCGGTGCGCGATCTCGCGCCTTCGATTAGCGCACGCAGTGCGGAGATCGACGCCGGCCGCCGGCTGCCGCCCGATCTGCTGGCGCAGCTCAAGGCAGCAGGATGCTTCCGCATGTTCGTGCCGAAGAGTCACGGCGGCCTCGACGTCGACGTGCCGGCCAGCATGGAAATCATCGAGACGCTGGCGACAGCCGACGGCTCGACTGGATGGGTGGTCATGATCGGAAGCGAAACGCCGATGTTCCTGGCGCTGCTCTCGCGCAAGCGCTTCGACCGTCTCTATGCCAACGGCCCTGACGTGATAATCGGCGGCGCGTTCGCCCCTCGCGGCCAGGCCGAAATGATCGACGACGGCTATCGCGTCAGTGGGCGATGGAGTTTCGCGAGCGGATGCCAGCATAGCGACTGGCTGTTTGGCAATTGCGTCGTTACAGAAAATGGAAAGCCGCGTCCGGGCTTGATTCCGGGAACTCCCGAGGCGCGCGCGATGATGTTCGCACCGCCGAAAGCGCAAATCATCGACACCTGGTCGGTGAACGGACTCCGCGGCACCGGCAGTCATGACATCGCGGTCGAAAATCTGGTCGTGCCGTCGGACGACAGCCTCGATATTTTTCTCGGCCAGTCGTCTGTCCCGGGTCCTTCGATGGCGGAGCCGCTGCTCTATGCCGCGCTGCATATCGGCACCGTCGCAATCGGAATCGCGCAGCGCGCGCTTACCGAGATAGTCGCGCTCGCCAACACCAACAAGCGCCGGCTCTACGCGAGCGCGTCGCTCGCCGAGAGTCCGCTGTTTCAGTTTCGACTAGGGCAGGCGGACGCGAGTTTGCGCGCCGCCCGCAATCTTCTCCGCAGCGAGGCCGAAGCGGTCTGGAATTCCGCCGTTGCATGCATCCCGATTTCAATCGATGGCCGCGCGCCCGTGATGGCGGCGATCACCTGGGCCGTCCACACCTGCTCGGCTGTCGTCGATTCATGCTACAAGGCGGGCGGCGGCTCCTCGCCCTACGACGGCTCTCCGCTCCAGCGATGCATGCGCGATATCCAGACGCTGACGCAGCATGCCGCCGTCGCGGAGTCGTGGCTCACGACCTCAGGCGCCGCGATACTCGGCCGTGCGAGCGGGTTCGGGGTGTAGCCTCTTACGCGGTTTAGCAAGATGGATGAAGGACTGACGCTCAGAATTACCGGCGTTGAGCCGGGCGACGAAATTGCAGGAGCGCGCAAGCTGACGCTGGCGACGACCCGCGGCGCGATCCCGCTGATGATGCATTCGGCGCCCGAAAAGGGACGCGCCGCGTTGTGCGTCAGCGGTGCGATGGGCGGGTTCGACGGTCCGTCGATGCTGTATCCGCGCCTTGGGCTCGAGCTGCCGAAGCGCGGGCTGACGATCGCGCGGCTCGACTATCGCGCGCCCAACGAATTCGGCGAATCCCTGGTGGACGCAGTTGCAGCGCTGACCTTCCTGGGCGGCACCGGCCACAATCGCGTAGCGCTGATTGGGCATTCGTTCGGCGGCGCAGTGGCGATCAATGCGGGAACGCTGAGCCCGATAGTTACCACCGTGATTGCGCTGTCGAGTCAGCTCGCGGGCGCGCACGTGGTCGGCGAACTCTCACCGAAACCGCTGCTGCTGATTCATGGTGGTGCGGACACGATTCTGCCGGCCGAAAGTTCGCAGGCGCTCTACGATCGCGCAGGCGAGCCCAAAACGATCAGGATTATCCCGGGCGTCGGCCACGGCTTGGCCGAAGCGCAGGACGAAGTGTTCGACCTGGTCAGCGAGTGGCTAATGCAAAAGGTCTGAAAACTGCGGCGGCTATTCACTCCGACGGTTGCATCAATGTAGAATCGCGCGATGGCTAGTGGACAACGAATTGCAGTAGTTGGCGCGACTGGGGCAGTCGGCCAGACCACCCTGAAAATCCTCGAGCAGCGCAAATTCCCGGTGCGCGAGCTGCGCGCGTATGCGTCGGCGCGATCGGCGGGCAAGACCGTGACCTTCGCCGGCGAGACGATCACAATCGAGAAGCTCGACGCCAACTCGTTCAAAGGAATCGATATCGCGCTGTTCTCGGCCGGGTCGGACCAATCGCGCGAGTTCGCGCCGATCGCAGTCAGGGCGGGAGCAATCGTCGTCGACAAATCGAGCGCGTTTCGAATGGACCCGGACGTGCCGCTGGTAGTGCCCGAGATAAATGGCGCCGCCGCGCGCCGGCACAAGGGAATCGTCGCGTGCCCGAATTGCACTACGATCGTCACCGTGATGCCGCTCAAGCCGATCCACGACCTCGGGCGGCTGCGGCGCGTGGTCGCGACCAGTTTCCAGGCCGTTTCAGGAGCGGGCGTGAACGGTATTGCCGAGCTGCGCGAGCAAACGATCGCATGGTCGAAGGGCGAGCCGGTCGAGGCGAAATTTTTTCCGCGTCAGATCGCGTTCAACCTGATTCCGGCCGGAAAATTCGTCGAGGGCGGATACACCGACGAGGAAATCAAGCTGGTCAACGAGATCAGGAAGATTCTCGACCAGCCCGACTTGCCGATTTCGCCGACCACCGTGCGGGTGCCGGTGTTCACCACGCATTCGATTTCCGTCAACGCCGAAACCGAGACGAAAGTTGCGGCAGCCGACGCGCGCGAGGCGTTCGCGCATTTCCCGGGCATCCGGCTGTTCGACGATCCGGCGCAGAATCGCTACCCGATGCCGATCGAGGTCGAGGGGCAGGACGACTGCTTCGTCGGCCGTATCCGCGAGGATCTCAGCCGCGCCAACGCGCTGAACTTCTGGGTCGTCGGCGATCAGTTGCGCAAGGGCGCCGCGCTCAACGGCGTTCAGATAGCCGAACTGCTTATCGGCGCCCGCTAAGTTCTACTCCGTCACGAAAGCGGCGCGGCCCTCATTAATGGGCGCGCCGCTCCCGCTATGGCAGGCATACGGTGTTCGCCGGCGCTTTCTTCAGGCAAGCGACCTTCGGCGTCAGCACCGGGCGCGCCGCGCCAATCAGTTCGGCCACGCTGTCGCCGCCGACGTTTGCGATCCAGACGTTGCCCGAGGCGTCGATTCCCAGGCCGTCTGGCTCTGAGAAGCCGGCGCCGGGGGGCGCGAAATTGCCGGCGAGGCCGCCGCTCGAGGTGAACTCGGTCACGCTATTGCTGAACGCGTTCGTTACCCAGACGTTGTTCGCGGAGTCGATTTCGACGCTGACCGAACTATCCAGGTTAGCGTCGGCAGGCGAGAAGTTGAGGCCCGTGCAAGCTGCGGTGGAACAGCCGGCCAGCATCTCGGACAGGGTGTTGCTCCCTTCGTTCGGTATCCAGAAATTTCCGGCCGTATCGATCGCTATTCCGCCCGGTTCGTCGAAAGCTGCGCCGGCGGGAGCAACGTTGCCGCCGAGTCCGCCGCTCGAGGTTAACTCGGTAACGCTATCGCCGTCGATGTTGGTCACCCAGATATTGCCCGCGGTGTCGATTGCAATGAACTGCGGGCCGTCCAGGTCGGCGCCGTCGGGTGCGAAGTTGCCGATCAGTGCGCCGGCGGAGGTCAACTTGGTCATCGTGCTGTTGGCCACGTTCGCCACCCAGACATTGCCGGAAGTGTCGATTGCCAATCCTTGCGGTTCGGAGAAGTTGGCGCCGGCTGGGGTGAAGTTGAGCCCCGTGCAACTCAAGGTGGAACAGCCGGCCAGCAACTCGCTCACGCTGGCGCCCTCGAAGTTCCCCACCCAGACGTTGCCGACCGCGTCGATGGCGAGGTTGTCCGATCCGTCGAAGTTCGCGGCGGCAGGAGCAAAGTTGCCGATCAAGGCGCCGATGGCGCTTATTTCGGTCACGCTGTCGCCGTCGATGTTCGGCACCCACACGTCGCCGGCGGCGTCGATTGCCAGAAAGTTCGAGCCGTCGAGGACGCCGCCGGGATCGAGATTCAGCGCGATTTCCCAGCCGTCAGGCGCAGCGCCCAGATTGGGCGTGAACGGCGGAGACTCGCTCTGAAGCATGAATAGATTGGCCACGTTCGCGACGGGGTTGGTCGCCATCACGTGCGCCGCCTGCAGTGTGGTGGTGCCAGCAGTGTTGGCGAACAGGGTGGTGCATTCGGCAGACGACGATGACGAACTCTGCACGCACGACGCCAGGATGTTCGCAATCGTATTCATCCGCTCGAGGCCGTCGCAGTTGACTGGTGGCGTGCCGCCGGTGCAACTCGCCTCGGTCGCTCCGCTATTGCTCCAGAAAATCGCCGGCAAGCCGGTCGTGATATCTGCCAGGTTGACCTGCGACTGTGCGATCGAGTTGCCGAAACCAATCGCGTTGCTCGACGGTGCACCGATGATCTGCCCGGTCGCGTCGGTGAACTGCGCCAGCGTCCACTCGGCCGCCACGGTCGTCAACTCGTTGACTATGATCGACGGCGGCGCGGCGTTGGATATCCCCACCAATCCCATCAACCCGATCGCCGAGTTGCCCGCCACCACGGCTGCCTTGTTCCCAGGCGCCTTCTTGTTGTCGGGTATGACACTCCCGCCAAGCGCCACTACGTAGAGCCCGGTGGTCGTAGCTGGATCAGAGTAGGTCATCGTGAAATCGCCGCTGCTATCGGAAGTCGTGCTGGCCAGGACGGTGGCGTTCGCGGCGTAAGCATTTCCCGCCGCGTAGAGCGTTACCGATGCGCCCGAAATAGGAGAGGTCCCGCCCTCGACCGTCCCCATAATCATCGTCGGGGTTGCAGTGGGCGTCGCCGTTCGGGTCGCCGTTGCGGTCGCAGTGGCGGTAGCCGTCGGCGTGCGTGACGGAGCGATGGTAAAAGTCGGTGTGAAACTCGGCGTTGCAGTCTTCCTGGTAGTAGTAGTGGAACAGGAGGAGCACGGATCGCATCCGGTGCCGACAAACAGAGTTGCGATCGCAAAGAACAGACAGATGGCGAGCCCAGCCCATCGAGAGATCATCTTCGGTCTCCTCCCCAGTTCCACCCGAAGTCGGCCGTCTTCGTTTCCGCCAATCACCCCGCGCGATGCGAACTTATTTTACTCCGCGATAAAAGTCACCAAGCCAGCCGCAATCGTGTTGTTCAGGGTGTGCCCGGTTCAAGAATCGTTTGGAGATCGATTAGAGCGCCGAAGCGAACCCCCCGCGTTGCGGGAAGATAGACAAATGCCCGGTGAGTGGCAAACGGGTTGGCCGATGGCTGACCGATTGGTTCGTCGATTGACAGCCCTGCGCCCGCATACTACCGTTGGCAGGACTGCACTGTGATTGCAGCCTTATCGAGAGCGGCGGAGGGACATGGCCCGCTGATGCCGCAGCAACCGGCCCGTGATGGGTGCTGGTGCTAACTCCTGCAGGGGTTCTCCGCGTGAGAGTCTCCTGGAAGATAAGGCGAGAGTATTTATCCCTCGTCTAATCGTCTCCGCAGGATTTTTCACCGACTCACCATCAGCGCCGACGCGTTGCGGTCTCTCTCGACTGACGGGAGAGGTGCGACGGAAGTGGCAACTGGTCGAATATTGATCGTCGGAATGGGCGGACTCGGCGTGCCCGCCTCGTGGGCGCTCGCGCGTGCGGGCGCACTACGGCTGACGCTCGTCGATCCCGACCCGGTCGAGCTGTCGAACCTGCCACGGCAAGTTATCTTTTCCACATCGGATATCGGCACGCCCAAGGTTGAAGCTGCGGCGCGATGGATCGTCGCGCGATTCCCCGACGTCCAGGTCGAACGGCATGCGATTGCGCTCGACGCGCCCAACGCGGCGGGTCTCGTCCGCGGGCACGATTTCGTGATCGATGCGACCGACAGTCCAGCCGCGAAATTTTTGATCAACGACACCTGTATCGCCGCGCGCATACCGTTTGTTTATGGCGGCGTCGTCGGGATGATCGGACAGGCGATGACGGTGATTCCGCGCGAGACGGCCTGCGTTCGATGCGTATTCGAGACGCCGCCCGACGAAGAGGAAATCCAGAGTTGCCGCGAGGCAGGGATCGTCGGCCCGGTTGCGGCTGCGATTGGCGAGATGCAGGCGGGCGAGGCGATGCGCGCCGCGCGCGCACAGACGCTGTTGCTCTCAGGAAAAATTCTCACATACGACGCGTCCGGCCCGAGCCGGGTGCGTATTACGGCTGTAAGTCCGCGCCCGGGATGCGCTTGCGGTGCGTGGCAGTCGAAGCGCGAGCATCGCGAATCGCAGTCGCTGGGCAAGTAACAGGGAATCGAGGGGAACGATGAGCTACATCACCAATTTGAAATGTCGCGAGTGCGGCCAGGAGTATCCGATAAGTCCGCTCCACGTGTGCGAGACCTGCTTCGGCCCGCTCGAAGTCACTTACGATTATGCGCGGATTCGCGCGTCGATCTCGCGCTCGATAATCGAGAAGCGGCCGCACAACCTGTGGCGCTATCGCGAATTGCTGCCGGTCGATTTCGAGGGTGAGCCCGAGATCGGCCCGCACTCCGGCTTCACGCCGCTGGTGCATTGCAAGCGCCTCGGTGCCGAGCTCGGGCTCAAGCATCTCTATATAAAGGACGACACCGTCAATCATCCGACGCTGTCATACAAGGACCGCGTCGTGTCGGTTTCGATCGCCAAGGCGCGCGAGTTCGGCTTCACCACCGTGTCCTGCGCTTCGACCGGCAACCTGGCGACCGCGGTCGCGGCGCACGCGGCGCGCGCGGGACTGCAATGCTACATCTTCATGCCCGAAGGCGTGGAGGCGGGAAAAATCGTCGGCTCGACGATTTATGGCGCGCGCGTCATCACGATTCGCGGCAACTACGACGACGTCAACCGGCTG
>Ga0209038_10000486_pt1 | contig 12241 bp, 16 predicted proteins | sample BogFormECP03_OM3_FD_188237 | JGI IMG/M metagenome (GOLD analysis project Ga0209038, IMG submission 188237) | Bog forest soil microbial communities from Calvert Island, British Columbia, Canada - ECP03_OM3 (SPAdes) (version 2) | ecosystem: Environmental > Aquatic > Freshwater > Wetlands > Bog ...
GCACGTTGCCAACGCCGTCCGCCGCAGCCGTTCCGGCCTTTCCGATCCGAAGCGGCCGATTGGCTCGTTCATTTTCATGGGTCCGACCGGCGTCGGTAAAACCGAGCTGGCCCGCGCTCTCGCCGAATTTCTATTCGACGACGAGCAATCCATGGTGCGCCTCGACATGTCGGAATATATGGAGAAGCATTCGGTCGCGCGGCTGATCGGCGCGCCCCCAGGCTACGTAGGCTACGAAGAGGGCGGGCAATTGACCGAGCAAGTCCGCCGCCGGCCTTACACGGTGGTTCTGCTCGATGAAATCGAGAAGGCGCATCCCGACGTTTTCAACGTGTTGCTGCAAATTCTCGAAGACGGCCGACTTACCGACGGGAAAGGCCGCACCGTGGATTTCCGCAACACGGTAATCATCATGACGTCGAACGTCGGCGCGGCTTCGATTTTCGAGCTGGCGGAAAAAGATCCGAAGCGCGCCCGCGAAGAAGCGCTTGAAGCTCTGCGTGCGATTTTTCGGCCCGAATTTCTGAATCGCGTGGACGATATCATCCTGTTCCATCCGCTCTCGAAGAAAGAAATCGAGAAGATTATCGACTTTCAGCTTGCGCGCCTCATCGGCTTGCTCGTCGAGCGCAAGATTACTCTCAAGCTTTCGAAGTCGGCGCGCGAGTTGCTGTTGCGGGAAGGGTACGATCCGGTTTACGGGGCGCGGCCTTTGAAGCGGGCCATTCAGCGGCTGATTCAGGATCCGCTAGCTATGCAGATTCTGGATTCGAAGGTGCTTCCGGGCGAGACCATCGTCGTCGAGGCGGATTCGAGCGGCGAGGCCATGACGTTTAAGCGCGAAACAGCGAAGGCCGGCGCTGCGTAATTACAATGAGGCGGAAATTGCGATTCGGGTTTAGCGAAAGTACAGCAGATGCCGGGCTGAAGCCCGCCGCCACGAAAACGTCGAAACCCGCCGGCACAAGGGCCGGTACATTATGAATACTTTCAAGACTGCGTTCTTGCTTACCGCGCTTACGCTGGTGCTTCTTTTTGCCGGCCAAGCGCTTGGCGGGCGGAATGGGTTGATCCTCGCGTTGGTCATCGCTGTGGTTATGAACTTCACTGCCTATTTCTTCTCGGACAAAATCGCGCTCGCCTCCGCACACGCGCAGCCGATCAGTCGCGAAGAATCGCCCCGACTCTACGCGGTGATGGAGCGGCTCTCGGCGAAAGCGAACATTCCCGTGCCCAAGCTGTATATGATTCCAGAGGCTGCGCCGAACGCATTTGCCACCGGCAGGAATCCGCATCACGCGTCCGTTGCCGTGACGCAAGGTTTGATGCAGCTCATGGATGACGAAGAGCTCGAAGGCGTAATCGCGCACGAACTTTCGCACGTGCGGAACTACGACATTCTCACGTCATCGATCGCGGCGACGCTTGCCGGCGCGATCACTTTCCTGGCGCAAATCGGTCGCTTCGGAATGATCTTCGGAGGCTTCGGCGGACGCGGTGATGATCGCCGCGGCGGCGGACTCGCCGCGCTCCTCATGATCATTGTTGCTCCAATCGCCGCGGTCCTTCTGCAACTCGGAATTTCCCGCTCTCGCGAATATCAGGCCGACGCATCCGGCGCACAAATGGTCGGATACGCCGACGGACTAATTCGCGCGCTGCAAAAACTGGGCGCGTATAATCAACGCATCCCCATGGACGTCTCGCCAACCACGGCAGCGCTGTTCATTGTCGCTCCGTTCAGTCCCGGCCAAATGCTCTCCGGCCTTTTCAGCACACATCCACCATTATCCGAGCGGATCGCGGCGCTGAAAAACATGACCATCACGCGAGCCTGATAACTTGATATTGCAGGGCTGAATCATCAGCCCTGACCCCACGCGCTATTCGAGCGCCAACCTGCTACAGTACATTCCGAAAGCGTGCTATGGGAGTTCGCGCCCGGTACCACTGCTTCCACGAAGAAATTATTACGGGCACGTAAAGATTGCACAGCCAAATGCGGACACGAGAGTATTCCAAGTGTGGAATCGTACAGTAAAGCCCGCATTATCAACTGGTTGCATCCCAGGAACAGGGTCGCCCAGTTTGGCTTTTCGCGTGCCCTTACCTACGCCGCAAGGGAAACACCAGAGGAGATAAAGACATGACTGACGATGTGAACATTCACCAGACCACGCCGGAAAGCAGCGCACCGCGCTGGGTCGGTCTGGCCGTTGTCATCCTAGGAATCATTTCCATCGTTTCGCTCGGAATCGGCTGGAGCGCATCTTCGCACTCCCACGATTTGGCCCAGACTCTTGGCGCGCAATTGCAGACCGCGAAACAGAATGAAGATGTGTTGAGCCAGCGCCTGGCCAAGACCGAAGAGACCAACGCCCAGGTTGAGGGCGAGCTCAGCGTTGTCACCGACAAGCTGAAGCTCACGCAGCAAGACGTGAACCGCGCCCGCGCGCAGGCCAAGAAGATCCAGGATCAGGACGCCAAGGATCTTTCCGAAATGCAGAATTCGGTTAACGGCCAGCTCGCAACGAAAGCCGGAGTCGATGATCTGAACAAGGTCAGCGGCGACGTCGGCGCAGTGAAGAGCGACCTCGACACCACTAAAAACAATCTGCAAATGACCCGCGGCGAATTCGGCACCTTGATCGCCCGCGACCACGACGACATCGAAACTCTCCGCCGCCTCGGCGAACGTGACTATTACGAGTTCACGATCGACAAGAAGGGCACGCGCGAAAAGGTCGGCGACGTGATGGTCGAACTCAAGGGCACCAACGCAAAGAAGAACCTCTACTCCGTCGTTCTCTATGCCGACGACAAGCGCTACGAGAAGAAGAACCGCTCCACCAACGAGCCGATGTACTTCTTCGAAGGCGGATCACGGAAGCCGGTCGAGTTCGTCGTGAATTCGGTTACTGCGACGAAGATCTCCGGTTACTTGAGCGTTCCGAAATCGGTTCCGGCAACCGCGACGAACAACTCGTCCGGCAACTAAAAGTTCACCCTGATAGAAGTACCTGACGACCCAAGAAGACAGGAAAGGGCGGCCGAGAAATCGGCCGCCCTTTTTTTGGTACCGCCGCCTTCTCTGCCGGCTCTTACGAGCGCGATGCCGGCGCAGGCGCGTATCGTGGGCGGCGCTCAGCGTTAAATAAATTCGATGTGGCTGAAGTACTCGGTCCGCGCGTGAGTGTTGCCTGTAGCCGAAATCACGATCGTCAGAGCCGGCAGAGACGGCGGCGGTACGGGGACCTACGCAGACTTCGTCAAGAATCGTAGCTTGCGCGTCAAAAATTCCTTCGCCAGCGCGGGCAGCTCATCATGCTTGATCTTTCCTTGCTCGTACAATTTCACCTTGGCCTTCGCGGATTTGCGGCGGCGCTGCTGCCGCTTCCAGGTCAAAAAGTTCTTCTCATTCGCCATTCCTGCCTCCTCCAAAGTGGAATGTAAATTGTAACCAACCCGCACCAAGACGCAAGCCTTCGCTGTTTTTCGCCCCGCCAATTCAAGTACGATGTGCGGTCATGATTTCGCTAGTCGTTCACGCGCATCGCATCCTCACGCCGCACGAAGAGCTGCACGACCGCGTCATCCTGATTCAAGACGGCCGCATCACTGCCATCGGCCACCGCGACGAAATCCAGGTTCCCGCCGACGCACGCGATATCGTCGCGCGCGACACCATCGTCGTTCCCGGCTTCATCGATATTCACATTCACGGCGCCGGCGGCCGCGACGTCATGGAAGCCACGCCCGCAGCTCTTAGCACCATTGCAGAGCGCGTAGCGAGACACGGAACCACATCGCTACTGGCGACGACGGTTTCGGCGTCGCCCGACGAAACGTGCCGACTCCTCGCGGGCATTGCCGAATACATCGCCAGCCCCGAAAATCGCCCGTCGCCGCATCGCTCCGCCGCAGAAATTCTCGGCATACATCTCGAAGGGCCGTTTATCAGCCCTGCGCGCCGCGGCGTGCATCCGGAATCAGCGCTGGAAGCGCCATCGATTCCGCTGCTCGAAAAATTCCTCGCCGCCGCGTCCGGCACTGCGCGAATTCTCACTGTTGCGCCAGAATTGCCGGGCGCGCTCGAGCTGATTGACCGCGCCGTAAAAGAGAATCTCGTAGCCGCCATCGGCCACACCGATGCAACCTACGAACAAGCCCAAGTCGCAATCGAGCGCGGCGCAAAGCACGCCGTCCACGTGTTCAACGCCATGCGCCCCTTCACCCATCGCGACACCGGCGTAATCGGCGCGGTCCTGACGCACGCGGACGTAACCGCCGAAATAATCGCCGATGGCGTCCACGTTGATTCTCCGGCAGTAGAAATTCTGCTCGCGAGTAAAGGATCGGATCGAGTCATTCTGGTAAGCGATGGCATAGCAGCCACAGGAATGCCCGATGGCCACTATCACGTCGGAACAATCGACGTTACCGTCCGTGAAGGAGTAGCGCGAAACGGAGAAGGCCGGCTAGCGGGCAGCACGCTCACGCTGGACCGAGCGGTAAGCAACATGGCGCAACTAAACGTAAGCCTGATCGACGCCATCCGCATGGCCACGCTAAATCCAGCCCGCAGGCTAGGCCTAGCGGGGAAAAAAGGAGTAATCGCTGCAGGCGCCGACGCCGACCTGGTCTTCCTAAATCAAGATTTATCGGTAGCAGGCGTAATGACCAGAGGCATAGGTCCCGATTAACCGAAGGTTTCGTACCGCTGGCGTCCCTGTTTTCCCTGAGGATGTCGAACGGCCGGCATCTTCCGACGTAAATTTAAACCAGATCCGCAATCAAGCTGGGGATTAAGCCGTCAAATCGAAGCGCCGACCCTTCAAGATTTCAGCAATTCTTTAACTTCCGCGGCTAGCAATTCCTTATTGTATGGGCTGCACGCGAAAAACCGCCCATCCACCTCAAAAGTAGGCACCACCCGCCGCCCATCGTTCACCCGCAAAACCAGCGCCTCAGCCTCTTCGGATTCATCCACGTTAATGTCCTCGTGGGTGATGCCATGCTGATCCAAGAATCGCAGCGCCTTCCGGCAGTCCGGGCACCAGTCCGTAACGTAAGCCTTTACCGTAGCCATCATCTCCAAGTTTCTCACAATTCATTCACGCATTTGTAACCGGACTGTAATTTCGTTTCCCGCCCGGATGCGGATAATTCGCGGTTATGGATACTCCAAAGCTTTCGATCACTCGGAACGGAAATGACTCGTCTGGCCCTCAAGTCCTACACCTGAGCGGCCCGCTGGTGATGGCGACCACTGCGGAGTTTCAGCAGCAGCTGCGCGCGGAGCCCGCGCAGACGGTAGTCCTCGATTTCACCGGAGTTCCCTTCATCGATTCCGCCGGCCTGGGCGCCGCCATCTCCATATACCTGCACTTCAAGAAAAGCGGACGCAAGCTGGCCGTCTCGGGGATGAACGAAAAGTGCCGCGCCCTGCTGAAGATGACCAACGTGGAGCAGTTATTCCCAATGTTCGACACGGTGGAAAGCGCCCGCAGCGCCCTGGCCTAGTACTGCGTCGCGCCTGAGCTGCAAGCTTGCTCACTCCATGACATAGCCATGTTTGGCTAATCGCCGGCCCTGTTCCTCATAGTCCGCGGGCGACATATCGCGGGTGCCATTGGCATCATTCCAGCGATTGTAGAAATTGAAGAGCGAGCAAACCGTGATCGCGTCGTAAAGCGCCTCGTCCGACCAGCCCGCGCGCTTCGCCTCGTCAATATCTTCCTGTCGAATCTCGTGCGCGTGCGCATTAGCCTTCTCGATGAACGCAAAAAGCGCTTTCTCGGCATCCGAGATCGGCGCCGAACGGAAATCGTGCACGACCGCCTTCACCTTTTCCTTATCGCCGAGCAATTCCCCCGCGACCGCGGAGTGTGCACCGGTTCAAAACGGGCAGCGATTGCGCGCCGAAGTGAATGCGGCGATCAACTCGCGCATCCCCGGCGAAAGCGGGGAAGGCCCGCGCATCACTTCCTGTGTAAATCGCGAGAGATGATCGGTAGCCTTAGATTTGTAAGCAAAAAGATAAAGAATCTGCGGCACTTCCGCGCCCATGCCGCGCATCAACTCGATCATTTTAGCCCGCGGCCCGTCGGACTTTTCTTGCACCTCGCGCAGAAACAAAGGATTCATGTAGGGTTCTCCAAGGAATCGCACAGGATTATCCCACAGCGCAGCTTTTAGGCATGTAATGCAAAAGAATTAGGCGGGTCTTGGTAGCACAGGCACTCCTGCCTGTGGCCGTCAATCCATAGTCAGGGGAGATCGCGCCACGAAGCTCGATTTAGGAACTCTTCGGCGCCGAAATAAATTTCATCGAAGCAGCATTCATGCAATAACGCAATCCGGTAGGCTTCGGCCCATCGTCGAAGACATGCCCCAAGTGCGCATCGCAAAGCCGGCAGGTAACTTCCGTCCGCACCATCATGTAACTGGAATCCGATCGCTCCACGATATTTTCCTTGGCAATCGGCGCCCAAAAACTAGGCCAACCAGTCCCAGAATCATATTTTGTATCGGAGCTGTAGAGCGCGTTCGCGCAGCAGACGCAGCGGTAAAGCCCCTTGTCATGCCGGTTGTAACCCTCGCCCGAAAAAGCCATCTCTGTATCTGCATGGCGAGTAATGTCAAACTGATTCGGGGTGAGGATCTGCCGCCACTCCGCGTCAGTCTTCACCACTTTGGGCACCGACACTTTCTCCAGCCGTTCCCCCGCATCAGAAAATTTCACGATGGTGACCATGGTGGGCTTGCCGTCACCAGCCACAGGCGTGGGCGGTGAACTAACCGGCCCGGCCCCCGGCGCCAATCCGAGCCAATTCCCATGCCGCCAGGCGACCGCACCAATCAGTCCAAAGGCCGCCGCGCTAAATAAGAACTCTCGTCGAATCACGTGAAATCTCCTAACGTACCCAAGACCCAATCGCGTCAAATAGTCAGATTCCCCAGCTCAAAGAATGTTACACCCATTGCTGCGCGACGAGCGACCTGCCTCCAAAGTGCCCGACCGCCATCCGCGACGTAACGAACGCAAGTGTCGCGGCTGGATGCCGCCCGCCGGTAACTCTATATTGTGCTATCTTTAAGCAGAGATCGCCGACCTAGCGCGCTGGAGCCAGGCATGCCCGATTTTCAGAGAATCACTGTGGATCCCCAACAAATGGGCGGTGTTCCGTGCATTCGCGGTCTCCGAATTCCCGTGGCAACGATCATCGGTATGATCGGCGAAGGCATGCCGGAGTCTGACATCCTCGCCGCGTATCCGGATCTCGAGCCAGGCGACATTCGAGAGGCGCTTCGATTCGCCGCCGAAGCCGTTCGGGAGCGAGCACTTCCTGTCACCGGTGGTTCTTGAAATTCCTGGTGGACAATGCACTCTCTCCTCGTGTGAGTGAAGGTTTGCAGTCCTCGGGATTCGACGCCAAGCACGTCAGGGAATTCAGCCTACAATTCGCAGCTGACGAAGTCGTCCTTGTATGCGCAGAAACTGAAGACCACATTCTGATTTCCGCGGATACGGATTTTGGAACGCTACTCGCACTTCGCCGCAAGTCGCGTCCTTCGGTTATTTTGTTCCGTCGCGGCCCGCGAATGCCCGCTGCACAAGTTAAGCTCTAGTTGATAATCTCTCAGGGCTGAGCGATTTCCTTGCGCAGGGCAGCATCGTAATAATCGAGGATACGCGAATTCGCGTCCGACGACTTCCAGTTGGCGGAGCCTAGAAGCGACACCTTCAGCATCGAAGACCGCGTGCGTTAGGGACTCGCGACGAACGACCCATCGGCCGCCACATATCCAAACGCCATCCGAGGCGTATTGTACGCGAATCCCGGCGTTCCATTTTTGTCCAGCAGGATTAGGCCGCCGGTGCCGCGTCCGCGCTTGTGGAGGACGCTTGTCGCGGCTTTCGCGGCGGCGTCGGGTGTTTGGCCGGCGCGCAGGAATTCGATCGTGGTCTTCGCCATCACGATGCGCATAATCGCTTCGCCTAGGCCTGTGCAGGAGACGCCGCCGGCTTCTGCGTCCGCGTAGCAGCCGCAGCCGATTAGCGGCGAATCGCCTACTCGGCCGGCGTGTTTGCAGCACGTGCCGCCGGTCGAAGTGCCTGCGACTAGCCAGCCTTGGGAGTCCATCGCTACCGCGCCGACTGTGCCCATCGCGTGATCCACATGAAACTCCGCAGCGTGACGATCCTCGCGGCAGCGCCGCCAGGCCATTCGTTCGCGATCGAGCACCAACTCCTCGGGGTCGCACAACGGCAGGCCCTGCTCCTCAGCGAATTGCTCTGCGCCTGCGGCCACCATCATCATGTGCTCGCTTGATTCCATTACGGCGCGCGCCAGTCGAATCGGATTGCGGATTCGCTGGACCGACGCCACGGCGCCAGCCTTCAACGTCGCGCCGTCCATCACGATCGCGTCCAATTCCACTCGGCCATCTAAATTCAAATGCGAGCCGATTCCGGCATCGAAGGTGGGATCATCCTCGAGTACGATGATCGCGGCTTCCGCCGCATCGAGCGCCGACCCGCCGCCCTCCAGCACGCCCCAGCCCACTTCTAGCGCACGGTGGCAGCCCGCGCGGCAGTCTTCGACCGCGCTGTCAGGGATATTCCACGCGCCGCCGTGAACGATGAGCGATGGCTTCAAGAGGGAATCGGCGAGTCCGTCATCCGTTCGGAAAAAGAAGAAGAGTGAGGCTAACGGCCATCAGCAAAGGGCCGACAAACGCGAGGCCCATGCCGAGCACCATCGGCAACGTTCGACGATGTTTGATTGACTCTAGTTCCGGGGCGAAAGGACGGCTGCGAGTGCCGGGCGCGCGCATCTGCGTGCGAAACATGCGCATGTAAGAGGCAAACCAGAAGGCCACTTCGCGCCGCGATTGCCAGAGCAAATCGAGCCCGGCGAGAAACACGAGGAAGCCGACGACGCCTAGCAATCGCGCCATGCCATTAGCCTCCGCGATGCGCCGTGCGGCTGAGCAGCGCCGGTGCCTCGCGCAGATCGCGCGCCGGCTTTGGAGATTCCCGCTGCGCTTTGGCTTGCGCTAGCGCTGCTTCGTCCGCGCCAGGCTGGCGCTTGGTGCGTTGCCAGGTGTAAATAATGCGGTGAATCACGGTGATATTCGGCCCAATCGCCAGAATCCAAAGCGCCAGCGGCATGCGATTTGAAAGCGCCGCAATAATCATCAGCACGATGCGCTCCGGCCGCTCCCAAAATCCAACTTCGCAGCGCCCAATTAAAGATTCCGCGCGCGCGCGCGAATAGCTGACCATCACCGCTCCAGCCATCGACACGCCTACCAGCACGGCATAGAGAAAGCGATTGACCTGCGCGTAGTAAACGAGCAGCCCAAGAAACAGAATCAGATCCGAATAGCGGCCCAGAATCGCATCGAGGAATCCGCCGAACACCGTGACGCGCTTCTGCTTCCGCGCCACCGGCCCGTCCACGATATTGAAGAATCCCGCGGCAATCATCACCCCGCCGGCAGCCGCAAACCGTCCGGCCGCAAAAAGAATCGCGGCCCACAAATTCAAAATCATGCTGAACCAGGTGAGTACATTCGGCGGGACACCAGTGGAAGCAATACCGGCAGCTGCTCCGTCACGGAGCCATTCGAAAGGCCGCGCAATGCGTCGGGTCAGCATCGCCCGCCGTTTTTATTCTTCCTCATAAATGGTATTGAGGCGCACAACTTCAAATTCCTTCACTCCGGCGGGCGTGACCACTTTCACTTCATCGCCCACTTTTTTGCCCATCAAAGCCCGGCCGATCGGCGAGGTCGTCGAGATCAATCCTTTTGATGCATCGGCTTCTTCGGTAGTTACGAGCTTATACTGCACCTCTTCGGACTTCTTCAAGTCCATTACCCAGAGGCGTGAGCCGTAAGCAGCACGGTCCTTCGGGAGGCTATCGAGATTGAGCATGGCGATATCGGCCATGCGTTGGTGCAACTGGCCGAGGCGCGCGGAGACAAAGGACTGGCGCTCCTTGGCATACTTATATTCCGCGTTTTCAGAGAGATCGCCGTGGGCCCGCGCGATCATGATTTCCTTGGGCAGCTCGCTATGCAGCTCGTGCTCGAGGATCTTGATCTCGTCCAACAGCTTGTTTCTTATCTTATCGACAAGATTCGGCATTTTCTTACGTGCCCGCGCCTTCGGCAGCTTCTTCCGTTTCGGCAATCGCTTCAAATCCAGTGAATTATAGCGGTTTTGCGAGCATGGCTGCAAACGATGGTGGCGATTTGATGAGGATTTACCCTAATTTTGTTGAAGATTTCCGGAAAGGTGAACTTCGACCGTGGTGCCGTTTTGTAGCGATTAGAAATGGCCTCCGTGGTTTGTTTTCAGTGGGTTAGGGCGATTTCTATTCATTTTGGTGTATCGATTAGAAATTCTCAGGTTCGAGGTGGCTCGGGAAGTGTTTTTCTTCGGCGTGGTGGTTGAGTTCATTCGCATTATCCCGCCGCAGGATAGCGGGATTTTGCACGAGAGTACATGGAGCGTAGGGCGAAACTACGTAGAGATGAGAAATCGCAACCGTTCGCTCTCTCGCGCTCGCGGGCCCGGCGTGAAGCACGCGCCCTACGAAAAACGCTAGCCGTCTTTCTCGTTTCCGATTTTCCAGAGGATTTGCCGCCAGATACCGAGCCAAATTACTGCGTCGCGGGCTGGGAGATTCAGGCGGCGAACGAGGCGGCGGATTCGTGGCTCGGCGTCGGCTACGTGCCGGCGTCCGAGGTAGCCGCTTGCGTGCAGGGCTTCGAGCAGCATCTCGGTTATGCGCTCTACTTCGGCTGCGGCTGCTGGCGCGATTTTCTCCGAGCGCTTTACGGCTTTCGCGTCGCGAATCAATTCATAGAGGCAGACGGCCACCGCCTGGCCCAGATTCATGGAGATATTCTCTTCGCGCGTGGGAATGCGCATCAGCCAGTGGCAATGGCTCAAATCCTCATTCGATAATCCAAATTTCTCCGAGCCGAATAGCAACGCTACGCGGCCGGACGCCATGTGCTTGCGAATGAGTCGAGCGCCTTCTTCGAGGCGCCGCAGCGAGTGCTGCAATTCGCGGTGACGCACAGCCGTCGTCCCGACCACTAGCGCGCAATCCGCCACCGCTTCCGCGACGCTTGGAAATTGTTCGGCATCCGCGAGCACATCGGCAGCGCCTACTGCCGAGCGCGCTTCGCGGTAGCCCGGCTCATAGGGATTCACTACGCGCAGATGCCGGAATCCGAAGTTGCTCATCGCTCGGGCGGCCGCGCCGATATTGAGGGCGTTGCGCGAGGAAACCAGCACGACGCGCAAACGGTCGAGTTCAGCGAGGGAAGGCAAGCCAGCCCATTCTAAAGCAAGCTGGCAGGATTCGTACCGCTGGTCCCGCGTGCACGACCTGCTCCGACGATCGCGATCTGACTGCGGGCAACGATCAAGAGCCCGGCGCTAAAGCGCCTTGATTTAAGGCGGCTTTTTTCCGGAGCGCTGAAGCGCTCCTCCCCCGAATAGATTCGGGGGCTGCCACCGTGTTTCTGCGGCTCTGCTGCAACAAATGCGGGAGCTGCTGCCTGAGAACCTTGCTCCGTAGATTTATGAGACGAGTTTATTTCAGAAAATGCAAATGCAACGGCAGATGCAAATGCAACGGCAAGTACAAGTACTTATGGAAAGACAGATTCCTCATCCCTGGAGGGGTGGGGGAGTGTAGGCGGACTATGCGATGGCGGCGCCGGGCGGCAATTCCTGCAGCCAGGTATCCAGGATATCGAGCTGCTCTTTGGCTGGATCCATGAACACCACGCCCATTCCAATCCGCTCGTGCACGTAAATAATCTTTCCCTGCGCAACAAAGGTGCCTTGATCATTCGATATGCGCAGGTTCAGCACGTCGCCCACAGGCAGCGCGTTCATGATGTCCACGTAGCATCCCTTGCGACTGATCTCCGTCACGCGACCGGAGAGACGAGTCGCGTTTTCAGAATCAGTAAGCTCAGTAGTGGCAATGAACGAATAACGCGGCACCATGCGCTTCGCGCGGCAATCCGCAGATGAATTCCCAGCAGGTATCGGTGAGTTTCCCAAGTTCGTGCACCCCTTGAGAAAGAGTGGCACGGCTGCGCGGGACAGGCCAGCGCAGCAAGAGGCATTGGTGCGAAAAGACAACCCCCAAATTGCGCCATCGGCAAATTCATTCGAAGCCCGTTCAAAGCAGCTCAGACCATA
>Ga0209038_10000487_pt1 | contig 12224 bp, 5 predicted proteins | sample BogFormECP03_OM3_FD_188237 | JGI IMG/M metagenome (GOLD analysis project Ga0209038, IMG submission 188237) | Bog forest soil microbial communities from Calvert Island, British Columbia, Canada - ECP03_OM3 (SPAdes) (version 2) | ecosystem: Environmental > Aquatic > Freshwater > Wetlands > Bog ...
AATTCATTCCGTCGAGCGCGATCTTGGGGCTATCGGCATCGTCGTCCGGCAGGCTGAGCATGTAGCTTCGATCGGTGGCCAGCGCCAACTCGAAAAGCAGGCCGGCGAAGCAGGAGCCGGGATCGAGGATGGCGTAGAGGCTACGCGAGGTGACTTCGAGCCGCGAAAAAGTGCGGCGCAACATGCCGATGGTTTCGCGCACGAGCCAATCGTTGCGATGCTTGAGCATCACGGCGTCGGAGGCTAGCACCGCGTCGGCGGAGCCGGTGGATTTGATGAGCACGAGGCCGAGATCGAGTTCATTGGTGCGCAGCAGTAGGATGGCATCGTCGAGTTCGCGGGCCATCTGGAGCGGCCACCATCGATCGCCGAGCGCGTGAATGGCTTCGACGGTTTGTGGCTGTTCCCCTTCCGGCGCGCGAACGGTGAGCATGGCCACGCGCGCGGCGCGATCGAAGACAACGTCCACCGACGAGTAATGAATTCCCTTTTCGTCCATGGTGCGCTCTAGCGGATTCAGTTTGATTCCCTTCGCGTCCGCGGGCCGCGAGGACTTTTCGGCCATCGCTTGCGCGTGCGATTTGACCAGCTCGGCGAATTTCGCCGGTTGTGCAATTTCGTCCACCAGGCCCCAGGCCTTGGCGCGATCGGCTTTTGCGCCATCCGGATTGGTACAGAACATATCGGCCAAATCGCGCCGAACATGCCGTTTGTCCACGATGCGCGTCAAGCCGCCAGTGCCGGGAAGGACGCCGAGTAGCGGAACTTCCGGCAAGCTGACGGCGCTGGAGCGATCATCGGTTAACAAGATCTCGTCACACGCTAGCGCGAGTTCGTAGCCACCTCCGGCGGTAGTGCCGTTTAGCGCGGCGATGAATTTCAATCCGTCATGGCGGCTGGAATCTTCCATCCCGTCGCGCGTTTCGTTTGTGAATTTGCAGAAATTAACTTTCCAGGCGTGAGAGGACGTGCCGAGCATGTAAATATTTGCGCCGGCGCAGAAAATTCGCTCCTTTGCGCTGGTGATCACTACGCAGGCGACCTCTGGATGCTCGAAGCGGATGCGCTGAAGCGCGTCGTGGAGCTCGATGTCCACGCCTAGATCGTAGGAATTGAGTTTCAGCTTATAGCCCGGCTTGTGCGACTTCTCTTCGTTTACGTCCATCGCGAGAGTCGCCACGCGGCCATCGATCGAGAGGCGCCAATGTTTGCGTTCGCCTGCGCCCACATCGAAAGTGATCAGTTCTTTTTCTTTTACGTTGAGCATCTTTGTGCGTCCTCAGTCTGCCGCGCGTTGGTTGCGGCTTTGCTTGCTGGTCTGACCGGCCGTCTTGACTGCGCTCGCTAGTTTCTCGAAATTTTCGGCCAGCGTGAAGCCGCTGGTGTGGAGGGTGACATCGGCTTGCCCGTAAAGCTTCTCGCGTCCAACGAGTATTCTCTCCAGGTCGGTCATGGCTTCGCGATTGTCGGCCATCGGCCGCTTGTCGCCCTGCGCAATCACTCGCTGCATATGATCTTCCGGCGTGGCGCGCAGCCAGACTGTGAAGCACGCGGTGAGCAGCCGGTCGAAAGTTCCCGGTTCGGAGACCAAGCTGCCGCCGGTGGCGAGAACAAATTTCGGAAAGCGCTCGATCACTTCGTCGAGACAGCGACGCTCGAAGCGCCGGAAGCCGCTCTGGCCGTAGAGATCGAAGATTACGCCGAGTGGCACGCCGGATTCCTGCTCGATCAAACGATCCAGCTCGATGAAGGGAACATCCAACTTTTCCGCAAGCATCGCGCCCAGCGTAGATTTACCCGCGCCGCGAAGCCCGATCAGCGCCACCCGCGAACTTCGCGCATCCGCATCCACGCCGCCAAATTCCCGCAAAAGCAAATCGCGTGCCCGCGCCAGTTCTTCCGGCCGCAATCCGCGAAGAAATTCGCTAGTCCGCACAAACTCGACAGACGGCTCGGCCCCCGCCAGCACGAGCGACTCCACCGGAGTATCCAGCGCCTGCGCGATCTGCCGCAGCAAAAGTATGGAGATGTTTCCCTCGCCGGATTCTAGCTGCGCAAGATACCGCTCGGAAACGCGCGAGTCTCGCGCCAATATTTTCCGAGTCATCCCCCGCCGCGCCCGCAATTCCCGCACACGATTTCCGACCAAACTTAGGTATTCGTCTCCGCCTGCTGCCGAAGCCGGAGCCCGGGAAGCCAACTGGCGCAAGGCCTTCACGGAGGGCGCCACACGCCGAACATGCACTATGTCTCTGCCTTGCCTCATCAAGTGCATTATACTTCCGTAGGCCCGATTCCGCCACCCTAATCATGCAGAAAGAATGACTTACGGCCAACAGTGACACCGAGCAGCGCCCCACCGGCCATCGCCAGCACTGAATCCGCCGACGTAACGTATTCGCCAAAGTCCCATTGCGTCACAGGTCCATTTCCAGCAATCTGACAAAATGGACGGCAGGAGCCCCATCAATTCCATGCCCAACGCCCTGGAGCAGCGGCTCCATCCCAGCTCATTCGCGGCCTCGGAATCGGAAACAATCCTCACCGATCATCCGACTCAAAGCTCAATCGCGATCGACGGTTGGAAATCGGCGCTGTTCGGCGTTCCGTTTCTGGCCGCCGGAACATGGATTTCTCTCGGCACTCTCGGCGTGCTGCCGATTCAAAGCAAACACGCGCCCGATTGGGCCATCGGCATTTTCGGCGCGGTGTTTTTCTTCAGCGGCCTGTTCTTCGTCGTTCACGGTTTGCTTGGGATTGTGCGCAAGATCGGTTACCGCCGCGCAGCTGCACGCAACCCCGGCCAACCCTGGCTCGGCGATTTCCATTGGGCGCAAGACGGCATCGCGTTCTCCGCATTCAATGCCATGCTCGGCCGTCTGCTCGCCGCTTTAGTGTGGACTATTTTCCTGGTTCCGTTTTTCTGGATCGGAGTCGCCCGCGGCCTGTGGATTTTTGCGGTCTTCGCATCGGTCTTCGCGCTCTTCGGCCTAATTTTCTGGTATCGCTGGGCGCAAATGCTGGCCGATCTCATTCGTTACGGAAATAGTTACTTGAGCTACGACTCGTTCCCATATTTCGCCGGCGGAACTCTGCGCGCCCGGCTTCGCGCTCCGCATCATCTTGCGGATATTGATGCACTCACTCTGACGCTGCGCTGCGTGCGCGAGGAATACGTGACCAGCGGCACCGGCCGAGATCGCTCCACAAAAGTGGTTTGCTACGAACTCTACAATGACGCCGTCACGCTCACCAGCGAGCGCCTCGCCGGCTTTATCGGCGGCGAAATTCCCATCGAGTTCCGCTTGCCTGCGGAACAACCCTCCACCTCCCTCGCGTCCACTCCGCCGCTCTATTGGGAAATCGAGGCAAACGGGCAGTCCAGCTCCGTGAGCTACCAAGCGTATTTCCTAGTCCCCGTTTACAAAGCGGCCTAAGCGTTTCGCCCCCTGCGCTAAAGCGCTTGTTTGGTCGCGCGGCGTTTTCCGGAGCGCTGAAGCGCTCCTCCCCCCGAATAAATTCGGGGACTCCCTCGTCATTCGCGGCTTATGCCGCACAAAAAACTGCGATCGAGATAGAAATCGGAAAGTGGCAGCGATTTCGCGTTCGTTGACTTGGATTTGGGGGCGGCCTAAGATGGCGCCGACATGGCTGAGTCGCAGGCTTTGATTGGGCGGACGATTTCGCATTACCGCATCGTCGAGAAGTTGGGCGGCGGCGGGATGGGTGTGGTTTATAAGGCGGAAGATACACGGCTGCATCGGGCGGTGGGGTTGAAATTCCTTCCTGAATCGATGGCGCGGGACACACAGGCGCTGGAACGTTTTCGGCGTGAGGCGGAGGCGGCTTCGGCGCTGAACCATCCGAACATCTGCACGATTTACGATATCGGCGAGGACAACGGCCGGGCTTATATCGTGATGGAATTTTTGGACGGTCAGACGCTGAAGCACCTCATTGGCGGCCGTCCGGTGGATACCGAAACGCTCCTCAATCTGGCTATCGAAATTGCGGATGCGCTGGATGCGGCGCACGGGGAAGGCATCGTCCACCGCGACATCAAGCCCCCGAACATTTTCGTCACCAAACGCGGGCACGCGAAAATTTTGGATTTCGGTTTGGCTAAACTGACGCCGAAGCTGGGAAGTGTGGCCTCTGATGCTACCGCCGACGCGAATGAAATCGCGGGAGTGAGCGCGGAGAATCTGACCAGTCCGGGGGCGGCGCTGGGCACCGTTTCTTACATGTCGCCGGAGCAGGTGCGCGCGAAGGAATTGGACGCGCGCAGCGATTTGTTTTCCTTCGGAGCGGTGCTCTACGAGATGGCCACGGGGACACTGCCATTCCGCGGGGAAAGCTCGGGCGTCATCTTCCACGAAATTCTGGATGGCGATCCGGTTCCGGCGATCCGCCTGAACCCTGACGTTCCGCCCAAGCTGGAAGACATCATCAGCAAGGCGCTGGAGAAAGATCGCGAGACGCGCTATCAGCATGCGTCCGACATGCGCGCCGATCTGAAGCGGTTGAAACGCGAAACGGAATCGCGGCACGGCGTGGCGGGGAGTTCGGGGACGGTGACCGCGGCGCAGGATACCAGCTCGCAGGCCCCCTTTCAGTCCACCGCTCAGACCACGATGCCGTCATCTGGTTCTGTTCCCGCCGCTGGATCTTCGGCTTCCGTGAAAGTTGCGGAAGTTCCGGTCGCCGGCCGGAAAAAACTATGGAAGATTCTGGTTCCTGCTGCGGTTGTGTTGGTGGCTGCAATAGTTGCTGGCGTTTTCTTCTTGCGTCCGCGTCCTGCAGCGGCGCCTTTGACCGAGAAGGACACTGTGGTGCTGGCGGATTTCGACAACAAGACCGGGGACCCGGTCTTCGATGATGCTTTGAAGCAAGCGCTGGCCGTGCAGCTCGGCCAATCTCCTTTTCTGAATATCCTCTCGGAGCGCAAGGTGGAGGAGACGCTGGGACTGATGGGCCGGCCGGCAAATGAGCGCATCACTCGCGATGTGGCGCGGGAGCTTTGCGTGCGCACAGGCAGCAAGGCGATTTTGCTAGGCACGATTTCGAACTTGGGCGGTCAGTACGTTATAGGCGTCGATGCGGTGGGTTGCAGTAACGGGGACACGTTGGCGGAAGAGCAGGAAGAGGCCGCGTCGAAGACCGATGTGCTGAAAGCACTGAGCAAGGCGGCAGCCAGCCTGCGGAGTAAACTTGGCGAATCGCTGGCGTCGATCCAGAAGTTCGATGTGCCGGTGGAGGCGACCACAACATCGCTGGAGGCGCTGAAGGCCTTCAGCATGGGCATCACAACGTCGCGCACCAAGGGAGATGCCGCGGCGATTCCGTTCTTCAAACGCGCTCTGGAGCTCGACCCGAATTTTGCCGTCGCTTACGCTACTTTGGGGCTCTCGTACGGGAATCTCGGGCAAGCCAGCTTGTCGGCGGAGAATATCAAGAAGGCTTATGCGCTGCGCGACCGCGTCAGTGAACACGAAAAATACCGAATTTCTGCGTTGTACTACCAGAACGTCACCGGGGAGTTGGAGCAGGCCAGCCAAGTTTACGAACTATGGGCCAAGAGCTATCCGCAGGATTGGGTGCCGCTGGGCGACTTGGGATACATCTACAGCCAGCTTGGGCAATACGATAAGGCCATAACTGAAACGGAAGAGCAGCTGCGAATCGAAGCCAATACCGTAGTCGGTTACGGCAACCTGGCACAAACTTATCTCGCCCTGAACCGGCCGGATGATGCCAGCAAAGCGCTTGAGCAGGCTCAAGAGCACAAGCTCGAGGGCGATTTTTTGCATCAAGAAATTTACTACCTAGCTTTCTACAAGGGCGACACGGCGGAAATGGAGCGGCAAGTGGCTTGGGCCGCGGGGAAGCCGGGGGATGAAGACCTGCTGCTCTCGTTCCAGTCAGACACTGAGGCTTACTACGGGCGTCTGGTGAAAGCACGGGACTTTTCGCGGCGCGCGGTGGATGCGGCAGTTCGCGATCAGTCGAAAGAGAGCGCCGCGCTGTGGCAAGTGAATGGCGCTTTGCGTGAAGCGGAATTCGGGAACGCAGCAGCCGCGAAGCAAGGGGTTGCCGCGGCGCTGGCGTTGGCTCCGGGCCGTGACGTGAAATTGTTTGCCGCGCTGACGCTGGCACGAAGTGGTGATGCGGCTCGCGCGAAGGCCATCGTGGACGAACTGGAGAAGGCCTATCCTTCGGACACCATGTTGAGAGTCTATTGGTTTCCGACGCTTAAGGCTGCATTGGAGCTGGATGCTAACAATCCGGCGCAGGCGGTAATTTCTCTCGAAGCTGCCGCGCCGTACGAACTCGGTCAGCCGCCACAGTTGCAACTGGGAACGATGTATCCTGCTTACCTTCGCGGAGAGGCGCAGCTTATGGCGCACAACGGGGCTGCTGCCGCTACAGAGTTTCAGAAGTTTCTTGACCATCGAGGTATAACGCTGAACTACCCTCTTGGTGCGCTGGCGCATCTCGGGCTTGCGCGTGCTTACGCTTTGCAGGGCGATAGCGCCAAGGCGCGGGCTGCTTATCAGGATTTCTTTGGGATTTGGAAAGATGGCGATCCTGATATTCCTATTTTGAAAGAGGCGAAGGCGGAGTACGCGAAGTTGCAATAACCTGCGCGATTTTCACTTGTGGCGCGGCTCGGGAATGAGGGCCGAAATGCGGGAGGGCTAAAGCACCCTCCCCTACTGGGCTCTCGTTGACTTGCCCTGGGGCGCGGCCTACTATTTCCCGCACATGCCTGATTCACAACCCATGATTGGCCGGACGATTTCGCATTACCGCATCATCGAGAGGCTTGGTGGTGGCGGGATGGGCGTGGTTTATAAAGCCGAGGATACTCGGCTGGACCGGGCTGTGGCCTTGAAATTTCTGCCTGATGATGTGGCGCATGATGCGCAGGCGCTGGAACGATTTAAGCGCGAGGCTAAGGCTACCTCGGCGCTGAATCATCCGAATATTTGCACGATTTACGATATCGGCGAGGAGGGCGGCAAAGCTTATATCGTGATGGAGTATCTTGACGGGCAGACTTTGAAGCATCGGATCGCCGGGCGTCCGATGGAAGTTGAGACGATTCTCGAAGTGGCCATTCAGATTGCTGAAGCGCTGGATGCTGCACATGGCGAAGGCATCGTTCACCGCGATATTAAGCCTGCCAATATTTTTATCACCAAGCGCGGACACACCAAGGTTCTCGATTTCGGGCTGGCCAAGCTCACCGCAAAAGCCGAAGCGGCGGGATCCGACGCCACGCGAGCCACGGAAGAATTGGGTGGCGTGAGCTACGAGCACCTCACGAGCCCGGGGACGGCGATCGGAACGGTCGCGTACATGTCTCCCGAGCAACTCGCGGCGAAAGACTTGGATGCGCGGACGGATTTATTTTCTTTCGGCGTGGTGCTGTACGAAATGGCTACCGGCACTTTGCCTTTTCGCGGCGACAGTTCTGCGCTGATTACCGATGCGATTTTGCATCGCGCGCCTGTGGCTCCGGTGCGGCTGAATCCCGATATTCCTGCAAAGCTGGAGGAAGTGATTCAGCGGGCGCTGGAGAAAGACCGCACTCTGCGCTATCAGCACGCTTCCGACATGCGCTCGGAACTTCGCCGCCTGAAGCGCGATACGGAATCGAGCAGCCGGGTAATCCCAACGGAACCGCTGCCGGCGGACCAGCGCTCCGGTTCTTCCGCGCGCGTGGCACTGGATCAAGCGTCCACGCGGGGCACGCCGGCAGTAATGAGCTCAAGTTCCGGCTCAGGCTCGAGCCGAGCGCGAATCACGGACACGCAGCCGGCAATGGCGGAGTCCTCCGCGCAAGCAACTGCGAGCGAAGCTCTGGCGAAAATGGCGCTGCCGTGGAAGATGGTGGGGATGGGCGCGGCGGTGATCGCTGTCGTCGTCGTAGCGGGCGCGTACTTCTTCCTGCATCGCGCGCCTAAGCTCACTGAGAAAGACTCGATTGTGCTGGCGGAATTTACGAATACCACGGGTGATACAGTTTTCGACGGTGCGCTGCGGCAGGGCCTTGCGGCGCAGCTCGCGCAGTCGCCATTCCTGAATATTCTTTCCGATCAGCAGATTCAGCAGACGCTGAAGTACATGAGCCAGGCGCCCACGGCGCGGCTGACGATTGATCTCGCGCGGCAGGTCTGCCAGCGGACACAGAGCACCGCGGTGCTCGATGGGTCGATCGCGCAAATCGGCAGCACCTACAATTTGGTGCTGAACGCAGTGAATTGCGCAACTGGCGAGTCGCTCGCCACCGCCCAAGCGGAGGCTTCCGACAAGAATCAAGTGCTCGGCTCGCTTGGCAAGGTTGCGGCGGACATCCGCGGAAAGCTGGGTGAATCGCTCGCCTCGATCCACAAATTTAATACGCCGATCGAGCAGGCCACCACTTCGTCACTCGAAGCGCTGAAAGCCTACAGCAGCGGAATGCAGGCCCGGCGAGACAAAGGCGACGATGTCTCCGAGCCTTTCTTCAAACAAGCGGTCAATCTCGATCCGAATTTCGCCATGGCCAATGCCGTGCTAGGACAAGTCAGCGCCAATATGGGCGAACGCGAGATCGGCGTCCAATATACGCAGAAAGCCTACGATCTCCGCGATCGTGCCAGCGAGCTCGAGCGCTTCTACATCGAGTCGCACTACTACGAGAACGTCACCGGCGAACAGCAGAAAGCCATTCAAGTTTACGAGCAATGGGCGCAGACCTATCCGCGCGATTCGATTCCTCCCAACAATCTATCGGTGGCCTATCTAATTCTAGGGCAGCCGGAGAAGTCCCTGCCGAAAGCGTTGGAAGCGCATCGACTCGATCCCGATGATGGCATCTCCTATATGGCCGTTGTTTCCGCCTACACCACTCTCGATCGCTTCGATGAAGCCCGCGTCACCGTCAATGAAGCGGTGGCGAAAAAAGCCGACGTTACGGGGCTACATAACTTGTCTTACGTCCTGGCGTTTGTTCAGGGCGATTCCGCGACCATGGCCCGCGAACTCGATTTTCTGGCCAAACATTCCGCGGGCTCCGCGAACCTCGGACTCGGCCTGCAAGCAATGGCAGAAGCGTACGGTGGACGCATCGAGAAGGCTCGGGCACTCTTTCATCGCGCCGCCGATGGCGAGAAGGCTCTGGGGAGAAAAGAGCAGGCCGCGACCCAGCTCCTCAGCCTCGCGGGCATCCTGGCGGTTACCGGCGATACGGCTGGCGCTCGAAAAGAAGTGGCCGCCGCGTTAGAGCTCAGCCAGTCGAGGGAAATCGTAAGCGTTGCCGCTCTTCGACTGGCGCGAGCCGGAGATGCCGCCGGCGCCGAGTCGCTGGCGAACCGGCTTGCGAAGGAGCATCCGTCGGACACGTTTGTAAATGATTTGGTACTGCCCGATGTCCGGGCGAACATTGCGCTGGATCGCAACGATCCCGCCAAGGCGGTGGAAATCCTTCAGCCCGCGCTGGTTTATGATTTCACAGAAGTCACTTACTTCCCCTACACGCGCGGGCAAGCTTACTTGGCGCTGCATAAAGGCCCTGAAGCAGCCGCGGAATTTCAGAAGCTGCTGGATCATCGCGGGTATACGCGAGATTTGGTCATCGGCGCCCTGGCGCATTTGCAAGTGGGACGTGCTTACGCGCTGCAGGGCGATAACGCCAAAGCCCGCCTTGCCTATCAGGATTTTCTCGCGCTGTGGAAAGATGCTGACCCCGATGTCCCCATCCTGAAAGAAGCCAAAGCGGAGTACGCCAAGCTGCGGTAGATGCGCGACGCGCGGCGAATCATTACTGCGGCGCTTCAGGGCTTACCATTTGCGAATCGCTCGATGCGATCGGCGGCCTCTTGGGCTCCGCCGAATTTGCGGATTGATTCGGCGACCTGGCGAGCCGAGCTGCGATAGCTGGGCTCTTTCAACACTTGATGAACCTTTGCGCTGAACTCATTCAGTTCGATTTGCTTTTCGCCTGCTGCGCCATCGGCGGGTAACACAATTTCGGCGGCGCCTAACGCTGCTACGCGACGGGCGTTGCTTTCGCGCTCGGTGATGGTCGGGATGATTACTGCTGGAGTTCCGGCGGCTAGTCCCATCATGGACGAACCATGGCCGCCATGATGGACTAGCAGATCGCTGCGCTCGGCCATGGGGCGGCCTGGTAGATAGGCGGCGTGATGAAAATTTCCCGGCAACTTGCCTAGTTCCGCCGGAACTTCTTGATAGCCGGTGGTCAGCACTACTTGCACCGGCGCATCGGCTAGGGCCGCGATGGCTGCGCGAATTACTACGATCGAATCGATAGGCGTCGAGACGTTGGCGTAGCGGGGATTGCCGGAATAAACCCAGATTACGGGCTTGTCGCGGCTTAGCGCGGTTACCCAGTCTGGAAGAGTGGCATTGCCTCGCTGCCAGAGAATTGGCCCGACGTAGGAGACATTTGCGCTGGCGGGCAGCGGATCCGTTTCCGGCGTGCCGACGATCAGCGAAAGATCGCCGGATATCAGATCCACCGAGCGGGCTACTGGCGCCAGGCCGTATTCCGCCGCAACCTTGTTGATTGCCGGCGCCGCGCTCGGCAATCCGGCCGGGCGCGCGCCTTTCCACCACAGAAATCCATCGCTTGCTGGATGAAAATTGCCTTGCAGAACGCTTACTAGCGGAAGTTTGAGAATGCGCGCGGCCAGGCAGGTTAGCAGGCCGAACGAATCGACGACTACATCGGGCGCGAAATCTCGTATCAAATCTACGTGGACGGCGGTGCCAGCTCTTGCGGATTCTTCATCGCTGAAAAGAGCTGCGAACATTTCCTCTACGTCCCAGGCCAGGCTTGCTTGCGCGAGGTCCATGGGAAAATCAGGCATGGGGCGGGCCGGCATCGGGAGATTTTTTAGGCCTGCGTCCTCGATCAGTTTTGCGGGGGCTGGGGCGGGATTGAAAACTGCGACTTCGTGGCCGCGGTCTGCGAGCACTCGGGCGATGGGCACGAGGCGCGTGGGCAAACCGAGATCGTTTGCCGGCATCATGGTGAACAAAAACTTGGCCATCGCGGGCCTCCGAGATTTGTGCAATCACCGCCTAGGGCGCAACGACCGGCAACGAGATAAAACTGGCATTCCCGGGAGTGTGCCAAATGCGCTGGGTGGCTTTTTGATAGTCGGCGGGCTTCGCGTCCAAAATATTGGGCACAAACTTCTGCGGGTTGCGGTCGTACAACGGGAACAGGGTTGATTGGATTTGGACCATGATGCGATGTCCCGGTAGGAAGACGTGGTTGACCGTTGGGATTCCGAAACGGTAAAGGAGAGGTTGGTCTGCGGTGATTGCTTCGGGATGTTCGAAGCTGGTGCGGTAGCGGCCGCGGAATATATCCAGCGAGATCGCCAGTTCATAGCCGCCCATTGCCGGTTGCGAGGGGACCGTATCCGGATAGACGTCGATTAGCTTGACGGCCCAATCGCTGTCGGTGCCGCTGGTGGAGGCGTAGAGATTTACTTCGGGGGCACCGCTTACTCTTAGCGGTGTGGTGAGCGGCGCAGTTACGAAGGTGAGCACATCGGGGCGGCCATCGACGAATCGCTGATCGTCAACCAGCCAGCGTCGCCATGCGTCGCCGTCTTCGTCAACTACCGGCCTCGCTCGGTAAGGCACAGGTTTCGATGGATCGGAAACGTACTCGTCGAATTTAGATGATGCGGCGTCCGGGCTTTCAAAAGACAAACTGCCATTCGATTGCAAATAGAGCGGGCGCGATTTATTGGCGCAGCCTTGATCGCAACTGAGCGGCCAGGACTTGAAGCGGTCCCAATGATTCTCTCCGGTGTTGTAGATCAGCACCGGCGGCGTATCGGCTTTGGGAGCGCCGTCGAGCAGGTATTGATTGAAAAATGGGAGCAATACATCGCGGCGGAATTGCAGCGTGGTGTCGCCGTCCCAGAGCAGCGGCCCTAGCGAATAGCCGGTGGAATTTACCTGGCTGTGGCGCCAGGGGCCCATTACCAGAAAGTTTTTATCGTTGTTGGTGTCCTTCGGTTCTACGGCCGCGTAACTATGGATGCCGCCCCACATGTCTTCCTGATCCCAGAGACCTTGCAGCCACATCACCGGGAGGTTCAGCGGCGTTGCGGCCATGATTTTGTCGAGAGCTTGGCCTTGCCAAAAGGCATCGTAGGCGGGATGTTCCTCTAGCCTTCGCCAGAATGGGAGTT
>Ga0209038_10000488_pt1 | contig 12221 bp, 11 predicted proteins | sample BogFormECP03_OM3_FD_188237 | JGI IMG/M metagenome (GOLD analysis project Ga0209038, IMG submission 188237) | Bog forest soil microbial communities from Calvert Island, British Columbia, Canada - ECP03_OM3 (SPAdes) (version 2) | ecosystem: Environmental > Aquatic > Freshwater > Wetlands > Bog ...
AAATCATCGCCGAGTGCAAGAACCTGGGATTCATTCAGGGGCAATGGAAAAAGGACAATGGCCTTTGGAAGGATTGCTTCGACCCGGTCGTCAAGGGCGGGGGCAGCGCCACCCGGGATGGAAAGCCCATCAGCGTTCCGGTCAGTGCGAGCGAAGTTCAGGCCTGCCGTGCCGCTGAAAACCGTAGGTAGCTAAGCGACCGAATTCGTTCGGCGTGAGACGCGTGGGCGATGCCTACGACTTGCTCGCGGGGCAGTTCTACGGCGCTCGATCGAGTTGATGGCCACGCCAGTCTTCGAACTTGTTCCGGGACGCTCGGTGTCGAGGATGCCGAATTGTCCCGAAAGTTCCGCAGCGCCCAGCCGCAGTTCTGATCGTTTGAGCACGGTAAGGGCGTCGTTAGACCCCAGAACGACATCCGGCGGGTCGGCTTGTAGCAGCCCACCTCCGACGAAGTGAATCGGAACCCTATACGCGGGCGGGTCCCCCGGTTGGGATGAACCTCAACCAAGAAATTAACCCCAAAGGGCTACACCGTTGGTGATCTTACCTCCAAGGTTAGAACCTTCTTAGAATTAAGAGCTGAATTCTTCCGACCTCCTCTCGGCAGACGATTGGTGAAGTTTGTCGCAGGTAACTAGCGATCAAGTTGACGAGAACTAACTCTTAAGAAGGAGGCCCACGCCCATGTCGACTGGTGCGGTCACAGCTCGCGAACCAGAGGCGGATCCGAAAGGCGCAAAGGCGGAACCGGCTGAGGCGAAGCCCTTGACGTTAAAGCAGCGTTTCTTTCATCTGCTGCATGAGATTTTCAGAGGACGCGAAGAACACCTCGGTTGGCGCCAATAAAGGCAGTGTGGCACGGGGAATTTGTCGGAAGCTCCTGAGCGATTCTCTGACTTCATCATCGTTTCTGGACCTCGTTTCTGCGCCTCATCGTCTCTGCAACTCTTCCTTCCATCCCATGCGGCCGCTCTGCGGGTTCAGTGCGGTACCGGCGATCCGCTCTAAAGGCAGAACGAGGTTCACCGCGCCTCGGGCGATGGCTTCCTTGGGCATTCCAAACACAACGCAGCTGGGTTCGTCCTGCGCGATCGTAGCCGCTCCTGCTTCCTTCATTTCACATAGGCCTTGAGCGCCGTCGTCCCCCATGCCGGTCATGATGACGCCAACCGCCTTTGCGCCGACGGAAGAGGCCACCGAACGAAAGAGCACGTCAACGCTTGGGCGATGGCGTGAGACCAGCGGCCCATCGAACACCTGGACGACCAATTCTTCACCGCTGCGATTGACGAGCATGTGCCGGTTGCCGGGTGCGATCAGTGCCTTGCCAGTTTGTAAACGAGTGCCGTCTCGAGCCTCCTCGACTTCTATTGCGCACTCTTTGTTCAAGCGATCGGCGAACGCCCGGGTAAAGCCTTCGGGCATGTGCTGCACGATCACGATTGGCGGGCAATCGGTCGGCATGGCTGCGAGGAGAACACGCAAGGCTTCGGTTCCACCTGTCGAAGCGCCGGCGGCAATGATCCCGCTCGCTGCGCCCGCGACCCTCGACTTTGCCTTGCGCGGCAGAACGGCGTCGGCCGTAAGACGGGGAACTACAGTCATGGCCTGTCGCGGCCTGACGTGTGCCTGGGATGCGCCCCAGACCGCGTCCACAAGGGTGACGGCCGATTCGTGCAGGAAGTCGCGCACACCAACCTTCGGCTTGGTAATTACTTCTACTGCTCCTTCTTCAAGCGCGCGCAATGCGAGTTCAGTACCGCGAGCAGCCAAGCCGGAGCAGACAACGACCGGCGTAGGCATTTCCAGCATAATTTTCCGGATGAAGGTGAGACCATCCATGCGTGGCATTTCCAGATCGGTGATCACGACGTCGGGAGGTTCCTTTTGCATCTTCACCCAGGCAATCAGAGGATCCGCCGCCACGTTGACCTTGACCCGGCTGTTGGTGGTCAGGATGCCCTGCATAACCTGGCGGACCATTGCCGAGTCATCGACCACCAGGACGTGTAACTCATCTCCATGCATAGGTCGCGCTCTTTTTCGGAACCTCTAGGTTGCGAAGTAAATCGCTCTGTTCGTGGTCCTCACAGTTGCTCTTTGTTTCCCATTCTCGTGTAGATCGTGGGCTCGAGGCTACGCAACTCGGGGGACACACTATTCAGGTTCTCGGCGTGACCCACAAATAAAATCCCGTTGGCGGCGAGATGACGAACCAGGCTCGCGACCACTCTTTGTTTTGAAGCCACGTCGAAATAGATCAAAACGTTTCGACAAAAGATCGCGTCGAATGGACCTTCGACGAGGTCGGACTCCCGAGCCAGGTTTAACCTGCGGAATTCAACCATTTGCTGGATTTCAACTTTCACTTTCATCTCGTCTTGCCGCTCGGCGATTCCGCGCAACACGAAGGCGTGCAGCAAATCTCTTGGGAGTTCCATCGACCTCGATATGGGATAAATTCCCTTGCGAGCCTTTTCCAGTACTCGATTCGAAATATCGGTCGCTAGAATCCGCGCCTGCCAGGCGTACTCCCTGGAAAAATATTTGGCCAGCAGCATGGCCAACGTGTATGGCTCTTCCCCCGAAGAGCATCCGGCACTCCAGATATTCAATCTCTTGGGGCGCACTCCGCGTTCCGCGTCCGCCTGCCAACGCGGAAACACTCGCTGCACCAGGAATTCGAACTGCCTGGGCTCGCGGTAGAAGCGAGTTTCATTGGTGGTGATGGCGTCGATCATCCGAGCACGTTCCTCGTGCTGGTCCGGCTGCGAGACGCATTCGTAATAGCTCTCCAATGAAGGGATCTCCAGCGCGCGAAGCCGTCGAAAGAGCCGTCCGCACAGCAACGCGGTTTTTGAGCTGCCCAGCCAGATGCCGGTTTCCGAGTAAATCAATGTCTGAAACTTCTGAAAGAGCGCGGGGCTAACCGAGAGATGAGGGGGTTGCTCGAGGCAGGCTTCGTCGTGTGTAGACTTGACTGAATCCTTGCCAACGGCGGTTCCGGCGGGCAAGGCTAAGCTCCCGTCTCGAAGTGCGCTTCTTTGACCGGGGCGGCTGCGATGGTATTGTCTGCGTGACCTTCATCGACAACCGACTCTGTTACCGCCAGCAATTCATCGGCGGATAGCACTCTGTCGATATCCAGAATCAAACAAAACTTCTTGCCTAGCGCTCCCATGCCGAGCAGGTATTCCGTCTTGACCCGAGTGCCGAATGCTGGAGTTTTTTCGATTTCGTCGGCGGAAAGATCGATAACCTGGCTCACAGAATCAGCCAAAACACCCATGGTCAGCTTCTCACCCTGGAACATCACTTCGGTGATGATGATGCAGGAAAATTTGGTAATGCGGCTCGCCGCCAATCCGAACTTCACCGCGAGATCGACCACCGGGACTACTCTGCCGCGCAGGTTCGTCACCCCGCGGATCCACGCGGGAGTATTGGGCACGGTCGTGACAGCCTCGTACTCTACGATCTCGCTGATCTTCACAATGCTGATCGCATATTCCTCACCTGCAGTTAAGAAGGTAAGGTATTGCACTGTACTCTGAGGGAGTTGGTTTTTCCCCTGGTTCGGCGCTCCCATAATTTCACTCCTCGCACTCATACCGTTTGTTTCGACGAATGCAGTTCTCAGAACGGAGCGAAGTTGGCTTCTTCCGCTGTCTTGCCATTGTCTTGCTGGCTGTGGCTGCGTTGCGCAAAATCGCTTTTGAACATTGGATTCAAGGGCATGGCCACGCGCTGTTTGCCGTCGCCGCTGCGCTTTGCAGGCTGCTCTCCAGCCACGCGGAAAAATGTCATCAACTGCTGCAGTTGTTCGGACTGCGCAGCCAATTCTTCCGCGGTACTTGAAAGTTCTTCCGCAGATGACGCGTTACGTTGCGTGACCGTGTCGACTTGCGACATGGCCTTGTTGATTTGTGTCACTCCACCCGACTGTTCAGTGGATGCCGCGGCAACGTCTTGAACCAACTCGGCAGTTTTCTTGATGGACGGCACAAGATCAGACAGCAACTGGCCCGATCGTTCGGCTACGCTGACGCTCTTGCCTGCCAAACCGCCGATTTCCTGCGCAGCCAACTGGCTTCGCTCGGCTAATTTTCGAACCTCGACCGCGACCACCGCAAAGCCGCGTCCCTGATCCCCAGCGCGAGCCGCTTCGATGGCCGCGTTGAGCGCAAGAAGATTGGTCTGGTAGGCAATTTCTTCGATCACTGACGTCTTGGCGGCAATTTGCTTCATGGCTTCGACGGTCTGTTTGACCGCGTCGCCGCTCTCTTCCGCCGCCATGGCCCCCTTGGCCGCGGCCTGCTCCACTTGCCGGCTGTTATCGGCGTTCTGAGTGATAGACGCGTTCATCTGCTCCAGGCTGGAGCTCATCTCCTCGACCGAAGCAGCCTGTTCGCTGGTCCCCTGAGAAAGACTCTGCGATGCGGCAGAGACCTGGTGGGCAGCCGATGCGACCGCGGCAGAACCTTCGCGCACGTCTCGAATGATCCCCGACAGCCTGCTACTCATGACTCGCATGGCTTGCTGCAGTTTGCCAGTCTCCGAACCGTTCGTAACCTCGATCTCCCTGGTCAAATCCCCGGCAGCAATACGCTCCGCGTGCTGGACAGCGTGTTCGATCGGAGTGGTAATGCTCCTGGTAACGCTGATCGCCGCCAGCGTGGCCAGAAATAGCGTGGCAACCAGGATCAGCACCGCGATACCGCGTCCCACAGCGTATTCTTCCTGGCTCGCTTGCATAGTTTGCTGCATGGCAGCAGTCTGAAGTTCAATAAACTTTTCCCAAGTCGCGCGGTATTTATCGAGGGCCGGAATTACCTCTTCCTGCAACGCGGCAAACGCCTGCTCACGTTTCTTGTCGGTCAGCAGCGCCTTGGCTTTATTCCTCGCCGAAATATAGGCCTGCCGATCTTGGGTGACGACCTCGAACAGAGCCCGCTCCTGGGAAGAGCTGAGACTCCTTTCGATTTCGGCGACTTGCGCGCTGATTTCCTTACTGATCGCGTCGTTCTGCTGGTTCAGTTTTTTTTCTTCGTCAGGATCGGTGGTCTGGAATAACTGCAGAGTGATGCGGGCATTCGTGATCGACTTCTCGATAGTCTGGTGGGTCAACTCAACCGTGTTGTACCGCTTCTGCATCGACGACGACATCTCGGAATTCAAGCGACCGAGCCAAGTCAATCCGAATCCGCCCACCGCAATTACACACAGGAGGATGGCCCCAAAAACAACGCCCAGTCGAGTACCGATTTTGTGATCATGCCATGTCTTCATGTCCCTCACCTCTTCAAACGGCTGCCCTTTTCTCTAAGCTTGTGCTTGCAAAGTTGATTGCATGACTCCACGCAGAAGGCCGGGTACGTCAATGATCAAACCTACTCGTCCGTCGCCAAGGACTGTTGAACCGGAAATCCCCGGGACTCCTCGAAAGGCTCTGCCTAGCGGTTTCACCACGGTTTGCATGCCGCCCAGCAGTTCGTCCACCGCGATTCCAGCGTGGAACTCATTAACCTTCACAACAACAATGTTCTCTCTCTTGGGAGCCTCGCCCGGTAAGCTGAATGCCCGCCGCAGCCGGACATAGGGAAGAGCGGTTCCTCGCAGATTGAGGATCCCGCTGGCTTCCAGGCGACGTTGTCGTTCCGGCAATTCCGTGCACTCGGTGACATGTTCAAGAGGGACGATAAAAGTCTCGCTGCCAACTCTGACGGAAAATCCTTCGATGATAGCCAGCGTGAGCGGCAACCAAATCGTAATCGTGCTGCCTTTGCCGGCCGTGCTCGATATTTCGACCGTTCCCCGCAAACTATCGATGTTGCGTCGGACAACATCGAGCCCGACTCCCCGACCGGAAAGATCGGTGACCGACTCGGCAGTTGAGAATCCCGCTCGAAATACCAGGCCGTAAAGATCTTCGTCGCGCGCCTCGTCTTTGCTGGATGCGAGTCCGAGTCGTCTTGCTTTTTCGAGAATGCGCGTGCGGTCGAAACCTGCTCCGTCGTCTTCCAGTTTCACGATGATGTTTCCGCCGCTGTGTGCAGCCGTCAGCCGGAGCAGTCCGCAAGGGTTTTTGCCTCGGCTCTCGCGCAAAGCCGGCTTCTCGAAACCGTGGTCAACCGCGTTGCGCAACAAGTGCAACAGCGGATCCTTCAATTGTTCGAGCACCGTGGTGTCAATTTCGACATCGCCCCCAACGACTTCCAGGCGAGCTAATTTCCCATGGCTCTTGGCAAGATCTCTCACCGGACGCACAAACTGGCGGAATAACGGGCCGACTGGAACCATGCGGATACTCATGACCTCACCCTGCAGGTCCATGTAAAGCCGCTCTGCCTCGCGGTGCATCTCAAGGATGGCCCGGCCTTGCTCAACGTCGAGCTTCTCGATCATCCGGCGCAAGCGGCCTTGCGCAATTACAAGTTCGCCCGTCAGATTCAACATGTGATCAAGTTTGTCGACATCGGCGCGCAGCGTCCGGCGACCTGGGCCGGGGAGCGCGTCGAGTTTCACCGCTAAACCGGATTCCCCCTGCGCCTCGGTGAGAGTGACGGTTCTTTTTGCCCGCTTTTCTACTTCTCGGGCGATTTCTTTTCTGAGCTTCTGTTGTGCGGCAGTAAGCTCTCGCGGCCCAGTTGCCGACGCGGCTACCATGGCACGAAGTTCATCCACAGCTTTTAGCAGAAGCGAAATCAAATCCGCTCCGGGCAGTGACTGCTGCTCGCGCAAAACGTCCAACAGGTCCTCTACGACGTGGGCAAACCCCGCGAGATCCCTTAGCTCCAACGAGGTTGCGTTCCCCTTCAGAGTGTGGGCAACACGAAAAATACTGTGGAGAAGCTCCGGATCGGATGGATTCGATTCCATCTGAACTAACGCGTGTTCCATCAAGTCCAGTCCTTCTTCCGACTCGACGAGGAACGACGCGAGAACAGCTTCACGATCAAAGTCCGCCAAATCCACTGTTTTCCTTTCGTGGCCGCGACGACGCGCGCTTACACCTGGTCGAAATTCTTAATTGTCGTAACGCCGTCGAAGATTTGAAACACCAGTCTGCGACCGTGTTTTCCCGAAACTTCTTTTTCAATTACGGGGATACCCTCAGAGCGAAGAAAACTTTCCGCGAGCTGCACATTTCTTGTTCCCAGCGACTGCAAGGGATCGTTGCCGAAAGCACAAGATCCGCCGAAGACCTTGGCCTGCAGATTTCGAAATTCGCATCCCAATGCCAGGACTTGTTTCAAAAGTTCAACATTAGCGACATTTCCGTAGCGCAGGCGGTTCGGCCCTGCACCCTGTCCTTCTGGCAAAAGATAGTGGTTCATTCCTCCCGCCTTCTTGTGCCTGTCCCACAGACAGATCGCCGCGCACGATCCGAGGATGGTGGAGATGGTAATGGGATCGCGGGTTACAAATATTTGCCCGGGATAAAGAAAATGTCTGGTCTTTTCGGAATCCGCGCGTTCAAACTTTTTCATCAGCTCCGCGGGCAGGACTGCCGGATTGAATTTGGCCTCCGTCATGCTCTTATTCCTGGTCCCTCAAGCACGGGCATCGAATGAACGCTCGACCCAAATAAGGGCTTGGCAGCTTCCTCGGAAAGAAGCTTGAACAGTTCCATGTCCGACCTGTCGAATGCGACCTTCTGCGGAAGCAAGCGCAGTATGGCAAGAATGGCTACCGTCTGATTTGCGAAACGGATGGGGATAAAAGCCTGAACTCTGACTACTGTGCCCGAGCGTTCTCGAGACGGGAGGACGACGTGGCATTCACCGCGCATGACCCGTTGAAGACCTGCTTCGCCGAGGGCTCGCAGCAAATCGTAATTCTCCGCGTCAATTCCGAACGACCAATAAACTTGGAACGTTGCGGTTCTGCGCTCAACTTTGAACAGACCAATTTCTTCGGAGCCGAGAAAATTGGCCACGATCTCGCGCAGGGCCTCGATCGCGTCCTCTTGATTTCGGCTCTCGCTCAGCCTTTTCCGCGCTGCTTCCAATCGCAGATCGTTCATACCGGCCCCAGAAGACTTAGTCCCCGACGCAATGTGCTTGTCACCGTTCATGAAGATCCTTGTGGCGCTGAATCGACAAAATAGTGGCTGATGAAATTGAAAAGTCTTCAGCCCCCTACTCACCCAGGTAGCTATGTAGCAACGCCACCAGCTCCGCGCCATCGACCGGCTTGGTGATGTAGTCGTTGCATCCGCTTCGAAACCCAGCCTCCATATACGATTCCTCGCCTCGGGTGGTAACTAAAACGATGGGGATTTCTCGTGTGCCGGGTTGCTGGCGCATTCTTTTGCAGGCTTCAAACCCGTTCATGCGCGGCATCACGACATCCATTAAAACCAAATCGGGCCGCTCTTGTTGCGCCTTCTCGACCGCCTCCTGCCCGTCGCTCGCGGTCACGCACTGATAGGTCGTACGCCGTTCGACGATCTCGCGCTCCATCATCAAGGCTGTCTTGGAGTCGTCAACTACAAGGATTTTCTTTGACATCGCGCTCCTCAAACCATAATGCCGATGTGTTGGTGCGCGCCGGATAGGAGCCTAAATCTCACGATCAAAACAGCATTTCCACCCAGCGACCCACATTGATGTCTATCACAGCCCATTATTACGTCGGTAATTACGTCGGTAATTTGAGGCTAAAGTTCACGCGGCTTTTGATTGTGGGGGAAATGCCCGTCTGTAGCCGCCGCTTAGTAAAGAGACTGGGCTGGGACGGGGTTGATCGGTCTTCTGGTTGCGGCGAACTGACGCTGCGTTGAACGCTCAGAGCGGCCGGCGAGTTGTAATAAACCTGAAAAACAAAATACTACTCGACGTTCCAACCGCTGACTTGGACAACGGGATTCACGCCGCCAAGATCGTTGGCGTGGTAGGTAGCCGTGATTTCACGTATCTCGCCTGGCATCAGCGAGAAATAATTGTCCTGCCAGAGCACGGGAAGAATCTCTTCGCCGCCCTTACCCTTATCGACCTTCAGGCGGACAAAAAACGCCAGGTTCTTGCTCGGGTTCCGAAGTATCACGCTGGTCACCTCTTCGTCGCCCTGTCGCTCACTGCGACTCGTGAGCTTCAACTCCACTTTGGGTAATTGCTTGAGGGCTGTGAAATCGGCGTATGTCGCGGTTGGCGTCGTATACCAGTTCGATTTTTCCCAATCCAATGTTTCGGGAGATGTGGAAAGCCAGTAGAAATTCGATCCTACTGTTTTTCCCGCTGAATCCTGAACAGTAAGGTGCAGGAAATAAGTCGGACTGAGCGCTTGAATTTCCGGCAGGGCAAATATCTTGTTTGTGCTGTCCGCAGGCGCATTCACGGTTTCCTCTTTGGAAAATTTCTCGCTCATGTCCAGGTTGTAGACCGTGGCTGTGACTTTGAGCTTGTTCGCGTCCCGGTACTGGCTGCTGACCAGCCAAATCGAGCGATCGTCGTAACCGTAAACGGGATTGAGCGGCTGCATGGCCATCTTCGCGCCAAAATATCCGCCACCCGGTCGCATATAGAAGTCATACAAATGCCAGATTAGCGAAGGCCACGCGTTGTTCAGCATCCATTGAATGACGCCGGTGGACGTGTACTTGTTCCGGCTATACGCCTCGTACATGGCGCGAATCCCCTCGTACGCCATCAACTGCGATTTCAATGCATAGTCCTGAACGCTATCAGCCTTGCCATAGCGCGCGCTCAACGCATCGGTGAAGACATGAATATCTTTGAAGGAACCACCGCCCGCATGGTAATTCCAGTAGTCATCGATCGGCCACAGATGATCTTTCGGCAAGAATCGTTCCAGGCTCTCGATGGGCGGGACCGCCGGGCCGGGACTGGTTTCGGTGTTGAACCCGTGCGCACCCCCGCAGCCGCCCTCGTTGCACTCGGCGGGCGAAGGATGGTCGAGAGAATCGGCCAGCCAATACGAAGGAGCGACGTACTCATACGGCCCAGTCATCTTTACGCCGCTCGGACCCGAGAATCCGGCCGGCTTGGCAGTGGCTGACGAAACGATTGGGTTCGGCCACAGCGCTTGACGTTCGACGTCGAGATACATCTGCTCAACATCCGGCGGTGGAGGGTTATCGCTGCCGTTCAGCCACATGACCAGGCTTGGATGGCTGCGCAGACGATAAATCTGCGACATCAGCGAATCTTTCGCGATCTGGTAATCCGCCTCCGACCACTTCGACCAATGCTCCCAGTGGTCGCAACAGCACCAGCCTGCCATCACGAGGATTCCCTTGCGATCGGCTTTCTCGAAAAAGTCGTCGGGCTCGAGTTTGCCTTCCAGCCTGACCGTATTGAGCCCCATGTCCTGCACATATCTGAATTGGTCGTCAATGTTATTGGGGTCGTATCGCAACATCATGTCCGAAGAGTAGCCGCCGCCGCGAATCAGAATCTTCTTGCCGTTTATGCTGAATACGCGATTGCCGCTCTGGTTGAGCTGCGAAGTGATTTCTCGAATTCCGAAATGAGAGTCCGACGCATCGGACACTTGTCCGTCAATCTCGAATTCCAAGTGCAGCGGATACAAGTCGGGACTGCCCATCTGCGCCGGCCACCAGAGGCGCGGCTGCGCAAACGTCAGCTGCGAAAACTTGTCGGGCGCGAAGATTACGTCCCTCACCTCGTTCGGCGCCAATTCCACTTCCTGCTCGAACAACGTCTTCTCGATCGTTGCTTTCAGCCTGCCCTTCACCACATGATCAGTGGCGTTCTTGACCTGTGCAGTCACGGTGAGTTGAGCACTGTCGTCGGCTGGAGAGTTGACGTGGGACAAAACTGCGGGGTAGCGCATAGCAACCGGGCCGCTGGTTCTAATGTTCACCTCGCGCCAAAGTCCCATATTCTTGTCGGGAGGAGCGGGATTCCAGTCGACAAACGTAATCGCCAGATCATCTTCTTGAGGAGCCCACACTTGGACCGCGACAACGTTCTCAGCTCCGGGATGCGCAACCGCAGTGATGTCGAATTCGTAGGTTCGCCAAGCGCCGACGACTTGCTGGAGATTCGCGATTTGTTTTCCGTTGACCCAGATGTTCGCCCGGTAATTGATGCCCTTAAAGTCCAACCAGATTGTCTTGCCTCGGTCGCTGGCCGGCAGCATAAAGGTTTTGCGATACCACCACGCCACGGCAAACGGACTGTCTTGCTGCATGGCAAAGTTCGAAAAGTTCGCTCCGACCGGATACGTGATTCCGGGAAACTGCCGCAGGTTCATGCCGAAGTCCGGGTCGGGATAGACCTTCTGCTTCACCAGCGCAGCCACAACAGTGGTAGGAACCGTAACCGTGTACCACCCTTTCGGCTGGTAGGCTGGCGTCGAAATCACTTCGCCTGTCTCGGCAACTTTGCCGGAGGATTGAAGAGTCCATCCATCCGCCAGACGCTGTGTTGACGAAGGTTCGCTCGCAGCAAAGAGCGCGGGCATATAAATAAGATGAGCAGCCAGCACAGAGAGGAAAACAAAGCCCGGAGTCTTCATGGTTCGAATCCCTTTCACGTAAAGAACCACCGCGTTGCCGGGATGGGAGGCAGTACGACAGCATCGGCTCCGCCCGGGCTGGTTTGTCGCAGCATAGATAATATCGTTTATTGATTCGTTTCAATAGAGCTGAAATGCGAGATAATCAATCTACCAACCCCAGCAACCAAGAGGAGCCTCTAATGATGATCCGAGGGACTATTGCATTTGTGCTCTGCCTCGTTTTGATGCAGTCCGTGGTTGCGCGTGCCGGAGAGACGAGTAACGGCGCGCCGCAATCGAACGTCTCTGCGCTTCAGCAGGGATTGATCGGCACGCAAAAGGCATTTCAAGCCGCACAGGAACGCGGCGACGCAGACTATATCAAGAATGCGGTCGCGGACGATTTCTTATCCATTGAGACCACTGGAAGTAGCTCAGGCAAGAGAGAATTCGTGCGCGACATTCATCCGCCTGAACACGCGGAGCCTTCGCCTATTTTTTACGATTTCGGTGTCGTTCAACTCGACGACGGGTGCGCCGTCGTTACCTACAAGGCAGTATTCCCGGACAGCCAATTGGAAAAATATCAGCATGTAAGCGACACCTGGGTGAAGCAGGCCGGACAATGGAAGCTGAAATTCCAACAAAGCACGTTGAACCTATGGAGCGCCCACGACCTGGACTAAGCGCGCATCGACAATTATTTTCAGTGCCTTCTCCTTGTGGAAAAT
>Ga0209038_10000489_pt1 | contig 12217 bp, 7 predicted proteins | sample BogFormECP03_OM3_FD_188237 | JGI IMG/M metagenome (GOLD analysis project Ga0209038, IMG submission 188237) | Bog forest soil microbial communities from Calvert Island, British Columbia, Canada - ECP03_OM3 (SPAdes) (version 2) | ecosystem: Environmental > Aquatic > Freshwater > Wetlands > Bog ...
TCGTCGAACACCGGATCGCTGGTCTCGTTTTTGACATCGGCGAGAACAATGGTGTCCGTGGCGGAGAGCGTCACTCGGCGGCGGTGACTCCCGTACAACCAGAACGCCGCAGCGATAACGGCCAACAGCGCGGCCGCCGCAAACCATTTGCGCAAGTGGAGCCGAAGCAGCGGTGATTGGCTAACTTTCTCATTGGTTGGAAACTCCACGGGTCGCGCATCGGTTTTTGAAGTTTCGGTCGCAGCAGCATGAAGCGTGGCATGTTTTGCGATATCTGCCGCGTCGGCCACAGTGACGCGCGCGGTGAACTGATATCCCTTTCGAGCAATAGTGACAATCAAGCGGCTGTCTTCCGAGTTGTCACCCAGCGCCTTGCGTAAATGCGAGATGTACTGCGTGAGGTTCCCTTCTTCTACGAACGTGTCGCCCCACACGGCCTGCAGCAATTCCTCTTTGCTGACCAGACGGTTGGGGTTTTGAACCAGAAACAGCAGGACGTCGAACGCTTTAGGAGTCAGAGCAACGGCAGAATCCGCGCGCGACAGCGTGCGCCTGCCTGGATCGAGCACAAACTCTCCGAAACGGTACAAGTTGCTCATAGGAGCCTGGTCAGCTTACAGGGTTCCCGTAGGGGAGGGTCTTATTGCCCAAATTGCCGTCAGGCGCAATCCGCGACAGACCCTCCCGCCTTTCGGCCCCGCAACAAATCTCAAGCTTTTCCGATGGAGGCTCTGCCAGTCTGCGCAATTCATTTTCGCAGCTGGGCATATTCGGCTTTGGCTTGTCGATAGACGGGAATATCGGCGTCGGCATCTTTCCAATTGTTAAGGAATTCTTCGTAAGATTCGCGAGCGGATGCGTTATCGCCCATCAGTTTCTCTGCCCGACCGAGTTGAAGCCGGGCCAGAGGGCCGGTGATATACCCCAGGCACAAACCCGGATTATCAATCAGCTTCTGGAACTCGCCCGCTGCCGATTGGCCATCGCCCGAGTCCAGGTAGGCCAGGCCACGGATGTAGGCCGGGTAGAGATAATCGAACGAGGTTGTGAACGCGAGATCGTATTGGGCGGTGTCGCGGAGCACAGCGATGGCGGCCTTGGGATCGTGCTGCTGCAACTTGATCGCGGCGCGAACCGTGGGGACAAGATACTTTTGCACAATCGTGTCCAACGGCGCTACCCGGCTGACTTCGTCTGCGAGCCGTTCGGCTTCCTGGACCCTCCCCGACCGGGCCAGCGAAAGCGCCAACATCATACTTTGGCCCCGCTCCAACTGACTCTGAAGTGCCTGGTCCTGGGCTTTGCGCGCCTGGATGCTCCTGCCCGCCTCCGCGTTGCGAAGGGCCGAAGTAACAAGGGCCCTGGAGATATCTTCGGGGTCCGAAGACAGTCTCGATGCCTGCAGTTGTACACGATCTGCGGAATCAAAGTGACCCTGCTGAGCCTCCAATCTCCATCGCTCGCGAAAAAATACAACTTGATTCGGGCCATGCGCTTCATCGTCGAAGATCCGGTCAAGAGTGCTCCGATCACCTTCGATAAATGCCAGCCGGAGTCTATCGATCCTGAGTTCGAGGCTGTCAAATTTAAGGGCCTGAGCTTGAGCCAGCCATGAACCCGCCTCATTGAACCTGCTGGCGAGTATGTCGGCATTGGCGGCCCAGGAAAAATAGAGTGCACCTGGCCCCAACCGCGCCGTCTCATCCGCTACGTCGGCCGAACGCTCGAGTTGGCCGAGCTTACGCAGCGTGTGCGACAGATTAGTATGAAAGAATATATCGCGAGGAAAGAGTTCGAGCGCCCGAACTAGAACGGCGTGGGCTCTGTCGAGTTCTCCAGTCACGTTCTCGTAATAGAGCAACTCGATATTCAGTCTGTTCTTTTCCGTCATGCGGTCGCGCAATTGGTAGGCGCGCGTGAAGGAAGCTAGCATTAGATCGTAATGGCCAGCGGATGCGTTGGCCGCGCCGATCGCTTCGTACGTAATCGCGATGTTAGGGTCAATTTCGACTTGTCTCTGAAGCAGGGGGAGCGCTGCCTGCGGGTTGCCATCCAGAAAGAGCTTGGTTGCCTCAGTGCCGGTCTGGAGTGCTTCCAAAGACGCGCTGGTCGCTATATCCAGAGGCTGATTGAAGCGGGCCAATGATTCGGCCGGCTCCCCGAGCTTCCTCCGCAGGCGCGCGACCGTCACTCCGAGTTCATGAATTACCTGATTACGAGCGGTAATGTCGGTCGTTTCCTCAGCCAAGGTCGCTCCCGATCCGCAGTCGAGTGCTCTGATGTCCAGGTGATATCCATTACCGGCGTCGGCGATGGAATCTGCGATGGCCATCTTGCTGTTAGTGCTGCTGCAAATCTGGCGTGCGAGCTCTGGGGTGATCTTGGTGGTCGGCGCCAGTTTCATTTGCCCTACCGTGGCGTAGGTTTTATCCAGCCCCAACAGGTTTAGGTAGGGTGTCTGCTCTATTTCATACCGCAATGCGGTGTTTAAGGCACCGTCGAAAATAGGGTCGCTGGTTCGGTTGTCGACGTCGGCCAGCACGATCGTATCGGTGGGAGCGAGGGTTATGCGATGGCGGTAAACTTCGTACCGCCAGATACTGAGTGCGCCAACCGCGAGCAGCACACCCGCCGCCAACGCCCAAAGGAAAATCGCCGGGGCCACGGCCACACCCTTCCGTCGGGGTTTAGTCGTGCTTGCTACTATCTGAATCGTTGGAACTCTGAAGGGGAGCGACGCATCCGTTTGCAATCTCTCGGTCACATGAACCCGAGCCGCGGCGTGCTTTGCAGGACCTACTTCATCTGAAAAAGCTACATCTTCCGCAAATTGATATCCCTTCCGAGTGATGGTGGCGATCAAGCGCGTTTCTTCGGAGTTGTCGCCGAGCGCCCTGCGTAAATGCGAGACGTATTGGGTCAGGTTCCCTTCTTCTACAAACGTGCCGCCCCACACAGCCTGAAGCAATTCGTCTTTGGTGACCAGTCGCTTGGGGTTTTGAACCAGAAAGAGCAGGACGTCAAAAGCCTTAGGAGTCAATGAGATAGGCGAATCCGCGCGGGAAACTGTGCGCTTCGCGGGATCCAGCACAAACTGTCCGAAACGGTAAAAGTTGCTCATGGGAACCTGGCTAGCTTATAGCGCCCTTCAGAGTTTTTCATTCTTTTTTAGAGTTTTCTAAAGGACTTCCCAAAGGCCTCACTGTGAGAATGTGTCCCATCAGGAGGATGGATTCTCTCATGGCAAGCGCTTTCGTCCACGGAATGAGTGACGAGCACGAACAAATGTCGGATTGCTCCTCAGTACATATCCGTGTGACCGCGCGTCCCTCCCGAGACAGCGACCTGGAGACCGTAGGAGCAGTTACCGAGCCAGAACTAAACTCCCGGATCTCAAGCACTTTTCCCAACGAATGCTGGGCGAAGTCTCGCCAATTGGCGAAATTTCGCCAGTCAAGCCTGTATCAAACTCCGAAGAATCATCTGTTTAGGATCGGGCCATCAACTGCTACTCACAGATCAGCCCAGAATTTTCGAATGGAGTTCGGATGCTCAAGATCCAGAGGAAAGCCAACGGAAGGGTCGTTTTTACGCTAAGCGGTCGAATCGAGGCAGAGGATATTGACGAATTGCATAGGCTGCTCGAGTTGGAAGACACCAGCCGCAATATCGCCTTGGATTTGAGAGACGTCACCCTCGTCGACCGCGACGGCGTCAAGTTTCTAGCCGATTGCGAAGTGAACGGCATTCAGCTGGAGAATTGCCCGGCATACATCCGTGAATGGATTGGGCGGGAAAGTGGGCGGGCGAGGCGGAAAAAAACAATTAACGCTCGCACCGACACCCCGCGAACAAAGGAGCAAGACAATGGGCTTAAATAGTCTCACCTATCCCCTGCGGTACGCGGACCTGAGCTCTAAGACCGATACGGAGATCACGCTCGATCTCGAGCGAATCGACGAACCAGTGATCCCGGACACCGGTTTCGAAGGGATCATTGGAAGTAGTTCGGGTCTTCGCCGCGTGCTGCAGATGGTCGAAACCGTCGCTTGGGGCGATTCGACCGTGCTCTTGCTAGGCGAGACCGGCACGGGGAAAGAGCTCATCGCGCGCGCCATTCACAGTCACAGTCCTCGCCTGGATCGGCCATTTATAAAGCTCAACTGTGCTGCCATCCCCACCGGGCTGCTCGAAAGCGAGCTGTTTGGGCATGAGCGCGGATCGTTCACCGGCGCGATCGCACAGAAGATCGGCCGGCTCGAGCTGGCACATCAAGGTTCGCTGTTCCTGGATGAAATTGGCGACATCCCTCTCGAGCTCCAGCCCAAGCTTCTTCGTGTCTTGCAGGAGCGGGAGTTTGAGCGCCTGGGGAGCAATCGCACGCAAAAAGTTGACGTGCGCATTGTGGCCGCCACTCATCGTGACCTCGAAGGAATGATCCTCGAAAAGCAATTTCGCAGCGACCTCTACTATCGAGTGAATGTTTTTCCCATCAATGTGCCTCCCTTGCGGGAACGTCCGGATGATATTCCCCTCTTGGTGCAGCATTTTGTGCAACAAGCCACCCGGCGAATGCACAAGACGATTGACACCATTCCGTCGGAAACAGTGGAAGCTCTGATGCGCTACCGCTGGCCCGGCAACATCCGCGAGCTCGAAAACGTAATCGAACGCGCCGTGATTTTAAGCCCCGGTCCCGTGCTGCGCCTTTCGCTCCGGGACTTGAAATCTCGCATCGCGCCCGGTCAAAACGCAGACCGCCATCAAACTCTGGAAGAGGTCGAGCGCAACCATATCCTGAAGACGCTCAAAGAGACCCGCTGGATTCTCTCCGGACCCAGCGGTGCCGCAGCTCGCTTGGGATTGAATCGCTCGACCCTCTATTTCCGAATGAAGAAGCTCGGTATTGCCCGAAGCGTTGATTCATGCTCTGATGACCTGCAAAAAATCGCGGTGATGGGATGAGACCGAGAATTCAATTTGCGGCCACGCTCCTATTCTTTTCTTTCTTGTGCAAGGCAGGAATGGGTGCGAATGACAACGCCAAGTCCGAACCATACAACTACTTTCGCGAGTATGCCGGGCTGAACGACCAACAGATTCAATCGATCAGCAATGGAAAGGCTTTCGCGAAGGTCTTAGACGCAGACTCCGCGGATCAGATCCGCGTTTTCGGCGCTGTGTACATTAATGCGACTCCGGAGAGCTACCTAAAATTCGCGTCAGACATTGACGCTCTGCGTAAACTTCCCAGCTATCTCGCGATTCGCAAGTTCAGCAATCCGCCCGTCCTTTCCGATCTGGATGGCTTCACACTCGACGAGGAAGACGTAAAGCAATTGAAGGATTGCAGGCCAGGGCGTTGCGAGATTCAGCTGCCCGCCGAATCCATGGAAGAGTTCCAGAAGTCCGTGAATTGGTCCGCGAAGGATGTCGCTGATCAGGTAAACCGCGTGGCGCGACAGATGGCCCTGGAAGCTCTCCTCGAATACCAGAAGGGTGGCAACGCAGCCCTGGGAACGTATCGCGACAAAAATCACCCCGCAGCCGTGGCCGAAACCTTCGAGTCCTTGTTGAGCCGGTTGAAAGCGCTTCCGGTGTACCTCCCCGATCTCAATAATTATTTGCTCCAATACCCATCCGCAAAATCCGCAAATATCCAATCCGACTTCTATTGGGAAAAGGTCAACTTCGGACTTAAACCCACGCTCCGTATTGTTCAAGCAATCGTGTATCGGGGGACCGTCCCCACGCAACCGGCATACGCCGTCGCCATAAAGCAGCTTTACTCCAGCCACTATTTTGAGGCCGCTTTGGACCTAACCGTCTGCCTCAAAGACACCAGCAACCCGGCTCGGCCAGGCTTCTTTCTGATTACCCTCAAATCTTCACAACAGGCAGGCCTCACGGGATTCAAGGGAGGAATTGTGCGCAAAGTCGCCGTGGACAAGACCCGCTCCTCGCTCGAGCGCGCGCTCGGATCGATCAAGCAGAAACTAGAAAGTCCAGCCGGCTAATTTTCTTGCTGGCATGTTTTTGAACGCAGGAGACACATGGCCTTCCCAGATCGTCGCACCCTCAACATCCTGCTGACCACTCTGCTCTTCGCAGTCGTCGTTATTACCGTGTACATCGCTCGCTCCGTCATCCTCATCTTCTGCTTCGCCATCCTCTTCGCCTACTTGATCGATCCGGTCGTCCAATTCCTGCAAAGGCACTCTCTCTTTTTCAAAAACCTCCGGGGACCGCACGTTGCGGAAGTCTACGTGGCGTTTCTGCTGTTCTTCGTGCTCGTCGCGCATGTGCTCGCTCCTCGGCTGATAAGTTTCAACAGCAAGCTATTTCGAACTGCGCCCGCTCTGGTCGAAGGCCTTTCCACAGGAGAAATTGCCACGACTCTCGGCGATAAGTACGGCTGGAGCGATTCTCAAACGCTGCACGTAAAGGAATTTCTCCAGAATCATCGAGACCAGACATTACGATTGCTGCAAAGCGCGGAGCGATTCGCTTCCAACGGCTTGGCGGTCTTAATCGCGGTCCCGATTCTTGCAATCTTCTTTCTCGCTGACGGCAAGCACATGGCTGATGCCGTTATACAGGCTGTTCCCTCCGGAGCTGATCGCCAAGCTCTGAGTGAAATCGCCGCCGAGCTCAACATCGGACTCAAAAGATACATCAGGGCGAAAGTAATCCTCGGAGTCTGCTCCTTTGCCTTCTATTCAGCGGCCATGCTTTTGTTGGGATTTCCCCATGCCATTGCTCTGGGCGTCCTCGGCGGAGTTTTGGAGTTCATTCCAGTCGTGGGCTGGATGACTTCAGCCACGGCGATCCTCCTGGTTGGTTATTTCACTCACTCTCACTTGCTCTGGATGGCCGGCCTCTTGGGCTTCTGGCGGGTTTTCATGGACTATTTCATCTCACCGCGCGTCGTCGGAGAAAATTTGGAGATCCATCCGCTGCTCGTAATTTTTGCGGTCATGGTCGGCGGCGAAATCGGCGGAATTGTCGGCATTTATCTCTCGATTCCGTTGATAGTAGTAATCCGGGTCATCGTCCAGAAGTGCATAGCGCCGAGGGCGCAGCCCGAATCCGAGCTCTCCACCAGCCCTGGCACTGCCCCCGTTTAAGCCGTAGGGGAGGGTGCTTTAGACCCTCCCGCCGTTCGGCCCCGGCGTAAGTGATGGTTCTTTTGCTCGCACGAGCCTGGGACCATACGGGCAAGAAGATGTTTGAGGCGGCAGTGTCATTCAGTTGACGGATGTCATCCGGCCGCCACCATCGCACTGAAACGACAACTCAATCGCGCCCTGCGGTTTCCCCTAAGTCTTTGATCTCGAGCACTTTCGAGCCGGCCAGAGTAAAGAGCGAATCGGCACCGAAAGTGCACTGTCATCAGCTGAAGCGTTCGTAGAAAAGGAGAAGCATCCATGGGCGCATTAGAAACTTCCCTTGGGAGCGGATCGGCGATAGTTGCAGAGCTCTTTCGCGCGAATATCCCCAGCCCCGAATCCACCAGACCCGATTCGCGGGCTCGAAAGTTTCTTTCCTCCAATGTGAAATTCACCTCGCCGGTCCTGCGCGATGACTGGAACCTCATCCGTCAGGCTGTCGTGGGAAATCCGGAAGCGCAGGAGCGCCTTTTCAAAACACACACGCCCAAGCTCTATCGCACAGTTTTTGCCGTCTTGCGAAACAAAGAAGATGCGGAAGACGTAGTTCAAGAGAGCTGGTGTAGGGCTTACGCGAATCTTGATTCTTTTGAGGGGCGCGCCGCCTTTTCCACCTGGCTTACCCGAATCGCAATCAATTCAGCCCTCATGCTCCGCCGGCGGAAGCGCTTCCGCGTGGAAACTTCTTTGAACGATATTTTAGACAATCGCTCAGAGCCGCTCTTCGACAGAACAGTCGCCGGCCCGCCGAATCCCGAGCAAATTTATGCGGAAACCGAATTGAATGCCCTCGTCGAAGACAAAATCCGCGAGCTCCCTCCGCGAGTTCAGGTGGCATTTCGGTTATGCAAGATCGAAGAATTTTCAACCACCGAAGCCGTCAAAGCCTTGGGCATTCGCGAAACCGCATTGAAGTCTCGAGTCTTACGGGCTCGCAAAAAGGTAGCACGCGGACTCCGAAAACTGCTTTCTCCGCCGCATCGTCCGCGCGCCCTCTATCGCTCCTGTGTACGACCAAGGCTGCATCACAAATTCGCAAGTCTGCGCCAGCCTCGGCCTAACTTTGAGCGGTCTTCGAACACTTAGGAATGCGGCGAAACTTTCCAGCCGCCGCGTTTACCGCCACTCGAAAATTTCCTCGATCGACCGCCTGAAATATCCCAACCCGTTCCGGCTTCTACCGCTCCTTGCGAATTAGCTTATTCAGCGCAACCCGATCTGGCGCCAAAAGCTCGGCCACGCGCTCCTGATCCACGTCCGCAACAATGATCTGCCCCACCTCGGTATTCACCTCGCGGAAAATTCCGTGCGACTTCATCTTCGCCGCCTGGTATTGGTTGTCATCCGTGGGCGTGACGTAATGCACCGAGTCGGCCTTAAATCGATGCACCAGGAAGAGGTGCACAAGCGTCATCAACCGTTTCCGTCGCAGCGCCTCCGAAAACGTATTCTGATCGCGCACCGAAAGGATGCTGCGCCCATGACGATCGTGAATCGGCGCAAACACCACGTTGGCCACTTTCTCTTCGCCCTTATCGTAAATCCCCAGCTCCAGCAATTCCGACCCCGCGCGCTGCGGCAGCAACTGCACGCGCAAAGCCCCGGGAAGCTCGTAATGCTTCGTCCAGATCGCCAGCCACTCCTCCAGCAGCTTCTTCGGCACTTCCGTCTGCACCAAATGCTGGTGCTGCGTCGAGCCTTTGCCCATCGCCATCGTCGTAGCCGTGCGTCCCGAAGTAGCCGCCAACGCGGCGTCCCCCCGCGGTCCGCCCACCAACGTCTGTGGCGTCCGGTAAGGTGACTCGACCATCCGCAGTTTTCGCTGCAAGCGCGCGAGACAGAGCATGCCGTCCTGCTTCAGCGCGGTAGCAAACTCTTCTGCGGCAAGTCCATCAATCTGATGTCCGCCATAAGTAATAAAATTAAAAACGAACCCTAGCCTGCCAAGCTCCTCAGGAAATCGCCGCATCTGCTCGTCGCTCATCCCAGTCGTATCCCAACTGAACGACGGCGAAAGATTGTAAGCCAGCATCTTGTCGGGAAACTCCGCGTGAATCGCTTCGGCAAACTCGCGCGCATCGGCCAAATCCGCAGTCTTGGTCTCCATCCACAGCAAATCGGCAAAGGGCGCCGCGCCCAACGACTTGGCGATCGCATAAGCAAGACCGCCGCGCACCTGGTAGTAGCCTTCCGGCGTTTTAGCCGCCTCGGGATCCCACTGGACGACAGTGCCGAGCGCTCGCAGCTTCTCGCGCGCAGCGTAAAGCGAAGCCCGCGCCGCGAATCGTCTCCACTCCTCGGCGCTCATCTCCAATTGCTCGCCCTCGCTCTTACGGAATTCGAGTACCTTGGCGACAGCCTCTCCAAACGTCAGCAGCCGCGCCTCGCTCTCCCAAGCTTCCAAAAAACGCCCCGCGATGCGGTCAAACATCGCGTCAACCGAAGACTCTTTCCCCGCGCGCAACGAAGTCACCGCTTCCGCAGCCTGCGCCAAAATTCCCTTGCGCTCCAGCCACTCATGAGCAACAACGTGCTCTCCGGGCGCGATGGCATACAGAAGATGTCCGTTCAACTCAGCCACTCCGAGCGAATGGAAATGCTCGATCAACGCCAGGAAGCAAGCCTTGTACCCCGGCACATCGGGATTGGTCGCGCCCAGCAAAAAAGGCTGATCGCGCTCGTCGCCGCAACTATCAATCAAGTTCGCAGCTTCCGCGTCGGTGCGCGCCACGATAATCCCCGCCACTCCCATCACGTCGAGCTGAAATCGCGCCGCATTCAATCTCTTGTTCTGTTCGTCCTGCGCCACCAGCACTTTGCCGCCCTGATGCCCGCACTTCTTCGTCCCCGGCCGCTGGTCCTCAATGTGATAACCAGCCACGCCCACTTCCACGAAGCGGCGAATCAGATTGCGCACGTGCGGATCGCCGCCGTGCCCGGTATCAGCATCAGCGATAATGAACGGCCGGAAGTCGTATGCCTGCGTCGCGGCTCGCTGCGCCTCAGTCATTCGCGAACGCAAATATTGCTGATTGCGATCCGCCGTAAGCAGCGCCCGCACCAGCGTAGAAGCTTCGTCAGGCACCTGGCTAAGCGGATAGCTCGCCAGATCAGGTCCCGGATCCTCGGTGATCCCCCCCTTGGCGGATGTCGCCCAGCCGCCGAGGTAAATCCCCTCAATCCCCATGCGCTTCATCGCCACCGCTTGCCCCGGCGAGTACGGGCCAAAAGTCGTGATCGATTTGCGTTCGACAAAAAGCTGCCGCAGCCGTTCATAAAAAGCCGCCGCGGCCTCGCGCGCCACCGTATACTCCGTGGCAATCGTGCCGCGCTGCTCGAGCACTTGCCGCGGCGAATAGAGCCGCACAATCCCCGCGAATCTCGCGCTGTCGAACCATTCCTGCATCGCGGCAATTTCCTTCTCGAGCGATTTTTCCTTTTCGAGCACTTTCATGCGCTCTCTCCTTGCTTGCGGCTGCCAAAATCAAGGTTCTCGGTAATGCGCGTGCCGTCGCGCTCGAAAGCCTCGATGTAAGCCTTGATGCGCGCTTTCGCAATGCTCAAGTCGCTGTTCCCAATATTGAGGTTCAAAAGATCGATGTACCAAGGCAACTTGGCACCATCGGTAACATAGGTAGCGACGATCTCCCGCGCGATAGGCAGCGTAGTAGTCTTTGAATCGTCATGAACGTCGCGATCGCGCGCAACCAGCAGCTTGCCATACTCTTCCTCAAGCAATCGCGCAAAAAGCGCCGCGTCAAAAGTATCGCCAGCCTTTCGTAGCGGTGGCCTTAAGGCCAGCATCTTCTCGTCGGGCGGGCGAACAGTGTCAGGATCATCCTCAGTAAGCGTCGCCCCCTTATGCAACCACTCCCAAAGTATGCTAAGCCGTATCTCCCCGGTAGCCATGTCCTCCATCAAGTAAAGTTCATTGTCATCGCCAAAAAAGTCCGCCGGCTTAAGCGCCGCAGCCTGAAATCCCTGCTCGAAAGCATTGCCATATTGCAGCGCAACGCTAAGCAAATCCCGCGCCCCCCGAACCGTCCGCGGCGCCGGCTCCAGCAACACCAGCCCGTCGGCGTCCGCCTGCGTGTAAGTGAGCCGCGGGAATTCGCGCCCGAGTTGATTGTCGGCGCCAACTTCTTCCCACACCGGCCGCACGATATGCACCATCTTCCAGTGCGCCACCCACTTGCCGCTCGCCCCCGCCTGCAATTCGCGCGTGCCCCCAGCCTTTGCCCGGCGCATTCCCGCAGCAACGCCTGCTTCGGTGCCCACCGGAATATTAGGCTCCATGCCGCCCTGCCACAGCGCGAATCGGCCGTTTCGGTCTGGAGTGTTCACCGCGCGGCGCACGCGATCCTCGTAGTTGCGCATGTAGCCGTAAGTCATCCCGATGGCATCAATATTCGGATTGATGAAAGCCGGATCCCAAGCCATCGCGTCCGAAACGCTGTTGATGTAATCCCATCGTCCCGTGTTGAAGCCCACAAAGTGCCGGCCAAGCGCCGCTCGAATTTCCATCAACTGAAACGCAGCCTCAATCTGCTCCACCAGCACATAAGCCTTGATCGTGCCTATCGCCAGGCCAAGGTGTTGCTCCAGCGCCGCGAGCATGTCGTTCCACAGCGCCGCCTCTTCGGCCGTCTGAATTTTCGGCAGGTAGAGAACGATCGATGATCCCGCGTCGCGCAAGCGTTTCTGATTGTTCACCACGCAGAGCACCAGATCGACGATCGAAGCGGAAAATCCGGTGCCGTCAGCCTCGCGCACGTGACGGTCATCAAGGTGCAAACCGCGCGCCCGAAAAATCTTAGTGGTGAACCCCAGCTGCTTGCGCCAGTCGGTCACAATCGCTCGCCCGAAAAATCCCTGCGCCCACTTGTTCATCTCGCCCGCAACTTCTTCAGCCACGCGCAAAAATTGCGAATCACCGGCTATCGCCAGCTGCAAGTTGCGCTGATTCTCAAGCGACATAGCCTCGACCTGCCCCAGCGCATCCTCGCCATCAAACATCCAACCATCCGCCCCCGAAAGCAGCGCATAAG
>Ga0209038_10000490_pt1 | contig 12202 bp, 11 predicted proteins | sample BogFormECP03_OM3_FD_188237 | JGI IMG/M metagenome (GOLD analysis project Ga0209038, IMG submission 188237) | Bog forest soil microbial communities from Calvert Island, British Columbia, Canada - ECP03_OM3 (SPAdes) (version 2) | ecosystem: Environmental > Aquatic > Freshwater > Wetlands > Bog ...
GCGCGAGCTTGATCGCGAGCGTCTCGGCCCTGTCGTTCAGCGGCGTGGCCGTGCCATGGGCGTTGACGTAGTCGATCTCCTCGGCCCCCACGCCCGCGTCGGCCAGCGCGGCAACCATCGCGTCGGCCTGTCCCTGGCCGTCCTCGCGCGGGGCCGTCACGTGATAGGCGTCCGAGGTTGAGCCGTAGCCGCGGATCGTCCCGAGCACGCGGGCGCCCCGCTGCTTCGCGGCGTCGCCGCGCTCGAGTACGAGCACGGCCGCGCCCTCCCCCATCACGAAGCCGTCGCGGCGCGCGTCGAAGGGCCGCGAGATCCCGGACGAGGAAAGGGCGTCGAGCGCGACGAACGCCGCCCGCGCGAGCGGCGCGAGCCCCGCCTCCGATCCGCCCGCAACGACCGCGTCGGCTTCACCGGCCTGGATCATGCGCAGCCCACAGCCCAGCGCATGCGCACCGGAGGCGCAGGCCGTGCTGACCGAGAAGCTCGGACCGCGCAGCCCGTGGCGCATCGAGAGGGCGGCCGCGGCGGCGTTGCTCATCATCAGCGGGACCGCCAGCGGCGAGACGCGCTCGGGACCGCGCTCGCGCAGGGTGTCCTGGCCGTCCACGAGCGTCTGGATCCCGCCGATGCCCGTGCCCAACACGCAGCCCACGCGGCGGGCGTCGTAGGGGAGCTCCTCCTCCCAGCTCGCATCGGCGAGCGCCTCGGCGCACGCCGCGATCGCCAGCTGGGTGAAGCGGTCGGCACGGCGAGCCTCCTTGACCGAGAGGAAGTCTCCCGGGTCGAAGTCCACGCACGCGCCCTCGCCGTCGCGGATGCCGCACACGCCAGCGGCCCAGCGCTCAGACAGCGTGCGCGCGCCCACACCAAGCGGCGTGACCGCACCCACCCCGGTGACGACGATCGATTCCACCTCGCTACACGCTCGTGGAGATCAGCTTGATCGCATCATCCACCGTCTTCACCTCGGCCACGTCCGAGCCCTTCAACTCGACGTCGAAGCGCTCCTGGACGATCTGGGAGAGCTCGGCCAGGTCGAGTGAGTCGATGTCCAGTTGCTCGAGCGTCGCCTTGCGGCTGATCTGCTCGGGGTCGGCCCCGAAGCTCTCCAGGGACTCGACCACGACCTGCTCTATCTGCTCTTCGGTTACAGCTGTGCTCATGGGGGCTCCTAACGCAGTCGCTGTTTGTATTGGGTGGGATTACTCAGTTCGAGTCCTGGTGGGGAACCTGCAACTGAGAAGAGGGGTTGGGGGCTACGCACTGAGACCCCCGTCGACGAACAGGGTGCTGCCGGTCACGTAGCCGGCCTCCTCGGAGGCGAGGAAGCACGCGCACGCCGCGACGTCCTCGGGGGTCCCGGCGCGACGCGCGGGGACGGCAGCGAGGAGTTTTCCGTCCAGTTCGGCCGTCAGGTCGGTTTCGATCAGGCCGGGGGCGATCGCGTTGACCGTGACCCCGCGCCGGGCCACCTCGATCGCGATCGTCTTGGTCATCGCGATCAGCCCGGCCTTGGCGGCAGCGTAGTTCGATTGCCCGACGTTGGCGCGGGGTCCGATGATCGAGGCCACGTTCACAACGCGGCCGAACCGCTCCCGGATCATCGTCTGCAGCGCGCGCCTGGTGACCCGAAAGGCCGCGGTCAGGTTTGTGTCGATCACCTGGTCCCATTCGGAATCTCCCAGCGAGACGGCGAGATCATCCGAGCGCACACCGGCGTTGTTCACGAGCACGAGCACCTTCCCGAACGCATCCTCGACAGTTCCGAACAGCCGCTCCACCTCCTCCGGCGCGGTCACGTCGGCGCGCACCGCGAGCGCTCGGCCGCCGGAGGCCTGGATGCGCTCGACCGTGCTCGCGGCGGAGCTCTCGTCGCTGCGGAAGTTGACCCCGATCGACCACCCGTCTGCGGCCAGCCCGCCGGCGATGGCAGCACCGATGCCGCGCGAGGCGCCGGTCACGAGCGCGCACCCCTCGTGCTCTGAGGCGGCGCTCACGAGCCGCCCCACGTCATCACCGTGGCACCCCAGCTGAGACCGGCGCCGATCGCGCCGAGCACCACGCGCGCGCCCGGTTTGAGCGCGCCCGTCTCGACCGCCGCGTTGAGGGCCAGCGGCACGCTTGCGGCGCTGGTGTTGCCGAAGCCGGCGATGCAGTCGAACACCCGCTCACTGGGTACGTCCAGGCGCTCGGCCACTGCGGTGAGGATGCGCCCGTTCGCCTGGTGGTAGACGAACAGGTCGATGTCCGCCAGCTCGAGCCCGGCCACATCCACAACTTCGGCGGTTGAGGTGCTCAGCCTGTGAACGGCCTGCAGGAAGGTCTCGTGGCCTTCCATTTCAAAGAAGCCCCGCTCGCGGCTGGCGCGGATCGCCTCCGCCCGGCCCCCGTCGCTGCCGAACACGAACGGTCCGATCTCGCCGTCGGCGTCGAGCGAGACGACCATCGCGCCCGCGCCGTCGCCGAACAGCGGAGCGGTGCGGCGATCGTCGAAGTCGACGAAGCGCGTGAGGATCTCCGCGCCGATCACGAGCACGTGGCGCGCGCGACCGGCCTCGACCCAGGAGGTCGCGTGCGCGAGACCGGCGATCGAGCCGTTGCAGGCTGCGCCGACGTCGATCGCGGGGCCTGGCCCGACCCCCAGCTCGTGCGCCACGATTGGGGCCGTGTTGGGCGTGATCTCATCTGCGGCCACGGTCGCGACGAGCACCATGTCAATTTCCCTCGCGTCCAGGCCGGCATCCTCGAGCGCGATGCGCCCGGCGCTCACGGCCAGATCGCTCACCCGGTCTCCAGGCGCCGCGTGGCGGCGCTCTTTGATGCCCGTGCGCCGTTCGATCCACTCGGCGGTCACGCCCACGCGCGCGCCGACCTCGCCGCTTGAGACCCGCTGCTCGGGAAGCGCAGTCCCGAGACCGGCGATGCCGGCCGTACGGGTCTCGCGCACGAACCGCCGGCCCGCGGTCTGCGCGGTCTGGAGCGTGGGCTCTTCAGGCGACACTGCTCGACTCCCGAGGACTCGAGGGGGAAGGCACTTCCAGGTCGAGGACCTGGGCGTCTGGCAGGTTACGCCGAACGAGGCGCGCGAGAACCCTGCCCGGACCGAAGTCGACGAACGTGTCCGCGCCGAGACCGGCGAGCGTGAGCATCGTCTCGCGCCAGCGCACCGGGCTCACGATCGCCGCGGCCAGCTCGGCGCGCACATCGGCGAACGGCCGGCCGGTCGAGCCGGAGATCACCGGCATCGCCGGTGGGCGAAACTCGACGCGGTCGAGGGCCTCGCGAAATGGCTCGACCGCGGGGGCCATCGCGGGCGAGTGAAACGCTCCCGCGACATCCAGCAGGATCGCGCGCACGCCCTCATCGCGGGCCGATTTCGATGCATCGCGCAGCAGGCTGACCGGCCCCGCCAGCACCAGCTGACCGGGTGCGTTGTCGTTGGCCACGACCACATCGTGCTCCCCCAGCAGCGCTGCGAGCTGCTCCTCAGAGGCGCCGAGGACGGCGAGCATGCCTTCGGCCTCGCTGGTCTCCCCGCAGGCCATCAGCTCGCCGCGCCGCACCGCCAGCTCGAGGCCGGCGAGCGGATCGATGGCCCCGGCCGCGACCAGTGCGCTCAGCTCGCCGAGCGAGTGACCGGCGAGCGCGAGCAGGCGCACGCGCCCTTGCAGCTCCATCCAGCCGGCGATGCTGGCGCAGAAGATCGCCGGCTGAGCGAACCGGGTGCTCTCGCCCACCCGCGCGAAGGGATCCTCCCCGACGAGCTCCACGCACTGCGCTGTGAGCCGAGGGGCGATCCGCTCGGCGCGCTCGCGCAGATCACCCGACTGGCTTCCCTGGCCCGGGAACAGGCCCGCTACCACGTCTGTCGACACCACATCCACAGTTCCCCTTCCTTACTCCCTTTCCCCACCCGGGTTCCCCCGGACCCCCCATTTGGGGGGTGCGCCCGAGCGGATCGGCGCCTCACCCATGCAGGCCGAGGCGCTGCGCGCGCTGCACGGCGTCCGCGCGGTTGCGGGCCCCCAGCTTGCGATAGAGCGCGCTCGTGTGCTCCTTGACGGTGTGCGGAGACAGGTACAGCGTGCCGGCGATCTCGCGATTGGTGGCGCCGCCTGCGATCAGAGCCAGTATCTCCGACTCCCTGTCGGTCAGCGATGGAACCGCAGGGTTGGCGCTCTCCCTGAACACCTCCTGCCCGTCACCCACCATCCGCACCATCTTTGCGATCTCCGATGCGGGCCAGTCCTTGGAGATGAAGCCGGCAGCCCCTGCGGCGCGGGCGGCCCGGGGCGAGATGCCGCCGGCCCCGGATATCAGCAGCACGCGTGGAGCCGGGGTCTCGGTGCGCAGGCGCGCGCAGATCTCGGGTCCCGACTCGCCGCCCAGGAACAGGTCGACGAGCGCCACGTGCGGCTGATAGCGCCGGCACACCGCGACCGCCTCGGCGCCCGTGCGGGCGCTGAGGCATCGCTCGACCCACGGCATCTGACCGAGCATCAGGCGAAAGCCCCAGTGGACCACGTCATGGTCGTCGACGACCAGAATGCGCAGCCGCCGCTCCTGCGGCTGGGAGGCCACCGATGGGTCCTCAGGCGTCGACGCGCGCGTGCTCACTGGCTGCTCGGGACGACAAGACGCACCTGCCAGGCCCCCGGCTGTGACTCTCCGTACTCGAGCACGCCGCCGTACTGGAGCGCCTCGAGCGTCGCCAGGCGCAGGCCCACCCCGCCACGGCCGGCGTTGTACAGATGGGCTCCGTCGTTGCGCACCTCAAGCACGAACGTACCCCCCTCGTTGCGAAGCGATACGCCCACGCTGCTCGTATCGGCGTGCTTGCGCGCATTGCGCACCGCCTCGACAAGGATCGATTGGGCGAGTGCCTCGAGGCTTGAGGGAACCTCCTCCGGGGTGCCGTCCTCGAGCACGATCTCAAGGTCCGGGTGAAGGCCCCGCACGCGCTCGAGCTCTTCCGCGAAGGTGACCGCCGTCGGGCGCGAGGAGTGCCCGAGCGGGCGCTGTATAGCGGTCCGCAGGTCCCCGAGCGCCGTCTGCACCTCAAACGCACAGCGCCTCTGGGCGTCGGCGTCGAGCAGCTCCTCGCGCGAGAGCGCCAGCGAGACGCCGAATAGGCGCTGTACGACGCCCTCGTGGATCTCACGTGCCAGGTCGATCCGCTGCTGCAGCTGCCGGCTCTGCTCGTCATAGGCGGTGATCTCCCTGGCGACCGAGGCCATCGCGATCGCCTTGCCGAGCGTCCACAGGAGGTGGCGCTCATCCGCGCTCATCTCCGGGGCGGCCGCCTCGCGCTCGGACAGCACGACCCCTACGTAGCGTCCGCCGGCGGCCATCGGCGTGCACACGATGCGGGCTCCCTCGAGCAGTTCGCGCAGGAAGTCGGGGACGTCGAAGTCGTTCGCGCCCAGCACCTCAAGGACACGGTCCTCAACGAGCGCCCGCCGTGCCACGGGCACCGAATCGATCGTCACGAACAGCTCGGCGAAGCGCTCGAGCTCGATCCCGTGCGCCCCGACGGCGCGCACCCGCCGCCGCGCGCTGTCGTAGCGGAAGAGCACCGCCCGGCGCATCGACGTGAGCCGGCAGATCGCCTCACACAGGCTCGAGAAGAAGGCATCCGGCGGTGAGCCCTCACCGACCCCGAGCAGCAGGTCGGACATCACCTCGAGGGCCTGGACCCCCACCCCGCTCGGGCCGGATGTGCTCTCGGCGGCGTCGTGCACGCAGGCAGCATCGCACGAGCGGCCGTCCAGCAACTCTTAGGTCGCGCTTGTGTCTGCAGGCTAGGATCGGCCTCGCGCGAGCGTCCAGAGGGTTCCGCGTGTGGCCGCCGAAGCGAACCCGGAGACATGATGATCCATCGCACGTCCATCGCCGAGTGACCCACCGGCAGATACGTAGAGCCCTCCTGGGGGGCGGCCTGCTGGTGGCGGTCTCGAGCGCCACCACGCTGGCGCTGGCCTCCCAGCGGATCGTCGCCGAGCAGGCGGCGTTCAGCGCCCCCGCGGCGCCAAGGTGCACGCCGACGACGCTCAACCGCTCGGCGGTACTGACAGGCTCGAACCTGGCCGTCTCCCCACTGCCGGACTCCTACGACGCCTCGCCGGACACGCAGATCAGCCTGCTGGGGGCGCCGCTGGACGCGCTCAGCGACGTCCGCGTCCAGGGATCTGAGAGCGGCTCGCACTCCGGTCGCGTGCGCGGCTACAGCCAGGGAGACGGCGCGAGCTTCGTGCCCTCCCGGCCGTTCCGCCCCGGCGAGCGGGTGACCGTGCGCGGGAAGGTGGCCGAAGGCTCACACGAGCAGCCGTTCGCCTTTCACTTCGTGGTCTCGACGCCTGATGACCTGCCCTACTCGGCGCCGACCCCGCCGTCGGGCAAAGACCCCCTCGAGATGCAGCATTTCCACTCGCGTCCAGATCTCAAGCCCCCGGTGATCGCGGTGTCGGCGCACACGCCTCAGAGCAACCCCGAATACATCTTCGCCGCGCCCTACGCCGGTCCTGGCCCGGCCGGGCCGATGATCTTCGACGAAGCCGGCAACCTCGTGTGGTTCGCCCCGCTACCGGCCAACACGGTGGCGACCAACCTGCAGGTGCAGCAGTATCAGGGCCAGCCGGTGCTGACGTGGTGGCAGGGATACATTCCGCCCCAGGGATTCGGCGAGGGCGAAGAGGTGATCGATAACAGCTCCTACCAGCCGATCGATCGTGTGCACGCGGGTAACGGCTACAAAGCGGACCTGCACGACTTCCACATCACTCCGCAGGGAACCGCCGTGCTGACGGTGTTCAGCCCGATCGACTGCAACCTGTCGTCGGTGGGCGGCCCCAGAGGGGGGGCGGTCACGGACGGCATCTTCCAGGAAATCGACCTGGCAACGGGTCTCGTGCGACGCGAGTGGCACAGCCTCGACCACGTCGCGCTGGCGGAATCCTACAGTCTGGCGGAGAGCACGAGCAGGGAATGGCCGTTCGACTACGTCCACCTCAACTCGATCGACCAGCTCGCGAATGGCACGACGCTGATCTCGGCGCGCAACACTTGGGCGCTGTATGAACTGAACACGCGCACCGGCCAGGTGCTCACGCGTATCGGGGGCCGGCACTCAGACGTAAAGCTCTCCCCCGGGGCGGCCACCGCCTTCCAGCACGACGCGACGGTGCTGCCCAACGGCGACATCAGCATCTTCGACAACGGCGCCGTTCCGAAGGTCCATCCTCAGTCACGCGGGGTCGTGGTCGCGGTCGACTCGCAGAGCAAAACCGACACGCTGGTGGCCGAATACGACCACCCCTCCGCGCTCTCCTCCGCCAGCCAGGGCAGCGTCCAGACGCTCGCCAACGGGGACGTGTTCATCGGCTGGGGCGCGCAACCCTACTTCTCGGAGTTCAGCGCCGGCGGTCAGCTCCTGTTCGACGCCCACATGGACGGCTCCTATCAGTCCTACCGCAGCTACCGCTTCCCGTGGTCGGGAACCGCGCCCGGGGCGCCGGCGATAGCCGCCACGGGCAAGCCCGGCACTCCCGTGACCGTCTATGCGAGCTGGAACGGCGACACGCGCACCGCGAGCTGGCGCGTGCTTGCGGGAGCCTCGGCGGGGCAGCTGACGCCGGTCGCCCTCGCCGGGCGCACCGGCTTTGAGACGGCGATCACCACGCCTGCTCCGGCGGCCTTCGTCGCGGTGCAGGCGCTCAGCCCCTCGGGCGCCGTGCTCGACACCTCGCCCACGATCGCCGGCTGAGCGCGAGCGCGGCGCCGGCCGGCCAACACCTGCGGGGGCGCTACCCTCTGCTTTACTCGATGTCAATGGGAGGTCTGGCCGACATGCCCGCGCGCGATGTGAGGCGCACCGTGAGGCGCAAGCCCGCCAAGGACACGCCTTCGCGGGGGGTCGCGAACGGGGGGGCGGCAGCGCGCGATGGTACCGGTGAGCGCTACCGGCGCCTGCCCACGGGCACGCACGGATTAGACCCCAAGGAGGTCCAGCGCGATCAGCGCGAACGGCTGCGCACGGCGATGGTCGAGCTGATCGCCCGCCGCGGCTACCGGGCCGTGCGCATCCTCGACGTCACCAAGCTCGCGCGCGTCTCGCGGCCGACCTTCTACAACCTGTACGCCGACAAGGAAGCCCTGTTCCTCGATGCCTACGACGAGATCTCCGGGCGCGCCGCAAGGAACGTCGTGGAGGCCTATGAGGCGAAGGTCTCAGAGGGCGAGCACCTGGAGGTCGCGATCCGCACGTTTGCGGCGCTCGCGGCAGCTGAGCCCGACGCGATGTCACTGTTCGTGCTGGGGGCGTTCGGCGCCGGCGCGAAGGCGCTCGAGCGCCGCAACCGCACGCTCGAGGCGCTCGAGCAGTTGGTCCGCAAGAGGCGTGACCCCGCCTCGACCGAGCGCAGGGTGGATCTCACGGTCAAGATGCTCCTGGGCGGCGTCCGCGAGGTGACGGCCGCGCGTCTGCGCCGCGGCCGCTCGGACGAACTGCCAGAGCTTGTCGAGGAACTCGCAGCGTGGGCAGCCTCCTACCCGCTGAAGCTGCCCGCCGGACTCGAGGGTTCCGCGCCACCGCGGCGGCGCAGCACCGATGTCGCGCCCCTGCAGATGTCTGAGCGCGCACGTCAGGCGGAGGGCCGCCTGCCCAGCGGCCGCCACGCTCTGTCGCGCAAGTTCATCGTCAAAAACCAGCGCGAGCGGATCGTGGACGCGACCGCGGCGACGGTCGCCTCAAAGGGCCTCGCGGGCCTCACGATCCCCGAGATCGCTCGCCGTGCGAACGTCTCCCACCAGACCTTCTATGAGATCTATCCAACCAAGCACGACGCGTTCCTGGGCGCCCTGAAGGTCGGCATGCACCAGGCGCTGCGCGTCGCCGGCGAGGCGTATGACGCACACAACGACGATTGGCCGAGCGCCATCAGCGCCGGACTGCACGCCCTGATCGAGTACCTGATCTCAGAGCCGGCGCACGCGCACCTGAGCCTCGTCGACACGTTCGCCGCGAGCCCTGACGCGATCGAGATCCGCGACCGCGCGCTCGAATCGTTCTCCGTCTACCTCAGGCCCGGCTACGAGTTCGCCCCGAATAACCGCCGGGTGCCGGCGATCGTCACCGAGGCGCTCGTGGGGGGCATCTGGCAGGTTCTCCACGACTACATCGACACCGGGCGCATCTCAGAGCTGCCCGGCGTGGCGCCGCAGATCGTCTATTTGACCTTGGTCCCCTTCCTGGGGTCCAAGGCGGCCGCGAAGGCAGCGCGCCTGCGGCCGGCCCCGCTCAGCTGAGCGCCGCTCCGTGCAGGCCGCTGGTCGGGCGCTCTCGTGCATCCCACCATTCGTTGACGATCGCGAGCGCGTCCCCGATGATGCCCTCCCTGAACGAGGCCGTGTCGTTGACGCGCGGCAACGGCTCCTCGGGCACGTCGACCTCGAGGAAATCGCACAGCGGCTCCCATCCATCGGTCGGGTACCAAACGAGCAGACGATCGGCCGGCACCGTGCTCTTGACCTCGTCGTTCCAGCGGTTCATCGCCGCCGCGAGGCCCGCATCGGTAAAGGTGTCTCCCGCGAGCACCCCGGTCCCCTCTGTCCAGGACATGCCGCGCATCAGCGCGATATAGCGCCGCCACAGCGGGTCGAGCACGGTACGTGCTTCGGAGACGTAGTGGATGACCGAATCGCCGTGGAAGATCCCCCACACGGTCTCGCGCATGCTGCGCACCCATGACTCCTCATCGCGGACGCTCAAGAGGACCTTGGAGTCGGGGTAGTAGTCCATCAGCTCGCGGTAGTAGCGCGCCGAGGGCCAGTCGACCGTCGAGTTCGCATCACCGAAGATCCCGTCCCAGTCGGGGGCTCCCTCGAAGGCGCTCTCCCACAGCGGCAGACCGGTCTCGAGGTCGGCCAGCAGGTCGCGCATGTGGTAGCAGCGGCCGAAGCCGAGCTGTTCCAGGGCGATCATCTGAGTGGTGGTCGCGGTTCGCATCAGACCTGCTCCGATGACTCTCATATTTCCCCTTCAGTTTTTTTATCTTCGTGTGAACCCGTTGCCTGCGGTTTCTATCACCTCGCGCAGGCGGGCGCCCTGGGCCGCGTCCGTCGTTAGGGAATTCTTCACGTCGGTTGCGCGCTCACACAGTTCAGCCTCACCCCGCGACGCGCAGGTAGGCGAGGACGGCGAGCACACGGCGGTGATCGTCGTCGCAGGCGGGGAGATCGAGCTTGGAGAAGATGTTGGTGATGTGCTTCTCGACCGCGCCGGGCGTGACGACGAGGCTCTCGGCGATCGCCGTGTTCGAGCGCCCCTCGGCCATCAGCTCGAGCACGTCGCGCTCACGCGTCGTCAGGCTGGTGAGCGCGTCCATCGAGGAGTCGCGCGGCACGAGCAGCTGCGTGACGACCTGCCGGTCGAGCACCGTTCCGCCGTCGGCCACGCGGGTGAGCGCATCGAGGAACGCCCTGACGTCTCCGATCCGCTCCTTCAGCAGATACCCGATCCCGGCCGTGTTCTCTCCGATCAGCTCACTGGCGTAGGCCGTCTCGACGTACTGGGAGAGGACGAGCACGCCGAGCGCCGGCTGGCGGCGGCGCGCCTCGATCGCCGCGCGCAGCCCCTCGTCTGAGAACGTTGGCGGCAGGCGCACGTCCACGATCGCCAGGTCGGGCTCGTGCCCGGCGATCGCCCTGAGCAGCCCCGGGCCATCTTCGACCTGGGCCACCACCTCGATCCCGTTCTCGCGCAGCAGCGCGACGACCCCCTCACGTAGCAACGCGAGATCCTCGGCGATCACCACCCGCACGGAATGCTTACCTCCACGACCGTCCCCTCGCCGTGGCGGCTCTGCACCGTGAGGTTTCCGTCGAGGGCCTCCACGCGTGCGCGCAGCCCGGCGAGCCCTGATCCCTGTGGGTCGGCGCCGCCGCACCCGTCGTCGCCGACCGCCACGACGAGCGCCCGGTGCTCGTCGCTCAGGCGCACCCAGCTGCGGCGAGCCGCGGCGTGCTTGACGGTGTTGGTGAGCGCCTCGGCGATCACGAAATACGCGGCGGTCTCGACCGCCGGAGGGTGGTTGCGACGGGTGTTCGCCTGGATCGCCGTGCCACGCCCATAGCGCGCCGCGAGCGATTCCACGGCGGCAACGAGACCGCGATCGGCCAGTAGCGGCGGCACGATCCCCCGCGCGAGGTCCCTCAGCTCGGCGATTGCGAAGTGGGCCTCGCGCTGGGCGTCGCGGATCAGCCGCCTGACCTCCGGCTGGTCACTGGCGCGGAGCTCGGCGCGGCCCAGCTGGAGCGTGAGCGCGACCAGGCGCGCCTGCGCCCCGTCGTGGAGGTCGCGCTCGATCCGCCGCAGCTCGATCGCCTGGGCGTCGACCGCCTGCCGGCGGGTGCGCGTGAGCATGTCGATCCTCGCTCTGAGCGCCCGCCGCCCGCGGGCAACCAGGACGCGGTCGTGCAGGGCGACCAGCGAGTAGGCGCTGCCCGCCGTGGCGAGGCCCAACAGCGCCCAGGCGGGCCAGAACTCGTGCACCCCCGCCAGCAGCCAGGTCAGGATCCACGTCAGCAGGAGGATCACCGCGACCACGCTCACGAGCGCCCACACGCAGGCGACGCGGCGGACCGCTCCGCGTTCATGTCGCCATGCCCAGCCGGCCGTAAAGTCGAGCAGCACGGGCACGGCCAGCCCCAGCCACACCCAGGCGGGCCAGAAATATCCCTGTCCGCCGATCGCCCAGATCGCGGTCACGAGGACTGCGGTCAGAGCAGCGAGGCGGCGAAACAGCGAGCGGGCATACTCACCCAGCGACAGCCCGGCAGCCAACGCCGGCATCCACCGGCGAGGGCCCCTCGTGGAGGCACGGGGCAGATCGGTGATATGAGCGCGCTGGCCCATTGCGCCAATGGTCGCACGGCGCTCAGCTGGGCGGTCTCACCGTGCCGGGGGGTTAGCCTGGGCTGTCTCCGAGTGCTCCCGACAGTTGGGGGCTCGATAGGTCTTTGAGGTTTGGACGGGTTCCCCGGCCGGGGAACCCGTCCGTGCCTCGGCTCAGGCTGCCTCCTTCACCGGCAAGTGAAGAGAGAGGTTGAGCCTGATGACCAAGGATGACGTGCTGTTCGGCTACCGCCAACAGCTTTTCGCGGAGGCAGCGAGGACGAGTGTCTCGGCGGCGTGCCGGACGTTCGG